>Ga0247821_10000028_pt1 | contig 73251 bp, 68 predicted proteins | sample 13C_Glycerol_Day_FD_192481 | JGI IMG/M metagenome (GOLD analysis project Ga0247821, IMG submission 192481) | Soil microbial communities from agricultural site in Penn Yan, New York, United States - 13C_Glycerol_Day14 | ecosystem: Environmental > Terrestrial > Soil > Agricultural land | place... | reverse complement strand
CAGTTGATCGGTGCCGCCGCCCTGCCCGCCCTCGCCGAGGCCTGGAAACCCCAGAAGAACGTGGAGATCGTGGTCGCCGGCGGCCCGGGCGGCGGCACCGATCAACTGGCCCGGCTGATCCAGTCGGCGATCAGCCAGCATCAGCTGCTGGACGTCAATACCGTGGTGCTCAACAAAGGTGGCGGCAACGGCGCCGAAGCCTTTCTCGACATGAAGCTGGCCCAGGGCGATGCGCACAAACTGGTGATCGGCACCAACAATGTGTACCTGTTGCCGCTGGTGGCCAAGCTCGGCTACCAGTGGACCGACCTCACGCCAGTGGCAGCGGTGGCCGAGGACGACTTCATTCTCTGGACCTATCAGGATGCACCCTGGGCCGATGCCGCAGCGTTCAAAGGCGCGTTGGCTGATGGCGGCAAGCTGCGCTTTGGTGGCAGCCAGTCGAAAGATGTCGACCAGACCCTGGCCCTGCTGATCGGCAAGCAGGTCGGCAGCAAGCTCACCTACATCCCGTTCAAGAGCGGCAGCGAGGCTTCGATCCAGTTGGCCGGCAAGCACATCGCGGCCAACCTCAACAACCCCGCCGAAAGCCTCAGCCAATGGCGTGGCGGCCAGGTCAGGCCGCTGTGCGTGTTCAGCCACGAACGCATGATCTACCAGGAAAAGGTCACCGCCGAGCAGTCCTGGGCCGACATCCCCACCTGCCATGAGCAGGGCCTGGGCATCGATCAGTACCGCTTCCCGCGCACGGTGTTCCTGCCGGGAGCGATCAGCGAGGCGCAACGCAGTTTCTATGTCGAACTGCTGCGCAAGGTCAGCCAGACCCCGGAGTTCAAGGCCTATATCGAGCGTTCGGCCCTGGCACCGACCTTCCTTGAGGGGCAGGCGTTGGTCAGCTACATCGAACAGGACCGTGAGCGGGTCATCCCGCTGTTCCAGGATGCCGGCTGGCTGCGCCAGTGAACCTTGCAAGGGAGAGCACCATGTCCAGCCCCTCAGACACACCGCTGGTTGCCACCCGCTGGGTGGAAACCGGCCTTGCCCTGTTCACCGGCGCATTGGGCGCCATCCTCATGCACGGCAGCCTGGCGATCGGCATCGGCTGGGGCGATGCCGGCCCCGAGGCCGGCTACTTCCCCTTCTACATCGGCCTGCTGCTGAGCTGCGCCAGCCTCGGCAATCTGCTGCTGGCATTGCTGCGCCGCCCAGCGGTTGCTGAATCCTTCGTCGGCCGCCAGGCGTTTCGCCAGGTGCTGGCGGTGTTCCTGCCGATCGTGGGCTTTGTCGCCGCCATACCGTTCACCGGTATCTACCTGGCCTCGATCCTGTTCATCGCCTGGTTCATGTGGCGCGCACGGCGCGCAGGTCAGGGCCATCGCTGGCTGACCATGGTGCTGGTGTCCTGCGGCGCCGCACTGGCCAGCTACCTGATCTTCGCGTTGTGGTTCAAGGTGCCGCTGCCAGCTGGCCTGCTGGGTGACGTGGCCAATGTGCTGGGAGGGCTGCGGCCATGAGTGAAATCGACTCGTTGATGCAAGGCATGAGCCTGATCCTCAGCGCACATCACCTAGGCCTGATGGTGGTCGGCGTGCTGCTGGGGATTCTGGTCGGCGTGCTGCCTGGGCTGGGCGCACCGAATGGCGTGGCGCTGCTGCTGCCGCTGACCTTCACCATGGAGCCGGTGTCGGCGATCATCCTGCTGTCGTGCATGTACTGGGGGGCGTTGTTCGGCGGCTCGATCACCTCGATCCTGTTCAACATACCCGGCGAACCGTCGTCGGTGGCGACCACCTTCGACGGCTACCCGATGGCGCGCAACGGCCAGGCCGGCGAAGCGCTGACCGCCGCGTTCACCTCGGCGCTGCTCGGCGCGCTGGTCGGGGTGTTGCTGCTGACCTTCCTGTCGACCCATATCGCCCGCTTCGCCTTGCAGTTCAGCTCACCGGAGTTCTTTGCCGTCTATCTGCTGGCGTTCTGCACTTTCATCGGCCTGAGCAAGAACCCACCGCTCAAGACCCTGGTAGCGATGATGATCGGCTTCGGCATGGCCGCCGTCGGCATGGACACCGTGTCCGGCGAACTGCGCCTGACCTTCGAGCAACCCTGGCTGCTCTCGGGGCTCAGCTTCGAGGTGGCGGTGATCGGCCTGTTCGGCATCGGCGAAATCCTCTGCACGGTGGAGGAAGGGCTGGTGTTTCGTGGTGAGCGGGCGCGCATCACGCCGATGGTGATCCTGCGCACCTGGGCCAAGCTGCCGCGCTACTGGCTGACCTGGCTGCGCAGTGCGCTGGTCGGTTGCTGGATGGGCGTCACCCCAGGCGGGCCGACCGCCGCCTCGTTCATGAGCTACAGCCTGGCGCGGCGCTTCTCGAAAAACCGCGAGCGCTTTGGCAGTGGCGAGGTGGAAGGGGTGATCGCCCCGGAAACCGCCGACCACAGCGCCGGCACCAGCGCCTTGCTACCGATGTTGACGCTGGGCATCCCCGGCTCGGCAACCGCCGCGGTGATGCTCGGTGGCCTGATGATCTGGGGGCTGCATCCAGGGCCGACACTGTTCGTCGAACAGCACGACTTCGTCTGGGGGCTGATCGCCAGCATGTACCTGGGCAACGTCGTCAGCCTGATCGTGGTGCTGGCCACGGTGCCATTGTTCGCCTCGATCCTGCGCATCCCGTTCTCGATCATCGCGCCGATCATCATCATGGTCTGCGCCATCGGTGCCTACTCGGTGCACAACTCGATGACCGACGTCGGCCTGATGCTGATCTTCGGTGCGCTGGGCTACCTGTTCAAGAAACTCGGCTATCCGATCGCCCCGCTGGTGCTGGCAGCGGTGCTGGGTGACAAGGCCGAGGACGCCTTCCGCCAGTCGATGCTGTTCTCCGACGGGCAGTTGGCGATCTTCTGGTCCAACCCGCTGGTGGCCAGCCTGACCAGCGCGGCTCTGGTGATGCTGTTCTGGCCGCTGCTGGCCAAGGCCATCGCCAGTCTACGCAGCGTGCTCGGGCGCAAGCTGGCCCGGCGCCCGGCATAACCTTGCAGTCACCACCGCCTTGAGGGCGCGCCTGCCCCGCGGCGGTGGCGCCCTCCTCCATTTCTTGTCAATCTTGGCCTCCCCTATGCCCACGAGCCAGACCATGTCCCGCATCCCCGACGCCAACATCATCCACAGCCGGCTGCGCCTGCGGCAACTGCGCCTGATGCTGGCCCTGGACGAACTCGGCTCGCTGCGCCGCGCCGCCGAAGAGATCGGCATGACCCAACCGGCCGCCACCAAGATGCTCCACGAAGCCGAGGACCTGCTCGGCGTCGAGTTGTTCGAACGCCTGGCCCGCGGCATGCGCGCAACGCCGTTCGGCGAAACACTGATCTACTACGCGCGGATGATCTTCGCCGAGCTGTCGGGCATGCGCGAGGAAATGGTCGCGCTGGAATCGGGCAACCTCGGCCGGGTCACCATCGGCGCCATTCCAGCGCTGGCCTCAGGCTTGCTGACGCGCACCATCGCCACCCTCAAGCAGAGCCACCCACGGCTGTCGATGAGCCTGCAGGTGGACACCAGCGATGTCTTGGTCCAGGCCCTGCAACAGGACCAGCTGGATGTGGTGCTGGGGCGCATCCCGAGCAATGCGCGTACCGACGACTTGCAGTTCGACAGCCTCGGCGAAGAGGAGCTGTGCGTGATCACCGGCGCCCAGCACCCGCTGGCCAAGGTGAAAAAGATCGCCTGGACCGAGCTGCAGGAAATGACCTGGGTGCTGCAACAGCATCCAAGCCCGATGCGCACCATCGTCAACCAGGCGTTCCACAATGCCCGGATCGACTTGCCCAGCAGCATCGTCGAGACCACCTCGATCATGACCTTGCTGTCGTTGCTGCAGCAGACCGACATGATTGGCATCACCCCGCGCTCGGTGGTCGACGACTACCCAGGGCGGCACTTGCTGGCGGTGCTGCCGATCCAGCTTGAGCCGCGCCTGCCGCCTTATGGGTTGATTACCCGGCGCAATCGCGTGCAGTCGTCAGCGATGCAGACGTTCATGGCGGCGGTGCGGGCTGAGCAAGGGCGTTCGACCTGATCTTGGTTCAGGCCAGGCACCACTTAGGGTCATCTTCACAGGCAACGTCCGCCGCGCTCTGTTTTGAGGCATTTTCAATAATGCCCAAGGCGTGGCAAAGCCGGCGACGCCCGGCCATTGGCCAGTAATCCACTCAATAGGTCCGCTTTTTTGATAGCAAACAGCGCACATCGGCTGTTTGTTGCACGTTCTGCACTTATCACCCCTGCCCCAACCGTTTCGGCATCGTCATTGCAGTGCTGACTTGCAGCGCCCTGCAATAGCGCCGCCGACGATAAGAATGCCGACTAGACGTGGCAAGGAGTGGGTATGTCCCGAGCGTTTTTCAATGAAATGTATGAGGCTAACGGAAGTTGCCGCCCACATTATCAAGCCTTCGCCCGCTGGCTGGCGAACACCCCACTGGAGCTGCTGGAGCAACGTCGGCGCGAGGCCGACTTGCTGTTTCATCGTGCCGGTATCACTTTCACGCTGTACGGCGACAAGCAAGACACCGAACGCCTGATCCCGTTCGACATCATCCCCCGCAGCATCCGCGCCAGCGAGTGGCGCACCGTCGAGCGCGGCTGCATCCAGCGGGTACAGGCGCTGAACCTGTTCCTGCAGGACATCTACCACGACCAGCGCATCCTCAAGGCCGGCATCATCCCGCCTGAGCAGGTGCTGGCCAACGAGGGCTACCAGGTCGCCATGCAGGGCCTGCATCTGCATCGCGGCCTCTATGCGCATATCACCGGGGTCGACCTGGTTCGCGACAGCGATGGCACCTACTACGTGCTGGAGGACAACCTGCGCACCCCCAGCGGGGTCAGCTACATGCTCGAAGACCGCAAGATGATGATGCGCCTGTTCCCCGAGCTGTTCGCCGCCCAGCGCATCGCGCCCATCGACCACTACCCCAACCTGCTGCTCGACACACTCAAGAGCGCCAGCCCGCTGGACAACCCTACCGCAGTAGTGCTCACCCCGGGGCGCTTCAACAGCGCCTACTTCGAGCATGCGTTCCTGGCCCGCGAGATGGGCATCGAACTGGTCGAAGGCGCCGACCTGTTCGTGCGCGACGACCATGTCTACATGCGCACCACAGCCGGGCCCCAGCAAGTGGACGTGATCTATCGGCGACTGGACGATGAGTACCTCGACCCCTTGTCGTTCAACCCCGACTCGATGCTCGGCGTGCCCGGGCTGATTGCCGTTTACCGGGCAGGCAACGTGATCCTGGCCAATGCCGCCGGCACCGGGGTCGCCGACGACAAGTCGATCTATCCCTATGTCGACGAGATGATCCGCTTCTACCTCAGCGAGGAGCCGATTCTGCGCAACGTGCCCACCTGGCAATGCCGCAAGCCGCAGGACCTGTCACACGTGCTGGCGCACTTGCCGCAGTTGGTGGTCAAGGAGACGCAGGGCTCCGGTGGCTATGGCATGTTGGTCGGGCCGGCGGCGAGCGCTGCGCAGATCGAGGATTTTCGGGCCCGCATCAAGGCCCGCCCGCACGCCTACATCGCCCAGCCCACGCTGTGCTTGTCGACCTGCCCGACCTTCGTCGAAAACGGCATCGCGCCACGCCACATCGACCTGCGCCCGTTCGTCCTGTCGGGCAGCGAAACCCGCCTGGTGCCGGGCGGCCTGACCCGGGTCGCCTTGCAAGAAGGCTCGCTGGTGGTCAACTCGTCGCAGGGCGGCGGCACCAAGGACACCTGGGTGGTGGAGGACTGACCGATGCTCTCAAGAACCGCTTCCGATCTGTACTGGATGTCCCGTTACCTGGAACGCGCCGAGAACCTTGCGCGCATGCTCGAGGTCAGCTATTCGCTGTCGCTGATGCCCCAGGCCGGGCGTAGCGATGGCCACGCCGAGCTGGCCATGTCGCTGCTAGCCTCCGGCACCCTGGACGACTACATCCGGCGGCATACCGAGCTCGACACCGAGCGCATGCTGCACTTCTTCGCGCTCGATGCGACCAACCCCAGCAGCATCTACTGCTGCCTGCAGGCCGCCCGAACCAACGCCCATGCCGTGCGTGGCCGGATCACCGCCGACATGTGGGAAAACATCAACGCTACCTGGATCGAGATGCGCAATATTGCCAGCAATGGCCTGGGGCGCTACGGCATCAGCCAGTTCTGCGATTGGGTCAAGGAACGCTCGCACCTGTTCCGTGGCGCGACCTCCGGCACCATCATGCGCAACGACGCCTACAGCTTCATCCGCCTGGGCACCTTCCTCGAACGGGCGGACAACACCCTGCGCCTGCTCGATGCGCGCTACGAGATGTTCGGGGAAGCCTCCGAGGAAGTCAGCGACGACTCCGCCCGCGGCTACTACCAATGGAGCGCCTTGTTGCGCGCGCTGACCTCGTATGAAGCCTTCAATGAAATCTACCGCGCCCCACCCAGCGCCCGTCCGGTGTCCGAACTGCTGTTGCTGCGGGTGGACGTGCCCCGTTCGTTGCACGCCTGTATCGAAGAGCTCGACCTGATCCTCGCAGGGTTGCCCGGCAGCACCGGGCGCGCCGCCCAGCGCATGGCCGCCGAACTCAATGCCCGCCTGCGCTACACCGCAATCGATGAAATCCTCGAAGCCGGCCTGCACCTGTGGCTGAGCGATTTCATCGAGCGCATCAACCGGCTCGGCCAAAGCGTGCATAACTCCTATCTGGAGGTCGTATGAAACTGTCCATTCGCCACGACACCACCTACAGCTACGCCAGCGACGTGCGCAACAGCATCCAGTTTCTGCGCCTGACCCCGCGCAGCAGTGAGCGCCAGCGCATTCTCGAATGGCAGCTGGACCTGCCCTGCAAGGTCAACAGCCAGATCGACCCCTATGGCAACATCCTGCATGTGCTGACCCTGGACAAACCCCATGGCCACCTCGCCCTCACGGCCAGTGGCCGGGTGGAGATCGACCCGGATTGCGAATGGGAGGCTGGCAGTCAGTCGCCCTTGCCGTTCCTGCGCAGCAGCCACCTGACCCAAGCCTGCGATGCCCTCAAAGCCTTCGCGGTGCAGCACTGCGGCGAGCAGCGCGACCGGGCCGCACTGACCGCGCTGATGCAGGCCTTGGCCGAGCACATGCCGTATAGCCCGGGGGCGACTTCGGTGGGCACTACGGCCATCGAGGCCTTTGCTGGCGCTGCCGGGGTCTGCCAGGACCATACCCATGCGTTTCTGGCCTGCGCACGCAGCCTGGGTATCCCGGCACGCTATGTCTCCGGTTATCTGTGCACCGAGGACCAAGACCACCTGGCCAGCCACGCCTGGGCCGAAGCCTGGGTTGACCAGGCCTGGTACAGCTTCGACATCACCAACCGGCTGACCCGACCGGAACGGCACCTGAAGCTGGCGATTGGCCTGGACTATCTTGATGCCTGCCCGGTCAGGGGCGTACGCCGTGGTGGCGGGGTCGAATCGATGATGGCCAACGTCCAGGTGCAGCGCCAATAACCCTCTGTCGCTGCACAAACAGATCCCGTCGCATCGAGCGCGGCGGGATCATCCAATCCAGATAACAAGGGAAACAGCATGACGTACTGCGTCGCTATGCACTTGGCGGACGGGCTGGTTTTCATCAGCGACTCACGCACCAATGCAGGCATCGACCAGATCTCCACCTTTGGCAAACTGTTCGTGTTCAGCGTGCCGGGCGATCGGCTGATCGTGCTACAAACCGCTGGCAATCTGGCCACCTCGCAATCGGTGATCAACCTGCTCGAACAACGGACCCGCGCCACTGGCAGTCACCTGCTGAATGTCGCCACGCTCTATGACGCCACGGTACTGGTCGCCGAAACCCTGCGTGAAGTTGTGCTGCGCGATCGCAGCGTACTGACCGAGGAGATCGAGCTGAGCAGCTCGTTCATCGTCGGCGGGCAGATCGCAGGCGCGCCGATGGGCATCTACAACGTCTACGCGCAGGGCAATTTTTTCCAGGCCACGCCAGACACGCCGTTCCTGCAACTGGGCGAGAGCAAGTACGGCAGGCCGATTCTCGATCGTAACCTCAGCTATTGCACCCCGCTGGATGAGGCGCTTCGCTGCGGCCTGATCTCGTTTGACTCCACTATCCGCAGCAACCTCTCGGTGGGCATGCCACTGGATCTGCTGGTGTATCGCAAAGACCGCTTGCAGGCCATGGAGCGCTTGCGCATTACCAGCGACGACCCTTACTACCGGCAAATTCGCCAGCAATGGAGCGATGGCTTGAAACAGCTGCTAGCCGAGCTGCCCCCTCCGCCACGCGACTACCTGGCAGAGTGATGCGTTCAAGGCTGCGCCTTGAACGCGGTCATGTCCTGCAAAAGCATGCTCAATAAACGACTGGCGCCGACGCTCAACTGCCGGCCCAGGCGGCTGATCAAGTGGGTTTCCGGGGAGCTGAACACTTCGCTTTGCAGCGCCAGGGCGACCAGATGGCCGCTGCGAATCTCTTCTTCCATGACGAAAGTTGGCATCAAGGTCACCCCGCCGTACATCGAAAAGCGCTTGAGCATGGCGAAGGTGCCGCAGGTCAGCGTTGGCTTGAGGGTGATGCCCAGGCGATGCTCGGCCAGGGTGACGATCTGGCGAATGCCGTAGGACACCTCTGGCAGCGCCAAACGATAGTTGTCCAGGCCCTTGAGCGGTAGCGGCGCGGTTTCCTTGGCCAGCGGGTGATCGGGGCTGACGGCCACGCACACCGGTTGCTGGGTGTGGGCATGGGAGCGAATCTTCGGATCGCCTGGCGGGTTGAACACCAGGCCCAGATGCGCTTCGTCCTCGACCACCTGGCGAATCACTTCATTGGTGCCGCACACGTTCACCTGCAGGTCGATGCGCGGATACAGCTCGGAAAACCGGCTAAGCGGCGCCGCCAAGCCATCGATGAAGCCCTCGCCCGCCGCCAGCACCACAGAACCGCTCTGCAAGCCGCGCAGCGCCTGCAGCGAATCGAGCAACACTTCCTGCTGCGACAGGCGCTGACGGTAGTAATGCAGCACCCGATCGCCCGCCTCCGTGGGCTTGACCCCACGCCGATGCCGTTCCAGCAGCGGGCTACCGAGTTCCTGTTCGAGCTGGGCGATCTGCCGGCTGACCGCCGACGGCGCCACGTCCAGGTAATCGGCGGCGGCGCGCACGCTGCCCAGCTTGACGGCCTCGAAGAAGTAAAGAATGCGGCGATCCTGGACCACGCTCATAAGGCTCCTGTGTGTTGCGCTAAAGGCAACAGAATTTCATTTCAGTGATTATTGCTGCGATCACAGAGGGCTGTCCATACTCGACCCATCAGCCCAGGGCGACGTCGGCAGCGCTTGCACACCGGCCCGACGGGGTTGCTTCACCCAATGCGGGCACATATTCGAGGATGAGTATCTCCATGACTTTGAAAGTAGGTGTGATCGGGCTTGGCAACATGGGCCGTGGCATGGCCGCGACCCTGGCGGGGAAAGGCTTTGACGTGAGTGGTTTCGACCTGTCGGGCGCAGCCCTGGCCCAGGCGGAAAACCTCGGGGTGAAATCGGTCGGCGTATGCGCCGAGCTGATCCCGGCGGTCGATGTGCTGATCCTGTCGCTGCCTAAAGCGGAACACGTCGAAGCCGTGTGCCTGGGTTATGACGGCATCCTCGAGCTGGGCCGTGCCGGCCTGGTGGTGATCGACACCACCACTTCTACCCCCGAGACCAGCCGCAAGGTGGCCGCGGCCCTGCGCAAGCAGCGCATCGGTTTTATCGACGCACCGGTCTCCGGCGGCCCCAAAGGCGCTGCCACTGGCACCATGTCGATGGTGATCGGGGCCGAACCTGGCGACCTCGCCAAGGCCACGCCGGTGCTTGAAGCCATGAGCGGCACACGCGTGCATATCGGCAGTGTCGGCGCCGGCAACGTTGCCAAGATCGCCAACAACATGCTCGCCGCCGCGCACCTGATCAGCACCGCCGAAGCCGTCAGCATGGCGGCCAAGGCCGGCGTCGATCCCGAGAAACTGCTGCAAGGCCTGAACGCCGGCTCCGGCCGTAGCGGCGCCAGCCAGGTGATGTTCCCGACCTGGGTACTGAACAAGGCCTATGACTCAGGCTTCACCATGGGCCTGATGCGCAAGGACGTCGGCTTGGCCAGCGACCTGACCGCCAGCCTGGACCTTGACCTGCCACTGTCGCGCCTGGTCGCGCAACTGTGGCAACAGAGCAGCCAGACCCTGCCTGATTCCGACGATTTCTGCTGCATCGTGCAGCGCACCGACAACGCTTTGTTTGGCCGTGGGGAATAACCGATGAGCACTGAAACAATCAGCCAACTGATGCGCCCGTTCTGGGGCGATCGGCAAGTGATCGCCAGCTACGTGGGCGGTGAGTTCATCGAAGGTCATGGCCAAGCGGTAGAGGTGCGCAACGCCCACGACGATAGCCTCATGCTGAGCTTCCCTGACGCTGACGAGGCCTTGGTAGCGCAGGCAGACAGCGCCGCCAAGGCCGCCCAGCAACAATGGTGGGGCATGACCGGCCAGGCGCGCGGGCGCGCCATGTACCAGATCGGCGCACTGATTCGCCAACACGCCGACAACCTGGCACTGATCGAATCGCTGACCGCCAACAAGCCGATACGCGACGCCAAGGTCGAAGTGGCCAAAGTCGCCGAGATGTTCGAATACTACGCCGGCTGGGCCGACAAGCTGCATGGCGAAGTGATCCCGGTGCCAACCTCGCACCTCAACTACGTGACCTACGAACCACTGGGCACCGTGCTGCAGATCACCCCGTGGAACGCACCGATCTTCACCTGCGGCTGGCAGATCGCCCCGGCGATTGCCGCCGGTAACGCAGTCATCCTCAAGCCATCGGAACTGACCCCGCTGTCCTCGCTGGTGGTCGCAGTGCTGATCGAACGTGCTGGCGTGCCCAAGGGCCTGGTCAACGTGGTGGCCGGCTACGGCCACAGCATCGGCCAGCAATTGATCGCCAAGGCCGATATTCGCAAGGTGGTGTTCGTCGGCTCGCCTGCTACTGGCCGCCACATCGCCGTCGCGGCGGCGCAGCGCTGCATCCCTGCGGTACTGGAGTTGGGCGGCAAGTCGGCCAATATCGTCTTCGCCGACGCTGACCTTGAGGTCGCCCTGCGCGGCGCCCAGGCGGCGATTTTCTCCGGTGCCGGGCAAAGCTGCGTATCTGGGTCGCGCCTGCTGGTACAAGCGTCGATCTTCGACAAGTTCACCCAGGCCCTGGCCAAGGCGGCCCAGCAGTTCACCGTTGGCGACCCGAGCGACCCACACACCCAGATCGGCCCGATCAACAACGCCAAGCAGTACAACCATGTGAAAAACATGGTCGAACGTGCCTTGGAAGATGGCGCCCGCCTGGTTGGCGAAGGCGCCGAGCCGATCCCGGCCAAGCCTGGCTACTACATCAACCCGACCGTACTGGCGGGCAACAACGCGCTGTACTGCGCCCAGGAAGAAATCTTCGGCCCGGTGGTGGTTGCCATCCCGTTCGAAGACGAAGCCGATGCCATTCGCATCGCCAACGACAGCCGCTTCGGCTTGGCCGGTGGTGTCTGGACCCGCGACGTAGGCCGTGCCCACCGCGTGGCCAAACAGGTGCGCGCCGGTACCTTCTGGATCAACGGCTACAAGACCATCCATGTCAGCTCGCCCTTTGGCGGCTACGGTGAAAGCGGTTATGGCCGCTCTTCGGGCCTGGACGCGCTGCGCGAGTACAGCGAAGTGAAAAGCGTCTGGGTGGAAACCGCTGCGGTTCCCGCCGCAAGCTTTGGCTACGGCGCGAGCCTGGAGTAACTAACATGAGCATTTCAGCCAACTTGATCAAAGACGCCACCAGCTGGCGGCGTCAGTTCCACTCGGCGCCGGAGCTGGGCTTTCAGGAAGTGCAGACCAGCGACAAGGTCGCCGAGCTGTTGACCAGCTTCGGCATCGAGGTGCATCGCGGCCTGGGCGGTACCGGCGTGGTCGGTACCCTGCGCAACGGCGAAGGCCCCAGTATCGGCATCCGCGCCGATATGGACGCGCTGCCGATCCAGGAGCTGGGCCAGTGCAGCCACAGCTCCAACCACAAAGGTTGTATGCATGCCTGTGGCCACGATGGGCACACGGCGATCCTGCTGGCCACGGCACGCCACCTGAGCGAAACGCGCAACTTCAGCGGCACCGTGTATTTCGTGTTCCAGCCGGCCGAAGAAAACCTCGGTGGCGCGCAGAAGATGATCGAGGACGGCTTGTTCGAGCGGTTCCCGATGCAGTCGATCTACGGCCTGCACAACTGGCCAGGCGTCCCGGCCGGCAAGGTGCTGGTCAATCCCGGGCCGATGATGGCTTCGCTGGATACCTTCGAGATCACCCTGACCGGCAAAGGCTCCCACGCCGCCATGCCCGACCGCGGCTTTGACCCGATCGTCGCCGCCGCAGAGCTGATCCTGGGCTTGCAGACCATCACCTCGCGGCGCCTGTCGCCACTGGACAGCGCGGTGATCAGCGTGACCCAGGTCAATGCCGGCGAAGCGATCAACGTCATCCCCGAGACCGCCACCCTGCGCGGCACCGTGCGCTGCCTGCAAACGCCGGTACGCGAGAAGGTACAGCAGCTGATTGGCGAGTTCGTCGCACAGATGCCGAGCGCCTTCGGCGTCCACGGCGCGCTGACCTACAATGTCGGCTACCCGGTGACTGAAAACCACGTGCAGCAGGCGCAGATCATCAGCCAGGCCGCGCAGTTGGCGCTGGGTGAAGACAAGGTGCAGTTCGGCTGCCAACCGTCGATGGCCTCGGAAGACTTCGCCTTCATGCTCCAAGCGTGCCCGGGTGCCTATATCTGGATGGGGGTGGACGGCGAGCAGCCATCGGCGGCCCTGCATAACCCGTACTACGATTTCAACGATCAGGTCATCGAGCCAGGCGTTGCCGTGTGGACCGCTTTGGTCGAACAGAACCTGCCGGCTCGCTGAGCCTTCTGCATCAGGGCATGCGGCGCATGCCCTGATGACATCTTCACTATCCCTCCTTGAAGCAACCGAAATTGCTGCGTAGATGCCTGTGCTTTTCGCAGCGTCGGCTGGACCTGCGCGTACTCAGATCAAGAGCCAGCAAATCACCGAGATCTGGCGCAAGCTAAAGCCAACTTTTGATTGTCTATTTAGTGTTGCTTGACCCGGCCTCTTCGCGGGCAAGCCCGCTCCCACAGGTAGCGCGCTGGCTTCGAGGTCAACGGGGTGCCTGTGGGAGCGGGCTTGCCCGCGAAGAGGCCGGTTAAGACACCACAAAACCTAGCGCTGAGCATCGTGTGGAGAACGCTTCAGTGCAGGCAGGATTCAATGATTGGCTTGCCCATAATCATAGATCTCACACAGGTACCGCTGCGCCCCTGAAAACGGCGCTATCCCTGTGGGAGCGGGCTTGCCCGCGAAGAGGCCAGAACATCCACCCTCACACTTTCAACAGATAACACCAGCCCAGGCGCCGCCACCCACTGCGCGACTTCAGCAGGGAAAGCGTGGCAACCTTCTAACCATTAACACGCAACACTTCTGGCCGCAGACCTTGGTATCGAGCATCGCCAGCAATTGGCAAATGGCAGATAGCAAAACGGCCGACAAAAGTCGGCCGTTAAGGTAGCCCGCGCACGTGGGCTAGCGGTTAACGCGCTGTCAGTGGAAGAACTCAGCAATCAGCACCGCGCCAATGAAGGTGCCGAAGTTGGCCAGGAACGATACCAGCACAATGCGCCAGCCCAGGCGGCGGAACGCTGGCAGGTCCTTGGCAATCGACAGACCGGCGAACGTCAGCATCGGCGTGATCACCGCCAGCATGTTGATCGAGTTGGTCAGGCGGGTCACTTCAGCGGCCCATGGGCACAGCGGCGAAGTCAGGAACATGGCAACCACCGAGACCGTGCACACCGCGGGGATTTTCCGGCCCAGCAGGCTGCACAGCATTTCACCGGCAAACACGGCACCGATCATGATCGCCATGCCGGCGAAAGCTTCTGGCGACAACACCTGGTAGCCGACGTAGTTGGCGATCAGCGCCAGGGCACCTGCGGCAAACCAGGCGCTGACGCGACCGACCCAGCCCAGCTCGTGGCTTTCCAGCGACACGTCGCTGCTGCTTGGACCCTGGTCGATCACCGAGGCCTTGGTGGTGCGGCCGATCAGCGGCTCCAGCACACGGTAGCCCCACACCGCCAGCGGCAGCGAGATGAACAGGGTGAAGTAGGTGCCCAAGGTGGTGGTGATCAGGTTGGCAGCGGCGGCCAGGGCCATGACTTCCTTGGCCACTTCCGGCGTTTGCTGGGCGGCGATGGCACCTGCCGCGGCAGCCATCATGCTGCCCGAACCGATGCCCGAACCCATGGCCAGCGAATTGGGGTGGAAGATCCCCAGGCTGGTGATGAAGCCGGCAACGATAGCGATGAACAGCGCGCCGAACAGGGTACCGGTGAGGTACTCGGCCAGCACGCCACGGCCCTCTGGGGAGTCCATGCCGTAGCGCTCGCCGATGATGGCCAAGCTTGGCTCGCGGCCGACCGAGAAGGTCGCGCCCACTGCTTCACGCTTGATCCCCAGCAGCAACGCGACCGGCAACCCGAGAATCACCGTGCCGACGAAGTGGCCAAATTCCTGAAACACCAGCGCCCAGCCCGAGGCGAATACCACCGGCAGCGAACCGCCGACGACCAGGCCGAGTTTGGCGATGAACACCAGCAGTGCAGGCTGCAAGATGGAGGCAGCGCGCACTTGCGCACCGGTGTCGACGCCGATGGTGCCTGGCATGCGTCGGCTCATGATGCCGATACCGGCGCCGATCAGCAGCGCCCAGACCATCGGCAACAACACCACTTTGCCGGGCCCCAGGGGAATACTGATAGCGCCGATCAGTTCAGCCGCGATCAAGATGATCGCGGCCCAGATGTACAGCTTGACCGTGGCGGAAGTCGCGCTGTTTTCGCGCATGGCGAGTGTGTCGGTGTGTTGCATGTGAGTCCCCTTGCCTGCTGAGCCCCCGGCGACGGCGGCCCAATAGTTGTGTTGTTGTCAGGGAGCACCTTTCGGTGCCCAGGGCAGATCGCAAATCCATGGCAGGCATGGAGGTTGGTTGCTGACGAGCACTTTGTTTTTATCCGACTGTCCGCAGCGATCCCCAGTAAAACCGGGGGCCGCACCGCTGCGAGCGGTACGCAGCCAGTATGGCCAGCAGGTGAACCCACTCCAATATTCTGAAATGCATTTGTTGTTGCCTAAATCAGAACACACAACACTCGTTTATCGCAGGGCAGCTTCCTTCACACCGGCAACTCGGTGGTCAGCTTGATCTTCTCCATGGGCACCTCGGTCTTGACGTTCTGCACCACGCTCAAGCTGGTCAGGTGGGCGATCTGGAACCTGCGATAGGCCTCCAGATCCGCCGCCACTACCCGCAGCAGCAGATCGCAGTCACCGGCCATTACATGGCACTCGACCACTTCCGGCAGTTGCCGCACGGCTTCGACGAACTCATCAGTGGTCTCCTGATCCTGGCGCTTGAGCCAGACGCGGACGAACAAGGTCAGGCCCAGCGCTACCTTGGCCGGGTCCACCAGCGCCACATAGCGCTCGATTACCCCCGCCTCTTCCAGCAAACGCACCCGCCGCAGGCACGGCGAGGCGGAGAGGCCGACTTGTTTGGCCAGTTCCTGGTTTTGCAACCTGCCGTCGCGTTGCAGCGCGCGCAGGATGCGTCGATCGATGGCGTCGAGCTTGATTGACATATAAAACCCATGAATACGATTTAGTGGTAGCAGCTGCCAAATACTCACGTTCTAGGCACTACTACGCAACCCGATTTCAGTGATTCATTGGAATAATTTTCCTCCCTTGGAGGTGACCATGAATACCCTTGAATCCGTACTGAACGATCCCCCCGCAAGTACGCCGCACAGCGAACTGCGCCGTGGTGCGCTGGCTGCCCTGCCCGTCCTGCTGGGTTTCATACCCCTGGCGCTGGTGCTCGGCGCGCAAGCTTCGCAGCATCAGCTCAAGGCCGGCGAAGTGGCGCTGATGACCGGGCTCAATTTCGGCGGTGGCTCAGAGTTCGCCGCCATTGAGCTGTGGACGTCGCCGCCAGCGCTGCTGGTGATTGTCGCCATGACCCTGCTGGTCAACAGCCGCCACCTGCTGATGGGCGCGACCTTGGCGCCACACCTGCGTCACCTGCCCCTGAAGAAGGCGCTCGGCGCGCTGTTCTTCATGTGCGACGAGAGCTGGGCAATGGGCTTGGCCGACGCCCGCCAGCGCGGCGGCTTCAGCCTGCCTTACTTCATGGGCGTGTCGCTGTGCCTGTGGACCACCTGGGTCAGTTTCAGCACCCTCGGCGTACTGCTCGGGCCGCTGCTGGGTGACCTGCACAGCTACGGCTTGGACATGGCCTTCGCGGCGATCTTCCTGGTGCTGCTCAAGGGCATGTGGAAAGGCGTACACGCCGCCCTGCCCTGGTTGTTCAGCCTGATCACGGCGGGGCTGTTCTTCCTGATGATTCCCGGCGGCTGGTATGTGCTCGCGGGCACCCTGGCGGGTTTGCTCAGCGCCTACTTGTGGGCCAAGCCATGATCGATATGACCACCTTGGTGACCATCCTGGGCATGGCCGTGGTGACCTACCTGACCCGCGCACTGGGCTTTGTGCTGTTGCGCAAGCGCACCTTGGGGCCGCAACTGAGCCAGGTGCTCAACGCCGCTCCCGGCTGCGTGCTGATCGCCGTGATCGCGCCCAAATTCGTCTCTGGCCACCCAGCGGACCTGATTGCCCTGGCCCTCACCGGCTACGCCGCTTCACGGTATTCGATCCTGCCGGTGGTGCTGTTCGCCATCGTCGTGACCGCTGCGTTGCGGGCGGCGCTGCCTACCTGAGCAGGTGAGTTGGCTCGCGTGCCAAAACAACCAGGGGATACTCCTCTGGTCAGCGCAACCGGGGCGGCTGCAGCGCCCCGAGCCGTTGCGCACAGTTTGGTCTGCGGCAGCTAGATGTAAAACCTCATGACGGGAAGCCCAAGCCTGAGGAAAGGTCGCTATCCCCTGTTCTGGGCGTTGCATTGGGTACGTCCTTGGCTGTGGCTTCTCTGACGGTCTCCTGGACAGCCTCCTTGGCTTGAGCACCCTTGGCCTTCAAGGTCTCGGTCAAGCGGTCACTGCTGGCGCCAAATAACTGATCCTCTTTTCGCGTGCCGGGTAGCGCCGCTCCCAATGCTGCCCCCAGCGCGATCCCTAGCGCGGCCAGGACCAACGGCTGTTCCTTGAGCAGATGATCGAATTGCCCCTTCAAGGCCGTGGCCTGGTCGCCGAGCTGATGTGCGCTACCGCGCAGACTGTCTGCCGAATCCTGCATCGAGTCGCGCGCGTCTTGGCCCAGTTCGCCGACCCGGTCACGCAGATCATGGGCCTTGCTACGCATGCTGTGGCTGGCATCGTGCAAGGCCTCGCCTGCGTGGGCAAAGGCGCCTTTTACACTGTCGACCGCCTCGCCGAGCTTCTCGCCCAATCCAGGTCCGCTCTGTGCAGGGCCGGGGTTGAACGGGCGATTCTGATTAACGCCTAGCCAAGCCAGCCCTAGGACCGTAAGGGCGGTTGGCACCGGGTTGTTCTTCAGCGTGGTGCCCAGGTTATGGAAAAATTCCCCGCCATTGCCCTTGCTGTAGGCAAGCACCTGATCCATCAGTTGCCCGGGGCTCAGACGCTGCTCCAAGGCATCGACCAGATCGCTGATGTGTTCGCGCTTGGCATTGATTTCCTGCTCAAGCACGTCAGGGTCTTTTTGCGTGTCCTGTTCGAATGAGCTACTCATGGCAGTTTCCTCTTCAACGCATCCTTGTCCTGCTGCATGGCATGCAGCGTGCGATCAGGTGTCAGCTGCGAAGGCTCGAACTGTTTCTTGCCCGATTGCAGCATGATGAAGCCGATAATCACGGTCACGGCGCCGACGATGAGCGCCGCCAGCCAAGGCTCTACCACCATGGCCAGGGCATACACTGCGGCCAGCAGCAGGATGATCAGCCCTGCCAATAACACCATCGCACCTGCAGCGACCGCCGCAGTGCCGGCCTTCAAGGTACTGAGGTTGTGCTGCAACTCCGCCTTGGCCAGGGCCAGTTCCTTGCTGAACAGCTCGGGGACTTCGCGCATCAGCTGGCGCAGCAAGCCGCCTACGCCGACCGGATCGTCAGCGGGGGTGTGCAACCCTGGGGTCGCCTGTAGAGGGTCCTTGTTCATCATTCACCTCCTTTGAGCGGATCACGCTCCAGTGGTCCGCCGCTCACCGGCGTACCGGCGCCCATCCCGACTGGATCGACTGGGGTATAGGGTTTGTGGGTAGACACATCGCTGGCGCGGTCCGGGTGCGCAGCCGTGCTTTGATAGGGCTCGCTGGCACCATAGGCGGGAGTCGGCGCAGCGTTGGTTGTGGCAGGGTTGGCGCTGGCCCGGAGAAACCGCGACAAGGCAAAGCCGATCGCCACGCTGCCGGCGAGAAACAGCGCCGGATTATCCCGCGCCAACCGAGACCCTCGGTGCAGCAGGTCTTCGGCGCTCTCATGACGGATTTGTTCGGCGAAACTGCCAATGCACTCGGCGGCCTGACCCAAGTACTGGGAGAGCCCCAGGCTATCACCGCCTTGCAACGCCGACGCTGCCGAGCGTGCACCTTGCTTGAGTGAGTCGAGCTGGTCAGCGGCGGTGTCGCGGTAGTGCTCGAACTGCTCATTGCCTTGAGTCTTCGCCTCATTGAGCAGGGCCCCTGCTTCATCGGTAATGGCGTGCAGGTGATCCTGGGTGCTGCTCGGCGGTGCAGCCGAGCCTTGATCGCGTTCCATGGTCATGTCCCTCGCAAATGATCAGCCGGCGGCTGCCGGATGAAGTGCCTTCATTCGGGGGACGCAGCGCTGGTTCATGGAGTTCAGTCAGAGTGATCGGTAACCCTTAGCCCCAGCGCTAAGGGCTTGCGCGGGGTTTACTGGCGAGCAATACACTGGGTAGATACGCGGTTGCCGATACGCGGTTGCCGTCGATTGGCGTGAACCAAATCAGGGCGGCTACCGTCCACCGCTAAACAACCGGCGAGTACCTCAGATGCCTAAAGACACCGTCGTGGCCGCACTCGACTACCTCAGGCATAACGCGCTGCTATTGACCACGGCCGAATCCTGTACGGCCGGCTTCATGGTGGCCCTGCTGGCCGAGATTCCCGGGACCGGCGAAGTGCTCGAGAGCGGCTATGTGGTGTATTCGCCCAGCGCCAAGCAACGCCTGCTGGGGGTCAGCCCACAAACCATCGAGCGCTACGGACTGACCAGCGAAGCCGTTGCCTGGGAGATGGCGATCGGTGCCTTGAAAGACAGCACTGCCAATGTCGCTATCGCCACCACAGGGGTAGCCGGCCCGGAGCCTGAAGCCGGCATAGCGCCGGGAACGCTGTGTTTCGCTTGGGCATTTGCCGGTGAGCCGTTCGCAGTGTTCACCCGCAGCCGGCGTTTTTTCGGTGAGCGTGCCGAGGTGATGCACCAGGGGGCGGTGTTTGGTCTGACCCAATTGGCCCACTATCACCAACGCTGGCTGCGCGGCGAGCGCGCGTGAGGGCGTGGCAATGGACAACGATGAGCTCGTTTGCCGCCGACATGTGCGTGACACAACGCCAACCGTCAATGCTATTGAACGCTGTCGCTCAGTGCGGACTCCATCGAAGGTAATGCCTATTATCCCGCCTGCGATGAGGTCTTCGAATGAACGCTATCGAATTGCTGACGCAAGATCACAAGCTCGTGAAAAAGCTCCTGGAGGAGCTATCTACCACTACCGAGCGCGCGGTCAAGAAGCGCGGCGAACTGCTCCTACGCATCGAGCAGGAGCTGCAGATCCATACCGCGCTTGAAGAGCAGATTCTTTATCCGGCCATCAAGCAAGCCGGCGGCAGAGAAGAAGAGAAGTTGTATTACGAGGCCAAGGAAGAACACCGCACCGTCGATTCACTGGTACTTCCCGACCTGCTCCACACCGCCACCGACACCGTCGAGTTTGCTGGCCGGGTGAAGGTCATGAAGGAGCTGCTGGAGCACCACATCGAGGAAGAAGAGAGCGAGCTTTTCCCAACCGCGAAAAAGCTACTGGGCAAAGATGCATTGGAGAGCATGGGCCAGGCGATGCTGGCGCAGAAAAAGTTGCTCAAGAACGAGCAACGCGCAGCTTGAGCGAGGTGTGTTCAGGCTGTGCGTGCGCCTGTTGCTCACGCCAACTCACCAGCCTGCATCGATCCATTTCGTCCGCGCCCCTGAGAAGTAGGTCGTGCTAGCCGTTCGGACACTTCATGCGCAGCTGCCTGTCATCAAGCAATTGATAGCAGGCAGCCAACGCGCGCAGTCGTGACCCGTTGTGTGCTGAGTGCGATGCGCAGAAGACGTTCATTGGGACAGGCCCTCAGACTCAGCTCATGCCTAAACCCTACTCAGCAGCAATGCCCGTCAACAACGGCAGGCCAGTGATGCCCAGAAGCTGGCGCAACGCATCGAGACGGCGCGAATAGGCTGCCTCGTTGCCATAGATAAGCTCGACGTGAAGGCTGTCGATCAGCGCCAGGTAAGCCTCGGCGAGCAAGTGGACATGCTCTGGAGCGAGCGCTGGATAGCTGGACTCAAGCGACGCCTGGAACCGTTCTCGAATACCGGCAAGGTAATCCTCGAAGCCTGACTTCACCTGCTGCTCGATGGCTGGCGGTGGGTAGAACGCCGCCCGCAGCAGAAACCGCAAGGCGCCGCTTTCGGTGTAGCGGCGTTGAAGATTGACGATGTAGCGCTCACCGGCTGCTTGGCCGGTTATCTCTGTTGAGAACTGGCCGTCCACATAGTCCCGTTCGCTTTGCAAGGCAAGATTCAACACAGCGGTGTACAGCTCATCCTTGCCGGTGAAATGAGCGTACAGCGAGGCTTTCTTGATCCCGGCGCTGCCGGCGATATCGTTTAGCGACGCCGCGTCGTAACCACGATCAGCGAAATGCTGCAAGGCGTGCTGAACGATTCGCTCAGCTGCCGCAGATAGGGTATTAGACGTCATAAGTTGCTCTATTCAGTGGCCAGCGAGGCTGAAGGTAGCATCGCCACCTTTAGGAAGACTCAACCAGGTCAGCAGGCAAACCATCAATGCGCTGAGGCTGAGCAACGCCGTCCAGGCGATGGCTCCATGCCCCAGCACCATTGCCGATATGGGCGTGGCGCTCGATGAGATGGACAGCTGACAGGCACCTAGCAGAGCCGCTGTCGATCCCAGGGCACGCTCCTGAGAAGCCATGACCAGCGACATCAACGTCGACTCGGCAATGCCCAAGCCGAACAATGCCAATGCCATACCCGCGGCGATACCGGGCAGCCCGACCTGCGTGGTGGTGGCCGCTAACGTCGCGAGCGCGCCCAGCGCTATGCAGCCTACGCCGATCCAGGTCAGGCGATTGAGTCCTAGCCTGGTGACTAGCCTGCCAGCGATCATCGCGCCACACAGAATCGCGATACCTGTCACGCCGAACAGGATACCGAAGGCTTGCGGCGTCAGTCCGTAGAATTGCTGGTACACCAGCGTCGCGCCGCCGATATAGGCAAAAAGGAAAAAGAACACCCCAGCGACCGCCAGCGTCGGCAGCAGGAAGCGCCGGTCACGGCCTATAGTCAGGTAGGTACGGCACACAGCTCCCAGGCGCAGCGGCTCACGCTTGTCGGCTGCCAGTGTCTCGGGGAGGTTCAGCCAGCTGTTGATCAACACAGCAACGCCAAAGATTGCCAGTGTGAGCATGACTGCCCGCCAGCCAAAATACGCGTCTATCAAACCGCCCAACGCCGGGGCCAGGATGGGCGCTACGCCTTCAATGGTCATCAACAGCGCAAACAGCTTGGTCGCCGTTGCACCGCGGCTGACATCCCGCACAGTACTCATGATCACCACAAGCGTCAGCGCGCTGCCCAAGCCTTGCACAAATCGCAAAGCAATCAAGGTCGCAAGGGTTGGCGCCAACGCCGCGCCCAGGGAACACAGAATAAATACCACCAGCCCGACCAACAGCGGCCGACGCCGCCCATAGGCGTCCACCACTGGCCCGAACAACAACTGCCCTGCGCCCATGGCCAACAGGAAAAACGTCAAGGTGAGCTGCACGCTGGCAAAACTGGCGTCGTAGTCCCGAGCGATTTCTGGAAGGCTCGAAAGGTACATGTCGATTGCGCTAGGGCCCAAGGCGCCGATCACGCCTAAGCCAATTGCTAACTTCAATGGCACCCGCTGTTGCGACTTGGTGTTCATATCTCGATCTCGATAACCCAACAACCTACCGGTCGGTAGGTGGCGAGCAATCTTAGGTTTTGTCTTGGCAGGCGTCAATTGCATTGGTGAACCTGAAAGCAGGAGCCAAGAGAACGGCATGAGCGCTTGCAGCTTGCAATTGATCCTGCCCCTCGCGACAATGCGATCCATTAGCATTTAGATTATGGACTGGCCCTATGTCAGCGCTCGATCACGCAGCTCTGCACCAGCTGTACAGTGAAAACAACGGTTGGTTGAAGGGCTGGCTGCGTGCGCGGCTGGGGAATGCGGCCGATGCCTCGGACCTTGCCCACGACACCTTCCTGCGCGTGATGACCGCCCGCAGCGAACTGCCGATCCGCGAACCGCGCAGTTATCTGAGCGCCATTGCACGCTCGCTGTTGATCGACAAGGTCCGCCGCAGGACCATCGAGCAGGCCTACCTGCAAGCGTTGGCGCTGCGCCCGGAACCGGTCGAGGTGTCGCCAGAAATACGCCTGTCGATCATAGAGATGCTGGTTTCGATCGATGCCCTGCTCGACGAACTCGGCACCAGGACGCGGGATATTTTTCTTGCCGTACAACTGGAGGGGCTGACCTACGCGGCAGTTGCCGAGCGTTACGGGGTGTCGGTCACCACCGTGAAAAACCACCTGATCCGGGCCATGACACGCTGCTTGCTGGCCATCGAGAGCTGAGGGCCCAAGCGGTGGATTTGAAGACTCTGGAAGCTGCGGCCACCTGGTATGTGCAGCTCAACGACGGCAGCGTCTGCCCGGCACGTACCCAGGCTTGGCAGCACTGGCTGGCCGCCAGCCCGCAGCACGCCGAAGCCTGGACGCGGGTCGAGAAACTCCAGCAACAATGGGCCAGGGTGCCTCGCCAGGCGGCACTGTCGAGCCTTGGCGCGGCCCAGGCCCAGCGGCGCGACGTGCTGAAACTACTTGGCATGCTGCTGGCGGTGGGTGGCGGTAGCTGGATGCTGGCCGAGCAGGCGCCGTATCGGGCCATGCTCGCCGAGCAACGCACCGGCAGCCGTGAACGGCGCTCGCTGCAACTGGCGGATGGCTCGCAACTGCAGCTCAATGTCGACACCGCGCTGGATGTGCGCTACGACGCTCAGCTGCGGGCGATCGAGCTGTATCGTGGGGAAATCCTGGTGAACGCCGCAATCGATCCTCAGCAACGCCCGCTGGTGGTGCACACCGATGATGGCAGCGTGCAAACCATGGGCGGTGAGTTCAGCCTGCGCACACTGTCCGGGCAGACGCGTGTCGGCGTGCTGCAAGCTGCAGTGGACGTACGCCCACAGCACCACGTCGATCGCCTGCTATCGCTGCAAGCCGGACAGCAGGTCAGCTTCGCCCGGGATAGCATCGACAGCGTGCGCGCCCTCCCCCCGGACTCGACCGCCTGGCAGCAGGGCATGTTGAGCGTGAATGACTGGCGGCTGGGCGAGTTCATCGAGGAGCTAGGGCGCTACCGGCCTGGAATCCTGCGCTGCGCCCCCTCGATACGCGCCTTGAGCATTTCTGGATCATTCAGCATCGACGATACCAATATTGCCCTGGCCAACCTGAATAAAACCCTGCCCGTTCGCGTGCGCTACCTGAGCCAGTACTGGGTCAGCGTCGAACCGGCATGAGCGCACATGAAAAAAATCCATTGGTAACCTTGCTGATTTCGATTCTCGTCCGTCCATGACACAAGCCGCGACGACAGCGACTTTCTGCCATGACAGCAAGGATCAACCCATGCCCCATTCGTACCCTCCTCGCCCCGCGACCAAACTGAGCCAGGCTGCTCGCCTGGTCATGCTCGGCATTTCCCTGGCCAGTGCACCAGGCTTGATGCTGCTGCCTACCTTGGCCCACGCGCAGAGCCAGGCCCACTACCATATTGCGCCAGGCCCACTGGCTAACGCGGTGGTGCAATTCGGCGTACAAGCAGGTGTGACCATTTCTTTTGACACCGAACAGGCGCGCCACCTGAGCACACCTGGCCTGGAGGGCACCTACAGCCTGGAGGAAGGCCTGGCTCGCTTGCTCGCCAACAGCGGCTTGCAGGCGCAGCGCCAAGGCAATGGCGGTTATGTATTGATCCCCCGCGAAAACGGCTCGGCAATGGAGCTGGGGCCGTTGAACATCGATGCCAACCGGCTGGTGGCAACCAGTGAAGGCAGCCACTCCTATACCGCGCGCGCAGTGACCATCGGCAAAGGCGTGCATACGCTTAGGGAAACACCGCAATCGGTCACCGTGATGACCCGCAAGATGCTCGATGACCAGAACCTCAACACCCTTGAGCAGGTCTTGGACAAGACCCCGGGCATCACCGTCTACGACTCCCCCATGGGTGGCAAGTATTTCTATTCGCGCGGGTTCAACCTCGACGGCCAATACCAGTACGACGGCGTACCGCTGGATGTGGGTGGCAACTATGTGCAGGCCAACAGCTTTTCCAGTGACATGGCGTTTTATGACCGCGTCGAGATTCTCAAGGGCGCAGCCGGCATGATGAAAGGCTCCGGCTCTTCGGCAGGCGGGGTCAATTTCGTGCGCAAACGCGGCCAGGACAAAGCTACCACCACCCTGACCCTGTCCGCCGGCAGCTGGGACAACTACCGTGGCCAGATCGACGTGGGCGGCCCGCTGAACGAGTCGGGAACCGTGCGTGGCCGCGCCGTGGCGACACTGCAAGATCGCCAATACTTCTACGACAATGCCGACCGCCAGGACCAGGTTGTCTATGGCGCCATCGACTGGGACGTGACCCCGGACACCACCCTGGGCTTTGGCCTGGCCTACGAAGATGTCAACGCTTCGCCTTGCTACCATGGCTTGCCGCGCCGCGCCGATGGCAGCGATCTGAAGCTGTCGCGCTCCACGTGCCTGGGCGCCAGCTGGAACGACCTGCAGAGCCAGCGCGTCACCGCCTTTGCCGACCTCAAGCACCGCTTCAACGATGACTGGTCGCTGAACTTCGCCTCGGTCTATACCCACAACGACCAGGACATCGAGTACGGCTACTCCGAGGGCGCGGTGCCGCTCGCAGCCAGCAGCGCCGCGATCGATCGCTACGCCGGCAGGTTCGACTACGACCAGAGCGACTACGGCTTCGATACCTACATCGACGGTAAATTCGAGGCGTTTGGCCTTGAGCACGAACTGATCGTGGTCGCCAACGCCAGCCGCCAGAAAACCCATGATTACTTTGCGCTGATGTCCCTGCCTGGTAGCCAAAACCCCTTTGACCCCTCTGCCGACTTCCCCCACCCGTCCAAAGAGGATTACCTGGTCAGCCCCACTCGGGGTGGCTTCGAGCCGACCGACTCCACCACGACCCAGTACGGCACCTACGCCAACCTGCGCCTGAAGCTGGCCGAGCCGCTAACCCTGGTGCTCGGCGCGCGAGTGAGCTGGTACCGCAACAAAAGCGACTCCTACACCCAGGCCTGGGATTACTGGGTACATAATCGCAGCCAGGAAAACGGCCAAGTCACACCGTTCGCCGCCGTGCTCTATGACTTGAACGATCAATGGACCGCCTATGCCAGCTACGCCGACATCTTCCAGCCGCAAAGCAACCTGGTGAATGCCCAAGGCCAGGCGTTGCAACCCAAGACCGGCGCCAACTATGAGCTCGGTATCAAGGGCGAGCTGTTCGAAGGTGCCCTGAACACGTCGTTCAACCTGTTCCGTACCATTGAGGAGCACCGCGCTGAGACCGACTTCGTCGCCACTTGCCGGGGCTCGGGTGATCAGTACTGCTACACCGACAGCGGCAAGGTCCGTGCGCAAGGTTTCGAAGCCGAGATCAGCGGCGCGCCCATCGAGCGCCTGCAGGTGTTGGCAGGGTACACCTACACCCAGACCAAATACCTGAAGACCATCAACGACACGGACCCGACCGAGCTAACCTTCACATCCAGCTTCATTCCGCGGCACATGCTCAAGGTCTGGGCTGACTACCAGCTCGACGGACAACTGGAGCGTTGGACCCTGGGTGGCGGTGTTTCCAGCCAGAGCGAAAACTTCCGCCGCCAGGGCAACATCCGTATCGAACAGCCCGGCTACACCCTCTGGAGCGGCCGCGTGCAGTACCGCATCGACGACAACTGGAGCGTGGCACTCAACGGCAACAACCTGCTGGACAAGAAATACTACGCCACCGTCGGCGCAACGGGCTGGGGCAATTATTACGGCGAGCCACGCAACTTCATGCTCACCCTCAAAGGGACCTTCTGAGGTTTAAGCCACTCACCGCAATCTGTCAGTGCCCGCTCCCGTGCTCGATAGTCGGCAACAGGAGCGGTGCGCTGGCATTGAACTGGGCCAGCGCATCGCCGCAGCACCTTGACGCCCCAACAAGCACTTAGTAAATTCACTACCCCCTTCTTTTTCGGCCACCTCTTCAGTGCACCGCCCAGGCGTTAATTCGCGAAGCGGGCATACACGATGCCGAGTCCCCCACGGTCGCCAGGCACTGGCGCACCACGCTTCCGACATCCAGTGAATGAGGATGATTGCATGATCATTCGTCAGGCTAATGCTGCGGACCATCCGCTGCTGCTTAGCATTTGGCTGCGCGCTGTGCGCGCAACCCACCATTTTTTGCAAGCGTCCGACATAGACGCCCTGCTCCCACAGCTGCGCGATATCTACCTACCGGCAGTCGAACTGTGGGTTGCGGTTGATAGCGAAGATTCGCCACAGGGCTTCATTGGGCTCAACCAAGGCCACGTGGAAATGCTCTTCATCGATCCGCATCTGCACGGTCAAGGTACCGGCCGTGCCCTGCTCGATTTTATGCGTGAGTCGCACAAAACACTGAGCGTCGATGTCAACGAGCAAAACCCGCAGGCAGTGGGTTTTTATCTGCATTACGGCTTCGTTCAAACCGGTCGCTCACCCCTCGATGGTGAAGGCCGGCCATTCCCGTTGCTGCACATGAAGCTGCCCGGTTGACGCCGTGACAGCCAATCGCCCCTAGCGTCACCCCTGCAAGCGACTGCTTGACGCACGCCTGCGGGCGCTCTGCGCGGGGCGGTTCATCGATTGCGCTGATTATTACTATCGAGCCGCCGGCCTAATGGGCTGAGAAGCCGGCTCCTATAATCGCCGTCAATTTTCTGCGTTTTCTCGCCTGTTGCAGGCGACCTTGCACCTTGGAACTCTACACAATGCCAAGCGTCAACCAGGCCTCTGAAGGCCTTCTGGAACATAATCAACAGAGCGTCAGCCAGCAGTGGCTGGCGATTCTCTCGGTCGCGGTGGGCGCCTTTGCCCTGGTCACCAGCGAGTTTCTCCCGGTGGGGGTGCTCAACGATGTCGCCAGCGACCTGGGCATCAGCGCCGGCCAAGCCGGCCTGATGGTTACCCTGCCCGGCATCATGGCCGCCCTCGCCGCGCCCTTGCTGTCGGTAGGCATTGGCGCGTTGGATCGGCGCTACCTGCTGATCGGCCTGACGTTGATCATGATCATCGCCAACGCGGTCGTGGCCTATGCCAGCGACTTCGGCCTGCTGCTGTTTGGCCGGGTACTACTGGGCATCAGCATCGGCGGTTTCTGGGCAACGGCAATTGCCCTTAGCGGCCGTTTGGCGCCCAAGGGGGTCGGCGTAGCCCAGGCCACTTCGATCATCATGGTCGGGGTGACCTTGGCCACCGTGCTGGGTGTGCCGGTGGGCACCTGGCTCAGTGGCTTGATGGGCTGGCGCATGACCTTCCTGGTCACCGCGTTGGTCGGTATACCGGTGCTGTTGGCGCAGATCTTCCTGCTGCCGCGGCTCAACCCCGACAAGGCGATCCGCATCAGTGACCTGCCAGCATTGTTCATCAACCCACAAGCGCGGGTTGGCTTGATCGCCGTGCTGCTGATTGGCCTGGCGCACTTTGCCGCGTACACCTATGTCGCGCCGTTCTTCAAACAGAGTGCCGGCTTCGATGGGCCGACCATTGGCTCGCTACTGTTGCTGTATGGCGTGGCCGGGGTGCTGGGCAATATCTTCGCCGGTTTTGCCGCCAACCGCAGCGTGCGCCACACCTTGTTGCTGGTCGCGTTGCTGATCGGCGTGAGCACCGCGCTGTTCCCGTATTTCGCTACCGGCATGACTGGCGCTGCGATGCTGATCGCTTTGTGGGGCTTCGCCTTCGGCGCGTTCCCGGCCTGCGCCAGCATTTGGATGTTCGTCGTAGCGCCCAAGGACGTCGAACGCGGTATGCCGCTGTTCGTAGCCATGTTCCAGGTGATTATCGCGCTGGGCTCGTTCTTCGGTGGACAGATCGTCGACCAGCTGGGCAGCTCGGTGCTGTTGAGTTTGGCCACGGCGCTGGTCGGCTGCGGGTTTGTCACGGTGCTGGTGCTGGGGCGCAAGGTCAGTAACAGTCTGGCGGCCCAGCCCTGCTAGCAGCGACACCTCCCTAGGCTGCTGCGGCTCCATTCGCGGGACAGGTCGCAGCGGCTCCTCGGGCGCTGGCTTGCGCGTCGCGCTGACCACTCAGCCAACCCATGACCTGAAGCAGCTTTACCGCGCGCAACCCGCGCTATGCTGGCTAGCACCTTTATTGCAGCCAGTGAGCGAACCATGACGGACCATGCCTCACAGCAGCCCTCGCCTGTTGCTGTGCGCTTTCCACCCGGGCTGATCATCGCCTGCCTGGCGTTGGCCGGGGTCTTGTTCCTGCCGTTTCCCGACACCTTGCCTGTAGCAGGCCAGCGCATGCTGGCGATCCTGGTATTTGCCGTGATCGTGTGGATCACCGAGGCGGTTTCCTACGAAGCCAGCGCGATCATGATCACCTCGCTGATGGCCGTGCTGCTGGGCACCGCGCCGACCCTGGCCGACCCTTCGCTGAGCTACGGCTCTTCAGCGGGCGTGTCGATGGCGTTGTCGGGCTTTGCCAACCCGGCGTTGGCGCTGGTGGTCGGCGCATTGTTCATCGCCGCGGCGATGACCCATACCGGGCTGGACAAACGCATCGCCCTGGTCACCCTGACCAAGGTCGGTGCCAGCACCCGACGGGTATTGCTCGGGGCGATGATCGTCATCGTCCTGCTCAGCCTGGTGGTGCCCAGCGCAACGGCGCGCAGTGCCTGCGTGGTGCCGATCATGATGGGGGTGATCGCCGCATTCGGGGTGCCGGCGCGCTCCAACATCGCTGCCGGAATCATGATCATCGTCGCCCAGGGCACCAGCATCTGGAACGTCGGTATCCAGACCGCAGCGGCGCAGAACCTGCTGACTATCGGCTTCATGGACAAGATGCTGGGCGCGCGGGTGTCGTGGCTCGACTGGCTGATCGCCGGCGCGCCTTGGGCGCTGATCATGTCGGTGGTGCTGATCGTGCTGGTGTTGAAGCTGCTGCCGCCGGAAAGCGACAGCGTGCCCGGCGGCATGGCCGGGGTCAGCCAGAGCCTGGCCCAGCTGGGGCCGATGAGCGCCGCGCAAAAACGCCTGGGTGTGGTCTCGCTGCTATTGCTGTTGGCCTGGGCCACTGAAGGCCGCCTGCACCCGTTCGATACCACGACCACCACCTACGCCGGTCTGGTGGTGCTGTTGCTGCCACGCTTTGGCGTGATGACCTGGAAGGATGTGCAAGCGCGCATCCCGTGGGGCACGGTGATCGTGTTCGGCGTCGGCATCAGCCTGGGTACCACCTTGCTCACCACCCAGGCCGGGCAGTGGCTGGGCGCGCAAGTGGTGCAGCACACAGGTCTGGATCAGCTCAGCTCGCTGGGCGTGCTGGCGGTGCTCGGCGCGTTTTTGATCGTCATCCACCTGGGGTTCGCCAGCGCCACCGCGCTGACCTCGGCGCTGCTGCCGATCTTGATCGCCGTGCTGCAAACCCTGCCGGGCGAGTTCAGCCGCATCGGCATGACCATGTTGCTCGGCTTTGTGGTCAGCTTTGGCTTCATCTTGCCGATCAACGCCCCGCAGAACATGGTCTGCCTGGGCACCGACACGTTCACCCCGCGCCAGTTTGCCCGGGTCGGCCTGTGGGTCACGGCGATCGGCTATGCGCTGCTGCTGGTGTTCGCCAGCACCTACTGGTCCTGGCTGGGGTGGATGTAAACCCGAGCAGGGTCATGCGCGCAGCCGACGCTTCACGGGTATTGGCTATGCTGACCCTGCAATAACTCAAGCTCACTCAGCATTACACGGAGGCATGTATGAAAGCTGCTGTTGTTGCCCAAGGGCGTCGCGTCGAGGTCGTGGACAAAACCCTGCGCCCGCTCAAACACGGTGAAGCGCTGCTGAAAATGCAGTGCTGCGGCGTTTGCCACACCGACCTGCACGTCAAGAACGGCGATTTCGGTGACAAGACCGGGGTGATCCTCGGCCATGAAGGCATCGGTATCGTTCAGCAAGTCGGCCCCGGCGTAACCTCGCTCAAGCCAGGCGACCGCGCCAGCGTGGCCTGGTTCTTCCAAGGCTGCGGCCACTGCGAGTACTGCAATAGCGGTAACGAGACGCTGTGCCGCGAGGTGAAGAACTCCGGCTATACCGTCGACGGGGGGATGGCCGAGTCGTGCATCGTGGTCGCCGATTACTCGGTCAAAGTGCCGGATGGGCTCGACTCTGCCGCCGCCAGCAGCATCACTTGCGCAGGTGTCACCACCTACAAGGCGGTGAAGATCTCCAACATCCGCCCCGGTCAATGGATCGCCATCTACGGCCTCGGCGGGCTGGGTAACCTGGCCCTGCAGTACGCCAAGAACGTGTTCAACGCCAAAGTCATTGCCATCGATGTCAACGATGAGCAACTGCGCTTTGCCAGCGAGATGGGCGCGGATCTGGTGATCAACTCACGGAGCGAGGATGCCGCAAAAATCATCCAGGAGAAGACCGGCGGCGCCCACGCTGCGGTGGTCACGGCGGTGGCCAAAGCGGCGTTCAACTCGGCGGTCGATGCCCTGCGTGCCGGTGGCCGCCTGGTCGCGGTAGGCTTGCCGCCAGAAGCCATGAGCCTGGACATTCCACGGCTGGTGCTCGATGGCATCGAAGTGGTCGGCTCGTTGGTTGGCACCCGGCAAGACTTGCTCGAGGCGTTCGAATTCGCCGCGCAAGGCAAGGTCGTGCCCAAGGTGACCCTGCGCCCGGTCGAAGACATCAATCAGATTTTCGACGAGATGCAAGAAGGCAAGATCAAAGGCCGCATGGTGATCGACTTCAGTCGCTGAACATGCCCTCGCCTCGGCATGGGTCAGCCAGCCTATGCCGGGGTATCGCTCGCTGCCTTACATGAACGAATCTTCATCTGGCCGGTAAAGCTACTGATAGCGGGCCGGACAGGCCAAACCTGCGCCCCGCCAGGCGGCGCGCGCCTTGAGCCTGGCGTATCGGTTGCGTAGCATCGCCGCCCCGGTCAACGTACCTGCCCTTTTGGTGGCGGTACTCAAGCTCAAGAGCGCGCATGCCCCAACCCATCCCCCTCAAAGACCACGAGAAAGAAAAACACCTGGTCAACCGCCGGTTGCTGGTCTGTGCCGGGCTAACCCTGGGCCTGGTGGCAGTGCTGGTCGGGCGGTTGTATGTGCTGCAAGTCCTGCAACACGACCAGCAGAGCGCGGTATCGGAAAACAACCGCGTGCACGTGCTGCCTATCGCCCCCGAACGCGGGCTGATCTACGACCGCAATGGCGTGGTGCTGGCCGACAACAAACCCAGCTTCAATCTGACCATGACCCGCGAACGCGCCGGTGATTCGGCCAGGGTGCTCGACGCCCTGGCGCAGATACTCGGGCTGGGCGAGGAAGATCGTGTGCAATTCGACAAGGACCTGCGCCGTGGCCGCAAGCCGTTCGAGCCGGTGACGTTGATGGTCGGGTTGTCCGAGGAGCAGATCGCGCTGATCGCCGTCAATCAGTTCCGCTTGCCGGGGCTGGAGGTCCAAGCGCAGTTCATCCGCGAGTACCCGCTAAATGAGCACTTTGCCCACTCGGTCGGTTATGTCGGGCGGATCAACGAGAAGGAGGCCAAGAGCCTCGACGCCACCGAGTATCGCGGCACCCAGTCGATCGGCAAGACCGGTATTGAGCGTTTCTACGAGCGCGAACTGCACGGCCAGGTCGGCTACGAGGAAGTCGAGACCAACGCCCAGGGCCGGGTCATGCGCGTACTGCGTCACCAGGACCCGACCCCCGGCAAGGACATCATCCTGACCCTCGACGCGCACTTGCAGCAGGCCGCTGAAAAGGCCCTGGGCGACCGACGCGGGTCAGTGGTAGCGCTCGACCCTGCCAGCGGCGATGTGCTGGCGATGGTCAGCAAGCCAAGCTTTGATCCCAACCTGTTCGTCAAAGGCATCAGCTTCAAGCAGTACGCCGCCCTGCGCGACTCGATCGACCGACCGCTGTTCAACCGGGTGCTGCGCGGGCTGTATGCGCCAGGCTCGACGGTCAAGCCAGAGGTGGCCATCGCAGGCCTGGACAGCGGCGTCATCACCCCGGCCAGCCGGGTGTTCGACCCCGGCTACTACGAGCTGCCCAACTATGCGCACAAATACCGCAACTGGAACCGCAGCGGCGATGGCTGGGTGGACATGTACAGCGCGATCATGCGCTCCAACGACACCTACTTCTACGACCTGGCGCACAAGCTGGGCATCGATCGCCTGCATGACTACATGGCCGAATTTGGCCTGGGCCAGAAGGTCTCGCTGGACATGTTCGAAGAAGCCGCAGGCTTGATGCCTTCAGCCCAGTGGAAACGTGCCACCCGCCGTCAGGCCTGGTTCCCGGGCGAAACGCTGATCCTCGGCATCGGCCAGGGCTACATGCAGGTCACCCCGTTGCAGCTGGCCCAGGCCACCAGCCTGCTCGCCAGCAAGGGTGTGTGGCACCGGCCGCACCTGGCAATGACCGTCGCCGGTGAGCAGCCGGTCGATCCGCATCCGATGCCTGATATCGTCCTGCGCGACAAGCGCGCCTGGGATCAGGTCAGCCAAGGCATGCAGATGGTCATGCACGACCCACGCGGTATTGCCCGGGCGTCCGCCGCCGGCGCGCAGTACCGGATTGCCGGCAAGAGCGGTACTGCACAGGTTGTCGCAATCCGCCAGGGTGAACGCTACAACCGCAACAAGACCCTGGAGCGCCATCGCGATAACGCGCTGTTCGTAGGTTTTGCCCCGGCTGATCATCCCTCGATCGTGGTGGCGGTGATGATCGAGAACGGTGAAGCCGGGGGCCGGGTTGCCGGGCCTGTGGTGCGCGAGGTGATGGATGCCTATCTGCTCGATGAGCAGGGGCATCTGAAGGCGCAGTATGCCGGTGGCGATCATACCTCGCCGCATAGCTGAACAACCTGGCGTGGGAGCGGGCTTGCCCCGCGAAGAGGCCGGTACATCTCAGCGCAAAATCCCTCACTGTTAAATCTCATAAACGAATAAGAATATGAATTCTTATTCTTTTTTATCCTGACGCAAATCCTCTATAACTCTCTGCACTGCACAGCCGCCAACACCAGGCCAACTGTTCGCAGCGCAACAGTTGATCAACATCCAGGCCCACAAGGCAACACCGGCTGCACAACGAAACGATGCAACCTGTTGATCTATATGGACATTTAAAATAGGCACGACGATTGCTCAAGCAAAGTCCCGCTCAACCTGACCTGGAGACTTGCCATGAGCACCCCGTTGAACGTCGTCGCTTTGTCCGGTGGCACCGGCCGCCCCTCGCGCACCTTGGCCCTGACCGAGGCCATCCTCGCTGAACTGAGCCAGCACCTGCACATCAAGGCGCAGCTAATCGAACTGGGCGATATCGCCCGCCCACTGGGCGCGGCGTTGTGGCGCAGCGAGCTGCCCGAGAGCGTCGAGCAACAACTGCGCCTGGTGGAAAAGGCCGACCTGCTGGTGGTGACCACGCCGGTCTATCGCGGCAGCTTCCCTGGCCACTTCAAGCACCTGTTCGACTTGATCGGCCAGGATGCGCTGGTCGACACGCCAGTACTGCTGGCAGCCACCGGCGGCAGCGAACGCCATGCGCTGGTCCTCGATCATCAGCTGCGGCCACTGTTCAGCTTCCTGCAAGCGCTGACCTTGCCCATCGGCGTATACGCCAGCCAGAACGAGCTGGCCGACTACCGGGTGACCAGCGAAGCTTTGGCTGCGCGCATCCGACTGGCCGCCGAGCGCGCCGTGCCGTTGTTCGCGGCTCACCATGCGCTGCGCAAAAGCGCCTGAGGAGCGGCCATGAATGCACCCGTGAAACCTGCCCAACGCCCTGCCCTGGCCATCGCCCAAGAACTGGCCGGGCAGTTTGCCCAGACCGCCGTCGAGCGTGACGAGCGCGGCGGCACGCCCAAAGCCGAGCGCGATGCCCTGCGCAGCAGCGGCCTGTTGTCGCTGGCCATCCCGAGCGCCTACGGCGGCCAAGGGGCCAACTGGCGCGACACCTTTGCAGTGGTACGCGAGTTTGCCCGCGTCGACAGCTCGATCGCCCACGTGTTTGGCTTTCATCACCTGATGCTGGCCACCGTGCGGCTGTTCTCCCGCCCTGATCAGTGGCAACCGTGGTTCGAACAGACCGCGCGCAAGCACTGGTTCTGGGGCAACGCACTGAACCCGTTGGATACCCGCACCCAGGTCAAGCACTTCGACGGCTGGTGTGAGTTTTCCGGGCAGAAGAGCTTTTGCTCAGGGGCCAGCGACTCGGAAATGCTCATCGCCTCGGCGGTGGACGAGCGTGCGGGCGGCAAGCTGCTGATTGCCGCGATCCCCAGCGGGCGCACCGGCATCACCCTGCACAATGACTGGAACAATATCGGCCAGCGCCAGACCGACAGCGGCAGCGCCACGTTCGAGCGTGTGCGCGTCGAGCATGACGAACTGCTGCTCGACCCCGGCCCGCTGAGCACACCATTCGCGGCCTTGCGGCCACTGATCGCCCAGTTGCATTTTGCCAACCTGTTCCTCGGCATCGCCGAGGGCGCCTTTGCCGAAGCACGCCAGTACAGCCTCAAGGAGAGCCGGCCGTGGTTCCGCTCCGAGGCCACCAGCAGCAGCGAAGACCCGTACATCCTGCGCCATTACGGCGAGTTCTGGGTCGGTCTGGAAACCGTGCGCCTGTTGATCGAGCGCGCCGCCGAACAGCTCGACCGCGCCTGGGCCAAGGAGCATGCCCTGACTGCCGAGGAGCGCGGTGACCTGGCCGTGGCCATTGGCACCGCCAAGGTCGCCGCCACCCGCCATGGCCTGGATATCTGCAACCGCCTGTTCGAAGTCACCGGAGCCCGCGCGACCCATGCCTCGCTGCGCTTCGACCGCCATTGGCGCAACCTGAGGACGCAAACCTTGCACGACCCTGTGGACTATCGCATCCATGAGCTCGGCGAGTGGGCCCTCAACGGCAAGCGTCCCGTCCCGTCTTTCTATTCATAAGGCACGCTCATGCAATTGCTGACCCTCCCCCCGTCACCGTCATTGGCTACCTCGATCAGGGCGACCGCACAGGTCTTCGAAGACCCCAGGTCGCAGGCGCTGCTCGCCCACTTGCAACAGGTCGCCCCCAGTGAGGCCAGCGTCCTGATCATCGGCGAGACCGGCACGGGCAAGGAGCTGGTCGCGCGCCACATCCACAACCTCAGTGGCCGACGCAACGGGCCGTTCGTCGCGGTCAACTGCGGCGCGTTCTCCGAGTCGCTGGTGGAAGCGGAGCTATTCGGCCACGACAAGGGCGCCTTCACCGGCGCCTTGGCAGCGAAGGCTGGCTGGTTCGAGGAAGCCAACGGCGGCACGCTGTTTCTCGATGAGATCGGCGACCTGCCGCTGCCGATCCAGGTCAAGTTGCTGCGCGTGCTACAGGAGCGAGAAGTCGTGCGCCTGGGCTCGCGCAAAAGTATCCCGATCAACGTGCGAGTGCTGGCAGCGACCAACGTACAACTGGAAAAGGCCATCAACGCCGGGCACTTTCGCGAAGACCTGTATTACCGCCTGAACGTGGTGACCTTGTCGCTGCATCCGCTGCGCGAGCGGCCGGGCGACATCCTGCCATTGGCGCGGCACTTCATCCGCAGCTACAGCGAACGCCTGAGCTATGGCCAAGTGGAGCTCAGCCCACGCGCCCAGGCCAAGCTGGTCGAATACAGCTGGCCGGGCAACATTCGCGAGCTGGAAAACGTCATTCACCACAGCCTGCTGACCTGCGGCAATGGCGAGATCCAGGCGCAAGACCTGCGTCTGTCGAACCTGCGCCTGGAACGTCAGGACGAGAGCACCGCGCGTGCATCCAGCGGCGATGCGGTCGAAGATCTGTTGCAACTGGCCTTCAGTCGGCTCTATGAAGAGCAGCCAGGCGAGCTTTACGAGAAAGTCGAGAACGCCCTGCTGCGCTCGGCCTATCGCTTCTGCCATTACAACCAGGTGCACACCGCGCAGTTGCTCGGCTTATCGCGCAACGTTACCCGCACCCGGCTGATCGCCATTGGCGAGCTGGTGGTCAACAAACGCCGCAATCAGGAGCAACCACTGGATAACCGCCTGGTGCGCTTGTCGATCTGACCGCTACCCCGGTGACTGGACACGTTGCACACTCACCGCGCTACGCGAAGCGCTTGTTGTTAGCGCTGGTGCAACACGCGATAAGCGCAAGGCCCGGCAGCCCGAGCCTGGAGTAACATAGGCACTCAACCTGATAGCCGCTCCGGACACCTGAGCATGACCCACGCAGCCAACGTTCCCGACACTGTCGCCACGTCCGTCAGCCAACCTCGCCTGGTGCTGTTCCTGGCCTATGCGCACATGGGCCTGCTCGACCTGACCGGCGCGCAAACGGTGTTCTGGGCCGCCAACAAGGCCTGCGCAGAACGTGGCCTGGCCGGTTATCGGGTGTGTACGGCCAGCGTGCCGGGTGGATTGATTGCAAGCGCCGAAGGTCTGCGGGTGCACACCGAGCCCCTTGAGCCACTACTGCTCGAACAGATCGACACCCTGGTAGTGCCCGGTGCGCCGGAGATCGTGCGCACCCTGCCTGAGCACGTCGAACTGGTCAGTTGCTTGCGTCAGGTCGCCGCCAAGGCACGGCGCACCGCCTCGGTGTGCAGCGGCACCTTCCTGCTGGCGGCCGCCGGTCTACTCGACGGACGCCGGGCCGCCACCCATTGGGCCATGTGCGATGCCCTGCGCCAGCGCTTTCCTGCCATCGAGGTGGATGCCGAGGCGATCTTCGTGCAGCAAGAGCAGGTCTGGACCTCGGCCGGGGTCAGCGCTGGCATCGACTTGGCGTTGGCCCTGGTCGAGGCTGATTGCGGCCGTGAGGTGGCGATGCAGGTGGCCCGCGAGCTGGTGGTTTTCCTCAAGCGCCCTGGTGGCCAGGCGCAGTTCAGCGAGTTGCTCAAGGCCCAGGGCGAGCACAGCGCCGCCTTCGATGAACTGCACCTGTGGCTCAATGAGCATTTGCACGATCCACAGCTGAGTGTCGAGCGCCTGGCTGGGCAAGCGTGCATGAGCCTGCGTAACTTCACGCGGGTGTACAAACAAAAAACCGGACGCACTCCGGCCAAGGCCATTGAAGTGTTTCGTCTGGAAGCGGCCCGGCGCCTGCTGGAAAACACTGACCTGCAGATCGAGCAAATCGCCCGTCAGTGCGGGTTCGGCAGCGAAGAACGCTTGCGCCTGGCGTTCCAGCGCCACTTGGCAGTGACCCCGCGCGACTACCGCGCACGTTTCGCCCGCAGCGTGCCCCTGGCCGAAATCCAGGGTTCTTTGGCCTAGGGCCAAACGCCCTGCGCGCCTAGCATCCAGCGCAACAAACTCAACACCTGCGTGGGCTGCTGCGTTTGTCGGAGCACGGCACGCACTTGCCAGGAGGGCCTATCATTTCCATCGGCCAGCCAACTGGAAAGGCGCCCCCTCTGCGTTTCGAGCGAGCTTTATGCGCGCCGTTCACGTGCCGTGCCCGAACTGATAATTCCAATAATCACCTGGAGCACAACGATGAAACAGATTCTTGTCATTGGCGCAGGCTTCGCCGGCCTATGGAGCGCCTTGGGTGCCGCGCGCCTGCTTGACCTGCAGGGCCGCGACGATGTGCAGATCAGCGTACTTGCGCCCAAAGCCGAGTTGCACGTGCGCCCGCGGTTTTATGAGCCCGACGTGCACACCATGGCCGCCCCCCTGCAAGCGCTGTTCGACGCGGTCAACGTGCGCTTTATCAAAGGCACCGCCTACCGCATCGATGAGGGCCGCCAGTCGGTGGCTTATCGTGATCCTTCCGGGGCTGAGCTGAGCATTGGCTATGACCGGCTGATCATGGCCTGTGGCAGCCTGCTTAACCGCCCTGCGCTGGAGGGTTTCGATCAACACGCCTTCGACGTCGACAAGATCGACTCGGCGACACGCCTGGAAGAGCACCTCAAGTCGCTCGCCTCCCAGCCTGACAGCCCAGCGCGCAATACCGTGGTAGTCGCCGGCGGCGGCTTTACCGGCATCGAGACCGCGACCGAATTGCCGACCCGGCTGCGCGCCATTTTCGGTGAGCAGGTGACCCCGCGCATTGTCGTGGTCGATCGCGGCGCGAAAATTGGCGCAGCGCTGGGCGCGGGGATCAGCCCGGCCATCGAGGCGGCTTCAACCGAGCTGGGCATCGAATGGATCTGCGGCGCCACCGTGGCCTCAGTCGATGGCGATGGGGTGCTGCTGGACAATGGCCAGCGCATCCCGGCCAAGACCGTGATCTGGACCGTGGGCTTCAAGGCCAACCCGCTCACCGAGCAGATCCGTGGCGAACGCGACCGCCAGGGCCGCCTGCATGTCGACGGCAACCTCAAGGTCAAGGGCAATGGCGCGGTCTATGCCGCCGGTGATGTGGCCTATGCGGCGTGCGACGAGGTCGGCAACTATGCGGTGATGTCCTGCCAGCACGCGATTCCGCTGGGGCGTTATGCCGGCAACAATGCCGCCGCCGAATTGATCGGCGAGGCGCCGATGACCTACAGCCAGCCCAAGTACGTGACCTGTCTGGACCTGGGCGCCTGGGGCGCGGTGTATACCGAGGGCTGGGATCGCCAGGTGGCGCCGCCTGAGGACCGATTCAAGGCCAAACAACTCAAGCAGCAGATCAACTCGGTGTGGATCTATCCGCCAGCGGCAGACAAGGTTGCGGCGTTGGCGGCGGCGGATCCGTTGATTCCGGTGGCGTGATCGATCCTGGGACCGCTGCGCGCTCCATCGCAGGCAAGCCCGCTCCTACAAAAGCCTGCGATGGAGCCTGCAGCGGTCCAGGGTCATAACTACGCTCACTGACGCCCCACCATCGCCACAATGGTCGCCTGCAACTCCTGCCTGGCCTGCTCCGCCGTCAACTCGCCCGCCGCTGCCGCCAGCGCCAACGCATCTGCCGCACCCACCAACACCCGCAACCCCGCCACGCCAACATCCCCACCTGGGGCAAACGGCGCCAGGGCCAGGCGACACTTTTCCAGAAACGGCCCTTCATAGACTCGTTTCAACGCTTCCATTTCCGGCGAACCCGCCAAGGCCGCGCTGACGCCCGGAATCTCTCGCCCTTGGCTCAGCACACAATCGACATAGGCCTGGGCAATCACCGCCGCTCGACTGTGCACGTTCGGCTCGCAGTGCGCCAATGCCGCATCGAGCATGGCCGTCTGGCGCGCGTCGTACTCCTGATACAGCGCCGCCAACAAGCCGGTGCGGGTTTCGAAATGGTCATACACCACCGGCTTGGTGACCCCCGCCTGCTCGGCCAGGCGGCCCAGGCTCAGCGCATCGGTGCCCTCCTCGCGGACCAACTGCCAGGCCACCTCCAGCAACTGGCGGCGACGCTCGTCACGCGACAGGCGTTTACGCGGCGAGGTTTTTTCGGCACTTGACATCGCTTACCTACCAAAAGTAACTTACTAATCGTAACTTACCTTTAGTATATAGCCCCTGTGGCTAGCGCGCACCCCTATCCTGGAGAATCGAGCATGAAAGCCTTGATCGTCATCGGCCACCACGACCCCGCCTCGCTGACCCACGCCCTCGCCGGGCAGATCGCCGAAGGCCTGGCCCGCGCCGGACACAGCAGCGAAATCGCCGACCTGGCCAGGGAAGGTTTCGATCCACGCTTCGGCCTGGTTGACCATGCGGTGCACCGCCGCTTGGCTGGGCCACCGGCCGATGTGCTGCGCGAGCAAGCGCGGATCGAGCGCGCCGATGCCCTGGTGCTGGTGTACCCGATCTACTGGTGGTCGCTACCCGCGCTGCTCAAGGGCTGGGTTGAACGGGTGTTCAGCAATGGCTGGGCGTTCGACTATCACCCCGACGGCAAATTGATCAAGAAACTGGGCGGGCTGCCGGTGCAACTGGTTGGGGTCGCCGGGGCCGATGCGGGGACCTTCGAACGCCATGGTTATGGGCAGGCGATGGTTACCCAGATCGAGCACGGAATTTTCGATTACTGCGGCGCGCGGGTGCTGGGTTCGACGCTGTTGGCGGACAGTGAGAGCGGGGACAATGCGGGCAATCTGCAGCGGGCGCGTCAGTTGGGGCTGCGGTTGTTCGAGGGGGTCGAGGCAGCAGCTTGAACGCAGGATCGCTGGGGCCGCTTTGCGGCCCCTATTGATTCCCATTGCGAGAGCACAACCTACCCAGCTACCATTGAGAACGATTCACACTCACGATCGGATATCAATCGTTGGACAGCTCCTCGACCCGCAAGCTGGGCTTCTTTTTCAGCGACCATCACCGCTGGCTGCTCCAACACATCCACAAGCGCCTGCGCAATCGCGCCGATGCCGAAGACACTGCGGCCGAAGCGTTCTGCCAGCTGCTCGGGGCGCGGGTCGATCCGGACAGCATCGAGCAACCACGCGCCTACCTCTCGACCATCGCCCGGCGGCTGATCTTCGACCGCCACCGCCGCCGTCAACTGGAACAGGCCTACCTCGAACGCCTGGCCCTGCTGCCCGAGCAGGTCGCCCCTCCGGCCGAAGAGCAGCTGCTCTTGATCGAAGCCTTGCTGACCATCGACCAAGTGCTCGATGGCCTGCCTGCAATCGTCAAGACCGCCTTCCTCTACAGCCAGCTCGATGGCATGAGCTATGTCGAGATCGCCAGCAAGCTGCAGCTGTCAGAGCGCACCGTCAGCCGCTACATGAAACAGGCCCTGCGCCAGTGCTACCTGTGCGAGCTGCAACCATGAGCGCGCGCACGCTGGACAGCATCAGCGAACAAGCCATCGACTGGATGGTCGAGCTCAATGCGCGCAGCCCCGATGCCGCCCTGTTGCAGCGCCTGCAGCAGTGGCTGGAGCAGGACCCACGCCACCAGCAGGCCTGGGATCGCCTGCAACAACGCCTGGCTCGCCCGTGCGCGGCGCTGCGCACGCTCGATCAACGCGCGCCGGGCCAAGCCAGTGCCGCGCGTAACCTGCTGCTGCAGCCCACACAGTCGCGGCGCGAAGTACTGCGCGGCCTGGCCGGCCTTGGCCTGCTGGGTGGCGGCCTGTGGGCCGGCTGGCGCAGTGACACCGCCCAGGACTGGATGGCCGATCTGCATACCGGCGCCGGCGAGCGGCGCAGCTTCACCCTGGACGATGGCAGCCACCTGAGCCTGAACAGCGCCAGTGCCGTCGACCTGTTGTTCGACGCCGAACAACGTCTGCTGGTGCTGCGCCACGGTGAACTGGTGATCCAGGTGGCGCCCGATCCTAAGCGGCCGCTGCGCGTGCGCACTGCGCAAGGCCAGCTGCAGGCCCTTGGCACACGCTTTTTGGTCAGCCAGGAGCTCGACGCCACGCGGGTGGTAGTGCTTGAACACAGCGTGCGCGCCAGCCTTGTCGATGGCCGTCAGCTGGACGTGCAACAGGGCCAGGCTGCGCTGCTGCGCGCCACCGGCATCGAACCTCTGGCCAGCGAGCAACAGCAGCGCGCGGCCTGGCTCGATGGCCGCCTGGAAGTGCTCGACGAGCCGCTGCAGGCGGTGGTCGATGCGCTGCGCCCCTATCAGCGTGGCTACATCCGCGTGGCCCCGGATATCGCCACCTTGCGCGTACAAGGGGTATTCACCCTGGACCAGCCGCAACACGCCTTGGCCGCACTCAGCGAGGCCCTGCCGATCGAGGTCAAGCGCTATGGTCCGTGGCTGACCTTGATCGGGCCAAAACGCCAATAATGAAAATATTTTTGCAAATCATTCGTAATGGTGTCCGGTTTTCAATTCTCGTCCCACCTATCTCCTGACAGCCAACCTCTAAATCGGGAGAACACCGTGCACAACAACTGGCCCCGCGCCCTGCCCCTCGTCGTCGCTCTGAGCAGCTTCAGTGCCTTGGTCCAGGCGCAGACCCTGTCGTTCAACCTGCCGCCCGCGAGCCTGGCCACCACGCTCAATCGCATCGCCAGCCAGAGCGGCCACATCATTGCCCTGGAACCGGCGCTGGTGCGCGGCAAGCAGGCCCCGGCCGTGGTCGGCCAGATGAGCGCCGAACAGGCCATGCAGGCCGCCCTGGCCGGTAGCGGCTTGCAGTTGCGGGTGAGCGCCAGTGGCCACTTCAGCGTGGCCCCGGCTAGCGTTGGCGAGGACGTGATGGAGCTGGGCGCGACCAGTGTCACCGACAACTATCTCGACGCCACCAGCGAAGGCAGTGGCTCTTATGCGGCCCGCGCAGTGACCCTGGGCAAAGGCACGCACACCCTTAAAGAAATCCCCCAGTCGGTGACGGTGATCACCCGCAAGCAGCTCGACGACCAGGGCATCACCGACCTCAAGGACGCGCTCAACCACACCACCGGCCTGGTCGGTGCCCAGGGCATCGGACCGGGCATGGTCATCACCTCGCGCGGCTTCCAGATCGATGACTGGCAGTACGACGGCGTACCCATCCCGCGCAACAACTACTCGCTGGGCAACTGGGCGACCCAGGACCTGGTGTTCTTCGACCGCGTCGAAGTCCTGCGCGGCGCCTCCGGCCTGTTGCAAGGCACCGGCAGCCCAGGTGGCGCGATCAACCTGGTGCGCAAGCGCGGCCAGGCCAAACCCACCGTGGCGATTACCGGCAAGGCCGGCTCCTGGGATCACTATGGGCTGCAGCTGGACGCTGGCGGTCCGTTGACCAGCGACGGCAAGGTGCGCGGGCGGATGGTGCTCGATGAAGACCAGAGCGACAGCTTCATCGATTACCAGTGGGGCAAGACCCACTCGCTGTATGGCGCCCTGGACATCGACCTGAACGATGCCACCACCATCGGCGGCGGCATCAGCTACAGCCGCGAGCAATCCCGGCCGATGCTGCGTGGTATTCCCCGCTACGCCGACGGCAAGCCGGCCAACGTGTCGCGTTCGACCTACACCGGCGCCCGCTGGAGCCGCGCCGAGACCGACGTAACCACCTATTACCTGGACCTTGAGCACCGCTTCAACGACGACTGGACCTACAAGGCCGCGGCCATTCGCATGGACGAGACCAACACTTCGACCCACCAGCGCGTACAGACCACCGGCCAGGGCCTGAAGCCCGATGGTACTGGCATCACCTATGCCGACTGGATCACCGACTTCCACAACACCAAGATCGGCCTGGACATGAACCTGGTCGGGCACTTTGACACAGGCTCCGTGGCACACGAAGTGACCGTCGGTGGCAACTACTCCAAGCTGACCTCGGACGATGCCTACTGGCGCAACTTTGCCGCCGACCCCGATGACAGCATCTTCGACATCGACCATGGCCGCCCGGAACCCAGCCGTGACAGCTTGCTGGCAGGCAACATGGGCCGCGCCAACAAGGCCAGTTACGACATCCGCCAGAAGGGCCTGTACGGCGCCTGGCGCGTCAAGCCAGTCGAGGACCTGACCTTGGTACTGGGTACCCGCGTGAGCTGGTTCGACTACAGCTGGGACTCGATCGACTTCAATGGCCCGAACGATCCGGGCAATCGTTATCCCACCAGCCGCATGACCGAAACCGGGCAAGTCACCCCGTACGCGGGCTTTGTCTACGACCTGACTCGCGAGTGGGCCTGGTACGCCAGCTACACCGACGTGTTTATCCCGCAAACCGAACGCGCGGTCGGCAATACCCCGCTCAAGCCTGTGATCGGCAGTAACTATGAAACCGGCCTGAAGGCCGAGCTGCTCGACGGACGGATCAACACATCGATCGCGCTGTTCCGTTACGATCAGGAAAACCGCGCAGTCACCGATACCGCCTCGGGTTTTGCCTGTGACGACTGGTACTGCTCCACGGCCGCCGGCAAGGTCCGCAGCCAGGGCGTGGAAGCCGAGATCAGCGGCGAAGTGCTCAGCGGCCTGCAGTTGTTTGCCGGCTACACCTACAACACCACCAAATTTCTTGACGACCCGGACGAAGAAGGCCGCGTGTTCAGCCAGTGGACGCCCAAGCACATGCTGCGCGCCTGGGCCGACTACCAGCTACCGGTGGACGACCAGCGCTGGAGCACCGGCCTGGGCTTCACCACGCAAAGCCACACCCTCGGTTACGAACGTACCTACAGCGTGCCCGGCTACACCGTGTGGAGCGCACGCGTTGCCTATCAGCTGACCCCGGAAGTCAACCTGGCGGTCAACGCCAACAACCTGTTCGACAAGAAGTACTGGGTAGCGGGCTTCAACCAGCTCAATGGCAGCAACAACTACGGCGAGCCGCGCAACTTCATGCTGACGGTCAAGTACACGCCGCAGTTCTGAGGCCTGGGTCAGTCCAGCAAGGGCCACTGCGCCAGTGGCCAGTAGCGGCCCTTGCGTGACTCGTACAAGGTGAAGTGGCGCGCACTGAGGAAAAACTCCGGCGCGCTGCCGGCCTCTGGCAGCTGGCCGCGGAACTCCCGTGCCAAGGTCAGGTGCGGGCGGTAATCGCGCGACTCGCGGGCAATCCCCAACGCTAGCGCCGCCTGCTCCAGCGCATAGACCAGTTGGCGCAGCGCTGGGGGAGTTTGCTCAGCTTCGAGCACCAACACGCCCGGGCGCGGCCACACCTGCAATCGGTCCAGCACCAGGCGCAGCGGCGCCTGGGGACGGCTAATGCTATCGACTGCCGCACACAACGCCGGCAGCTGCGCCGCGTCGACATCCCCCAGAAACAGCAAGGTCAGGTGAAAGTTTTCTGCCGGCACCGGTTTACCGCTGCGTAAACCCAGCTCACGTCGCCATTGCGCGATCGCGCGATGCTGTGCCTCGCCCAGTGACAGGGCGAAAAACAGACGTTTGAAAGGGCTGCCAGTGGGGCGTGCTTCCTTGGCCATGGGCATTCCTGATGGGTGAAGGCGAACCTGAGTGTACCGCTTCCCTAGTCTATGAATCGGCAAAAAACCAGTTGAAACGTTTGCGCAATCGGTAGGCCATTGCACCAAAGTCACCCCGATTGGATGTAACAAGAGGTACAAAGTCCTACGACGATTGTTTATGCTGGCGCGCTTACGCCATGGCGCATGGCCATTTTCGACAAGTATCCGTTCATGAAAATTGCACTCGTACTGATCTTCGTTCTCTCGATCGCCTATGTTCACCTACGCGGTCGGGTACGACACAAGTTGACTCGCCAACTGGGCGATCACTCAAGTTTCCTGGCTCCGGTCAACAGCTTCCTGTACCTGTTCTCCAAGCACCCGGCCAAGCCTTACCTGCCGGTGGAAGCGTTCCCCGAGCTGCAACCGCTCAAGGACCATTGGCAGGAAATCCGCGAGGAAGCCCAGCAGTTGCTGCACGTGGGCGAGATCAAGAAGTCCGATAACTATGACGATGTCGGTTTCAACTCGTTCTTCAAGACCGGTTGGAAGCGCTTCTACCTGAAGTGGTATGGCGAGAGCCACCCCTCGGCTATGAACCTGTGCCCACGGACCACCGAGCTGCTGCAGGGTATCGGCACGGTTAAAGCGGCGATGTTCGCCACCCTGCCGCCCGGCGCCAAGCTGGTGCGCCACCGCGACCCGTATGCCGGCTCGTACCGCTACCACCTAGGCCTGGACACGCCGAACGACGATGGCTGCTACATCGACGTGGACGGCGAGAAGTATTCCTGGCGCGATGGCGAGGCAGTGGTGTTCGACGAGACCTACATCCACTACGCCGCCAACACCACCGAGCACAACCGGATCATCCTGTTCTGCGACGTCGAGCGGCCGCTCAAGTACCGTTGGGCGACCGCGTTCAATCGCTGGTTCAGCCGCAACGTCATGGCCGCTGCTGCGGCGCCCAACAATGCCAATGACAAGACTGGCGGCATCAACCGCCTGTTCACCCGCATCTACAAGATCCGTGAACGCGGCAAGGCGCTGAAAAAGCGTAATCGCATGCGCTACTACCTGGAGAAATGGGCAGTGGTGGCAGCATTGCTGTTGCTGTTCATCTACATCTGAACCCTGCTGGGCAACGTGGGAGCCAACTCAGACGCTCCCACGGTGTCGACAGGTTCGTAAGTCGTAGTTTTTTCCGACCATCTTCCCCCCTCCTCGCCGCGCACATTCGACTAGCCTGAAAGCTCCTGCCGTAAACCCCACAAGGTGAAGACAATGAGCATGATGGACTGGGACGCCTACCGTAAGCAGCTGATGGCCGGCATCGGCGATCTCAAGCAACTGTCGCCCGATACCGTGGCCGGCTACATGACCGCCAGCGGTGCCGGGGCCAAGACCAACCACCTGGACGCCAAGACCCGCGAACTGATCTCCCTGGCCGTGGCCGTGACTACCCGCTGCGACGGCTGTATCGCGGTGCATTCGCAACAGGCCGTCAAGCACGGCGCCAGTCGCGAGGAGATCGCCGAGGCGCTGGGCGTGGCGGTGGCGATGAACGCAGGGGCGGCGCTGGTCTACTCGGCGCGCGCGCTGGATGCGGTGGGCAAGCTCAGCGAGTAAACCCCAGCCAGCGTCGCCGCCCTTGCGCGGCGACGCTGCGCCCACCAGACTTGGCGGCCAAGCCTGCGCAGGAACCGCCATGATTCACATCCGCCCCATGACCCCGGAAGACTTCGAGCGCTTCTGGCCGACTTTCCAGAGCATCGTCCAAGCCCGCGAGACCTATGCCTACGACCCGCAGCTGAATGCCGAACAGGCACGCCAGTTGTGGCTGGAGCTGCCCCTGCGCACGTTGGTGGCAGAACAGGACGGTGAGTTGCTCGGGTCGTACTTTCTCAAGGCCAACGCCGCTGGCCCCGGCGCGCACGTGGGCAATTGCGGCTACATGGTCTGCCCGGCAGCACGCGGGCGCGGGGTGGCCAAGCTGATGTGCGAGCACTCGCAGAAGTTGGCGCGCCAAGAAGGTTTTCTCGCCCTGCAGTTCAACTCGGTAGTGGCCACTAACGAGGTGGCCGTGGCGCTCTGGCACACGCTGGGGTTCGAAACGGTCGGGCGCCTGCCCAAGGCCTATCGGCATGCCCGGCTGGGGTTGGTGGATTGTTTGGTGATGTACAAATGGCTGGCCGACGAGCCGGTGGTGGAGAAGCCTGCGCTGTTGATCGGACGCAAGAATATCGAGGCGCGGGTGTCGCGGCGGCGCGGACGCTAACAGCAGCATTTTGCGCTGTCTGTACCGGCCTCTTCGCGGGCAAGCCCGCTCCCACAGGGTTGGTGGTGAACCTTGTGGGTCTGGCCTCTTCTCGGGTTAGCCCAGTTCCACAGGGCTTGTGAACCTTGTGGGTCTGGCTTCTTCTCGGGTTAGCCCACTTCCACAGGGCTTGCGGTGAACCCTGTGGGAGCGGGCTTGCCCGCGAAGAGGCCGGTACAGGCAACAGCTACCTGACGCCTAACTCAGAACGCCAGACCTACCTTGACACCAAACTCATCGCGCTTGAGCTTGGTGTTATCGGCTACCGGCGAATCCTCATCGAGTTTGTACTCGGTGCGGGTGTAGTAAACCCCGGCATAGATCGGCATGCCGCCTTGCTGGTTCATCAGCAGGCTGACCTCGGCATACGGATTGGTGCGGTCCTTCATGTCGACGGTGTCGCTGCCAAAATCATCCACCTTGAGCTTGGCGCGGCCATCGATCGTGTGCCGTGCGCCCACTTCAACGCGCAGGGTCGCGGCATCAAACTGATGGTTGTAGCCCAGCGCAGCCTTGGCGAACGGCGACTTGTAGGTCAGCTCGGTGTCCAGGTCGTTGAGCTCAGGCTCAAAGCGCGACCAGTCATAGCCACCGCCGACGGTGATGTCGACGAAGTTGCGCGCATCCAGCGCGGCGCGCCAACCCAGGTCGAGGTCGATCTGGGCTTCCTTGAGCTTGTTGTCGTTCTTCTTGCCATATTTGGCCTCGGCGCCAACCTGATAGATCAAGCCGGATTCAGCGGTCATCTTGTTGCCGAAGTTGGCGAATACACCGCCCTGGCCCAGGTGATCGGTCTCGGACTGCGAGCCGCCCTCATACTTGAACTTGTCGTAGCTACCCAGCACACCGAAGGTGAACAGTGGATCGGTGCTTGGCGCGGCAGAGGCCGCCAGGGGAGCGCCCAACAGGGCAAGCAGGCAAGAGTGACGCAGCAGATTACGGGTGGACATTCGCGGAAGTCTCCATGACGTGAATGTTGATGGGAATCGCTCGCTTCGAGGCACGCTGAATGTGAAAAGTTCGAAAAAAAATCAGTAAAAACTCATAAGCCTGCGTCCCATCACAGAAATTTCCTACTGCGCTGCGTTGACGCCCCCTGCATTCGGTGGTCAGATGCGCGCCAGTTTCAGGTGTCCTGCGCCGCCGTGCGCAGGGTGAAACGGGAAGCCGGTGCGTCGTGTTCACGACAAGTCCGGCGCTGCCCCCGCAACGGTAAGCGAGCGAAATCTTCGACAGACCACTGTGCGCATGCATGGGAAGGTGAAGGTTTCTTGATCCTCGCAAGCCCGGAGACCGGCCTGAAGCTTCAGTTGGCAAACCCGCGGTGGGCGGGCGCAGGCCGGTTTGCGCGTGCGCGCCTGCGCCCGTGCGTGCTCGTCTTTGCGTTGTTTCCACCGGGAACCATTTCTTCCTGCAGCAGTGGAACGACATGTCCCGTACAAGCAAGCTTCACACCCTGGCGGCCTGCCTGGCCGTTTCCCTTCCGGCCCTGGCCGATGAACCTCAACGCGCAGTGCTGGCCCTGCCTTCGACAGCGATCACCGACGTGCACGACGAACCGCGCGTCGACCTGGCCACGCCGACCCAAGCAGGCTCACGCCTGGGCCTGAGCGCCCTGGAAACCCCGGCCAGCACCAGCAGCATCAGCGCCGAACAGATCCAGCAACGCAGCAACCTCACCGTGCAAGACGCCATCAGCCGTTCGCCCGGCATCACCTTCATCGGCAACCCAGGCGATGGCGGCACCGCGCTCTCGGCACGCGGCTTTACCGGCCACGGCTCGGTAATGACCCTGTTCGACGGTGCCCGGCTGTATACCGGCGCAGGCACCCAGACCTTCCCGGTCGATCCGTGGATGGTCGAGCGTATCGACGTGATTCGTGGCCCTGCCTCGGTGCTCTACGGTGAAGGCGCCACCGGTGCGGTGGTCAACGTGATGCCGAAAAAACCCTTCGCAGGCGAGATCCGCAATCACCTGCGCCTGGGCTATGGCTCCTGGGACCGCACCCAGCTTGGCCTGGACAGCGGCGGCAGCCTGAGCCAACGCCTGAGCTATCGGATGACCCTGAACCAACAGCAGGGCAACGGTTACGTCGACCGCGGCGACTCGCGCAACCTGGCCCTGAGCGCCGCGCTGCGCTTCGATGCCACGGACGATTTGAGCTTCACCCTCGCCCACGAGCGCGGCGATGCCGAGCCGATGAACTACTTCGGCACGCCCTTGATCGACGGTCATTACCGCGACAGCCTGCGCAAGAAAAACTACAACGTGCGCAACGATGTGCTGCGCTACCACGATGAGTGGACCCGCCTGAACACCGAGTGGACCCTCAGCGACAACGTCAGCGCCAGCAACCAGCTGTACTACATCAAGAGCCGTCGACACTGGCGCAATGCCGAGAACTACAACTGGGACGCAGCCCAAGGCCAGCTGCTGCGCAATGGTTTTCTTGAGATCAAGCACAATCAGGAGCAGATCGGCGATCGCCAGAGCTTCACCTTCGACCACTCGCTGTTCGGCCTGGCCAGCAAGACCGTGGTCGGCGCCGAGTACAACAAGATCCGCTTCAAGCTCACCAACAATGCCCCCTACAACGACATCGGCGGCGACTACATCGACCCATGGGACCCAGCGCCCGGCTGGTTCGACAGCCAAAGCCCGCTGCGCCCGCGCACTCACAGCACCACCCACACCTTCGCCCTGTTCGCCGAGAACCGCACCCAGCTGACCGAGCGCCTGTCGTTGGTCACCGGGATTCGCCGCGACCAGAACCACATCGACCGCGACAACCTGCTCGATGGCAGCCGCAGCGACCGCAGCCTCAATGGCGGCAACTGGCGCGCAGGCTTGGTGTTCGCCGTCACCGACGACCTGTCGCTGTATGGCCAGTACTCCACCAGCGAGGACGGCGTGAACAACCTGGTGAGCCTCAGCCCGACGCAGATGGACTACGACCTGACCGAGTCCAAGCAAACCGAGCTGGGCCTCAAGCAGCGCTTCTGGGACGGCCGCGGTGAGTGGACCTTGGCGGCGTATCACATCGTCAAGAAGAAGCTGTTGGTCGACAACCCGATCACCCACGAGCCACAACAGGCTGGCCAACAAAGTTCGAACGGTCTGGAAGCCAGCGTGGAACTGGCCTTGGCCAACCAATGGCATGTCTCGGCCAACGCCTCGCTGGTACGCGCCAAGTTCGATGACTTCGATGAAGTGGTCGCAGGGGTGGCGGTGGACCGCAGTGGCAACCGCCCGGACAACGTGCCACGGCGCAGCGCCAATGTGTGGTTGAGCAAAGGCTTTGGGCAGGCGCTGGATGCCGGTGTTGGCCTGCGTTATGTCGATGCGCGGTATGCCGACACGGCCAATAGCAAGCGCATCCCGGGGTATACCGTGGTCGATGCCAACCTGGGCTGGCAGGTGCTGCCGGATGTGCGCCTGGGGTTGCAGCTGAACAACCTGTTCAACCGCGATTATGTGGTGTCGGCGTACAGTGGCGAGCAGTGGTTGCTGGGGGCGCCGCGCTCGTACTTTGCGACGGTGGATTACAGCTTCTGATCGATTGAGGCAGTGCTGACGTCATCGCGGGCAAGCCTGCTCCTACAGAGGGCGCCGTTGGCCTTGTAGGAGCAGGCTTGCCCGCGATAGCGCCTGTCGCATCTCACCAACACCAGGCCCGCACAAAAATCCCTATCACTCTCAAATCAAATAGTTATAAGATAACGTTTCATTTGATATCCATTCCTGCCTGCGACCCCTCCCATGACAAGCGCCAGCGCCACCCCCACCCTGCTCACCCAGCGCCTGCAAAGCATCGATGCCCTGCGCGGCCTGGTAATCGTGTTCATGCTCCTGGATCACGTGCGTGAAACCTTCTTCCTGCATCGCCAGGTCAGCGACCCCATGGCCATCGACGCCACCGACCCATCGCTGTTCTTCAGCCGGACCCTGGCTCACCTGTGCGCGCCGGTGTTCGTCCTGCTGACCGGTCTTTCCGCCTGGCTGTATGGCGAAAAATACCAGGGCCGGGGCGATGTCTCGGCGTTCCTGTTCAAGCGCGGGCTGTTCCTGGTGGTGCTGGAGTTCACCCTGGTCAACTTCGCCTGGACCTTCCAGCTGCCACCCAGCGTGATCTACATGCAGGTGATCTGGGCCATTGGTGTGAGCATGATCGCCCTGTCGCTGCTGGTCTGGCTGCCACGCCCTGCCCTGATCGCCCTGGGCGCGGCGATCGTCGCCGGGCACAACCTGCTCGACGGCCTGCACTTCGCGCCAGGGTCGTGGATGCATGTGCCGTGGGCGATCCTGCATGACCGCGGCTGGCTGGAGTTCTCTGACAGCCTGCGCCTGCGCACCTCGTACCCGGTTCTGCCGTGGATCGGGGTAATCGCCCTCGGCTATGGCCTGGGCCCATGGTTCGCCCGTGCCAGCGATGCTGGCGAGCGTCAGCACCGGTTGTTGCTGGCCGGCGCGTTGGCCCTGCTGGGCTTTCTCGTGCTGCGCATGCTCAACGGCTATGGCGAAGCGCCGTGGAGCAGCTACCCGACGCTGACGCAAACGCTGATGAGCTTCTTCAACATCACCAAGTACCCACCGTCGCTGCTGTTCCTGACCCTGACTCTGGGCGCCGGCCTGCTGCTGTTGCGTGGTTTCGAGCGCGCCGGGCAGGCACGCTGGATCAGTGTCCTGGCGGTGTTCGGCGCCGCACCGATGTTCTTCTACCTGCTGCATCTGTACGTGCTCAAGCTGCTGTACCTGGCCAGCGTGGCCCTGTTTGGCCTGAACCACGGCGATTACTTCGGCTTCGACAGCATCGGCGCGGTGTGGCTGGCAGCGCTGCTGCTGGCGGTCTCGCTGTACTTGCCAGTGCGCTGGTTCGCCCGGCTCAAGGCGCGCCGGCGCGACATCGCCTGGCTCAAGTACCTGTGAAAAGCGTTTCACCCGGCGGCCTGATGGTCTACCATGCCGCCCGCCGGTTTCCACCACGGAAATAATAGGGAATCCCCGGCCTGCCCTGATGCAGGCCAACTGGAACTGCCCCCGCAACTGTAGGTGCCGAGCCCGCTCCATCGATGCCACTGGATCCGCTGATCCGGGAAGGCTGGAGCCGGGCGCAGACGCACCAGTCAGGAGACCTGCCGGCCTACATATTCCAACCGGCGGGGTGTCCGGGATGGTCATCTCCACCCTTGCCAGGGTGTGGCCTGTTGCCTTGCGCAACGGGCTCGGCGATGCCTGTCCGTGCGTTCATTCCGTGAACTGTTCGATAGGAGATCGCCCCATCATGCTGCCTCGTTTCGCCGCCCTGCTCGCCGGCCTGAGTCTGACCGGTCTGGCCCAAGCCGCCGCCACCCACTACCCGTTGACGGTCGACAACTGTGGCGCGCCGCAGACCTTTGCCCAGGCCCCCGAGCGTGCCGTGACCATCGGCCAGGCGGGCACCGAGATGCTCTACGCATTGGGCTTGGGCGAAAAATTGGCCGGCACTTCGCTGTGGTTCAACAATGTCCTGCCTGAGTACAAAGCGCAGAACGACAAGGTCGAGCGCCTGGCTGACAACGACCCAAGCTTCGAGGCCGTGGTCGGCAAGCGCCCGCAACTGGTGGCGGTACAATTCGAGTGGATGGTCGGCGCCCAGGGCGTGGTCGGCACCCGCGAGCAATTTGCTGAGCTGAACATTCCCACCTACCTGTTGCCCTCCGATTGCGAAGGCAAGGACAACCTGGTCGGCGCCGACGGCACCCGCCTGCAACCGTTCCAGATCGACAGCATCTACAAGAGCGTCAGCCAGCTGGCCGAGATCTTCGACGTGCAAGCGCGCGGCAGCGCACTGAATGCCGAACTCAAGGCGCGCCTGGACAACGCCAAGCAGCAGTTGGCCGGCAAGGACCTGTCGCACACCTCGGCGCTGTTCTGGTTCTCCAGTGCCGACCTGGATATCGACCCGTACGTCGCCGGTCGCCAAGGCGTGGCCGACTTCATGCTGCAAACCCTGGGGGTGCGCAATGTGGTCGAGTCCACCGAAGAGTGGCCCACGGTCGGCTGGGAAACCCTGGCCAAGGCCAACCCGACCTGGCTGATCATAGCGCGCATGGACCGTCGCCGCTTCCCAGCCGATGACTACCAGAAAAAGCTGGAGTTCTTGCGCAACGACCCGGTCACGCAGAACATGGATGCGGTCAAGCAAGGGCGTATCGTCGTTCTCGACGCCGACGCCATGCAGGCCGGTATTCGCCTGTTCCGTGGCCTGGAAACCCTGTCTAGCGCCTTCGCCTCCGGTAAAGCCGCGCAACCATGATCCGCCTGCTGCCCTACACCGCCCTGGCCCTGGCCGCGCTGGTCGCGGCCCTGTTGGCGGGCATCGCCATCGGTGAGACGCCATTGTCGCCAAGCGTGGTCTATCAGGTGCTGGCCAACCAGTTGTGGAGCGCGGGCTACCCGGTCGACCCGATCGATGCCGGCATCATCTGGAACTATCGCCTCACCCGCACCCTGGTCGCCGCCGCATGCGGCGCCGGGCTGGCAACCTGCGGGGTGATTCTCCAGGCATTGCTGCGCAACCCGCTGGCCGAACCCTATTTGCTGGGTCTGTCGGCCGGGGCCTCGACCGGCGCGGTGGCAGTCGGCCTGCTCGGTCTGGGCGGTGCGGCGCTGACGATGTCCGGTGGCGCCTTTATCGGCGCCCTCGCCGCCTTTGGCCTGGTCTTGCTGCTGTCGCGTGCCAGTGGCCCCACTAGCAGCAACGCCCAGGTGATTCTTGCCGGTATCGCAGGCTCGCAGCTGTTCAGCGCGCTGACGGCATTTCTCATTACCAAGTCGGCAACCGCTGAACAGGCGCGGGGCATTCTGTTCTGGCTGCTGGGCAACTTAAGCGGTGTGCGCTGGCCTTCGGTGTGGCTGGCGTTGCCAGTCGCCCTGCTGGGGCTGGCGGTGTGCTTGTGGCATCGGCGCGCCTTGGACGCGTTCACCTTCGGCGCCGACTCGGCTGCCTCGCTGGGCGTCCCGGTCCGGCGCACGCAATTGCTGCTGATCAGCTGCGCAGCACTGGTGACCGCAGTGATGGTGTCGATCGTCGGCGCCATCGGCTTTGTCGGGCTGGTCATCCCGCATGCCCTGCGCCTGCTGCTTGGCCCCGGGCATAGCCGCCTGCTGCCAGCCAGTGCCCTGGGCGGGGCGCTGTTTCTGATCAGCGCCGATATCCTTTCGCGCACGCTGATCAGCGGCCAGGTGATCCCGGTGGGCGTGGTCACGGCGCTGATTGGCGCGCCGGTGTTCGCGTTGATTCTGGTCAGCCGCAGGGGGCGCCCATGACGATAATGACAGCCTTGCAGGTGGCGCCGTTGTCCTGCCTGGGCCTCAGTTTGCGCCTGGGCGGGCGCACGGTGCTGCAAGACATCGACCTGGCAGTGATCCCTGGCGAAACCCTGGGCGTGGTCGGCCCCAACGGTTCGGGCAAGTCGACCCTGCTCAAACTTCTGGCCGGCTTGCTCAAACCCAGTAGCGGCACGGTGCAATTGCTTGGCGAGCCCCTGGCGCAGATGCCCCGGCGCCGGGTTGCACAGGGCCTGGCCCTGGTCGAGCAACAAGCCGACACCAGCGACGCCATCAGCGTCTACGATGCCGTGGCCCTCGGCCGCACGCCGTGGTTGTCGGCCCTCGCGCCGTTCTCTAAAGACGACCGCAGCATCGTCGAACAGGCCTTGCTCAACCTCGATGCGCTGCACTTGCGCGAGCGGCTCTGGCATAGCCTGTCGGGTGGTGAGCGTCAGCGCGTGCACATCGCCCGCGCCTTGGCGCAACGACCGCAGGTGCTTTTGCTCGACGAGCCGACCAACCACCTGGATATCCAGCACCAGTTGAGCCTGTTGCAACAGGTGCAGGCGCTGCAGGTAACGACCCTGGTCGCGCTGCACGATCTCAACCAGGCACTGACTTGCGACCGTCTGGCAGTGCTCGACCAGGGCCGTCTGGTCGCGCTTGGCAAGCCACTTGAGGTGCTCACCCCTGAGCGTCTGCTGAGCACCTTTGGCGTGCACGCCCACTACCTCACCGACCCTTACGACGGCGCGCGCATCCTGCGCTTTCGCGCCCCCTGAACCTGGAAGTTCTCGCTATGCTGTTGCGCCCGTTTGCCCTGCTGCTTTCTAGCGCCCTGCTCGCCCCGCAGGCCTTGGCTGAAGTCCATGAAGTGAAAATGCTCAACCGTGGCGCCGACGGCGCAATGGTCTACGAGCCGGACCATCTGCGCATCGCGCCGGGCGACAGCGTGCGCTTCTTGCCTACGCAGAACGGGCACAACGCAGCCAGCATCGCCACCCTGCTGCCCACCGGTGCCGAGCCGTTCAAGAGCAAGCTCAACCAGCCCGTCGAGCAGACCTTCAGGGTACCGGGGCTGTACGGCATCCAGTGCATTCCACACCTGGCCATGGGCATGGTCATGCTGATCCAGGTCGGCGAGCCGACCGGGCATACTCAGTCGCTGCCAGACAACCTCCCCGCCCGCGCCAAAGCCCGCCTGCAGGTGCAACTGGAGAAACTGGAGGCTGGTCAATGAGCCCTTTGCTACGCATGACCCTGGCGCTGCCCTGGCTGGGCATCAGCGCCCTGGCCGCGGCTGAGTCTGCCCAGTCGCAGTCCAACGGCTTTGTCCAAGACAGCACCTGGAGCCTGCTCAACCGCAGCGTGTTCGACCAGCGCGACTACCGTCATGGGGGCAGCAACAGCAGCGCGCGCAACGCCTACAAGCCGCGCAGCGAACGCAACGGTAAAGCCGAGGAATGGGCCTACGGCCTGATGGGCAGCGTGCAGTCCGGCTTCACCCAAGGCCTGATCGGCGTCGGCGTCGATGCCCATGCCTACCTCGGCGTGCAGCTCGACAGCGGCGGCGGCCGCGCCGGCAAAGCGCGCCTGCTGGGCGTGGACAATCAGGGCCACCCGAAGAACGAGTACAGCCGTGGCGGCGCGGCGCTCAAGCTGCGCCTGTCCAACACAGTGCTGTCCTATGGCGAGCAGCGAGTCAAGACGCCCGTTTTCAGCTCCTCGGACAGTCGCCTGCTGCCCGAGACCGCGACCGGACTGTTCCTTACCAGCAACGAGATCGACACCCTCAAGCTGGTCGCCGGGCATTTCACCGAAAGTACCGACCGCAACGCCTCCAGTCACAATCAAGGCTTCGTGGTGAATTATTCCAATGCACGCAAGGGCAACAGCTTCGACCTGGCCGGTGCGGTGTGGAACCCGAGCAGCGCAGTCAGCGCCAGTCTCTACACTTCGCGCTATGAGGACAGCTGGAACCAACACTACCTGGGCAGCACCCTCAGCCATGCCCTGGATGATCGGCGCAGCCTGAGCCTGGATCTCAACCTGTACCGCACCAGCGACACCGGCAAAGCCCTCTCCGGGCAGATTGACAACACCACCTGGAGCCTGGTCTCGCGCTACAACCACGGGCCGCACGGCTTCAGCCTCGGTTGGCAGCAGGTCGATGGCAACACCCCGTTCGACTATGTCACCCGCGGCGCGATCTTCATCAGCAACGCCGTGCAGCTGTCCGACTTCAACGCCCCCAACGAGAAGTCGTGGCAGGCGCGCTATGACCTGAACATGGGCGCCTATGGCGTGCCCGGGCTGAACCTGACCGCGCTGTATGTACGCGGCTTCGATATCGATGGCAGCCATGTCGATCAGCATGGCGGCTATGCGTACCTGGGCTATGGCAAGGGCGGCAAGCACTGGGAGCGTGATCTGGAAGCGCGCTACGTAGTGCAAAGCGGCAAGGCCAAAGGCACTGCCTTCTCGCTGCGTCACAACATGCATCGGGGCAATACCGCGCAAGCCGAGCTGGATGCCGATCAGATTCGCTTGGCGGTCGAGTTCCCTTTGACGGGTGGGTTCTGAAGAGCAGCGCTAGCTTAGCGACAACTGCATATGGGTGGTACGCCAAAGCGGATCCTGTTCGACATCAATTATCTCGAACCCCTGGCGCTCCCAGAAGCTGATCGCCCCCGGCAAGAACGGATGAGTATGCAGGTACAGCAGCTCGACCCCGGCGTTTACCGCGCATTCGCGCAACGCCTGGAACAGCGCCTGAGCCAGACCACAGCGGCGATAGTCCGTCAGGACGAACAACCTGACGATCTCAACCGTGTTCACCCCGCGATAATCGAGTTGGGCAAAGCGCTGGTCGTAAGGCAGATAGCCAATGGCTGCGACCAAGCGAGCTTGGTCACGAGCGATCAGAAAGTGGCCGTCGCCGTCCAGGTAAGTTGCGGCAAAACGCGCGAGGTCGGCAGGCAGTGGTGCTCCCGCCAGCATGGGAAAAAGCGCACGGCGGGCGCTATCGACAAAGGACACTACCTCATCGATGGCATCAGGGTTTACCGAGGTGATCGTCCAGCTTTTCATTGCACTCTAGGCCGTGGGCAAAGGCGGTTTTCTACGCGATTGGCAGGGCCTTGGCAAATCACTTGATTCCAGGCAGCACCGCGGCCCTGGTTGGCGCCTACTTGAAGTAATAACCATCAAGGCTGCCCTTGCCGAAATACCGCTCGTATTCCTGCATGGCGTAAAGGTCCATCATGCCGGCGATATAGTCAGTCACCAGACGTTTGCGGTCCCCTTGGACCGAGCGCAGCTCTGGCGGCAGGAGCATGTTGTCCTTGTTGTAGCGTTCATCGGTATAGACCTCGAACAGCCTGCGAATAACCTGCTCGCCGCGCTTTTCGTAGAGTTGCACGTCCTTCTTGCGCAAGATGGCCTTGAACAGCAGTTTCTTCAGGCCCTCGGCCAGTTTACCGTGCTGCTTGTAGCCAAGTTTGCCGCCGACCAGTCCGATATCTTCACACAGGGTATTGACGATCTTGGAGGTCAATTCCTTCTTCAACACCATGGCGTATTCCTCTGACGACCCGGAACGGAGAGCCTGCATGGCATCGTTCTGGACCTCCTTGGCCAGGCGCTCGATCGTGTCGTAGGCGTCGGAAAACTTTTCACTGATCTTGAACTCGTGCAGGATCTCGCCAAGGCTGATCAACCCGAAACTCAAGGCGTCTTCCAGATCATGCGCGGCGTAGGCGATCTCGTCGGCCAGGTCCATGATTTCGGCATCGATGCTTTTGACGATCTGCACATCGTGCTTGGCCAGCTCGCCAGTTAAAAACGCATGATCGTCGTCATAGAGAAATTTCTTCGGGTCGTCTTGGCGCAGATGGAAGTACTTGGTCACCCCCATCAAGGTGCGGACATTGAGGTTCAGCCCGTCATAGGCATGGTGCTTGCGCTCCAGCGTGCGCAGAATGCGAAACGCCTGGGCGTTGCCTTCATAGCCGCCACAGCTCTGGCACAGCTCATTGAGCACGGTTTCACCGTGATGGCCAAACGGCGGGTTGCCGATATCGTGGGCAAGTGCTGCGGCTTCGGCGACCACCGTGTCCTTGAGCTCCAGGTCGCTGGCGATCGAGCGGGCGATCTGCGCGACTTCAAGGCTGTGGGTCAAGCGATTGCGATTGAAGCGCCCGGCATCGATCCACAGCAGCTGCATTTTGCCTTGCAGGCGACGGAACGACGAAGAATAGAGAATCCTTGCATAGTCGCGCATCAGACCCTGGCGGCCGCCAGAACGGCCGTCGTTGTGCGAAACCACGCGGTATTCCAGCCGCGATACCCGCTGTTCCTGCTCGCGGGCATAGTCTTTGACATCTTTCTCATACATGGGCTCATCCTTAGCTAATCAATCAAACCGTCGCGTGCCAATCACGCCGGCAGGCGAAAAGGCAGCCGCGATACATCACAGGCGGCCACATCACGTTCGAACTGCGCATGGCTGTAATCGCGTGGGTAATAGGAAAAACACTTCAGATCAAAGTAGTCGCTTTGCGTCATGTAGCGCCTGGACAATGCCAGGCTCTCAAGCTCGGCCTGCTCGGAACTGAGCTCAGCGCTCAGGTGCATCTGGGTCACGCCACCGGCCTGGGCACTGGCAGGGTCAACCGGCGATGCGCCGAGCAAACGCAGCTCTTGTAGAAAATCTGCGCAATGGCTGTTCGGCCCATAGACCACCACCGGCCCCACCGACAGGCCTTTGAAGTACTGGGCGTGGGCATCCAGCCAGCGCCGCGTTTCATCCAGCGTGCGCGCCGTTTCCCCGGCATACAGCAGCACGTTGAGCTTGACCCAGATGCCGTGGCTGGCGCAGGTTTCGAGCAGCTCGCTGGCCGCGTCGAGATAGCGCCTTGGCTCAGGCGCCTTGTTCATGTGCCTGAGCTGCTGCAGCGAGGCCGACTCAAGCCCCAGGTCGATCACTTTCATGCCGGCCGCCGCCAGAGCAGCCACCGCATTGGGCTTGACGCTGTCGACCCGACTTTCGCAGCGCCAGGCGACGTCGATGCCCGCGCGCTGGACCTGATCGGCAAGCTGCTCGGCCCAGCGTCGCTTAGGCACCAGGTAGGATGATTGAAAGTACGGACGCACCGTTTGATCACCATAGTCGGCGATGATGCGTTGCAGCTCCTTGACGATCAGCGTTGGCGCCTTGAGGTCTTCCAGTGGTATCGCTCGTTCTTCGCAGAACGCGCAGCCGCGGCCACAGCCGCGAGAGGTTTCAATGCTTGGCTGATAGCGTGCAAAGCCTTCGACCAGGCGATGATTCAGACCGCAATCAGCGGGTGCCTGCCATTGCCCCTGGAAATCCAGCAGGCCGGGCAGGAGCTGCTCGCCTACCCCCTGAACGATCAGATCCGCGTGCGGCAGCACTCCCTGCAGCCAAGCCTTGTCCGGACCTGTGACCCAACGTCCACCGACCACAATCCGTGCCCCCCGGTCGGCACGCTTGACTGCCTCACAGAACAGACGCGACCACTCCAGGGCATAGAAACTTGGGATCGACAGCAGCACCTGGGTATCGGCACTGATCCGCCCCTGCTGGTGCAGGCGCTGCACCAGCGCCGAGGGGTGTTCATGCTCGCCATGCACCATCAGCGTATCCAGGCCATTGACCTCACACAGCGTGGCCAGGCCCAGGGCACCGTAGTTCAAGTACAGTTGCCGCCGCGCCAGCGGGTGATCGCGTTTTTTCGGCTGCAGCAGGCCTGCAGAAACGAACAGCACCGAGCGCTGGCGGCCCTGCCTGGCGATCAGCCGCGCACCGTCAGCGCCACCGAAAATGGTTGGGCTCATGCTGGGTGGCCGCACCATTCACAGGTGTCATCGAGCGCGCCGTCGCTGGCGCCTTCGACTACAAGAATTTGCCGGTTTGGCCCTGACTGCTCGTCCTCGCGAATGCACGCCTCGCACAACGTAACCGTCGGATACTGCTCGCACGTGCGATCTGCAAGCATGTCGCCCTGCACCATGCACCTTTTCATAACGTTTCTCCCCGATTGCCAGACAAGGGCCTAAGCCCCTGATTGCTGGTCTATTCAGGTGGATGCGGGCAGGTCGTGTCAAAAACCATGCGTTTAATCAAAGTCGGGAAAAAGGCCTGATTCCGACAGGCTGGCGTGTGCTGCTAGCGAGGGAAAAACCGGTAAACTGGCCGCCTCTACCGCGCCCAAGGCCTGCCTGTCGATGATCCGCCTGCCCAAACTGCTGCTGCCCCTGCTCCTGCTCGGCGCCCTCGCCGCTTGCGACCAGAAACCGACTCGTGAAGAGCAGATCCTTGCCAACCTGCCCCTGCAGGATGCCTATGAGCACAACATCGGCCGCATGGCCGCGTTGCTCGCCATGACCCATCCGCAGGTGCCGCAAGAGCAGATCAAGGTCGTGCTGCGCAAACACCTGACCGTCGAAGACCAGCGCAACGACCTGTTCAAGCTGTACAGCGAACAGAACTTCAGCGATGCCGAGTTCGACACCATCGTCCAGGCCACCCAGGATCCAGCCAAGGCCAAGGCACTGGGGGAAACTGCCGAGGGCAAGCGGCTGAGCGAGAAGCTCACCGGGCTGATGCGCGAAAGTGCCCGGGATGAAAAGGTCCAAGCACTGGCGCAGGAGCGCATGCAGCAAGTGGAAGATGAATTGAACCAGAGCCAGTGACGTGGGAGCTTTCTGAAAGCCGCTGTTCACGCGCCCCGTCAGTTTGTTCCCGTTTCACCGTCCACATAGCTGCGATGGCGCAGAGCGAGTAAGGTTATCGCTCGCTCTGCCTGTCAGTGAGGTCAGGATTGCCACACGCCAAAAAAGGACTGCGCCTGGATCTGCGCACACTCATCCTCGTGCTCTCGGCGCTTACCGCCGTGCTCATGTTGCTGACCAGTTACTTCGCCAGCTACCGGGTGCAGCGCCAGCTGTTGATCGACCACTCACTGGAATCCAACCGGGTGTATGCCGCAAAGCTTGCGGCGATTACCGACACTTTCCTGGGCAATGGCCTACAACAGCTGAGTTTCAGCGCCGGGGTTCAAGCGTTGCAACTGAACCACAGCGCAGCGCTACTGGCAGAAACCGAACGTTTGCTGCGCCAAAGCAGCGCCTTCAACTCAACGTTCGTCATCGACGCCCAAGGCGTGTTGCGCGCAGTGTCGCCCGCCTCACTGCGCCACTTGCTCGGCGCCAAGGTTCATTCTCCAGGCTCGCAAGAGGCATTGCGTGAGCGCCGGGCGCTGGTCTCCACGCCGTTCCTGTCATCAGCCAACAATCTGGTGGTGGCGCTGTCGCAGCCGATGTTCGACAGCCAAGGCACTTACCTGGGCTATGTCGGCGGCAGTCTGTACCTGCGCGAGCACAACATACTCAATAGCTTGCTCGGCGAGCACTATTACCAGGATGGCTCCTACCTTTATGTGGTCGACCGCAACCGGCGCCTGCTCTATCACCCTGATGCGCAGCGGGTGGGTACGGTAGTCAGTGGCAATGAACTGATCGACCAACTCGCCACCCTCAAGGACGGGACCCGTCAGCTGACCAACAGCGTCGGCGTGCAGATGCTAGCCGGTTTTGCCACGGTGCCCAGCACTGGTTGGGGCGTGGTGGCGCAACAGCCGTTGGCGCAAACCATAGCGCCGCTGCGCCAGCTGATCCTCAATGTGATCTTCATCTCTGTCCCGCTGGCGCTGGTCGGCAGCCTGTTGCTGTGGTGGCTGGCGCTGACTATCACCCGCCCGCTCTGGCAATTGGCCGCCGGCGCGCGGGCACTGGACCGCGCCGAAACCGCAGAGCGGCTGCACCGGGTCAAGGCTTGGTACTTCGAAGCTGCCGAGCTCAAACGCGCCTTATTGTTTGGTCTCAATCTGCTGCAAGAGCGCATCGGCCGGCTCAACCGCGACGCCCAGACCGACCCGCTGACCGGGCTGGGCAACCGCCGTAGCCTGGAGTTCAGCCTGTCGCTGCTGGAGGCTGAGGGGCGTGATTTCTCGGTCATCGTGATGGATGTCGATCACTTCAAACGGATCAACGATGGTTTTGGCCACGATGTTGGCGACCAGGTGTTGCGCCGCTTGGCCGAGCTGATGCGCCGCTGCTGCCGCGAAGGTGATGTACTGTGCCGTACAGGTGGTGAGGAGTTCCTGATACTGCTGCCCGGCGCGCCGCTGGAAATCGCCAGTACCGTCGCCCAGCGGCTGCGAATCTGCGTACAAGACAGCGCAATTGCACCGGTTGGCGCGGTGACCGTTTCGCTGGGTGTGGCGCAGTGGCAGGCCAGTGGCGATGAGCAACCGGCAACTACCCTAAGCAAGGCCGATCGGGCGCTGTACGCAGCCAAGCGTGCTGGGCGCAATCAGGTGAGCGTAAGCCAAGCTGACGATTGACCACCGTGCGGCACAATGTAACAAGGCTTGTCTTAATACTGTCATGTTTCCTTCATAGGATTGTCCCTGATCTGACATTTCAGCGCGCCGCCCGAGCGGCGCATCTCAGGGATGAACTGCACCATGCGTCGTGTCGTATTCAATCAGAAAGGTGGCGTCGGCAAGTCCAGCATCGCCTGCAACCTGGCCGCAGCCAGCGCTGGCGAGGGTTACCGGACGTTGCTGGTCGATCTCGACCCCCAGGCCAATGCCACCTACTACTTGACCGGGCTGGCCAACGACGACATTCCAGCGGGCATTGCCGACTTCTTCCGCCAAACCCTGTGCGCCACGCCAGAAGGCAAGAAGAACCGCGTCGCCATCACCGAGACGCGCTACCCCAACCTGCACCTGATCACCGCTAGCCCTGACCTTGCTGAGCTACAGAGCAAGCTTGAAAGCAAGTTCAAGATCAACAAGCTGCGCAAGTTGCTGGTGGCGCTGTCGGACGACTATGAGCGGATCTACATCGACACCCCGCCTGCGCTTAACTTCTACACCTTCAGCGCCATGCTGGCGGCCGAGCGGCTGCTGATCCCGTTCGACTGCGACAGCTTCTCGCGCCAGGCGCTGCTCAGCGTCATGGCCGAGGTTGAGGAGCTGCGCCAGGACCACAACGCCGCGCTGCACGTCGAAGGGATCGTGGTCAACCAGTTCGCCGCACGCACGGCGTTGCACCAGACGCTGGTCGACCAGCTGCGCGCTGAAGGCCTGCCGGTGCTGCCGGTGTACTTGAGCACTTCGATCAAGATGCGTGAGTCGCACCAGGCCTCAGTGCCGTTGGTGCACCTGGCGCCGGGGCACAAGTTGTCGCGCGAGTTCGTCGATTTGCTGGATGTGCTGGAGCGGGCCGCCTGATGGATTGATCAGCGCTTGTCCCGCGATTGGGCCAGCGCAGGCAGCACAGCAACTGCGACAATCGACCACACCCATTGCAGCGCCCATAGAATCCACCCAAATGGTAGATTCCTCGGCATGAAAACCACCCGCCAGACGCGTTCGCTGACTGCCTGGGCGCTGTATGCCAGCGTTCTGTTCAGCCTATTGCTGTGCGGCCTGCACCACGGCCAGATGAGCGGCTTGCGCCTGGCTGGGCTGGAAGGTGGTTTCTGCTCGATCACAAGCGAACATGGCCCGGCCATCGACCTGGATCATGCCGGCGGCGATCAGCACATGGCCCAGCTCGACTGCCCGGTGTGCTCCTCGTTCGCCCTCGCCGTGCCGCTGACCAGCAGCGGCTGGTCGTTCAGCCGAGTGCAGGGCAATGCCCCTTCACCCATCGTCGTGCGCAGCTGGGCACAACCGCCACCGCGCTACCTACGCCCTGCCATCAATCCCCGCGCCTCCCCCGCCGTATTCCTCGCAGCTGCAACCTTCGTCTGACCCCGTTCGGGTACGCTTGCCCGTGCGCGTGCGGTCAGCCATGACCTTTGCGTGGAACCTACAACAACATGATCCGTAATACCTCCCTGGTGCTTCTGGCAAGCACCTGCACCGTCGCCTGGGCGGACCACTCGCCCGTTGAACTCAGCGCCACCACCATCGATGCCGAGCGCGCCGCGCCTTCCGGGGTGCAACTGGACGAACCGATCCGCACCGGTTCCAAGCTGGGCCTGACCGCCCGGCAAACGCCGGCCTCGGTGAGTGTCTCGGACCGGCGCGTGATCGAAGAGCGTGGTGCCAAGGACACCCAGGACGTGATCAACGCCATGACCGGCGTGAACGCCTCGGCCAACCCCGGTTACGGCGGTTTCGTCGCCTACCGCGGCTTTACCCAAAACCAGGTCACCCAGCTCTACAACGGCATCAACCTGGGCTACAGCAGCGCCACCCGGCCGGTGGACGCCTGGGTGATCGACCGGGTCGAGCTGATCGGCGGGCCGTCATCGTTCCTGCATGGCGCAGGCGCCGTGGGCGGCTCGATCAACTACATCACCAAGCTGGCCAGCCGCGATGAGCAGATCATCGATGGGCGGATTCGCTATGGCAGCTTCGATGACTCGGAAGTCGCTTTTGGCATCAACCAGGCGCTGGCCAGCAACCCGGCAGATGCCCATCACTTCCTGCGCCTGGATTTCAGCCGTGGCCACAGCAACGGCTACATCGACCGCAATGAACGCGACACCGACAGCCTGGCGATATCCCTGCTCAGCGACCTGAACCCTAACCTGACCCACACCCTCGCCTTCGAGTACCAGCAGGACAAGGAACGCAGCCCTTACTGGGGCTCGCCGATTCTGCCAGGTCGCAGCACGATGAAGATCGACAACAGCCGCCGCTTCGAGAACTACAACGTCGCCGACGGGCGCTATGAGCAGCGGGTGCGCTGGCTGCGTTCGATCCTCGACTATCAGATCAGCGACAGCACCAGCGTGCAGAACACCCTCTATCACTACGACGCCCAACGCGACTACCGCAACCTCGAGCGCTACAGCTACAACGCAGACGGCAACGTACTGCGCTCAAGCCCTTACCTGCAGCGCCACGAACAAACCGTGCTGGGCGATCGTATCGAACTGCGGCACAACAACAGCCTGTTCGGCCTGGCCAGTCAATGGGCAGTTGGCCTGGACTACTCACGCATGCGCCAGGACCTCTACCCAACCTCCGGCAGCTGGAATGATGTGGTCGACCCGGACCACTTCGACCCTGGCAGCTTCGAGGATATTCCTGGGGTCAACGCCGGCTTGACCAAGCAGCGTCACCACCAGGTCACCAACCGCGCCCTGTTCGCCGAGAACCGTCTGCAGCTGACCGATCGCCTGGCCCTGCTGACTGGCCTGCGTTACGACTACCTGGATATGCAGGTGACCAACTATGGCGCCGTCACGCCAACCAGCCCGGCCTACTTCGAACGCCGCTGGGAGCCACTGAGCGGGCGCATTGGCCTGACCTACGAACTGACCCCAAGCGCCAGCGTCTACGTGCAGTACAGCACCGCCGCCGACCTGCCGGCCGGTTCACTGGCCGGGGCGACCTACTCCAACGTCGGCCTGTTCGACCTGTCCAAAGGCGAGCAGTGGGAAGCGGGGAGCAAGTTCGACTTCCTCGATGGCCGCGGTGCGGCAACCGTGGCGCTGTACCAGATCGTGCGCAAGGACTTTGCCGTACGCGACTCGAGCAACCCCAACCTGACCGTGCAAGCTGGCCAACAGACCTCGCGTGGCATCGAGTTGTCCGGCCGTTTTCAGGTCACGCCCAAGCTGCTCGCCGAGGCCAACTATGCCTATGTCGATGCGCAGTACGATGAGTTCAACGAAGCGGTCAACGGCGTGTCGGTCTCGCGCAAAGGCAACGCGCCAGTGAACGTGCCGGCCAACGTTGCCAACCTGTGGCTGACCTACAGCTTCAGCCCGGCGTGGTCGGCCGGGGTGGATGGCCGCTATGTCGACTCGGTGTATGCCGACAACGCCAACACCCTCAAGGCGCCGGCCTACACCTTGTTCGGCGCGTTTGCCCGCTACCGCCTGGATGAGCACACGGCGATCACCGCGCGGGTGCGCAACATGACCGATGAGGTGTATGCCAAGCAGGCCTATGGCTTGCAGTACTACATGGGTGCGCCGCGCACATTCGAGGTGGCGATGGATATGCGTTTCTGATTGCTGGTTGTTGGTAGGGTTTCATCTGCCCTCATCGCGGGACCAGCTGTTATGGGGCTGCTGTGCAGCCCTTCGCGGCGGTTCGGCGCCCCGACCAGCCCGCTCCCACAGGTACCGCAGTGGCTTCGAGGTCAACGGGGTGCCTGTAGGAGCGGGCTTGCCCGCGAAGAGGCCCGTGTTGCCACCACCACACCTGCTGCCCGTCATCCGCGCTGGGCTGCAACCAGCAACATCATCGGCCGCTCCAGCTCTTCGGCCAGCACCGGCATGGCCAGGACCTGTTCACTGCTGGGGGCGAATTCCTCTATCCGGCTGATCTGGAACCCCGTTTCGATCAGGGCATTGAGGGTGCTGGCCAGGGTCCTGTGGTACTTCAGCACGCCTTTGGCGAACCAGTCGGTACGCCGCTCGCCCTCTTGCGCGTAGCCATTGACCGGCCAGGTCTTGCGCCCGTCTTGGTCGAGGCTGAAGTGCGGATGCGCGGCAGCCATGTAGATCGGGTGTTCACAGGTAAACACCAGGTGCCCACCCGGGGTGAGGGACTGGTGAAGGGTGCGCAGCAAGCGGGCGAAGTCCTCGATGTAGTGGAAGGTCAACGCGCTGTAGGCCAGCTCGAATGCGGCAGGCGGCAGTTGCAGCGTCTCCAGATCGGCAATGCGGTATTCAATAGCTTGATCCTGGGTGTCACGACGGGCTCGCTCGATCATATTGTTTGAAATGTCCAAGCCCAGCACCGAGGCTGCACCCTGCTCACGCAGCCAGCGCGAGGCCCAGCCGAAGCCGCAGCCCAGGTCGACCACCCGCTTGCCGCCAAGCTCAGGTAACAAAGCGCGGATTGCCGGCCACTCAGGCGCACCGTCCAGGCCGAGCACCTGACGCGGCAATTGACTGTAACCTGCGAAGAAATCGCTGTTGTCGTAGATGTTCTGGGCCATGTTCCTGCTCCGTGCTCGCCTGGAAGGCGAACTCTAGCGTATTCGCGCAGGCCCACAGCAGTTAAACGTAAGCATCGGCGACATCGGCTGAAAAACACTCCCGAACGATCACCCTGCTAAACAGGAATGAATTGCATTATCCTGTCGCGCCCTCACTACTGGCACATGAAAGTCCCAGTGCGCTCATTCAAGGAAGTCTTCGTGTCAAAGCACCACTGCATCGCTCGTCTGCCTGTCATCCTGCTCGGCGTTCTTGCCTTGAGCGCCTGCAAGACCTCTGGCGTGGTCGGCAACAATGTCGACAAAGTCGATGACAAGGTCATGCAGCAGTTCACCGCCGACGTGCAACACAATCTACAGCTCAACATCCTCAGCGCCTCGCGCGGCAAACTGGTCGGCGCGGCCAGGCTGCATGTGACCTTGAACAAACGCTCCGAGCCGGTAGCCTGTAAAGTCACCGCTGCCGCACCCAAGCATTCGGCCATGTTGCCAGCCGATGTGGTGCGCTCGGACTTCGCCACCCTGGCCAAGGTCATCAAGGCGCAGTGCTGGATGACCGTGTACCCACAGGTGCCTGAACCGTTGTTTGGCGAGGACGACAGCGTCGAAATGGTCGCCCCGGTGATCGTCATGCTGCCGGCGCACTGGAAGAATGCCCACGCCAGCTGGGACTTGCGCCAGCAGCAACGCCAGTACTTCTGGCACCAGCTGATGCGCACGCAACCGGTCGACAGCATCGGCACCGCGGTGATCCGTTATCAGGCCAATGCCCAGGGCAAGGTCCAGGGCTGCCTGATCGACTTGCAGCCTACGCGCTTGCGCACTGATGCTTTTCGCCTCGACAGCGCCTTGCAGGCGCGCTTGAACAGCGCGTGCCTGGGGCTTGATCTGCAAGCGATGCCTGGCTTTGCGCCTGATCCACACGGCCGGGTGGAAGGGTATGCGTTGGTCGAATACGCGCCTTGGAAGGTGGGCCGGCCCTAAGCCGGGAGATATTGGGGCTGCTGCGCAGCCCCAATCATAGCGAACCCCCTGCTAACCCACCTGCGCCACCGCACCAATGAAGTTGGCCAACTCCGGCGTCTGCGGCGCGGCGAACACCTCGCGTGGATTGCCCATTTCATGCACCTTGCCCTGGTGCATGAACACCAGTTTGTCCCCTACCTCGCGGGCAAAGCGCATCTCGTGGGTGACCATGATCAAGGTCATGCCCTCCTTGGCCAGCTGGCGCACTACGCCGAGCACTTCGTTGACCAATTCCGGGTCGAGCGCCGAAGTGATCTCGTCGCACAGCAGCACTTTGGGCGACATCGCCAAGGCGCGGGCGATCGCCACGCGCTGCTGCTGGCCGCCTGACAAACGATCCGGATAGGCATCGAACTTCTCGCCCAGTCCGACTCGTTCGAGCATCTGGTGAGCCAGTTGCCGGGCCTCGGCCTTGCTGGTCTTTTTCACCACTTGCGGCGCCAGCATAACGTTCTCGCCAACCGTCAAGTGCGGGAACAGGTTGAACTGCTGGAACACCATGCCGACCTTCTGGCGCAGCGAGCGCAGGTCGGCGCGGGCAGCGTCGAGGTACTCGCCATCAACCTCGATCACCCCGTCACTGATTGACTCCAGGCCATTGAGGGTGCGCAGGAAGGTGCTCTTGCCAGAGCCGCTGCGGCCGATGATGGCGACCACCTCACCTTCCTCGATGCTCAGGTCGACGCCCTTGAGCACATGGTTATCGCCGTAGTACTTGTGCAGCGCGGACACTCTAAGCAGGGGCATGCAGCCTCCTTTCCAGATAACGGGCGCTCAGCGAGAGCGGATAACACAGGATGAAGTAACCCAAGGCCACCAAGCCGTAGGTCAGGAACGGTTCGAAGGTGGCGTTGGCCAGCATGCCGCCCGTCTTGGTCAGCTCGGTGAAGCCAATGATCGAGGTCACCGCCGTGCCCTTGACCACCTGCACCGAGAAGCCCACCGTCGGCGCAATGGCAATGCGCAGGGCCTGCGGCAGAATCACATGGCGCAATTGCTCAAGCCGGCTCAACGCCAGGCTGCCGGAAGCTTCCCACTGCCCGCGCGGGATCGACTCGACGCAGCCGCGCCAGATCTCGGCCAGAAACGCACTGGTGAACAAGGTCAGGGCAATGGCTGCCGCCATCCAGGCCGAAACGTCGATACCGAACAGGGCGATGCCAAAGAACACCATGAACAGCTGCATCAGCAGTGGCGTGCCCTGGAACAATTCGATATAGCCCCTGGCCAGAGCGCGCCACAGGCCGCTATCGGAGATCCGCGCCACCAGCAGCAACAGCCCGGCGATCCCGCCGCAGACAAACGCCACCAGCGACAGCAGCACTGTCCACTGCAAGCCGATCAGCAGGTTGCGCACGATGTCCCACAAGGTGAAATCCATTCAGCGTCTCCCCATCAGCAAGCGCTGACCGAGCCAAGCCAGCAACTGGCGCACGACAATCGCCATGACCAGGTACAGCAGCGTGGTCAGCAGGTAAGTCTCGAAGGCGCGAAAGTTGCGCGACTGAATGAAGTTGGCGGCAAACGACAGCTCTTCGGTGGCGATCTGCGAACATACCGCCGAGCCGAGCATGACGATCACGATCTGGCTGCTCAGCGCCGGCCAAACCTTGGCCAGCGCAGGCTGCAGCACCACATGGCGGAACGCTTCGAAGCGGCTCATGGCCAGTGCCGCGGCCGCCTCCAACTGCCCCTTGGGGATTGCCACGATACCTGCGCGGATGATCTCGGTGGAGTAAGCACCCAGGTTGATCACCATCGCCAGCACCGCTGCCTGCCATTCCGTCAGGCGCACCCCCAGCGCCGGCAGACCGAAAAAGATGAAGAACAATTGCACAATGAACGGTGTGTTGCGGATCAGCTCCACATACACCCCAAACAGTGCATCGAACGGCCGCAGCCGCCAGGCGCGCACCACCGCGCCAAGCACCCCGATGGCCAGCCCGAGCACGGTGCCGACCACGGTCAGTTGCAGGGTGAACAGCGCCCCTTTGAGCAACAGGTCGGCCTGGGCCAAGACCGGGGCGAAATCAAATTGGTAAGCCATCGATCAACAACTCCAGGCGCCGCTCAAAGATCGGCCGGCAGTGGCTGCTTGAGCCATTTCTCGGCATTGCGATTGAGGCTGCCATCGGCCTTGGCCGCATCCAGGGTGGCGTTGACCTTGTCCAGCAGCGCCGGCTCTTGTTTGGCCAGGCCGACATACACCGGCGAGTCCTTGAGCTTGACCTTCATCACCGGCACTTTGGCCGGGTTCTTCTCAGCGATCGCCGACATCACCACGCTGCCGCTGGCGATCAGCTCGACCTGGCCGGCCAGGTAAGCGGCAATGGTCGAGTTATTGTCTTCAAAGCGCTTGATGGTGGCGCCCTTGGGGGCCACGGCGGAGAGTTCCATGTCTTCGATCGAGCCACGGGTGACGCTGATGGTCTTGCCAGCGATGGCTTCAATGGTATCGATGCTCGCTTCAGCCGGACCGAACACGGCCAGGTAGAACGGCGCGTACGGCCGGGAGAAATCGATCACTGCAGCGCGCTCGGGGTTCTTGCCCAGGCTTGAGATGACCAGGTCGACCTTGCCGGTGGTGAGAAACGGAATACGGTTGGTGCTGTTGACCGGGGTCAGCGCCAGCTTGACGCCCAGTTTGTCGGCCAGCAGCTGCGCGGTGTCGATGTCCAGGCCGCGCGGCTTGAGGTCTGGGCCTACCGAGCCGAATGGCGGAAAGTCTTGCGGCACGGCCACTTTCAACACGCCACGGGCAGTGATGTCGGCGAGGGCGTCGGCCTGGGCCTGGGGCACAGCCAGGGCACCGGCGCAGAACAGGGAAGCCAGGAACAGGGAGCGGAAGGTAGTCATGCAATAGCCTCGCGTGGGTCCGGGGTGATCAGTCCTGGTGACCAGTGCACGGGGCATGCCAGAGTGAAGAAAAACCTGTTGAAACACGCACAAGGCGCGGCGCTACACGGTCTTACTGGTCTGAACAGTTGCACCTTCATACGCCCTGTCATCGTCAGCGGGCGCCCCGCATTCGTGCAACCGACACACCCTCTGCGCCAGGCCAGGGCAAGGCTTGCCAGCGCGCCTCAGAGCCCGTAAAAGGATCGGACATCGCCCCTACCGGTCTGAACAGCATGCTCGACACCCTCCCCCGCGCCGTCCCGGAGATCGCCCTGCAGGCGATCCGCAAACTGATCGAGGACGGCGGCTACCTGCCTGGCGATGCCCTGCCCTCGCAGCGCGATCTCTCCGAACAGCTGGGGGTGAGCCGCGCCTCCTTGCGCGAGGCGTTGTCATCGCTGAGTGCCTTGGGCGTGGTCAGTGTCCAGCCAGGTAAGGGCGTGTTCGTCCAAGAGCCTGCTGCCCAGACGCCAGCGGGTTTTAGCTGGCCCTATGCCGAGCAGGTCTCGGCGGCCGACACCTTCCAGCTGCGCTATGCCCTGGAAGGCTTCGCTGCCGGGCAGGCAGCGCTCAACCTGACCGCCGCTGACATCGACCGCCTGCAAGACAATGTCGACGCCATGCGCCAGGAGTTACGCGCAGGCAATTTCGAAGCAGCGGCGCGGCTTGATTTCGCCTTTCACCAGGCGCTGCTGCAGGCCAGCGGCAACCGCGCGATGCTGCATGTGATCACCGCCAGCCAGGATATTTTCCTGGAAAGCCAGAAGCTGCCGTTCATACGGCCTGAGCGGGCGATGGAGACCTGGCAGGAGCACAGCAAGATCCTGCGCGCCCTGGCGCGCCGCTCGCAGGTGGGGGCACAGCGAGCGATGCAGGAGCACATTCGCAATGCTGCATCACGCACTGGGGTGGTGTTTTGCGTTTAGGACAGCGGTGAGCCTGTCCCGGCCTCTTCGCGGGCAAGCCCGCTCCCACAGTGGCCCGCGTAGACAGGTAGAGCTTTGCTATGCCTAGGCGCATGGCGCATGGCCCTGAATACACAAATGCCCAAGATCACCGCTAACCCTGTGGGATCGGGCTTGCCCGCGAAGAGGCCGGTGCTGTCGCCACAGCAGCAATGGTTGAAATAGATATCTC
>Ga0247821_10000025_pt1 | contig 83383 bp, 87 predicted proteins | sample 13C_Glycerol_Day_FD_192481 | JGI IMG/M metagenome (GOLD analysis project Ga0247821, IMG submission 192481) | Soil microbial communities from agricultural site in Penn Yan, New York, United States - 13C_Glycerol_Day14 | ecosystem: Environmental > Terrestrial > Soil > Agricultural land | place... | reverse complement strand
TCTGCGCCCACTTGTTGCCCAGCAGCGTGCCGGTGAACACCCCGCCAAACGCCTTCAGGTGTTGCCGGGCCTGCTTCAGCGACAATGCGTTCTGCTGCCGGTTGCCGGTCACGCCGAAGGTCAGCATACATTTCCCGGCACGCGCACCGCGCAAGGCCAGGTATTTTTCCAGCCAGGCGATCTGCTGCGGATGCCCGGCCAGGGCCAGCTGGGTTTCGGTTTCCACGGCATTCGACAGACGCAGCATCGACAGCGGCACGCGCGCCTGGGCCAACTGGCGGATGGCTTGCAGCGCCAGGTTCCAGTCGGGCAGAAACACCCCGTAGAAACGCTCGTCCGCTGGCAGCGGAGTGATCCGCACCTTGACCTCGGAAATGATCCCGAAGCGCCCTTCACTGCCCAGCACCACTTCGCGCAGATCAGGGCCTGCGGCCGAGGCCGGGAAGGTTGCGATTTCCAACGGGCCGGCGAAAGTTTCCAGCGTACCGCCAGCGAACAGCTGCTCGATGCGCCCATAGCGTAGCGACTGCTGGCCACTGGAACGACTGGCAACCCAGCCGCCCAGGGTCGACAGCTCCCACGACTGCGGGAAATGCCCAAGGGTATAACCGCGGGCACGTAACTGGCTTTCCACTTGCGGCCCGGTGGCACCGGGGCCGAAGGTGGCCAGCAGACTCTGCTCGTCGAGATCGAGCAGGCGGTTCATGTGCGCCAGCGACACGGTCAGCACCGGCCGCGGGGAAGATGGCGGGTTGATGTGTCCGGCCACCGAGGTGCCGCCACCATAAGGAATCAGACACAGGTCTTTATCGTGGGCGAGCGCCAGCAACTGGCGGATCTGCTCGACACTCTGCGGGAACGCCACCCCATCGGGGTAGGTCCCCAGCGTGCCTTCACGCAACGCCAGCCAGTCCGGCAAACTCTGGCCACGCGCATGCAGCAGACGATCATGGGCCTCCAGGCTGTACAGCGGATGCGCCGCCAGGCGCGAGGCCGGCACCCGCGCCAGTGCCGCCTCCAGCGTGGCGTCGGGCAACGCGGCCCCGGCGCCTACCCGGGCAGCGAGAAACCCTGCGCCCTGGGCCGGCAGTTCGACCACCGTGGTTGCATCCCCCCAGCCGTTCCAGCGTCGCATGCGTGTGTCCTTTTATGGTTCTTATCAGGTAACAGTTCAGGCGCCTATAGTAGCCAGCCACCCGAGCCTGTCACGGTCACATCCGGCCAGCTCGAGTAGCCGATTGAGCCAACCCGCATGCGGCTGCCGCCATTTACTTTAGCGGTGGTTTCAAATTACCTTTCAGGGTCTTCATCTGCGCCTGTCTGCTTCGATCAAAAGGAACCCGATCATGCAATCCCTCGGCTACAGCTCGGTTCCCCCGCTGCTCAAGTACGTGCGTCATGCCGAACAACTGGGCATGGCCATTGAACCGGCGCTTGCGGTAGCCGGGTTGCAAGCCCAACAGCTGAGCGACAACAGCCTGCGCGTGCCAGGCGAAGCCCATGAACGTTTGCTCGATTACTTTTGCGAGCATTCCGGCGATCCGCTGTTCGGCCTCAACTCGGCGCGATTCGTGTTGCCCAACTCCTGGAACGTGCTGGGCTACATCACCATGAACTGCGCGACCCTGGGCGATGCCATGAATCGCATCATGCCGTTCGAGAAGCTGGTGGGTGACATGGGCGTCAGCCGCGCCGAAGCGCAGGGCGAGCACGTGCACCTGATCTGGACCTGCCGCCACCAACGCCCGCGCATCCGCCGCCACCTGGTGGAGAACGTCCTTGGTTCCTGGCTGCAATATGCGCGCTGGATCGCCGACGCCCAGCTGTCGCCTGCCGCGGTGTGGCTCGAACATCCCCTGCCAGCGGACACCGAGCGCGAGCAGTACGAACAGTTCTTCGACTGCCCAGTGCTGTTCGACCAGCCTTACTCGGCGCTCGTTGTTCCGCTGCCGTACCTGCAACTGCCCTTGCGCCAGGCCGATGCGCAGTTGCTGCGCACCCTGGAAGAGCACGCCCTGGGTTTGATGGCAACGCTGGAAGACGCCTCGCTTGAGCAACGGGTGAAAAACATCCTGCGCCAGCTGCTCAAGGAAGGGCTGCCGCGCAAGGAACAGGTGGCCGAACAGTTCGCCGTCTCGGTGCGCACCCTGCAACGCCAGCTGCACCAGGCCAACACCTCCTACCAGCAAATCCTCGATGACCTGCGCCAGGAACTGGCGGAGCACTACCTGCTGCACAGCACCTTGCCGATCCAGGACATCGCCCAGTACCTGGGCTTCACCGAACCGCGTTCGTTCCACCGCACCTTCAAAAGCCGGCGCGGGATGCCACCGGGCGAATTTCGCCAGACTTACCGGGAGTCGCCGAACCCATCGAACGCTTGAAACTGCAACAGGTGTAAACCCGCGTCAGCCCTTGACAGGTTGCCCCAGCTGCTAAGCTTGCGCTCAGTGGCCGAAGAGCGACACCCAGTGCGGGCGAAAGGAGAAGCGGGTATGAGTGGAATCACCACTGACGACAAACATCGCCTGGCCCTGATTGACGCCCTACGGTGCTTCGCAGCCTTCTGGGTGGTGCTCTTTCACTTGTCCGAAGGCAACCACATTCCCACCCTGCTTGCCGCCATTCCGGGCTGGGTGAAAGCGGCAGTCTTCGATGCCGGTCACCTGGGCGTACCGATATTTTTCGTCTTGAGCGGCATCGTCATGGCGACGACCACCGCTCGCGTGCCGATGAACACCGTCAACGCCGCAAACTTTGTCGCCCGCCGTCTGGTGCGCCTCGCCCCGCCCTACTATGCCGCTGTTGCCCTGGGTTTGCTGGTGATCGCCACAAAACACATGCTTGGGCAAAGCGGGGTCAACATTCCCAGTGCCACCGACATTCTCGGACACCTGGCGTTTCTCCAAGGTGTGCTTGGCAGCGAAAACATCATTTCGGTGTTCTGGACGCTGTGTATCGAGGTGCAGTTTTATATCGCGTTCGCTGTATTGCTCTGGCTGGCCGATCACCTCAGCGGCGGCGAAGCGTTCAAAGCCCGGAACATTCCAATCTGGATCAGTGCTGTATTGGCGCTGCTGTGGCCCACCGGGCTGATTCAGTCGATAGGCTGGCAAGGTGGATTCATCGCGTTCTGGTTCAGCTTCATGGCCGGTGTGCTGTGTGCGCAAACCCTTTCCGGCACCAAGCAAAGCCGCTATATCGCCATTGGCTACAGCGCATTGGTTCTGCTGATCGGTGTGGCCAGCAACAGTTCATTTACCATTGCTGCCGGGCTGACAGGCCTTGGCTTTTGCTTGCTGGTCAATCGTTCCGCCACGCTTGGTTTTTTGTCCAGCTACCCGGTGCAGAAGATTGGCTTGATTTCCTACAGCCTGTATTTGTTCCACTCGCCGGTGACGGGCTCTTTCATGCGGGTGTTCCGGCGCTTCATGCCGAGCGGCATTGCTTCAGACCTGCTGGCGACTGTCCTGATCATTGCGATCTGTATCGCATTCGCAGCCATTGCCTATGTGCTGTTCGAACGCCCCGCTATTGCCTGGAGCCGGCGGATCAAATTCAAGCGTCCCGATGCCGCGGTGCTCACCCGGACGTAAATCTGAGCGGAAAACAAAAAGCCCCTGAATCTTGCGATTCAGGGGCTTTTCGATATATGGCGGAGAGATAGGGATTTGAACCCTAGGTACTGTCACCAGTACAACGGATTTCGAATCCGTCCCGTTCGGCCACTCCGGCATCTCTCCAGTGGCGCGCATGATACCAGCAGTTTGCCTAAAGGCAAAGCCTGTTTGCGAAAAAAATTCGCGTGGTATCAGGCGCTTGCGTGAACTTGCCGCTTACAGCGGCACGCCCAGGCGTTTGGCAACTTCTTCGTAGGCTTCGATAACGTCGCCCAGACCCTGACGGAAGCGGTCCTTGTCCATCTTCTTGCGGGTTTCTTTGTCCCACAGGCGGCAGCCGTCCGGGCTGAACTCGTCACCCAGGACGATCTCGCCGTGGAATACGCCGAACTCCAGCTTGAAGTCGACCAGCAAGAGGCCGGCGTCGTCGAACAGCTTGTTCAGCACTTCGTTGACCTTGAGCGACAGGGCTTTCATCTTCACCAGTTGCTCGGCGGTGCCCCAGCCGAAGGCGACAACGTGGGATTCGTTGATGAACGGATCGCCCTTCTCATCGTTCTTGAGGAACAGTTCGAAAGTCGAAGGCTCAAGCTTGATGCCCTCTTCCACGCCCAGGCGTTTGACCAGGCTGCCGGCAGCGTAGTTACGCACGACGCATTCAACCGGGATCATGTCGAGCTTCTTGACCAGGCACTCGTTGTCGCCCAGCAGTTTGTCGAACTGGGTAGGAATGCCGGCTTCTTCAAGCTTCTGCATGATGAAGGCGTTGAACTTGTTGTTCACCATGCCCTTGCGGTCGAGCTGTTCGATACGCTTGCCGTCGAACGCCGAGGTGTCGTTGCGAAACAGCAGGATCAAGCGGTCAGCGTCGTCGGTTTTGTAAACCGACTTGGCTTTGCCGCGGTAGAGTTCTTCACGTTTTTCCATGATGGGCTCCGCTTGCTAAATAAGATGGGCTAGGCGATTTCGCGCCAGTCGAGCCCGCAATCCTGGTTGGCCACTTGCAGCCAGTCCGGGTCGCACCCGAGGGTGTCGACGAAACATTGCCGGGCCAGCTGTGGCTGGTTGTTCTTGCTACTGAGATGGGCCAGCACCAGATGCTGCAGGTTCTGCCAGTCCAGCTCCGACACCAGGCGCGCGGCCTGGTGGTTGTTCAAATGTCCGTAGTCGCCACCCACCCGCTGTTTGAGAAACATCGGGTAAGGCCCGCGTCCGAGCAGGTCGCGACAGTGGTTGGCCTCGATCAGCAAGGCATCCAGGCCCTGGTAACTTTCCAGCAGGGCGGCGTCGTAGGAGCCCAGGTCGGTCAGCACGCCGAAACGCCGGCTGCCGTCGTCAAACACATACTGCAACGGCTCCAGCGCGTCGTGGGTCACGCCCACGGCGCGGATGTTCAAGGCGCCGATCTGCAGGGTCTCGTTTGCCGCCAGGAATCCCGCCGCCTCGACCGGTTTGCGCATGCCGCGCAAGGTGCCGCGGCTGAGGTAGACCGGTACATTGTAGCGCCGCGCCAGCAAACCGACCCCATGCACGTGGTCGGCATGTTCGTGGGTGACCAGCACAGCACTCAATTGCTGGGCAGAAACGCCAAGCAGCGCCAGGCGCCGCTCGGTTTCACGCAGGGAGAAGCCGCAATCGACCAGGACAAGGGTGTTGTCACTGGCGATCAGCGTGCCATTTCCCTGGCTTCCACTTCCAAGTACGGCGAAGCGCACTTAACCCAGGTTGTCCTGAATCACGCTCAGCACGCGGCGGGCGACATCAGCCGGGGCCACGGTGTTGATGTTCTTCTCGACGGTAACCTGGACGCTGTCGCCAACCTTGCTCAGGCGCACCTGGTAACGCTCGGCACGGGCTTCGCGCTCTTCCTTGCTCGGCGCGCTGCCGAACAGCTTGCCGAAGAAGCCCGGCTCCTGGTCCTTGGCCTCGGCCTTTTCCGCCAGGTTGATGTAGTACAGGCCCAGGCTGCGGTTGATGTCTTCAACCCGCCATTCGCCCTGTTCCAGGGCACGGCCGACGCTGGACCAGGCGCGATCGAGGTCGGCACCCAGGTTCAGTACCGGGTTACCGCTACCGTCTTCGCTGAGGCTGACACGGCTTGGCGCATCGAAATCACGTGCGGCGAGCAACGACACCGAACCGCCCTTCTCGGCGCTGCGGGTCATGCTGGCGAGCATTTCGTCGACCAGCATGGCATCGACCCCGGTGTTTTCCGAACGGGCCGGGAAACCAGGCTCGGCGGTGCTGCCAGCCGGACGCTCGACGCTGACGATGTACACTTCACTGGTGTTGCGCTGCACGCCCGGCTCAATGCGGATACGCGCACGCACTTCGTTGTCGCGGCTGCTCGAGGCACTGGCCAGACGGCTGGCCATGGCGCCGGAGAGCTCGTCAAAACGCTGCCAGGTGGTGTTGAACTCACCAGTCTGCGGGCGCTCTTCGGCAATACGGAAGCCGTTGTCTTCAAAGAACTGCCGGGCCACCGGCCAGACTTCGGCCGGGGCGCGCTGGGCCAGGACCCAACGGGAACTGCCGCTCTTCTGCAGGCTGAAATCGCTGATATCGGCAGCCGCGCTCAATGGTTGTGGGCGCGGCACTTCGAACTCGCCCTTGACGTTGTCGTCGGCGACGTTGCGCGGGATCGGCAGCAGCGGATCAAGCCGCTTGGCGCTGCTGATGTCCGGTGGCATCTGCATCGGCGCCTTCTGCGTGGCCTCCAGATAATCACTGCCACGGTCACGGAAGTAACCCTCTTCGCCCCAGAGCCAGCCACAACCACTGGTGCTGGAGATGATCAAGGCAAGGGCGGAAAGACCAGCCAATCGCTTCATGCGGTGTACGTCCTCAATTAAAACTGCAGGCCGCACTGGCGCATGGCCTGGCGTACCGTATCGTGACAGGATTCGCTCAGCCAGGTCAGCGGCAGGCGGATGCCTTTGTGCATCAGGCCCATTTCGACCAAAGCCCACTTCACCGGAATCGGGTTGGCTTCGATGAACAGGTCCTTGTGCAGGGGCATGAGTTTTTCGTTGATCGCGCGAGCCTTCTCGGCATTGCCCGCAAGGGCGGCTTCGCACAGATCAGCCATTTCGCGCGGGGCGACGTTGGCGGTAACGGAGATGTTGCCTTTGCCGCCCAGCAGGATCAGCTCGACCGCGGTCGGATCATCGCCGGACAGCACGATGAAGTCCTTGCTCACGCCGTCAAGGATGGCCTTGGCGCGTTTCAGGTCGCCGGTGGCTTCCTTGATACCGATGATGTTCGGCACGCTCGACAGACGGATCACGGTCTCGGCCTGCATGTCGCAGGAGGTGCGGCCAGGAACGTTGTAGAGGATCTGCGGGATGTCGACGGATTCGGCAATGTGCTTGAAGTGCTGGTACAGGCCTTCCTGGGTCGGCTTGTTGTAGTACGGCACCACCAGCAGGCAGGCGTCGGCGCCAGCGTTCTTGGCGTTGCGGGTCAGGTGCACGGCTTCAGCGGTGGAGTTCGCGCCGGTGCCGGCGATCACCGGAATAGGGTGCTTGCTGTGCTTGACGCGCTCGACCACGTGCTTGATAACCAGAATGTGCTCTTCGACATCCAGGGTCGCGGACTCACCGGTGGTGCCGACTGCAACGATCGCATGGGTGCCGTTTTCCAGGTGGAAGTCTACAAGTTTGTCGAGGCTGTCCCAATCAAGACGCCCTTGTGCATCCATGGGTGTGACCAATGCCACCATACTGCCCGCAATCATGAAACTGCTCCTGCCGGAAAAAGAGAGCGGTAATGGTACTGGCGCCATCGGCCTTGCACAAGCGAAGCAGGCGGCTGGAGCATTCCCCTCGGCGGCCATTTTCGCTACCCTTCTCTCTTTGATCGGTACACAGTGGCCCGCCGGGCTGCCGACAACCTGCGCAGGCAGTGCCCAAAGCCTCGATCCTGAGCCCCGGGACCACGCCCTCCCGCCATTCTGACCCGTCAGGTACCGACCGCTCATCGCTTTAGGAATGCTGCATGTCCACCCCCACCGTTCGCGAACAATTCCTTGTCATCAGTGCTCTGGGCGCCAATCCCATGGAACTGACCAACATCCTGTGCCGGGCCAGCAACGACAATCGCTGCTCGGTCGTGACCTCGCGCCTGACCCGCCACGGCGAGTGCAGTGCACTGGTCCTGCAGGTTGCCGGCAGCTGGGACGCGCTGGCGCGTTTCGAGGCAGCCCTGCCGGGCCTGGCCAAGAAGCACACCTTCACCGTGAATGTGGTGCGCAGCGCCGAGCTTGAAGTGCGCCCGCTGGCCCTGCCGTATGTCGCCTATGTCAGCGCCGCCTATCGCCCGGACATCATCAACGAGCTGTGCCAGTTTTTCATCGACCACCATGTCGAGCTGGAAAACCTCACCTGCGACACCTACCAGGCGCCTCAGACCGGCGGCACCATGCTCAACGCCACGTTCACCGTGACGCTGCCGGCCGGCACCCAGATCAGCTGGTTGCGTGACCAGTTCCTGGACTTCTCCGATGCCCTGAACCTGGATGCGCTGATCGAACCCTGGCGCCCACAGAACCCACTGTAAGGAAGCTTTCCATGGCCGTTGAACTCGACCAACCCGTCGCCGATTTCCAGGCCCAGGCCACCAGCGGCCAGAGCGTCAGCCTGGCTGATCTGAAGGGCAAGCAAGTGGTGCTGTACTTCTATCCCAAGGACAGCACCCCGGGCTGCACCACTGAAGGTCAGGGTTTCCGTGACCTGCATGACGCCTTCGAAGCGGCCAACACCGTGGTTTTCGGCGTATCGCGGGACGGCATCAAGTCGCACGAAAACTTCAAGGCCAAGCAGGCGTTCCCGTTCGAGCTGATCAGCGACAAGGACGAAGCCCTGTGCCAGCTGTTCGACGTGATCAAGCTGAAGAAGCTTTATGGCAAGGAATACATGGGCGTTGATCGCAGCACCTTCCTGATCGACAAGAACGGTGTGCTGCGCAAGGCCTGGCGTGGCGTGAAAGTGCCAGGACATGTGGAAGCGGTACTGGCTGAAGCGCAGGCGCTGAACAAGGCCTGAAATCGCGGTGACACTATCGCCGGCAAGGCCGGCTCCCACAGGTGCATGCAGTATCTGTGGGAGCTGGCCTTGCCAGCGAGGGGCCGGTTGCCACGCCCCAGGGATTAGAGCAGCGGCGCTACTGCGGGCTCCTGCCGCGGCCAGGCATCAAGCACCGCCTTGAACAGGGTCGCCAGCGGAATCGCAAAGAAGATCCCCCAGAACCCCCACAGCCCGCCAAACAGCAATACCGCGCAGATGATCGCCACCGGGTGCAGGCTCACCGCCTCAGAGAACAGCAACGGCACCAGCACGTTGCCATCCAGCGCCTGGATGATTGCGTACACCGCCATCAGGTAGATGAACTGATCGCCCCAGCCCCACTGGAACAGCGCGATCAGGGTGACCGGTACCGTCACCACCACTGCGCCGACATACGGCACCACCACCGACAAACCCACCAGCAACGCCAGCAGCGCCGCATAGTTGAGCCCCAGAGCGATGAAGGCGATGTAGGTCGCCACGCCGCAGATCAGGATCTCGATGCCTTTGCCGCGAATGTAGTTGGCAATCTGCCGGTTCATTTCCTCGGCCACCCGGGTCATCAACGCCCGCTCACGCGGCAGGTAGCCGCTGACCCAACGGGCAATCAGCTCGCGGTCCTTGAGGAAGAAGAACACCAGGATCGGCACCAACACCAGGTAGATCATGATGTTGACCAGCAGCGGCAGGCTGGAGAGCGAGAAGGTCAACGCCCACTGCCCGAACTTGCCGATCTCCCCGCGCATGGCTTCGATCGCGCGCAGCACCTGCTCATCGGAGACCAGGTGCGGATAACGCTCAGGCAACAGCAGCAACAGCGATTGCCACTTGCCCAGCATGCCCGGCAGTTCGTTGAACAGGGTGATCAGCTGATGCCAGAGCAACGGCACCAGGACCAGCAGGAACACCGCCAGGGCGCCCATGAACAGGGTGAAGACCAGGCCGACGGCATAGCGGGTCGGCACCCGCAAACGCTCCAGGGCGTTGACCAGCCCCTGCATAAGGAACGCCAGGACCATACCGGCAAGCACCGGCGCAAGCATACCGCCCAGGGTCAGGACGGCAGTGAAGGCCAGAACCAGCAAGACCGCCAATACCACCGCCTCTTCATCCGAGAAGTAGCGTTGCATCCAGTCGCGAAGCACTTTGAACATTGACGATCCTTAGGGGAGAAAAACTCAGGCTTTCTGCAACCAGTAGGTGTACACACCTGCCTCGGCTGTTTCGAGCAGCAGCGTATGACCGGCCAATCTGGCAAAAGTGCGAAAATCGCGTTGCGACCCGGCATCGGTGGCGATCACCTTGAGCACCGCGCCACTGGCCAGCCGATTGAGCTCCATCTTCGCCTTGAGCAGCGGCAGCGGGCAGTTCAGGCCGCAGGCGTCGAGTTCAGCGTCAAACGTCGGGGTATCGCTCATCGGTAGCTCCAGGCAGGCAGAATCAGTCAAGCCTCGTAGAATACCGCCACTGGTCGCCAACGTGTGAGCCAGCTACAGTAAGGCTCTTTGTCGACCAGAGCTTCGTGCATGAATTTTCTGCGCCCTACCCTGCTGACGCTGGCCTGTTTGATGGCGCTCCCCAGCCATGCCGACGACCTGCCGTCACTTGGCGACGCCAGTTCTGCCATTGTTTCCCCGCAACAGGAACATCAGCTGGGCCGCGCCTGGCTCAGTTTGCTGCGGGGCAATGTCAGCCAACTGAACGATCCCCAGCTCAAGGACTATGTCGAAACCAGCGTCTACCGCCTGGCCGAAACCAGCCAGCTGCAGGACCGGCGCCTGGAATTCATCCTCATCAACAGCCCTCAACTCAACGCCTTTGCCGCCCCCGGCGGAATTGTCGGGGTCAACGGCGGTCTGTTCCTCAATGCCAAGACTGAAGGCGAATATGCCTCGGTACTGGCCCACGAACTTGCGCACTTGTCGCAACGCCACTTTGCCCGTGGTGTCGAAGCCCAGCAACGTATGCAACTGCCGATGATGGGGGCGCTGCTGGTCGGCATCGTTGCTGCCGCCGCCGGTGCCGGCGATGCCGGTATCGCCGCGATTGCCGGTACCCAGGCCGCAGCCATTCAGGAGCAGCGGCGCTTCTCCCGGCAAAACGAACAGGAAGCCGACCGTATCGGTATCCAGAACCTGGAAAAAGCCGGCTACGACCCGCGCAACATGCCGAGCATGTTCGAACGCCTGATGCGTCAGTACCGCTACGACGCCAAGCCGCCGGAGTTTCTCCTGACTCACCCGGTTACCGAATCGCGTATCGCCGACACCCGCAACCGCGCCGAACAAGCGCCTAAGGGCGGTACAGAAGACAGCCAGCGTTATCAGCTGATCCGCGCCCGCGTTCAACTGCAATTCGAAGAGACCCCTGGCCTTGCCGCCAAGCGCTTCCGCGCCCAGCTGGATGAGAACCCGAAGCTCGACTCGGCCCGCTACGGCCTGGCCCTGGCGCTGATCAAAGGTGGCCGCCTCAACGAGGCGCGGGATACTCTCAAGCCTTTGCTCGACAAAGCGCCCAACGACGTCACCTACAACCTGGCGCAGATCGACCTGGACGTTACCAACAATCGCCTGGCCGATGCCCAACAGCGGGTTGAGCGCATGCGTACGTTGTACCCGGCGAATTACCCGCTGCAGCAGGCGCGGATTGACCTGCTACTCAAACAGAACCGCCCGGCAGAAGCGGAAAAAGCCCTGGATGCGCTGCTCAAGAATCGCCCGGATGATCCGGATGTCTGGTACGACGTCGCTGAGGTTCGCGGCTTGTCCGGCAATACCATTGGCTTGCACCAGGCGCGTGCCGAGTACTTTGCCCTGGTGGGCGACTTCGATCAGGCGCTGCAACAGCTCGACTATGCCAAGCAGCGGGCCGGCAACAACTTCGTGCTGGCGTCGAAGATCGATGCGCGTCAGCGTGAGTTGCTGGAGCAGCAGCGGATGGTCAAGGACATGATGCGCTGAGGCTGAAAAAGGGTGCTTTGCACCCTATCGCCGGCAAGGCCGGCTCCCACAATGACCGGGCGCACCCGGCCCCTGTGGGAGCTGGCTTTGCCGGCGATGAGGCCGGCATTAACGAAAGAGAACCTCAGGCATTGCCTGAAAGCTTCATCCGCGCCGCCTGGGTAAAATCGAGCATGCGCTTGAGTGGCTTGATCGCCTGGGGAATCAGCGCAGGCTCAACGAAGATCTCGTTGCTACCCTCACGCAGGCACTGCAGGGTGCGTTCCAGGGTGTTCATGGCCATCCACGGGCAATGCGCGCAGCTACGGCAGGCCGCGCCGTTACCGGCCGTTGGGGCCTCGATGAAGACCTTGTCCGGGCACAGCTGCTGCATCTTGTAGAAGATGCCGCGGTCGGTCGCGACGATGAAGGTCTTGTTCGGCAGCGTTTGCGCTGCAGCAATCAGCTGGCTGGTGGAACCGACAGCATCCGCCAGATCGATCACCGCCTCCGGCGACTCCGGGTGCACCAGGATCGCAGCATCAGGGTACAGGGCCTTCATATCGGCCAACTGGCGCGACTTGAACTCTTCATGGACGATGCAGGCGCCATCCCAGAGCAGCATGTCAGCGCCGGTCTGTTTCTGGATATAGCGGCCCAGGTGCTGGTCCGGCCCCCAGATGATGGTTTCGCCGTTGTCCATCAGGCTCTCGACGATTTCCAGCGCGCAGCTGGAGGTCACCACCCAGTCGGCACGGGCTTTGACCGCCGCCGAGGTATTGGCATAAACCACCACGGTGCGCTCCGGGTGCTTGTCGCAGAACGCCGAAAACTCTTCGACCGGGCAACCCAGGTCAAGCGAACAGGTCGCTTCCAGGGTCGGCATCAGTACGCGCTTTTCCGGGTTGAGGATTTTTGCCGTCTCGCCCATGAAGCGTACGCCGGCGACGATCACCGTGCTGGCTGGGTGCTTGTTGCCGAAGCGGGCCATCTCCAGCGAGTCGGACACGCAGCCGCCGGTTTCCTCGGCCAGGGCCTGGATCACCGGATCACAGTAGTAATGGGCAACCAGCACCGCGTTCTGCGCCTTGAGTTCGGCGGCGATGGCGGCGCGGTAGTCGGCCTCTTGCTCGGGCGTCAGCGGCTTGGGCTGCTTGGCATCGAGGTGGGCTTGCACCAAAAGGCGTTCGGAAATCTGGGTCATGATCGCTGGACCTGCAGGCGCTTGTGCGCGTAAGTCGAGTGTATCACCGAGCCCTGGCAAATCGGTTACCGGCTCTGCATGCGAGGCGCTGAACGGCGCAGCAGGCAGAACCAAAGACCTTCTGCGGCCTCGGGTTTTTATGGGATGCCGAAGGCTACAGATAATCGGATGAATTCAAAAGGTTTTTTTAGTGAAACAAGCCCCGGAACGACTGACTTGCCGCCCCGGGGCCAGACATCAACCCTCGGCCGGGTGCATGGCACCGAGGTTGGCCATGATCAGGCTGGCAAACTGCTCGACAGTCATTTTCTGGCCGTTGAAGTCGACCATACCGTCGGCATAGTGCAGATTGGCGAGGATGTCGTTGCCCTGCACCGTGGCCATCTGGCTCTGCACCGCCATCATGCCGAGCATTTCCCCGGTTTGCGCCGCTTGCTGGGCAAGCACCTGCGCATCGCTCTGACCCTGCAGACGGGCCTGCAGGGTAGCCAGGTCGCCAATCATCGGTTTGGACAACTGCAGCGTACTTTGCACCTGGGTGATCATCTGCTTGTACAGCTCAGCCGATGGCAGCTCCAGCGAAGACGGCTTGCCCAGATCGACACTCAGCTTGAAGTGGCTTTCGCCATTGGCAGTCTTGAACGAAAAGTCCTCCAGGGCAATCTGCGGCTTCGCGGCCAGTAGTTGCTGGACGCTGGCGCTGACCTCGGCCTTTTCCGCCTCGGTCATCGGCAAGGTCGGCAACACCTGACCTTGCGCTGCGGCCGCCTCGAACTCCGGCAGACGGCTCTGGTACCAGGCAATCAGGGTCTGCATGGATGGCATGTCAATGTTCTTCAGGTTCCAGACCATTGCACTGGAACCTACCGGCTGACCGTCAAAGTTGATGTCGCCAACCTTGTAGACAATGCTGCCGCCAAACTGATCGCCATCCGCCCGGGACTCGCTGTTCTGCTCCAGTTGCTTGAGCAACAAAACCTTCTGCTCTTCGCCCCCGCTCACACTGAGCTGGTCGAGCATCATGTCGGTGCGGCCGACATAGAAACCATAGGGCGTCTTTTTCAAGTCACCGACAAGGCTCAGGTTCTTCAGCTCCAGCTTCAAGCGCCCGCTTTGCTCGTCATCATGGTTCAGGCTGAAGCTCGGCGCAGCACCACTGAATTTGATCTGCTCGCCATCGCGCGTGCCACTGGCCTGAATCGCCAGACCGGAAAACTTGGTCGTGGCCCCACCTACCTCGGTCACTTGCATCGGCGGCATGATCAGCGTGCCGTCTGTCGAGCCGTCGTAGCCCAGGCTGTTCTGTCCGTATACCGGTGGCACTTCAGCGCTGGCGGCGAACCACTCGGCAGTGAACGCATCCTTCTCCAGTGCATAGTTACTGGCCGCCATCACTGGCATGAGTTTCAACGCCTTGACCCGGCTCCAAGGCAACGGGCCGTGCTCGATATGATCGACAAAGCCCAGCTCGAAACTCTCCGCCCCGTCAGCGCCCTTGAGCTCGGTAACCTTGACCCGGTAACGCGCAGTGCTGGAGAACAGGTGTGACTCCAGCGATGCCAGCTCCAGGGTCACTTTGCCGCTCAACCCTGACGATTGCTTGAGCTGCACATTGGCTTGCGCCATGGCCTGCTCAAGCACTTCAGGCAATTGCTTGCCGGTGTACCAGGCGCCGGCCGTGCAGGCTGCAGCCACGGCAACTACCAGGCCTGAAAGTACACCCACTGTCTTCTTCATGAATTGTTCCGCTTGTCCATTTGTTGAGAGTTGTTGCAGCAAGGCCTGTGGCCTATTCGTTGACGTCCATGAACTCACGGGCCCAGACGATGTAGTCGCCAGGAACGGTGTAGGTATGGGTCAGTTCGGTAGCGCTCAGGTCCGAGGCGCTGCTGGTGATCCGCCGTTGCTCACGCAGGCAGTCGTAGGTCGCCTTGATCGCGGCAAAGTAAGCGCCGTGGCCGTCTACGGCAATGCGCACACCCAGTTGCGCCAGGCGAGCATCGTCATGCAGTTGCGGGTTGCCGTAGGTCACCAGCATCAACGGCACGCTCAGGTGCTTGGCGATCTGTTCGAGGTGGTCGAAATCACGGATGCCAACCATGCACAACGCATCGGCGCCGGCATTCTGATAGGCCACGGTGCGGGCAATCACTTCTTCGACCGGGATCAACGCGGCGTTGGTCCGGGCGATGATCGACAGCTCCGGATCGACGCGCGCCTCCAGGGCTGCACGGATCTTGCCGACGCCCTCGGCAATGCTGATCAGGTCGGTGGACTTGCGTCCGAACTGGGCAGGCAGCAGGGTGTCTTCAATCGTCAGCGCAGCGATGCCGGCACGCTCCAGCTCAGTGACGGTACGCATGACGTTCAAGGCGTTGCCGTAGCCGTGGTCGGCGTCGGCAATCACCGGCAATTGCGCCACCCGGCCAATACGCGTGGCCTGCTCGGCGAACTCGCTGAGGGTGATCAGGGCAAAATCAGGTGCAGCCAGCACCTGCAGGGAAGCGACCGAACCACCCAGAATACCTACCTCGAAACCCAGGTCGGCGGCGATACGCGCCGACATCGGGTCAAACACGGAAGCCGTGTGGTAACAGGCAGGGGAAGCAAGGAGTTGACGAAACGCGCGACGCAGGTCTTGGTGGGAGGCTCTTGGCATGGTCTTTCCAATCTATCGACTTCATTTATTCGACAGAACATACCACTGCAGGCCCTCTCGCTGACAGAGTCAGATACGTAGCGTTTCGCAGCTCAAGTGCGCTGCTGTGCTCGTTTCAGCGTTTCGCTGGGCAACTCCTTGAACAATTGCTGGTAGCTGCTGGAGAACCGTCCCAGGTGCCAGAACGACCAATGCATCGCCACTTCGGCCACGGTACTGCCACCCGCCCGCGCGCCCAGCAGTTCGCGGCGCGCACTGTTCAGACGGCGCAAGCGCAGCCAGTGCGCCGGGGTCATGCCGGTAAAGGCCTTGAATGCCTGCTGCAGCTGACGCAACGACACCCCGGCGACCTGCGCCAGTTCCAGCAGGTTGAGGGTCTCCTCCGGACAATCGGCGGCCCACTCGCCGACCCGGCGCATGATCGTGCGCTCCTCGGTACGCCGCCACAGCGCGCCGCGATCCAGGCGGACACAGGCGTTGTCGAGAATGAACAGGCAATCTTCAAGCAGTTGCTCGGCCAGCGCTTCACGGTTCGGCAGGTCGGTCTCCTGGCCCAGACGCGTCAGGGTGCTGCTCAACCAGCGCCCGAACAGCGCGTTCTGTCCCGAATTGAGCGGCGCCATGAACAGCCCTTCGAGACGGGCGATGTCCAGGCTGTGACGCTGGACGAACTCGGGGCCGAACACCACCGCCACCTCCTGGTAGTTCTCCGGGGTGATCCAGATGTTGCGGCTCTCGCCGTTGAGCAGGTACAGGGTGTTGTCGGTGCGATCGAAACAGAACGCCAGGGCACCCGGCGGCGCACTGAAATTCTGCTCGACCCGGGTGTTCATGAATTCTTCGTAGATCTCCACGCCCTGCAGGTCCAGGCAACGCACTTGACCGGCGAAATGCCCGGGCGACATCTGCTGGTAATGCTGGGTCCAGCTGGGTGTGGCACGCACTTGTTCGCCGACGTCGGCGGTGCTGAAAGCTTGTACCTGAAACGGACTTTCCGTTGTCATGAGCGGCTCTTTATGCACTCTTTTGGTGCATTTTATCCTGCGAAAAGTGGATAGATGGATGTTCAAGGCTCACCCAAGATAGACCTCAACGCGCTGCAGGGGAAGTCGTCCAGACGGCATACCGGCCTTGATCGCTGGTCCTGGCGCGGAATAAAACCAATAACGAGGTCTTTATGAATGCCCCTTTCGATCAGCTGTCTGCGTGGCTGAAAGAACACAAGATTACCGAAGTCGAGTGCGTGGTCAGTGACCTGACCGGTATCGCCCGCGGCAAAATCGCACCCACCAACAAGTTCCTGCATGAGCGAGGCATGCGCCTGCCGGAAAGTGTGTTGTTGCAAACGGTAACCGGGGATTTCGTCGACGACGACATCTACTACGACCTGCTTGATCCGGCCGACATCGACATGGTCTGCCGCCCGGACTCAGCCGCGGTATACGTGGTGCCATGGGCTATCGAGCCGACCGCCATCGTCATCCACGACACCTTCGACAAGCAGGGCAACCCGATCGAACTGTCGCCGCGCAACGTCCTGAAAAAAGTACTCAAGCTGTACGCCGACAAGGGCTGGCAGCCAATCGTCGCGCCCGAGATGGAGTTCTATCTTACCCAGCGCTGCGAAGACCCTGACTTGCCGCTGCAGGCGCCACTGGGCCGTTCGGGCCGCGCCGAAAGCGGTCGCCAGTCGTTCTCCATCGACGCCGCCAACGAATTCGACCCGCTGTTCGAAGACGTCTACGACTGGTGCGAAGCCCAGGGCCTGGACCTCGACACACTGATCCACGAAGACGGCCCGGCACAGATGGAGATCAACTTCCGTCACGGCGACGCTCTGGATCTGGCCGACCAGATCACCGTGTTCAAGCGCACCATGCGTGAGGCGGCGCTCAAGCACAATGTCACCGCCACCTTCATGGCCAAGCCAGTGGGCGACGAGCCCGGCAGCGCCATGCACCTGCACCAGAGCGTGATCGACATCGCCACCGGCAAACCGATCTTCGTCAACGAAGACGGGCAGATGAGCGAGCTGTTCCTGCAGCACATCGGCGGCCTGCAGAAGTACATCCCCAAGGTGTTGCCGATGTTCGCCCCCAACGTCAACTCGTTCCGCCGTTTCCTGCCCGATACCTCGGCACCGGTGAACGTCGAGTGGGGTGAAGAGAACCGCACCGTGGGCTTGCGTGTGCCGACCTCGAGCCCCGACGCCATGCGCGTGGAAAACCGCCTGCCGGGCGCCGACGCCAACCCTTACCTGGCGATCGCCGCGAGCCTGCTGTGCGGCTACCTGGGCATGGTCGAGAAGATCAACCCCAGCGCTCCGGTGCAGGGCCGCGCCTATGAGCGGCGCAACCTGCGCCTGCCGATCACCATCGAAGACGCCCTGGCCAACATGGAAGACTGCCCGAGCGTCGAGCAGCACCTGGGCAGCAAGTTCGTGCGTGGCTATGTCGCGGTCAAGCGCGCCGAACATGAAAACTTCAAGCGCGTGATCAGTTCGTGGGAGCGGGAGTTCTTGCTGCTCAGCGTCTGAGCCGTGCCGTGTAACAAACATCGATAAAACAATTCGAAGAGGTGTCGATATGCGTACATTGAAAACAGTTGCAAGTGCGACCCTGGCGCTGCTGGTCAGCGCCACAGCCCAGGCCCAGCCCAGTGTCAGCGTATACAACTGGACCGACTATATCGGTGAAACCACCCTGGCGGATTTCCAGGGCAGCACCGGTATCAAGGTCATCTATGACGTGTTCGACTCCAACGAAACCCTGGAAGGCAAGTTGCTGGCCGGTCGCACCGGTTACGACGTGGTCGTGCCTTCCAACCACTTTCTCGCGCGCCAGGTCAAAGCCGGCGCGTTCCTGAAACTCGACCGCGAACAACTGCCGAACTGGAAAAACCTCGACCCGGTGCTGCTCAAGGCCCTGGAAGAGAACGACAGCGGCAACCAGCATTCGGTGCCCTACCTGTGGGGCACCAATGGCATCGGCTACAACGTCGACAAGGTCAAGCAGGTGCTGGGGGTCGATCACATCGACTCGTGGGCGGTGATGTTCGAACCGGAGAACCTCAAGAAGCTCAGCAAATGCGGCGTGTCCTTCATGGACTCCGCGGATGAACTGTTCCCGGCGGTCCTCAACTACATGGGCATGGACCCGCGCAGCAATAATGTCGAGGACTACAAAAAGGCCGAGGCCAAGCTGCTGAGCCTGCGCCCCTACATCACCTACTTCCACTCCTCCAAGTACGTCTCGGACCTGGCCAACGGTGATATCTGCGTGGCCTTCGGCTACTCCGGCGATGTGTTCCAGGCGGCCAACCGCGCCAAGGAAGCCAACAATGGCGTCAACATTGCCTACGCCATTCCCAAGGAAGGCGCCAACCTGTGGTTCGACCTGCTGGCCATTCCCGCCGACGCCAGCAATCCGAAAGAAGCCTATGCCTTTGTGAACTACCTGCTCGACCCGCAAGTGATCGCCAAGGTCAGCGCCACCGTCGGTTATGCCAACGCCGTGCCACCGTCCCAGCAGTACATGGACGCCGATCTGGTCAAGAACCCCGAGGTGTACCCGCCGCAAGCGGTGCTGGACAAACTGTACGTCTCCAACACCCCGACCCCGCAGATCATGCGGGTGATGACCCGCTCCTGGAGCAAAGTGAAGTCGAACAAATGAACCAGGGAGCCTCTATGAATCCTGCTGCGCAACATGCCAGCTCCTACTACCGGGCATCGGTCGCTGCGATGCCTGAACACCCGGTGCTGAGCGCTGAACTCAGTGCCGACGTGTGTGTGATCGGCGGCGGTTTTACCGGCGTCAACACCGCAATCGAACTGGCCCAGCGCGGCCTCTCGGTGATCCTCCTGGAAGCCCGTCGCATCGGCTGGGGTGCCAGTGGCCGCAACGGCGGCCAGCTGATTCGCGGCATCGGCCATGAGGTCGAAGGCTTTGCCCGCTACGTCGGCCAGGACGGGGTGAAATACCTGCAGCGTGCCGGCATCGAATCGGTCGAAGTGGTGGCCAAGCGCATCAACGAGCACAACATCGACTGCGACCTGCGCTGGGGTTTCTGCGAACTGGCCAATACCCCGGCCCAGTTCGCCGCTTTCCGCGCCGAGCAGGACAGCCTGGCAGCCCTGGACTACCGCCATGAAACCCAACTGGTCGGCCCTGAGCGGATGCGCGAAGTGGTCGCCTCCTCGGTTTATGCCGGCGGCTTGATCGACCGTGGCTCGGGCCACCTGCACCCGCTCAACCTGGTGTTGGGCGAGGCGCGCGTGGCGGCCGCCCTCGGCGTACGGATCTTCGAACACAGCCCGGTGCTGGAGATCAACCACGGTGCCACTGTACAAGTGCGCTGTGCCCACGGCAGCGTGCGGGCCGGCAGCCTGGTGCTGGCGTGCAACGCTCACCTGGAAGAGCTCGAGCCGCGCCTGAGCGGCAAGGTGCTGCCTGCTGGCAGTTACATCATCACCACCGAGCCTCTGTCGCCAGCGCTGGCCAATGAACTGATCCCGCAGAACCTGGCGTTGTGCGACCAGAAAGTCGGCCTGGATTACTACCGGCTCACTGCGGACCGGCGCCTGCTGTTCGGCGGCGCCTGTCATTACTCCGGGCGCGACCCGCTGGACATTGCCGGGTACATGCGGCCGAAGATGCTCAAAGTGTTCCCGCAACTGGCCGACACCCGCATCGAGTTCCAGTGGGGCGGCAAGATCGGCATTACTGCCAACCGCTTCCCTCAGGTTGGCCGCCTGTCGCAGCACCCCAACGTGTACTACGCCATGGGCTATTCCGGGCATGGCCTGAACGTCACCCACTGGACTGCGCGCCTGCTGGCCGAGGCAATCGATGCCGGCCACAGCCAGGGCATGGATGTGTTCAGCGCCGTGCCGCACATGACCTTCCCTGGCGGCAAGGCGCTGCGCTCGCCGCTGCTGGCGCTGGGCATGATGTGGTACCGGCTGCGTGAGGTGCTGGGCTGAACCTTGCGCATAGCGCCCTGCTCCAGGCCCTTGCCAGCGACCCAATTGCAGCTACTGTCAGTTAAGTTCGGTTGCGCATGGCAACGGGCACTGGAGGGGAGAAACGATGAAAACGGTCAGCAAGCTCTGCTTGTCAGGCGCGCTGCTGCTGGTGTTGGCCGGCTGCAGCAGCATTGATGCGCGCACTACCGAGTATGTCGGGGTTGCCCATGCAGCCCCCACCAACGCCGCCAATGTCGAGGTGCTGCGCCGCGAACCGCTGCGCCCGCATTCCCGACTGGGTGAGATCCTCGTGGATGCCAGCGTCGAGCCGGCACCGCCGATCAGTGATGTCGAACAGAAGCTGCGTGACGAAGCCGCCAAGATCGGCGGCGACGCCGTGGTGGTGGTCTACGACCGCATCCAACCGCAGTCGGCCTACGTCAGCGGACCGCTGTGGGACCGTGACATCCACACGGTTGAAGGACGCAAACTCAAGGGTATCGTGATCAAGTACCAGTAGTTCAGCTTTCGGCTGGCAGTACGCTCAGCGGATTTACCGGCTTGCCGTTCTGGCGAATCTCGAAGTACAGCTGCACGCGATCGGCATCCAGGTCTCCCGCTTCGGCGATCTTCTGGCCCTTGCTGACGGTTTGCCCTTCTTTGACCAGCAGTTTGCTGTTGTGGCCGTAAACGCTGGCATGGGACGTGCCGTGCTGGAGGATGATCAGGTTGCCATAGCCGCGGATATTGGTGGCGAACGCCACCTTGCCGCCAAGGCTGGCGAACACCGGCTGCCCCTGCGTCGCGGCAATACGAATGCCCTTGCTGAGTTTATCGGCTGCCGAGTAGCGACCAATCACCGTGCCCTGCAGCGGCCACGCCCAACCGCGCAAGGTGACATTGGTAGCCGGGGCAACAGGCTTGCCCTTGCTGGCGGTTGTGGTCGTGGTGCGCGTCGTGGTTTTCGAGCCACCAAAGCGAATGGTCTGCCCCACATTCACCGCGTAAGGCGCACTGATGCCGTTGTAGCGCGCCAGCTCCTTGAAGCTCCAGCCATGGCGCGAGGCAATCGAATACAAGGTGTCGCCGCGCTTGACCTTGTAGCTGCCGGTCATGACTTTGTTGACGGAGACATGCGGACTGGGGGTGTGGGAACTACACGCCGAAATCGCCAGCATTACGGCGATCAGAACAAACCTCAAAAACACACGACTTCCCTAATCCCGAAGGCACCATTGGAGAGGCGGCCACTATAAATCAGTCTGAGCATTTCCAGTACATTGCCCGCAAGGCCTGACGACCATCTGATGGCCAGATAGCTTCAGCCATGCAAACCTCCCCCGCCTCCAGCCCCTCAGCAGATAGCAACATTTACTTACATTCGAGACATATGAAAATGTTTCTCAAATGCGACAGAGTGCATATACGATTGCCAATGATTCTCAATAACAAATAATCTATTGTCTCATTAGGTCGCACTCAACATGGCAGGCTCGCTCTCCTCCACTCGTTCCTCCAGCTCCTTCATCGCTTCAGCCCTTGGCTTAGCCGTTGCGTCTTCAAGCAGTCTCGTGCTCGCCGAGCAATCGCAGCAAAAGCCCCTGCAACTGGACAACATCAACGTAGATGCCAAGCCCGGCAGCCCCTACAAAACCGAGCACTCGGCATCGAGCAAAATCGCCACATCACTGCTTGATACGCCCCAGACCATCACTGTAGTGCCTGCCCAGGTGATTCAGGAGCAGCAAGCCCTGAGCCTTCGCCAAGTGCTGTCCAACGTCTCTGGCATCACCTTCAACGCTGGCGAAGGCGGCGGTGGCTCGGGCGACAGCATCAACATCCGTGGCTTCTCGGCCAACAGCAACATCCAGATTGACGGTTTGCGCGACAGCGCCCAGACCAATCGCACCGACACCTTCAATGTCGAGCAAGTCGAAGTGATCAAAGGGCCGAACTCGGTGTTCGGCGGTGCCGGCACAACCGGCGGCAGCATCAACATCATCAGCAAGCAGCCGCAGGATCGCGCCTTCACCCGCCTGGGTGGCAGTGTCGGTACCGACAATTACTACCGCATGACCCTGGACAGCAACCAGCCTCTGGAGGGCGTGGGTGATAACAGCGCCTTGCGGATCAACCTCATGGGCCACCAGAACGATGTCGCCGGTCGCGAAGAAATTGACCGTGAGCGCTGGGGGATCGCCCCGTCCCTGCGCCTGGGTTTGAGCGAATCCACGCGCCTGACGCTGAGTGCGTTCCATCAGGTGGACGACAACCTGCCTGACTATGGCGTACCGGCCCTCGACGGCAAAAAAATGGGTGGTGTCGATCGCGAAGACTATTTCGGCTGGAAAAACCTTGATAAAGAAGAGATCGAGCAAAGCTCCCTCACAGCCAACTTCGAGCACGACTTCAACGATAACCTGCGCCTGCAGAACCTCACCCGCTACAGCCATATCGCCCGTGACACCACGGTGTCCGCCTCGCACGTAAACACCGAGGGCGTCCCACCGGGCCGTTACCGTCCGGCAGGCCCACAGGGCTATGGCCGCGATGCGACCACCGAAATGTGGATCAACCAGACCAACCTGATCAGCAACTTCAATGTGTTGGGCATGCGCCATGATCTGGTCACTGGCGTGGAGATCTCACGAGAAACCCTGGACCTGAAGACCTACAACCATGGCCTTGGCACTACGTTGTACCCAGGCGACGGTTACGACCTGAGCAATCCGCCCGGTCACTGGTCTGGCCCGATCAACAAGGCCACCAGCGGCTACACCGAGACTGAACTGACCAACCAGGCGCTCTATGTGTTCGATACCATCGCTCTGCATGAGCAATGGGACCTGAACCTGGGGCTGCGCTATGACAAGTTCAAAGGTGAAGCTCAGGGCTACTCCGCCGCTCATGTCAAAACCTCCGACTTCGAGTCCACCGACGAGAAGCTCAGCGGCCGCGCGGGCCTGGTTTACAAACCGACCGAGAACGGACGCATCTACGTCGCCTGGGGCAACTCGTTCAACCCCTCCGCCGAAAGCCTGGCCTCCACCGGTGGTGGCCTGACTGCCGCGACCGAAGACCTGGCGCCAGAGAAAAACGAGACCTGGGAACTGGGGACCAAATGGGAGCTGCTGGATAAGCGTCTGGAGCTGGATGCAGCGTTGTTCCGTGTAGAGAAGAGCAACGCCCGCGAAACCATGGCCGACGGTTCGACCCAACTGGCTGGTAAACAGCGCGTGCAAGGCGTGGAAGTGGGCGTGACCGGTCACATCACTGAACAATGGGATGTATTCGCCAACTACACCTTCCTCGACAGCGAAACCCTGGAAGCCGCCGACACCGCCGCTGGCATCGCCCGGGAAGGCCAGGCGCTTGGCAACACGCCCCCGCGCTCGTTCAACCTCTGGACCACTTATGAGCTGCCCGCTGGCTGGACCCTTGGCTATGGCGCACGCTACGTCAGCGAGCGCAACGTAACCTCCAGCACCAGTGCCAAGCTTGATGCCTACTGGCTACACAATGCGATGGTGGCCTATCGGGTCAACGACAACCTCGACCTGCAGCTGAACGTCAACAACCTGTTCGACAAAGACTACGTCGAACGTGTGCGCCAGCAGAACGGTACCGATGCACGCTCCTCGGCCATCGAGTATGGCGATGCCCGCTCGGCGATCCTCTCGGCTACCTACGCGTTCTAAGGTAAGAGCCGGCTTGCCCTGCGATCTCGGTGCGTCAGTCACACCGCGTTCCAAGGCAAGCCCCGCCACCGGGCTCGCCAGGCAAAACGAAAAAGCCCGCGACCTTTACAGGACGCGGGCTTTGACTTACAGCATATGGTGGGTCGTGTAGGATTCGAACCTACGACCAATTGGTTAAAAGCCAACTGCTCTACCAACTGAGCTAACGACCCGTTGGATGGCGCGTATAATACTGATTTCTAACAGGAAATCAACACCCCATCGCAAAATAATTTAAAAATATCGTGTTGGGTCTTCTACACCCGCCGCTTTGAAGCCGTCAGCACGCAGGCGGCAGCTGTCGCATTTACCGCAGGCACGGCCTTCATCGTCGGCCTGGTAGCAGGAAACCGTCAGGCTGTAGTCCACGCCGCGGGCCATACCGGCCTGGACGATCTGCGCCTTGCTCAGGTTCTGCAGCGGTGCCTGGATACGGAATCCCTGGCCTTCGACACCAGCCTTGGTGGCCAGGTTGGCCATGCGCTCGAATGCCTCGACAAACTCCGGACGGCAATCCGGATAACCGGAATAGTCCACGGCGTTGACGCCGATAAAGATATCCCGCGCCTCAAGCACCTCGGCCCACCCCAGGGCCAGGGACAGGAACACCGTATTACGCGCCGGGACGTAAGTGACCGGGATACCTTCGCTCGGTGCCTCAGGCACGTCGATGCTGCTGTCGGTCAGCGCCGAGCCGCCGATGCCGTCCAGGTTCAGGCCAATGACCTTGTGCTCGACCACACCCAGGTCACGGGCGACCCGAGCGGCGGCGTTCAGCTCCGCGCGATGGCGCTGGCCATAGTCGAAGCTCATGGTGTAGCAGCTGTAGCCCTCAGCCTTGGCCATGGCGACCACGGTGGCCGAGTCCAGGCCACCGGAAAGCAGAATTACCGCACGTTTCTCAGTCATTGCATCGCGCTCCTGTCAGCGTCCCGGTTCGTCATTCCAGAGCAGTTTGTGCAACTGCATCTGAAAACGAACCGGCAAATTATCGGCCACAATCCAGTCGGCGAGGTCGGTGGCGCTCACCTGATGGTGGCTTGGCGAGAACAGCACTTCACCTGCGCGTTTTTCCAGGCCGTATTGAATGAGTTTGGACACCGCCCAGTCGTAGTCTTCACGCGAACAGATGACGAACTTGACCTGATCATTGGCGGTCAGCAGCTCGATGTTCTCGTAACGGTTACGGTGCGCTTCCTCGGAGCCTGGGGTTTTCAGGTCAACGACCCGGCTGACACGCGGGTCCACTCTGGAAATATCCAGGGCGCCACTGGTCTCCAGCGAAACCTCATAGCCCGCGTCACACAGCTGCGTGAGCAAAGGTATGGCATTGGGCTGGGCCAGCGGCTCGCCGCCGGTGACGCAGACATAGCGCGGCTTGAAGCCTGCGACCTGCTCGAGGATCGAATCAAGGGTGCGGACAGTGCCGCCGCTGAAGGCGTATTCGCTGTCGCAATACTGGCAGCGCAGCGGGCAGCCGGTGAGACGGACAAAAACCGTGGGCAGGCCAGCGGTACGCGTTTCACCCTGCAAAGAGTAAAAAACTTCGGTAATTCGTAATGTGTCTTGCATAGTCGCCACGGGCGTAACAGCTAAACAGGCTGTCCGCCTCCGTCAGGCACCGCTGAAAACCCGTCATCGCGTAGTTCACAGCAGCGTATTTCAATAAAAGGGCAGAGATTCTAACGAAAAAACCCGCGACTAGCGCGGGTTTCTTTCTAAACGGCTGACTCAGAGCTTCTGCAGGTCGCGCTGGGCCAGTTGTGCAGCCGAAGTACCCGGGTACTGGGTAATGACTTGCTGCAGAATGCCTTTGACCCGGTCAGTGTGACCCAGGCGGCGCTCTACGTCGGCCAGCTTGTACAGCGAATCCGGCACCTTGTTGTGCTTGGGATACAGCTGGCTGACCTTGGCGAAGGCCTGCCCTGCGGCTTGCAGATCGCCTTTGGCCAGGTTCACCTCACCCAGCCAGTACTGGGCGTTGCCGGCGTACTGACTGTTGGGGTATTTGCGCAGAAAGGCGTTGAACGCCTGGCTGGCCTTGTCGAAATCCTTGGCTTTGATCAGGTCAAAAGCAGCGTCGTAGTAGAGCTTCTCTTTGGCCGGGTCGCCAGGTTCGCTACTGGCCGCAGGTGCTTGCGCGGCGGCAGCACCTGCAGCGGCGCCAGCGGCGGCTTCGCCACCCGCTGGAGAATTCTGGGGAGCTTCGGCAGGAGCGCCGGTTCCAATGCGCCGATCCAGGTCCTGGTAACGTTCCAGGCTTTCCTGTTTCATGCGCGCAACATCGTTTTGCAGCTCTTCGATGATGCCTTGTTGACGCGACAGCTGATCCTGCATCTGCTGCAGTTGCAGGAACAACTGACCCTGCGCCGAGGCAGGGGCGGTAACCCCTCCCCCGGCGTAGGCGCCGTTCGTACCATAACCCGATGGCGGGTAGCTGCTTGCGCCGCTATAGCCAGCGTTGTCATCAACAACAGGAACCTCAGCCCAAGCCACGAGTGGCAGGCTGAGCGCCAGGACGGTTACAGCACGACGGCACATTCGCATATCGAATTACTTACGCAGTTCGACGCGACGGTTCTGAGCCCAGGACTGCTCGTCGTTGCCGGTGGCAACTGGACGCTCTTCGCCGTAGGAAACCAGTTCCAGCTGGGCAGGAGAGACGCCTTGCAGAACCAGGTAGCGTTGAACGGCTTTCGCACGACGCTCGCCCAGAGCCATGTTGTATTCGCGAGTACCACGCTCGTCGGTGTTACCTTCCAGCACGACGCGAGCGCCGTTGCCTTTCAGGTCCTTGGCATGAACGTCCAGAGCGCGCATGGCTTCTGGCTTCAGGTCCGAGCTGTCGTATTCGAAGTAGAAGGTGGTGATTGCGCGCAGAGCTGCTTCTTCGCTCAGGCTGCCGTCAACAGCGCCAGTGTTGGCACCGTAGCCAGCGTTAGGGTCAACAGCGCCTTGACCAGCGTCGTCGCCGCCTTTCGAAGAGCAACCTACAGCTACGGCCATGGCCAGAGCCAGCGCAGCAAACTTACCAAACTTCAGCATTTCCATCGTGAAACTCCTAATGAACAACCCCAATGTGTTAAGTCAAGCGTAAAGCGTAAAGCGCCGCGTCAGTTCAGGTAAGGGGACCAGGACGGTTCTCTGACTTCGCCTTGAGCGGTAGGAAGCGGGAGCCTCACGCGTCCGTTGAGAGAGACGAGCATCAAGACTCCCCGGCCCTGCTGGCGGGTGGCGTAGATTAGCATGGTGCCGTTGGGCGCAACAGTGGGAGACTCATCAAGACTTGTTTCAGAGAGAATCTTTACACTACCGCGTTGCAAATCTTGTGCAGCCACCTTGAAGTTGGTGAAACCTTGTTGACGATGAATCATCACCAGGGTCTTTTCATCCGCCGAAAGTTTAGGGTTGGCGTTGTAGTTACCTACAAAAGTTACACGCTCGGCACCACCACCGGAAACATTGGTTTTATAGATCTGTGGTTTGCCGCCACGGTCGGAAGTGAAATAGATGGTCGAACCATCTTTACCCCAGAACGGCTCGGTGTTGATACCAGGACCTGCAGTTACACGCGACAGTTGACGCGAACCCATGTTCATCACGTAGATGTCCGGGTTGCCGTCCTTGGACAGCACGAACGCCAGGCGCGAACCGTCCGGCGACCAGGCCGGTGCACCGTTGAGACCTTCGAAGTTGGTGATCTGCTCACGACGACCGGTATCGATGTGCTGAACGAAGATGCGCGGACGCTTCTGCTCGAACGACACATAGGCGATACGTTTGCCATCGGGTGCAAAACGCGGCGACAGGATCGGTTCACGCGATTGCAGCAGGGTCACCGCGCGCGCGCCGTCGTAGTCCGAACGCTGCAGGGTATAACGCGTGTTGTTGGTGGAGAAACGCTCGGCAGTCACGTAGAGCATGCGGGTAGAGAACGCACCCTTGATGCCGGTGAGCTTCTCGAACGACTGGTCGGCGATGTAGTGCGACATGTCGCGCAGCTGATCGACACCGCCGGTGACGCTGCCGGTTAGCACTTGCTGTTCGGTGGCGACGTTGAACAGTGCGTACTGCACCTGCAGGCGACCGCCGGCCGGCACAATGCTACCGACCATGACGTACTGGGCGCCCAGGGCTTTCCAGTCACGGAAGATCACTTCGCTGGCCTGGCTCGGCTGGCTGATCATGTTCTGCCGCGGGATCGGCGAGTAATAACCGGAGTTGCGCAGGTCATTACCGATAATGTCAGCCATGTCTTCCGGCAGCACGCTACCGCCCTGCAGACCGAAAGGCACGACTGCGATAGGCGTGGCACGGTCACTGCCGCTGGTGACCAGAATGTTCTTTTCTTCTGCCACGGCCATCCCTGCTGCGCAGCAGAGAACGACCAGCAGTCCTCGAAGAAGTTTAATCACAAGGCTAGATCCTCAGGTGTGAATGTCATCTTGAATGAACGATAGGGATTGAATTCGCTCGGTTTCAAGCCCTGCATCTCGGTTAAACGACCAATGTTCTTGACCGCGGCAACTGCCGAACTGTCAAACGGACCATCGCCACTGGAGCGCGCTACGCTCACCGAGGTAATGGTGCCATCAGGCAGCATGCCGATCTGCAGAACCACCGTCATGTTCTTGCGCGCAGAAGGTGGACGTGCCCAGCCCTCGGCCGCACGTGCACGGATCAGGTCGTCGAAGTCGCCGGCTACCTGGTCGCCCTGCTCGTCTGCCAATGCCTGTTGCCGCTCGGTGGTATCGGACAGAAGCTCGGCCAGGGCCTGGGCTTTCTTGTCTTCCGCCGCTTTGCGGGCTGCATCCTGGGCCTTCTTCTTGGCTGCATCAGCTGCAGCTTTCTTCTTGGCGTCTTCAGCGGCCTTTTTCTTCGCTTCTTCGGCCACGGCTTTCTTCTTGGCATCCTCGGCCGCCTTCTTCTTGGCGTCCTCGGCTGCTTTTTTCTTGGCTTCTTCAGCCGCCACTTTCTTGGCCTCTTCGTCAGCCTTTTTCTTGGCTTCCTCTTCGGCCTTCTTCTTGGCGATATCAGCCTGTTGCTTCTCGGCAGCCTTCTTGGCCTCTTCGGCTTTCTTGGCTTCGGCGGTTTTCTTCGCTTCGTCAGCCTTCTTGGCTTCCTCGGACTTCTTGGCCTCGGCTTCGGCGCGCGCTTCTTCCGCCTTTTGAGCAGCTTCTTCCTTCTTTTGTTCCGCAGCCTTCACTGCTTGCTGCTCGACCTTTTTCTGCTCCATCTGTTCTTCTTCGGTCTGGCGCGAAGCGGTTTTCTTCGCTTCACCCGCAATCTTCTGATTGGTCTGGGTGGTGGCCTGACTTTTCGACTTCAGCTGGTACAGGGTTGCCTGGACAATAGGCTTGGACGGCGGCAACTCCGGGGTCATGGCAAAACTGACGAACAGCATGCCGAACACCAGAACGTGCAGCGCAATGGCCCAGACGCTGGGCCAGAAATAGCTTTCCGAGGCGGATGGCTCTCGCTGTTGCATCAGGGCGCCTCGGTAATCAGGCCAACGTTACCGACACCTGCCTTCTGCAACCCGCCCATGGCACCCATGACCGCGCCGTAGTCGACGGACTTGTCGCCACGGATGAAGACCTGGGTCTGTTTGCCCTGGTCACGTCCGGCGGCGATGATTTTGGTCACCGCGTCGGTCATTTGCGGCAAGGTCATAGCCTTGTCCATCTGCTTTTCGGTGTCGACTTCGCTGCCAAGGTTCCAGAAGTAGGTCTTGTCAGCCTTGATCGAAATGGTCAGGACCTGGACGTTGTTGTCCTGCGGCAAGGCTTCGCTGGAAACCTTGGGCAGATCGACCTTCACGCCCTGGTTGAGCATCGGTGCGGTCACCATGAAAATGACCAGCAGTACCAACATCACGTCGATGTATGGCACCACGTTCATCTCGGCGACCGGCTTGCGTTTGTGGCGAACTCGGGCCATGGGCTTTTACCTGATCACTCTTCGCTGGTGTGCACTTTACGGTGCAGGATGGCCTGGAACTCGTCGGCGAACGTGTAGTAACGGCCGATCAAGACTTCACTGCGGGCAGCGAAACGGTTGTAGGCAATAACCGCTGGAATCGCGGCAAACAGGCCGATCGCGGTAGCGATCAGGGCCTCGGCGATACCCGGGGCGACAGTAGCCAGGGTTGCCTGCTGGGCGCTGGCCAGGCCGCGGAAGGAGTTCATGATGCCCCACACGGTACCGAACAGACCGATGTACGGGCTGGTGGAACCGACGGTTGCCAGGAACGGCAGGCTCTGTTCGAGCTTCTCTTCCTCACGGGAGATGGCTACGCGCATGGCCCGGCCAACACCTTCCATGACCGCATCAGGATCAACGCCAGGCTGCTGGCGCAGGCGGGAGAACTCCTTGAAGCCGGCACGGAAAACCTGCTCGACGCCCGAATCCGGGTCCGGGTTGCTACCCGCCTGACGGTACAGTTTGGACAGGTCGATCCCCGACCAGAAGCGTTCTTCGAAGCTGTCCAGGGCTCGACGACCGGCGCGCAGCATGGTGCTGCGCTGGAAAATCATGATCCATGACGTTACCGATGCGGCAACCAGAACCAGCATGACCAGCTGTACCACGATGCTGGCATTGCTGACCAGGCTCCACATGGAGGTATGGTCGACGACGTTAGCTTCCACGCTTAATCTCCTGCATTTGAATGAGTACCCGGATCGCCAGCCTCGGCAAAGGCCGTACGCAGCGCTGGGGGAATGGCCCGGGGTTTGAAAGTATCGGCGCGCACACAGGCCACCAGGAACTGCCCTTCGCAGAGCAGCGTCGCATCTTTTTCGCGCCAGACCTGCTGCACGAAGCGCAGGCTGGCGCGGTTCAATTCAAGCACTTGCGCGGTAACCCGCAATTCATCGTCCAATCGCGCTGGCGCGTGATAGCGCGCCTCGCTGGAATGGACCACGAACAACAGGTTGTCATGCGCCAAGGCCGACTGGGCAAAGCCCAGTGCGCGTAACCGCTCGGTGCGGGCACGCTCCATGAATTTCAGGTAATTGACGTAATACACCACGCCGCCCGCATCAGTGTCTTCGTAATAGACCCGACAATGATGTGCGAACGGCTCAAGCCCATTTTGCGCGCGCATACTCTAGTGCTTACTCCTCAGCTTGCCAATCCGCTCCGGCAACTGTTTTTCATCGATTATGTCGTATTGCCAGCGTGGTCCTTCCATGACAGCCGATAGGACCACGAAAACAGCAGATAAATCTGTCATTCATCGGTCGGAGCGGAAAAACCTTCGCCATTGACCGACTCGCCGAGGCGATTGGGGATGTTCAGACCAAAGTGCAGGTAGGCATGCCGGGTTACCACCCGCCCTCGCGGCGTGCGCATGATATAGCCCTGCTGGATCAGGTAGGGCTCGAGCACATCCTCGATGGTATGGCGCTCCTCACTGATGGCCGCCGCCAGACTGTCGACGCCGACCGGACCACCGTCGAACTTCTCGATCATGGTCAGCAGCAAGCGGCGGTCCTGGTGATCAAAACCGCGCTCGTCGACATCCAGCAGGTTCAACGCCATGTCGGCGATCGGCTTGGTGATATGGCCCTTGCCCCGCACCTCGGCAAAATCGCGCACCCGGCGCAGCAGGCGGTTGGCAATTCGCGGCGTGCCGCGGGCCCGCCGGGCAATCTCGAAGGCACCTTCATCCTCAATCGGCAGACCGAGAATGCCACCGGAACGGCTGACGATGGTTGCCAGGTCTTCGGTGTTGTAGAACTCCAGGCGCTGGACGATACCGAAGCGGTCACGCAACGGATTGGTCAGCATGCCGGCGCGGGTGGTGGCGCCGACCAGGGTGAACGGCGGCAGGTCGAGCTTGATCGAACGCGCCGCCGGCCCCTCGCCGATCATGATGTCGAGCTGAAAGTCCTCCATGGCCGGGTACAGCACTTCTTCGACAATGGGCGACAGACGGTGGATTTCGTCGATGAACAGCACGTCGTGCGGCTCAAGGTTGGTCAACAACGCCGCCAAATCACCCGGACGCTCGAGAATGGGCCCCGAGGTGCTCTTGATCGACACGCCCATTTCCTGAGCGATGATGTTGGCCAAGGTGGTTTTACCCAGCCCCGGCGGGCCGAAGATCAGGGTGTGATCCAGCGACTCGCTGCGCCCGCGCGCCGCCTCGATGAACAGGGCCATCTGCTCACGCACCACTGGCTGACCGATGTACTCGGCCAGGCGCAGCGGACGGATCGCCCGGTCCTGGACCTCTTCACGGTCACGCCCGGTGGCGGCTATCAGTCGATCGGCTTCTATCACTTAGATCATTCCCTTCAGGCTGCGACGGATCAATTCTTCACTACTCAGCCCCTTGGCATCGACAGCAGCCACTGCCTTGCTGGCTTCCTGGGGCTTGTAACCCAGGGAGATCAAGGCACTGACGGCATCAGCTTCGGCACTGGAGACGGTGGCCAGCGGCAGCGGCCCATTGGGCACCAGGGCGAACATGGCCGGCGAGGTTTCCCAGGCTTTGAAACGGTCCTTGAGTTCAACCAACAGGCGTTCGGCGGTCTTCTTGCCGACACCGGGCACTTTGACCAGGGCCGAAGCATCCTGAGCCTGGACGCAGCGCACCAGCTCATCGACATCCAGGCCCGACATCAGCGCCAGGGCCAGCTTGGGGCCGACGCCGTTGAGCCGGATCAGCTCACGAAACAGCTCTCGCTCACGCTTCTCATGGAAGCCGTAGAGCAGATGAGCATCCTCACGCACCACCAGGTGGGTGTGCAAGGTCACCGCCTCGCCCACCTTGGGCAGGCGATACAGCGTGGTCATTGGCACTTCGAGCTCGTAACCCAGGCCATTGACATCAACAATCAGGTGCGGCGGCTGCTTTTCAGCCAGAGTGCCGCGCAAACGTCCAATCACGTTGCAATCCTTCCTCATGGGCGCCGGCAAACAACCGGTCAACCCTAACAGCAAATGCAATGGCCGATGGCATTGCCCGGTCAAAATTTGTTTCAACGCATGATGCTATCAGAGCCGCAAGCGTCCACTGCGGCTGCGCGCGGTACCCAGGCCGTGCGGCAACAGGCTGGAGCGGGTGTGAGCATGGCACAGGGCGATGGCCAGGGCATCGGAGGCATCGATCTGCGGCTTCTGGGTCAGCTTGAGCAGATGCATGACCATCATCTGCACTTGTTCCTTGTTGGCCCCGCCTGTACCGGCGACGGCCTGCTTGACCTGGGTGGCGCTGTATTCGGCGATCTCCAGCCCTTCTTCAATGGCAGCGACAATGGCCGCGCCACGCGCCTGCCCCAGCTTCAGTGCAGAATCGGCGTTGCGCGCCATGAACACCCGTTCGATGCCCATGGTCACCGGGCCGTACTGGCTGATGATCTCCCGTACACCGCGAAACACGATCTGCAAGCGTTCCGGCAACTCACCGCTACCGGTTCGAATACACCCGGAAGCCACATACTCGCAGCCCCGAGGCCCCTGGCGCACCACGCCGTAGCCGGTGATGCGCGAGCCAGGGTCGATGCCAAGAATCAGAGTCATAACGCCTGCATATTCAATGACGCATCTACACGTCGTTGTAAAGACAGAAGCCGGACCCGCTTGCAGCCGCAATGCGACTGCAGGTGGATCCGGCTTCCAACCAGCCAGGGCTGTAGGTCAGCCGAGACTTTCCATGACTTCGTCGGGAATCTCGGCATTGGAATAGACGTTCTGCACATCATCCAGATCCTCAAGCATATCGATCAGCTTGAGCACCTTTTGTGCGCCATCCAGGTCCAGTTCGGCACTGGTGGTCGGCTGCATGACGATTTCCGCATCCGCCGCCTTGAAGCCTGCTTCTTCCAGCGCGTTACGCACGGCATAGAAGCTGGCAAACGAGGTGAACACGTCAAAGGAGCCGTCTTCATTGCTGACCACGTCGTCAGCATCGGCCTCCATCGCCGCTTCCATCAGCGCATCTTCATCGACGCCCGCGGCAAAGCTGATCTGCCCCTTGCGCTCGAACAGATAAGCCACCGACCCGTCGGTGCCGAGGTTGCCGCCACACTTGCTGAAGGCGTGACGCACGGCAGCAGCGGTACGGTTGCGGTTGTCGGTCATGGCCTCGACCATGATCGCCACGCCACCCGGACCGTAGCCCTCGTAGCTGAGCTCTTCAACGTTATCGGCTTCGGTCGCGCCAGCGCCACGGGCAATCGCCCGGTCGATGATGTCGCGACTCATGTTGGCACCCAGGGCCTTGTCCAGAGCCAGACGCAGACGCGGGTTGGAGCCCGGATCGCCGCCGCCCTGCTTGGCGGCGACGGTCAGTTCACGGATCCACTTGGTGAAGATCTTGCCCCGCTTGGCGTCTTGACGCTCTTTACGGTGCTTGATGTTTGCCCATTTGGAATGACCAGCCATAACGACTCCGAATCCTTTGTAACAATGCCATGCACCTGCCCGGCGCAAACCGGGCAGGAACCATAAAATCAGTACTGCTTAACGCAAAGGCGCATCCATTTGGATGCGCCCGGGGTCCGCTTACTCAGCCTTGGGCTGTTCGCGCAGACGGATGTGCAGCTCACGCAGGGCCTTGGCATCGACCAGGCCTGGCGCCTGGGTCATGACGCACGCAGCGCTCTGGGTTTTCGGGAAGGCAATGACTTCACGAATCGACTGGGCGCCGGTCATCAGCATGACCAGACGATCCAGACCGAAGGCCAGACCACCGTGTGGCGGTGCACCAAACTTCAGGGCGTCGAGCAGGAAGCCGAATTTCTCTTCCTGTTCGGCCGCCTCGATACCCAGCAGACGGAACACTGCCTGTTGCATTTCCTTACGGTGGATACGGATCGAACCGCCGCCCAGTTCGGTACCGTTGAGGACCATGTCGTAGGCACGCGACAGGGCGGTGGCCGGGTTGGCCTCCAGCTCTTGCGGGCTGCACTTGGGCGCGGTGAACGGGTGGTGCAGCGCAGTGAAGCTGCCGTCGTCGTTCTCTTCGAACATCGGGAAGTCGACAACCCACATAGGCGCCCACTCACAGGTGTACAGGTTGAAATCGGCACCCAGCTTGATGCGCAGCGCGCCCAGGGCCTCGCTGACGATCTTGGCCTTGTCGGCACCGAAGAACACGATGTCGCCGTCGACCGCACCGACGCGATCGAGGATCACGTTGAGGTTGGCTTCCGGGATGTTCTTGACGATCGGCGACTGCAGGCCTTCAACGCCCTTGGCGCGCTCGTTGACCTTGATGTACGCCAGGCCCTTGGCACCGTAGATGCCGACGAACTTGGTGTACTCGTCGATCTTGCTGCGTGGCATGCTGGCGCCGCCGGGCAGACGCAGAGCGGTGACGCGGCATTTCGGATCGTTTGCCGGGCCGCTGAAGACCTTGAACTCGACGTCCTTGAGCTGATCGGCAACGTCAACCAGTTCCAGCGGGATACGCAGGTCCGGCTTGTCGGAACCGTAACGGCGCATGGCCTCTTCGAAGGTCATGTGCGGGAATTCGCCGAACTCCAGGTCCAGGACTTCCTTGAACAGCTTGCGGATCATGTTCTCGGTCAGGCCCATGATCTCGGATTCATTGAGGAAGCTGGTCTCAATGTCGATCTGGGTGAATTCCGGCTGACGGTCGGCACGCAGGTCTTCGTCGCGGAAGCACTTGGCGATCTGGTAGTAGCGGTCGAAACCGGCAACCATCAGCAGTTGCTTGAACAGCTGCGGCGATTGCGGCAGGGCGAAGAAGCTGCCAGCGTGGGTGCGGCTCGGCACCAGGTAGTCACGCGCGCCCTCTGGGGTGGCACGGGTGAGGATCGGCGTTTCGACGTCGAGGAAGCCGTTTTCGTCGAGGTAGCGACGGATGCTGGAAGTGATCCGCGAGCGCAGGCGCAGCTTCTCGGCCATTTCCGGACGACGCAGGTCGATGAAGCGATAGCGCAGGCGGGTTTCTTCGCCGACGTCGGAGTACTCGTTCAGCGGGAACGGCGGGGTTTCGGCTTCGTTGAGCACGGTCAGCTCGTAACCCAGCACTTCGATGGCACCGGAGGCCATGTTGGCGTTCACAGCGCCAGCGGGACGCGGACGCACCTTACCGGTGATCTGCACCACGTATTCGCTGCGCACGCGATCGGCGGCGGCGAAGCTGTCTGCGCGATCCGGGTCGAACACGACCTGAGCCATGCCTTCGCGGTCACGGATATCGAGGAAAATCACCCCGCCGTGGTCGCGGCGACGATGGACCCATCCGCAAAGGGTAATTTCCTGACCTTCCAGGCTCTCGTTCAGTTGGCCGCAATAATGGCTGCGCATCATGATGGTGGTTTCGCTTCTCGTCATTCGTGTGTTCAGTGGAGGTCTTGACGCCACAAAGGGCTAATAGTGCAAGACCCTGCCGGTGCAATTCAACTCAGTCGGCCTTGTCGCCGCCTGCAAGGTTCTTTTTCGCACCGGTCTTGAAGTCGGTTTCATACCAGCCTGTACCGCCCAGGCGGAACCCCGGGGCAGAAATCAGCTTCTTCAGCTCGGGCTTCTGACACGCCGGGCAATCGGTCAGCGGCTCGGCGCTGATCTTCTGGAGGACTTCCATCTGGTGATCACAGGAAGCACATTGATAGTCGTACAGGGGCATAGGCGTGTCTCGTTAACCACAGCGCAGGCTGGTTCAGGCAGTAAAGAGCGGGATTATATATGGTTAAGGAGTGCTGTGCAGCCCGGCAACCGACTAGCGTGTCACCTGCGTGCCCAGCAGAAAGACCACACAGACCACCCGGATCAGGCCACTGAAATTTTTCACCCCGCCATAACGCAGGTGTACCTCGCGGTCCACGTAGGACAGCACGGCGTTGACCGAACACTGGTTTACCTCGGCGATCCGCTCAAGAATTCGCCAATAGACCTCTTCCAGTCGCAGACAAGTGGCAAATCCATTCAAGCGCACCGAGCGGGACAGCGGCTGGGCCAGGCCCATATTGAAGTTCGCCTCGAACGGATCGACCCCTTCCTTGCCCGGCCCGCCCGCCCCACGCCCTGCGCGATTCATCCATGAAGACATACAAGCACCACGCGATCTGACTAACAGGGAAATAACCCTGAGCAATGGTTATCACCCAGAGACATACCCTAATAAAGCGCTGCGGTGCGGTTTGCTTCCAGCAGACCTGCTTACTCTCGCTGTAGGATTGCTCGGCAAGACAACAAGGATCGCATCACGATAGAACGCCTTCCTTATTAACGATCAATGCCCGGCCCCATGAGGGGTCCGGGCATCTATGCCTAAGCGTTTACTGCCCTGCCGGACTATTTACCTTCCAGCAGCGAGCGCAACATCCAGGCAGTCTTTTCGTGCACTTGCATGCGCTGGGTGAGCAGGTCTGCAGTCGGCTCGTCGCTGACCTTATCGAGCAGCGGGAAAATGCTGCGCGCCGTGCGGGTCACGGCCTCCTGCCCCTCCACCAGCTGTTTGATCATTTCCTCGGCAGGCGGCACACCCTCTTCTTCCTTGATCGAAGACAAACGGGCATAGATCGAATAAGCACCGGGTGCCGGAAAACCCAGGGCACGAATACGTTCGGCAATGGAGTCCACGGCCAGGGCCAGTTCGTTATATTGCTCTTCAAACATCAAGTGCAATGTGCGAAAGGCCGGGCCCGTCACGTTCCAGTGGAAGTTATGGGTCTTCAGATAGAGTACATAAGTATCCGACAAGAGCCGCGACAACCCATCAACAATGGACTTGCGGTCTTCTTCGCTGATACCGATATCAATAGCCATGCGATTCCCCTTTCCATGATGTTTGATGATCAAGCAGGTACACCCCACTGTACCAAGACTTGCCACTGGCTGCAGTGCTGCACCTGCGACACAGCGCTGCAGGCGCCGACGGTTCTGGCCCGGAGCAAGCGACACACGGTTTGCCGATGATTTGAGAAGCCTTGGGCTTTGCTGTTAAATAGGCGGCGTGCCGCCCCTGACGATTGTCAGTGCAGGGGCGCATAGGCTGGCCTTTTCTCACGTTTTTGCGCTTTTCAAGCCAATGCGCGCCGTGATGCCAGCTCTTCCTGTGATATGCCTTATCAATGTGAGCCAACCAACATGTTCAAGATCGTCCACCTGTTGACGGGCGCTGCAGCTTTGCTGCTGTCCTTCATACCCAGTCTAAGAACCGATGCAGTGCCCCTGCTGCAGCAACCGGAGGCCATTTACCTGGCACTGTTCGGCCTGCTCAACCTGCTCCTCGCCCCCGTGGTCCCCCAGCACTACAAGGGCGCACGCCTGCACATCCAGCGCCTGGCCAGTGTTTTGCTGGTACTGGCCGTGGTGCTGCAAACCCTGACCCTGCTGGCCCGTCCGGAACTGGGCAACCTGCCAGCACTGGGCGTCACCCTGCTGGCCGTTGCACTGCACTTGGTTGCCGGCTTCCTCAAAATCGCCAGCGCGCGTAGCCAGCACACCCAGTACGACATGAGCAACCGCGATACCGGCACGGTCAAGTGGTTCAACACGTCCAAGGGCTTTGGCTTCATTTCCCGCGATTCGGGTGATGACATTTTTGTCCACTTCCGCGCTATTCGCGGCGAAGGTCACCGTGTCCTGGTCGAAGGCCAGCGCGTGGAGTTCTCGGTGATGAACCGCGACAAAGGTCTGCAAGCCGAAGACGTGATCGCCGCCCCACGGCGCTGATCCCGCGACAAATAAAAAACCGCGGCGCCTGGGCGACCGCGGTTTTTTTATGCCTGCACGCCACCGTTCAATAATGCGGCGGCGGTGCCTCTTCTTCGCTGCTCTGGTATTGGCCGACCATTTCCTCGTAACGCTTGAGCAGTGCCGCCATCTGCAACTGCAGACGCTCAACCACCCGCTGCTGCTCGACCAGTACATCATTAAGGGCCTGGATTGTATCGTCCTGGAAGGCCAGACGGCTTTCCAGCTCGGTTACCCGCGCTTCAAGTGTCATTTCTCACACCTCGGCGAATGTGAAGTTGTCATCGAGCACTGTCGCCAGACGCTTGCGAACATCGGCAAGCTGCTCGGCGGTATAAGTAGTTGCCGGTTTGTTTCCCCAGACCGGAGCAGGCCAGGCCGGGTCATTACGTCGGCGCACGATGACATGCATATGAAGTTGGCTGACGACATTGCCCAGTGTGGCGACATTCATTTTATCGGCAGCAAAACTGTCCTTGAGGTTTTCGGCCAAGGCTGTGGTTTCTTTCCAGAGTTGCGCCTGATCGCTGTCATCCAGTTGAAACAATTCACTGATATCAGCGCGACGCGGCACCAGAATAAACCAGGGATAGTTGGCGTCCTTGCTCAGCAACAGCCGACAAAGAGGAAAGTCCCCAAGCACATAGGTGTCTTCTTGAAGACGTGGATCCAGATCAAACACAGGGTATCTCCTACAACTGTTTAATACCTGGCCCATGCACAGCCAACCCCGCGCCACAGACCGAATGCTGCAGGATACCCCTGTTCGCGTAGCGGAGCATTGCCAGGTAGTCAGTAAAAAGTGGAAACGCACCGGTTTGGCCGCTTTTCTCCCTCCAGCTTTCGACAAACGTACCGGTAACAGCCCGCCGCCCCCGGAAACGCTACTTTTCGCACCAAAATGAGGCTTACCTCATGCGCCTGGCACCCAAAGTATCCGCAAACTACCCAGCACAGCGTTTCCACGGTAACGCTTTGACTTAAAGGACAGTTTTTCCCTTATTCCAGAACAACCCACGCAAACGAATCTTTCGATCTTAGCCCCCCGGATTTACGGCACTTGGCGGCTCTCTCACGGGAGGATGTGAAATTTTTGTGAACCACTCGCGCTTTTGAGCACGCTTGTTGCATTCTCATCCGCCACAGTCGGCACGACAGCTGCAGTGATGCGGTGAAGCGCGACAAATAACAACAGTTGCATGGGTAAACCAGGGAGTACCGGGGCCGGGGGGCTAGATTGTTTTTACCTATCCTTAAGCCGTCCGGAACAGCGCTGGCGTTGTACGCCCCGTGAAATCGGGACGTGATTTGCGACAGGGACTTAACCGTTAGCGACATGACCGTAAAGTTACCGAAAGGTTCTTTGCCCCCATATCGCCAACTACAGTCTGCGTGATATACATTTCCGCCGACACAAAAAGAAAGAGCCGCGCCACATAAAAAAATCAATGGGCGACGGCAGTACTCTTCCTAAAAACCAAAGGAGCAAATCACGATGCGCGTGATGAAGTGGAGCATAATCGCCCTGGCTGTTGCAGCAGGCACCTCGCAAATGGCATTCGCCTCTTCGCAAAGTGAATCCAAGGGCTTTGTTGAAGACAGCTCGCTGAACGTCAAAACCCGCATGCTGTATTTCAGCCGTGACCCACGCAACAGCACGGCTCCGACAGATGGTAGCCCACGACGCTCCGAAGAAACCGGCCTGGGCTTTCTCGGCACCTACGAGTCCGGCTTTACCCAAGGCGCTGTAGGCTTCGGTGTTGACGCCATCGGCATGCTCGGGATCAAACTGGACAGCGGCAAGGGCCGTGCCGGTACCGGTCAGTTCCCTACCGGATCTGACGGTCGCTCCGAAGATTCGTTCTCTGAAGGCGGCGGCGCAGTCAAAATGCGCATCTCTGACACCGTCCTCAAGTACGGCACCCAGTTCACCGCCCTGCCGGTTCTGGCCACCGACGACAGCCGCCTGCTGCCAGAAACCATTGAAGGCTTCCTGCTCACCAGCAAGGAAATCAACGGTCTGGAGCTGAACGCCGGTCACTTCACCGCGCTCAACGCTCAATCGCAGTCGTATCACGACAGTATCGGTGGCAAGGATCGCCAGACAGGCATCAAGGGCCCTGGCCTGACCAGTGCCGACGTTCTCGGTGGTAGCTACTCCTTCACCGACAACCTGAGCACCAGCCTCTACTACTCCAAAGTTGAAGATTACTGGCGCAAGTACTACGCCAACGTCAACTGGGCGTTGCCAATCAATGATGAGCAAGGCCTGGTGTTCGATGTCAACTTCTATGACACCAAGAGCGACGGCGCTGCCCTGTATACCGCCTATGACGGCGACAAGCTGGACAACCAGGCATTCAGCCTGTCGGCGGCCTACAACATTGGCGCCCACACCTTCACCCTGGCTCACCAGCGTATCACCGGTGAAGGCGACTACGGCTATGGCATCGACGGCGGCGGCACGATCTTCCTGGCCAACTCCGTAGCCCGTTCCGACTTCAACGCCGAAGACGAGCGCTCCTGGCAGGCTCGCTACGACCTGAACATGGCCAGCTACGGCGTACCAGGCCTGAGCTTCATGACCCGTTACGTGACCGGTGAAGGTGCCAACGTCGAAGGCACCACCAACGGTAAAGAGTGGGAACGCGACATCGAAGCCAAGTACGTCCTGCAAGAAGGCCCTGCCAAGGACCTGAGCTTCCGCGTGCGTCAGGCCACCTACCGTTCCGCCGACGGCGTTTACTACGGTTCGTCCTCGCTGGACGAACTGCGTCTGATCGTCGAGTACCCGCTGAGCATCCTGTAAGCCCCGGGCTTTCAGTATCCCCAGTACGAAAAAGCCCGGCATTGCCGGGCTTTTTCTTGTCTCGATCCGGGCTGACAACGCCTTCGTGCTCCGGCATCCTGTACGCCACCGAATCGCCCCCGTACAATGCGGGGTCATTTAAAGTCTTAAGCAACCGACAACGGCCTACCATGCGCACCAGTCAATATTTGCTCGCTACCCAGAAAGAAACCCCTTCCGACGCGGTCGTCATCAGCCACCAGCTCATGCTGCGTGCCGGCATGATCCGCAAGCTCGCATCCGGCCTTTATACCTGGCTGCCGATGGGCCTTCGGGTAATGCGCAAGGTTGAGACCGTGGTCCGCGAGGAAATGAACGCCGCTGGCGCCCTCGAAGTGCTGATGCCAAGCATCCAGCCTGCAGAGCTGTGGCAGGAATCCGGTCGCTGGGAACAGTACGGCCCTGAGCTGCTGCGCCTGAAAGACCGTCACGGTCGCGATTTCTGCGTGGGCCCGACCCATGAAGAAGTGATCACCGACCTGGCCCGCAACGAGCTCAACAGCTATAAACAGCTGCCGTTGAACATGTACCAGATCCAGACCAAGTTCCGTGACGAAATCCGTCCGCGCTTCGGCCTGATGCGTGGCCGCGAATTCATCATGAAGGACGCTTACTCCTTCCATGCCGACCAGGCTTCCCTGCAGGAAACCTACGACCGCATGCACCTGGCCTACAGCAACATCTTTACCCGCCTGGGCCTGGACTTCCGTCCTGTGCAAGCCGACACCGGCTCGATCGGCGGTAGCTACTCCCACGAATTCCATGTACTGGCCGAGTCCGGTGAAGACGATGTGATCTTCAGCGACAGCTCCGACTACGCCGCCAACATCGAGAAGGCCGAGGCCATTCCACGGGAAACCGTGCGCCTTGCGCCAAGCGAAGAGCTGCGCCTGGTCGACACCCCGGACGCCAAGACCATCGCGCAACTGGTGGAAAACTACGGCCTGGCGATCGAAAAGACCGTCAAGACCCTGATCGTCCACGCGGCCGAAGAAGGCAAGCTGATTGCCCTGATCGTCCGTGGCGATCACGAACTGAACGAAATCAAGGCCGCCAACCTGCCAGAAGTCGCCAGCCCGCTGGTCATGGCCAGCGACGAAGAGCTGCGTGACGCCATCGGCGCTGGCGCTGGCTCGCTCGGCCCGCTGAACCTGCCACTGCCATGCATCATCGACCGTTCGGTTGCGTTGATGAGCGACTTCGGCGTGGGTGCCAACATCGACGACAAGCACTACTTCGGCGTCAACTGGGAGCGTGACCTGCCCGTTCCACAAGTGGCCGACCTGCGTAACGTCGTCGAAGGCGACCCAAGCCCGGATGGCCAGGGCACCCTGGTGATCAAGCGCGGCATCGAAGTCGGGCACATCTTCCAGCTCGGCACCAAGTACAGCGAGGCACTCAAGTGCCAGGTACTGGGCGAAAACGGCAAGCCGGTGACCCTGAGCATGGGTTGCTACGGTATCGGCGTGTCCCGCGTGGTGGCTGCGGCCATCGAGCAGAACTACGACGAAAACGGCATCATCTGGAGCGACACCCTGGCCCCGTTCCAGATCGCCCTGGTACCGCTGCGCTACGAAACCGAACAGGTTCGCGAAGCCACCGACAAGCTCTACGCCGAACTGACCGCCGCCGGTTTCGAAGTGTTGCTGGACGACCGCGACAAGAAGACCAGCCCGGGGATCAAGTTTGCCGACATGGAACTGATCGGCATTCCGCACCGCATTGTCGTCAGCGACCGCGGTCTGGCCGATGGCAACCTGGAATACAAGCACCGCACCGAACGTGACGCGCAACCGCTGCCAGTGGCCGAGGTGCTGTCGTTCCTGCAAGCCCGCATCCGCCGCTAAGCCAACGCAAGAGTAATCATGTTCAAGCGAAGTACCTTTACCCTGGGGGGCGCCGCACTGAGCGGCGCCCTGTTGCTCAGCGGTTGCGCCAACCAGATGTCCCAGCGCAGCGAGCATGAGGAACGCATCGAGCGCAAGCTGCTCGAACACAGCCTGCAGATCGATGTCGGGGACCCGAAGGTACTCGAACTGCCCCAGCGGCGTGTGCGCATTCACGAACAGAAGAACTTCGAAGTCACCGAGTTCGAAGTCACCCGTCGATATGATCGCTACACGCCCTACCAACCCTGGCGGGAAGTCTACGAGATTCCCCTGGGCGCGGTGGCTGTAGTGGCCGGGGTCGGTGCCAATGTGGTCAATATCTTCGCGCTGGGCAACCTGCCCGATAGTGTTACCCGCGACTGGTTCAGCTACGGTGTCGACGGCCTCAACCCGTTCATGAACGCCCAGTCCAACGGCCGCGCCCAGCAAAACCTTGCCGGGATCACCGAGATCCAGAAGGACAAACGCCAGGAGTACACCAGCCTGCCGTGGAACGATCGTCCGGTTGAGGTCAAGGCCGGCAAGGTCAACCATACGCTGACTACCGATCGCAACGGGGTGCTGTTGCTGAATCTGCTCGACAGCCCGTTCTCCGAGCAGAACCTGACCCACATCGGCACCCTGCACCTGCAGGTCGCCGATGAAGACAACAACGTCCGTGGCGATGCCAGCCTGCTGATCAGCAGCACCTTGCGCAACAAGCTGGCGGAAGCCCACGACCTGATCTTCGACGACCTTGAAGACGATGAAGTCAGTCAGTGGGTGCACCGGGTCAAGCGCCTGTCTGAACTGGGCCTGGAAGAAGAAGCCAGCGAACTGGAGCAGAGCCTGATCGAACTCACCCGCAACGATCCGGAGCTGCAACAGGAGTTTCTCCAGTCACTGACCAAGGATGCCGGCCGCCTGGTCGCCGACCCTGGCGTGCATTGATAGCCCTGCCCTGCTCTAAAAAACGCCAGCTTGCTGGCGTTTTTTCATTCAGTCGCGATTGAACAGCTCCAGCTGCTCATGGCCCGCGCGCAAATCCTGCAAGCGCACGCCGATACCCAGCAGCCTCACCGGTTTGCCGCCACGGGCGAAGGCCTGGCTGAGCAATTGCTGATAACTGCCCAGATCACGCCCGGCACCGGCCTGCTCCAGGGTGGTCTGGGTAAAATCGTGGAACTTCACTTTGACGAAGGGTTTGCCCGGCCGGTAACTGTCATCGATACGCGCCATGCGTCCGGCCAGGGTCTCCATCAGTTCCGGCAGTTTCTCCAGGCAGCTGGCCAGATCGGGTAGATCCGTGTCGTAGGTGTTTTCGACACTGACTGACTGACGACGACTGTCGTTATGCACCGCACGATCATCGATACCTCGCGCCAGCCCCCACAGACGCTCGCCAAAACTGCCGAACTCACGGGCCAGCGCCAGGCGACTCCAGTCGCGCAGTTCCAGACAATTAGTGATACCCAGGCGACCGAGCTTGTCTGCGGTCACCTTGCCCACGCCATGCAATTTGCTGACCGGCAGCGCAGCAACAAACGCTTCGACTTCGTTGGGCGTGATCACAAACAAGCCGTTGGGCTTGCGCCAATCACTGGCGATCTTGGCCAGGAACTTGTTCGGCGCCACCCCGGCCGACACGGTGATGTGCAGTTGCTGAGCAACCCGGCGGCGAATATCCGCGGCAATCCGCGTTGCGCTACCGGCAAACCAGGAGCTGTCCGAGACATCCAGGTAGGCTTCGTCCAGCGACAAGGGCTCGATCAGATCGGTGTAGTCGCGGAAGATCGTGTGTATTTCCCTGGATGCTTCTTTATAGGCATCCATGCGCGGCTTTACGATCAACAGATCAGGGCACAGATTGAGGGCATGCCGGGACGACATTGCCGAACGCACACCATAGGCCCGCGCCTCGTAGTTACAGGTGGCAATTACCCCGCGACGCTCAGCCGAGCCACCGACAGCCAGCGGCCGCCCGGCCAGACGCGGGTCGTCACGCATTTCAATAGCGGCGTAAAAGCAATCGCAATCAATATGGATGATCTTGCGCTGGGACATCGGCAACCGTAGCTAAAGGTGAACAATCGTGTAGGCAGTATCTCATTCCACTGCGCCGTACGCACCACAGGTACTGGATAAACATACACACTCAAACCCTACAAGCCCCAGCACAGCTGCCTTGCAGTACTAAAAGAGAGCGCTAAGCATTTGAACAAAAAAGGATTTCTTGAAATGAGCGCTTGACACCCCGGCGCATAACTGTAGAATTCATCTCACAGGCGCGGGATGGAGCAGCCTGGTAGCTCGTCGGGCTCATAACCCGAAGGTCGTCGGTTCAAATCCGGCTCCCGCAACCAGATTCAGGAAAGGCCACTCTTCGGAGTGGCCTTTTTCTTTGCCTGAAGAAAGTGCTCAGGCATAAATTTATTGTAAATCAACAATTAAGCGTTGACAGCCTGGTCAAAGGCTGTAGAATCCGCCCCACAGACGCGGGATGGAGCAGTCTGGTAGCTCGTCGGGCTCATAACCCGAAGGTCGTCGGTTCAAATCCGGCTCCCGCAACCAAACAACAGAAAAGGCCACTTTGAAAAAAGTGGCCTTTTTTGCATCTGCGATTCAGCCTCCCCCCAAGCCCCTGCGGCAATATAAAATTTCTTTAACTATCCTCCAGGCAGGCAGCGGCCCGATCATAGTCGCCACTACTTTCCATAGGGATTGGTACCTTGGCTGGATACGTTCCTCCTGGCGTGCACCCTCCACGAGGTGCTTGATGCACAGCCAGACACCCGAAACACAAGCACCTGTCACCTCTGCGCTGCCCAATGCCGCCCAGCATTTACGCTGGCTTGATCGCTTGAGCCGTTATCGCCAGCCAATTGGCCTGGTGGTGACCTTGCTGTTGTTCACCATCGCCCTGATCGCGTGCCGTCATCTGCTCAGCGAGCTGGACATCTATGCCCTGCATGATTCACTGCTCAGCGTGCCACCCACGGCCCTGGCCGGAGCATTCCTGGCAACGGTTGCAGGGTTCATCATCCTGTTGGGTTACGAGTGGTCTGCCAGTCGCTACGCCGGCGTTCAATTGCCGCCGCGGACCTTGGTCATGGGTGGTTTCAGCGCCTTCGCCATAGGCAACGCCATCGGCCTGTCGCTGCTCTCCGGCGGATCGGTGCGTTACCGACTGTATGCCCGCCAGGGTATCGGTGCCGCTGAGGTCGCGCGTATGACCCTGTTCGCCAGCCTCTCGCTCGGTTGTGCGCTACCGCCGCTGGCAGCCCTGGCAACCCTGAGCGATCTACCGGCAGCGGCGGCTGCCTTGCATCTTCCACCAGCACTGCTGGCCGGTATTGCGCTGGCTGTACTGGGCCTGGCTGCGCTGCTGGCCTACGGACTGTACCGTCGGCGTCTGCCGGAGCAGCCACAGGTAGACAACCTGCTGGTGCGCATCGGCCGCCGCACCCTGCGCCTGCCCGGCGCACGCCTGACCTTCCTGCAATTGCTGATCACCGCCCTGGATGTTGCCGCTGCGGCGACGGTGCTGTACCTGCTATTGCCCGAAGCACCGCCCTTCGGCGCATTCCTGCTGGTGTACCTGCTGGCCCTGGCTGCGGGAGTGCTGAGTCATGTTCCCGGGGGCGTCGGGGTGTTCGAGGCGATTCTGCTGGCCGCTTTCGCCGATCAACTTGGCGCCGCGCCCCTGGCCGCCGCCCTGCTGCTCTATCGCCTGATCTACGTGGTACTGCCATTGCTGCTGGCCTGCGCCTTGTTGCTGACCAGCGAGGCACGGCGGTATCTGGTTACCCGCCAGGCCATCAAGGCAGCATCCGGACTGGCTGCCCCGGTGCTGGCAGTGCTGGTGTTTCTCTCCGGAGTGGTGCTGCTGTTTTCCGGCGCTACTCCAGAAATCGACGAACGTCTCGAACACCTGGGCTTCCTCATTCCCCATCGCCTGATCGACGCCTCGCATTTCAGCGCCAGCCTGATTGGCGTGTTGTGCCTGCTGCTGGCCCAGGGCCTGCGCCGTCGCCTGTCCGCCGCCTGGATGCTGACTACCATCCTGCTGCTGGTCGGTGCCCTGCTCTCGCTGCTCAAGGGCTTTGACTGGGAAGAAGCCAGTATCCTGACTTTCACCGCCTGCCTGCTGGCACTGTTCCGGCGCTCCTTCTACCGCCCCAGCCGCTTGCTGGAACTGCCCTTCTCACCTGTCTATCTGGCAGCCAGCGCCTGCGTCATTGGCGCGTCGATCTGGCTGCTGCTGTTCGCCTATCAGGATGTGCCCTATAGCCACCAACTGTGGTGGCAATTCACCCTGGACGCCGACGCCCCGCGCGGTCTGCGCTCGGCCCTGGGCAGCGCGGTACTGCTGGTGGCGGTCGCCCTGACCTGGTTGCTGCGTACCGCCCGCCCGGTGATTCACCTGCCAAACACCGAAGAGCTGCAGCGCGCCAACCGCATTCTGCAGGCCTCGGATCAACCCGACGGCGGCCTGGCGCTGACCGGCGACAAGGCGCTGCTGTTCCATCCCGATGACGATGCCTTCCTTATGTACGCCCACCGAGGCCGCAGCCTGGTCGCCCTGTACGATCCGATCGGCCCGGCGCACAAGCGTGCCGAAATGATCTGGCAGTTCCGCGATCTGTGTGATGTGCACCATGCTCGCCCGGTGTTCTACCAGGTGCGTGCCGAGAACCTGCCGTTTTACATGGACATCGGCCTGACTGCGATCAAGCTCGGCGAAGAGGCGCGGGTCGATCTCAAGCGCTTTGACCTGGACGCCAAGGGCAAGGAGATGAAAGACCTGCGCTACACCTGGAACCGCGGTGGTCGCGACGGCTTGAGCCTGGAAGTGCATGAACCGGGGCAAGCCCCGCTTGAGGAACTGAAGGTTATTTCCGACGCCTGGCTGAGCGGCAAGAATGTGCGCGAGAAAGGCTTTTCTCTGGGCCGATTCAGCCCCGAGTACCTGCAACATTTCCGGATTGCCCTGATCCGCTTCGAGGGACGTCCGGTGGCCTTTGCCAATTTGCTGGAAACCCACAGCCGCGAACTGGCCAGCCTCGACCTGATGCGCGCCCATCCACAGGCGCCGAAGTTGACCATGGAGTTCATGATGATCGGCCTGATCCAGCACTACAAGCACCAGGCCTACGCCCGCTTCAGTCTGGGCATGGTGCCTCTTTCCGGGCTGCAGCCGCGCCGTGGCGCACCGCTGACCCAACGCCTGGGCTCGATCGTGTTCCAGCGTGGCGAGCAGCTCTACAACTTCCAGGGCCTGAGACGCTTCAAGGACAAGTTCCAGCCTGACTGGGAACCCCGTTACATGGCCGTGCCTGCCGGACTCGATCCACTGGTGGCACTGGCCGACACTGCCGCTCTGATCGCCGGCGGCCTGACTGGATTGGTGAAACGCTGATGATTCGACGCTATTGGTTACACCTTCTGGCCACACTGCTTCTGGGCTTGCTGGCCGCAGCCCTGGGCTTCTGGCTGTGGACCCGTCCAGCGCCTGAACCACAGCTGGAACACCTGTCCCAGCCTGATGGCAGCAGCCTGACCCGGGTCACCCCCGGCACCCACGCCAAAGCCCGCGTGGCCATCGCCGTACTCCCGGACCAGGCATTGACTGACAAGCAACTGCTGAACCTGAGCCAGAGCGGCGAGGCGCAGATGGTTCAAGTGATCCTGCCGCCAACCGACTGCACCTTGCAAAGAGCCGCCTTGCAACAGGCACTGCAACAATTGCAAGGCCCGGCAACCCTGGTCGCCGGTATCGGCCCCGGTGCCGCGCAAGCCTGGGACTGGCTGGCTGGCCAGAGCGATGACAAAGCCCAGGCTATCTCGGTAGATTTCAGCATCGAACGCCCGGGCTGCGCCACACCGCTGCCCAAGTCGGCGGCTCACGGCCACTGGAGCGTCGCTTGGAACGACAACCCGGACGACGCCAGCGCCGCCTTTGTACGCGATCAAGCCAACGCCGAAACCAGCATCAGCGATTACGACATCCACCTGCCGCAAGTGCTCAAGGCACAACTGACCCAGGCTCTGGTGGGTGAAGAAGGCAATGCCATGAGTATCCCGGTGGTCGAGGTCCCGGCAGGCCAGACCACCGACACCGTGACCCTGTTCCTCTCCGGCGACGGCGGCTGGCGCGACCTGGACCGCGACGTGGCCGCAGAGATGGCCAAGCTTGGCTATCCAGTGGTCGGCATCGACACCCTGCGCTACTACTGGCAGCACAAGACACCGGAACAAAGTGCCATTGACCTGTCGGAGCTGATGCAGCACTACCGTCAGAAATGGGGCACCAAGCGCTTCGTACTGACCGGCTACTCGTTCGGCGCAGACGTCTTGCCTGCGATCTACAACCGTCTTCCCGCTGAAGACCAGCAACGTGTTGACGCCGTCATCCTGCTGGCTTTCGCCCGCAGCGGCAGTTTCGAGATCGAAGTTGAGGGCTGGCTGGGCAACGCCGGCAAGGAAGCGCCGACCGGACCGGAAATGGCCAAGCTGCCAGCAGCGAAAGTAATCTGCATCTATGGCGAGGAAGAAGCCGAGGAAAGTGGCTGCACCGATCACACCGCGGTTGGCGAGCGCCTGAAGCTGCCGGGCGGGCATCATTTCGACGAGAACTACCCGGCGCTGGCCAAGCGCTTGATCAGTGATATCGAAAATCGCCAGGGCAAGACCAGCGTTGCCGAGCACTGATTGGTGCAAGCAACTATTTGCCTGTGGGAGCACGCTCCCACAGGCTCATCAAATTTCGACCTGCGTACCCAGCTCGATCACCCGATTCAACGGCAGGTTGAAGAAACGCAAAGTGCCATTGGCATTCTTCAGCAGGAACGCAAACAACATTGCCCGCCAACGCGCCATCCCCACCAGCCGCGAAGGAATCACTGTCTCCCGGCTCAGGAAATAGGTGGTGCGCATCGGACTGAAGTCCAGGCCTTCCAGATGGCACAGCTTCAGCGCTGCCGGCACATCGGGTTCATCCATGAAACCGAAATGCAGTAACACCCGGTAGAAGCCCTCACCATAGGCTTCGACCTCGAACTGCTGCTGTGCCGGTACCCGCGGCGTGTCCTCGCTGACCACCGTCAACAACACCACCTGGTTGTGCAGCACCTGGTTATGCAACATGTTGTGCAACAAAGCATGAGGCACGGCATCCGCTCGCGCCGTCAGGAATACCGCCGTGCCTTCGACCCGGTGCGGTGGCTGCACGCGAATACTGCCAATGAACAGTGGCAATGGCAGGCTGCCTTCATCCAGGCGCTCGACGAGGATCTGTTTGCCACGCTTCCATGTGGTCATCAGCACGAACAGCGCAATACCCGCTAGCACCGGAAACGCTCCGCCCTGCACCACCTTGGGTACGTTGGCGGCAAAGAACAGGCCGTCGACAAACAGAAAACCGAGCAATACCGGTACCGCCAGCACCGGCGGCCATTTCCACAGCAGCAGCATGACCGTGGACACCAACAGGGTAGTCATCAGCATGGTCCCGGTCACCGCCACGCCATAGGCCGAGGCCAGCGCATCGGACGACTCGAAACCAAGCACCAACAGGATCACCCCAACCATCAGCGCCCAGTTCACCGCGCCGATGTAGATCTGCCCCTGTTCGTGGCTTGAGGTGTGCTGGATCTGCATGCGCGGTACATAACCCAGCTGGATCGCCTGGCGCGTCAGGGAGAAGGCCCCGGAAATGACCGCCTGGGAGGCAATCACTGTCGCCAGGGTGGCCAGGCCGACCAAGGGGATCAGCGCCCAGGCGGGAGCCAGCAGGTAGAAGGGGTTGCGCGCCGCCTCAGGGTTCTGCAACAGCATGGCACCCTGGCCGAAGTAGTTCAGTACCAGCGCCGGCAGTACCAGGGCGAACCAGGCCCGGGCAATCGGCTTGCGCCCGAAGTGGCCCATGTCGGCATACAACGCCTCGGCACCGGTCAGGGCCAGGACCACAGCACCGAGAATGGCCACGCCCATGCCCGGGTGAACAATGAAGAAGCGCACCGCCCAGACCGGATTGAACGCCTTGAGCACCTCAGGGCTCTGGGAAATGCCGTGCACGCCCAGCGCCGCCAGGACTACAAACCAGGCAACCATCACCGGCCCGAACAGAATGCCGATCCGTGCGGTGCCATGCTTCTGGATCAGAAACAACGCCACCAGCACCACCAGGGCTATTGGCACCACCCAGTGATCGATACCGTCGAAGGCCAGTTGCATGCCCTCCACCGCCGACAGCACCGAAATGGCCGGGGTGATCATGCTGTCACCATAAAACAGCGCAGCACCGATCAGGCCACAGCCCACCATCAGCGCACGCAGTTTGGGATAAGGCGCCGAGGCCCGGCGGGCCAGCGCGGTCAGGGCCATGATGCCACCCTCGCCCTGGTTGTCGGCGCGCAGTATGAACAGCACGTACTTGATCGAGACCACCCAGATCAGCGACCAGAGGATCAGCGCCAGGATACCCAGCACGCCGTCATGGTTGACCGGCACCCCATAGTCGCCGGAAAACACCTCCTTGAGGGTATACAAGGGGCTGGTGCCGATATCGCCGTACACCACCCCTACCGCCGCCACCAACAGGCTCAGCGGCTTCGCTGCCGAATGCCCGGAATCAGCCTGATCGCTTGCCTGAACCATCCGCTACTCCCGCAGCCTAGACCCTTGGGGCCGGAAAAATACACGCCAGACGCTGAGACTTTAGCGACCACACCGCTGACGCCAACAGGACCCGATAGAAACACAGGCATATAGCCGCGAAGCATAGCCCAGGGTACAGCGCATGGTTGCTAGCCAAGTGACATTACAGCCGTTAGGATTGCGCATTTTTCGATCAGGGAGCGGTACATGCGTCACCTCAGGAGCCTTACCCGAACGCTGCACAAACAGCACATTGAGGGCGTTACCTTTCATTTTGATCCGCACCATCAGCACGAACTTTCCACCGCGGTTCGGCGCTTCTTCACAACACCCGAACAACACACCCCGCTGGACACGCCAGAAGCGACCCGCGGCGTCTTCCTGCTCGAAGGTGAGCGCAAATGGGTGCTCAAGCACAATCGCCTGATCCATTGGAAAAAGCAGCTACAGAACTACCTGGGACTGAAGAAGGCTTTCGGCCTGCATGACCTGACCAACGAATTCATCAACCTGTCAGCGGTGTCCGCCAAATCTGCTTGCGCCCCCAGTGTTGCCGCTTTTGGCTATAAAGGGCGGTTTCCATTTCTCAAGGAAGAGTACTTGCTGGTCGGCTTTCTGGACGATCATTGCAGTGTTGATGATCGCTTGATCGCTCACCCTGAACAGGCCTCAACCTTGCTGCCACAAGTCTTTGATCTGTTCGCGCGCATGCTCGATGAAGGCTTCGTGCACATGGACCCTCACCCGAAGAACATCCTGATCGCCCCCGATGGCCAGCTGCGCTTGATCGATTTCGAGTGTTGCGCACACTCGGTGATTGATCGCGATTTCAGCCTGGGGTTTTTGATGGGTTATTTTTTCCATTACTGGATCAAGCGCTTCATCTGCATGGAAGACTATCGCACTTGCTGCGAGAACTACCTGAAGGTTGAACAGCCAACGTTGAACCGCAGTATCTTCATGCCTGTTTTCGAGCGTTTCCTCACCGGAAAAGTATCCCGCACAACACGTTACGCGATCCTCACCAGCCCGAAGGCGCAAGCGGCGTTCAAGGCGCAGTAACCCCCATGCACTCCAGAAGGCGGCAGCGAGCCGCTTTGCGAGAGTCCGGCATCGCAAAGCACTCGTCGTATTTCCCCGTTTAAAGCTGGTCAACTCCGTTGCGCACCGCTAGAATTGCGCACTTTTTGATCAGAGGCGCTGCTAGCGCCCAACAGGACAGCGGCGCTTGCGCACGACTGTCCCCATTACACCGAGGTTAGTCATGTCCACCACTCCTGCGCCAACCACGCCAAAGGTCGGCTTCGTCTCCCTAGGCTGCCCCAAAGCCCTGGTCGATTCCGAGCGCATCCTGACCCAGCTGCGCATGGAAGGCTATGAAGTCGTGCCCACCTATCAGGATGCCGATGTGGTGGTGGTCAACACCTGTGGCTTCATCGACAGCGCCAAAGCCGAGTCCCTTGAAGTGATCGGCGAAGCCATCAAGGAAAACGGCAAGGTCATCGTCACCGGTTGCATGGGTGTCGAAGAAGGCAGCATCCGTGACGTGCACCCGAGCGTACTGGCCGTGACCGGCCCGCAGCAGTACGAGCAGGTAGTCAACGCCGTGCACGAAGTGGTTCCGCCGCGTCAGGATCACAACCCGCTGATCGACCTGGTGCCGCCACAGGGCGTCAAGCTCACCCCACGCCACTACGCTTACCTGAAGATTTCCGAAGGCTGCAACCACAGCTGCAGCTTCTGCATCATCCCGTCGATGCGCGGCAAGCTGGTCAGCCGTCCGGTCGGTGAAGTCCTCAGCGAAGCCGAGCGCCTGGTCAAGGCCGGGGTCAAGGAGATCCTGGTGATCTCCCAGGACACCAGCGCCTATGGCGTCGACGTCAAATACAAGACCGACTTCTGGAACGGTCGCCCGGTCAAGACCCGCATGCTCGAACTGTGCGAAGCACTGAGCAGCCTGGGCGCCTGGGTTCGCCTGCACTACGTTTATCCGTACCCGAACGTCGACGACATCATCCCGCTGATGGCTGCCGGCAAGATCCTGCCGTACCTGGACATTCCGTTCCAGCACGCCAGCCCGAAAGTACTCAAGTCGATGAAGCGTCCGGCCTTTGAAGACCGGACCCTGGCGCGCATCAAGAAGTGGCGCGAACAGTGCCCGCAACTGATCATCCGCTCCACCTTCATCGTCGGCTTCCCGGGCGAAACCGAAGAAGACTTCCAGTACCTGCTCGACTGGCTGACCGAAGCCCAGCTCGACCGCGTCGGCTGCTTCCAGTACTCGCCCGTCGAAGGCGCGCCAGCCAACGACCTGGGCCTGGAAGTCGTCCCTGATGAGATCAAGCAAGAGCGCTGGGATCGCTTCATGGCCCACCAGCAGGCAATCAGCAGTGCCCGCCTGCAACTGCGCATCGGCCGCGAAATCGACGTGCTGATCGACGAAGTGGAAGAAGAAGGCTCGGTAGGCCGCAGCTACTTCGACGCCCCGGAGATCGACGGCAACGTGTTCATCGATGGCAACCACGGCTTCAAGCCGGGTGACACCGTACGCTGCCGGGTCACCGACGCCGACGAGTACGACATGTGGGCTGAACCGATCTGATCGCATCCTGCTGAAAATAGCCCTGCCGACCCTGGCGGGGCTTTTTTTTGCAACTATCGTTGTCTCTGTTGCCCAAGGAGAACAGAGCGATGTACCGGCATATCAGCGTGCACACCCCCAGGTTAAGCGACTACCCGGAGCTGGCACGTGTCTGGGAGGCGTCTGTGCGGGCAACCCATGACTTCCTGCCTGACAGCTATATCTGTCTGTTGCGCGAACTGCTGGTCAGCCAGTATCTGGACGCGGTGATGCTGATCTGCTGCAAAGACGCCAAGCAGCGGATTACCGGTTTTGCCGGGGTTGCCGCCGGACGCGTGGAAATGCTCTTTATCGATCCGGCTGTGCGTGGCCAGGGGCTCGGCAAACGCCTGTTGCACTACGCCATCGACGAACTCAACGCCGTTCAACTCGATGTCAACGAACAAAACCCGCAGGCTCTGGGCTTCTACTTGCACCAGGGATTCGAGGTGGTCGGCCGTTCGGAAACAGATGGCATGGGCCAACCCTACCCCTTACTGCATCTGAGGCTGATTCAGACAAAAGCCGCTCAAACCGGCTGACAGAAGACGTCATACCTTTCTGAAATGCCGCGAAATCGCAGATAAATGGCCCGACGGGCGAATGTTGCCGGACCTGGGCCCGTCCGCACGGTTACAATGGGCATCTTTCCCTATGCCTACGGCTGTCGTCATGTCTGAACCCATTCGCCTTTCCAAACGCCTCATTGAACTGGTCGGTTGCTCCCGACGGGAGGCCGAACTGTACATCGAAGGCGGCTGGGTCACCGTGGACGGTGCGGTGGTCGACGAGCCGCAATTCAAGGTAGCCGAGCAGAAGGTCGAATTGCTCGCCGGCGCCCGCGCCGAAGCCCTGGAGCCGGTTACCCTGCTGCTCCACCAGCCGGCCGATCTGGACATCGACAGCGCCTGCAACAGCATCACTGTCGACAGCCTGTCCGCAGATCACAGCCAGGGCCGCCGCCCGCTCAAAGGCCACTTCGCCCGCCTCAACAACGTGGCGCCTCTGCAACAAGGCGCCAGCGGCCTGCAGGTATTCACCCAGGACTGGCGGATCACCCGCAAGCTCGAATCCGACCTGGCCAAACTCGAGCAGGAATACGTGGTTGAAGTCAGCGGCGACATGATCGCTCACGGCCTGGAACGCCTGAACCGCGGCTTCACCTGGAAGGGCAAGGAGCTGCCGAAGATCAAGGCCAGTTGGCAGAGCGAAACGCGCCTGCGCATGGTCCTGAAAAACCCGCAGCCTGGCCTGATCGCCTTGCTGTGCAGCAGCGTTGGGGTTACCCCGGTAAGCATGCGCCGGATTCGCCTGGGCGGTGTATCCATGAGCAAGTTGCCCCTGGGCCAGTGGCGCTATCTGGCGAACACCGAAAAATTCTAGCAACAAGGCGCCGCCACCCGGGCGACGCCCCGAACAGGATTGTCACCATGATTCACAACGATGTACTGCGCAGCCTGCGCTACCTGCTGGACGTCAACGACGCCAAACTGACCGACATCATCAAGCTCAGCGGCTTCGACGTAGCCACCGACGACATCGTCGCCTACCTCAAGAAAGAAGACGAAGAAGGCTTCGTGCGCTGCCCTGACGAAGTCATCGCGCACTTTCTCGATGGCCTGGTGATCTTCAAGCGCGGCAAGGACGACAGCCGCCCTGCGCTGCCGGTCGAGCTGCCGGTGACCAACAACATCATCATGAAAAAACTGCGGGTGGCCTTCGAGCTCAAGGAAGACGACCTGCACGCGATCCTCAAGGCGGCTGATTTCCCGGTATCCAAGCCAGAACTCAGCGCCCTGTTCCGCAAGGTCGGGCACAACAACTACCGTCCGTGCGGCGACCAGCTGCTGCGTAATTTCCTCAAGGGCCTGACCCTGCGGGTCCGTGGCTGAGACGTCGATGAACTACAGCGTCGCACCGATCGGTTTCGTCCGCTCCTGCTTCAAGGAAAAGTTCGCGATCCCGCGCCAGCCCCAGCTGGCGCCCGCTGCGCGCGGTGTGCTGGAACTGCTGCCGCCCTTCGACAACGGCGACGCGGTGGCCGGGCTCGAACAGGTCAGCCATGTCTGGTTATTGTTCCTGTTTCACCAGGCCCTGGAAGACAAGCCACGGCTCAAGGTGCGTCCGCCACGGCTGGGCGGCAACACCTCGATGGGCGTGTTCGCCACCCGGGCGACGCACCGGCCCAACGGCATCGGCCAATCGGTGGTGCGTCTGGAGAAGGTGGAAGCCGGGCGTCTGCTCCTGTCGGGCATCGACTTGCTCGACGGCACCCCGGTACTCGACATCAAGCCCTATGTGCCCTATGCCGATGCGGTCAGTAGCGCGACCAACCAGATGGCCAGCGCACCGCCAGCGCCGATTTCGGTTGCCTGGAGTGACACGGCCCTGCCCCAGGCCCGCGAGCACGCCTTGCGCCTTGCAGAGCCGCTGGTAGAGCTGATCGAACAATGCCTGGCCCAGGACCCGCGTCCGGCCTATCAGATCCCACCGCCCGAGCGCGTGTACGGCGTGAAGTTCTGGGATGTGCAGGTGCGCTGGCACTATCCGCAGCCGGATCAGATCCGGGTGCTGGAAGTGGTCATGGATCTCTAAAGTGCAACTGTCTTGACCTAGTGCTTAGATAGCAGACTCTCCGGTGGGAGCGGGCTTGCCCCGCGATTGCGGACTGTCAGTCATATAGCATCGCGGGGCAAGCCCGCTCCTACAGGCATAAAAAAAGCAGGCCGAGGCCTGCTTTCTTGTTTCAGTGCTGCTTACTTCTCGACGAATGCACGCTCGATCAGGTAGTCGCCCGGCTCACGCATACGCGCCGAGATCTTCAGGCCGAAGCTGTCGAGCACTTCGCTGGTTTCGTCCAGCATGCTCGGGCTACCGCAGATCATCGCACGGTCGTCCTGCGGGTTGATCGGTGGCAGACCGATGTCGCTGAACAGCTTGCCGCTGCGCATCAGGTCGGTCAGACGGCCCTGGTTCTCGAACGGCTCGCGGGTCACGGTCGGGTAGTAGATCAGTTTGTCACGCAGCGCCTCGCCGAAGAACTCGTTCTGCGGCAGGTGCTCGGTGATGAACTCGCGGTAGGCGACTTCGTTGACGTAACGGACGCCGTGCACCAGGATCACTTTTTCAAAGCGCTCGTAGGTTTCCGGATCCTGGATGACGCTCATGAACGGCGCCAGGCCAGTACCGGTGCTCAGCAGGTACAGGTGCTTGCCCGGGTTCAGATCGTCGAGTACCAGGGTACCAGTAGGCTTCTTGCTGATGATGATCTCATCGCCTTCCTTCAGGTGCTGCAGCTGCGAGGTCAGCGGGCCGTCCGGCACCTTGATGCTGAAGAACTCCAGATGCTCTTCCCAGTTCGGGCTGGCGATCGAGTAGGCACGCATGAGCGGGCGGCCGTTGGGCTGTTGCAGGCCGATCATCACGAACTGACCGTTCTCGAAGCGCAGGCCCGGATCGCGGGTGCACTTGAAGCTGAACAGGGTGTCATTCCAGTGGTGAACACTGAGGACACGTTCGTGGTTCATGTTGCTCATGTACGGGCTCCTGAAATAAAACGCAGCGCTAACCTAGAGCGCGATTGCGCGATAGTTTAGTGCGAGCGACAATATCTGTTAAATGAATTATCAAGATATGTCTTATCGGTTATATAGATATGCGATTTACACTTCGTCAGCTTCAGGTCTTCGTCGCCGTAGCCCAGCATCAAAGCGTCTCGCGAGCCGCGGGAATACTGGCGCTATCACAGTCGGCCGCCAGTACCTCGATCACCGAACTTGAACGCCAGTCCAGCTGCCAGCTGTTCGATCGCGCCGGCAAACGCCTGAGCCTCAACGCCCTGGGTCATCAACTGCTGCCACAGGCAGTGGCGCTGCTCGACCAGGCCAAGGAAATCGAAGACCTGCTCAACGGCAAGTCCGGTTTCGGCTCGCTGGCGGTCGGTGCCACCCTGACCATCGGCAACTACCTGGCCACACTGCTGATCGGCAGTTTCATGCAGGTCCACCCGGAAAGTCAGGTCAAGCTCCATGTGCAAAACACTGCGCATATCGTGCACCAGGTTGCTCATTATGAAATTGATCTGGGTCTAATCGAAGGCGACTGCAACCATCCTGATCTTGAAGTGCAACCTTGGGTTGAAGACGAACTGGTGGTGTTTTGCGCGCCGCAGCACCCGTTGGCCCAACGCGGCCAGGCCAGCCTGGAAGAGCTGACCCATGAAGCGTGGATTCTGCGTGAGCAAGGTTCCGGCACCCGCCTGACCTTCGACCAGGCGATGCGTCATCACCGCTCCAACCTGAACATCCGCCTGGAGCTTGAACACACCGAAGCGATCAAACGCGCTGTCGAATCGGGCCTGGGCATCGGATGTATCTCACGCCTGGCATTGCGCGACGCATTTCGTCGCGGCAGCCTGGTCGCAGTGGAAACACCGGAGCTGGACCTGGCCCGACAGTTCTACTTCATCTGGCACAAGCAGAAGTACCAGACCTCTGCCATGCGCGAGTTTCTCGAGCTATGCCGTACCTTTACCGCCGGTGTACAACGCAGCGACGAAATCGTCCTGCCCAACATTGCCTAGATAAGGATCACCGCCCAGACCACCGCCACCATTGTCAGGGCGACGAGTTGGGCGGCACTGCCCATATCCTTGGCGTTTTTCGACAGCGGGTGACGGTCAAGGGATATCCGGTCGATCGCCGCTTCGACCGCCGAATTGAGCAATTCAACGATCAGGCCCAGCAGGCACACGGCGATCAGAATGGCCCGTTCGGCACGGCTGACATCCAGCCAGAACGCCAGCGGCACCAGCAGCACATTGAGCAGCACCAGCTGGCGGAAAGCCGCTTCACCGGTGAAAGCTGCGCGCAGACCGTCAAACGAATAGCCGGCAGCGTTGAAAATACGTTTGAGGCCGGTCTGGCCCTTGAAAGGCGATGACATAGAAGGTCACTTCATCCACTGAAAAATGCGCTGCAGCCTAGTGCAGATCGGGTCAAAAAAGCGTGAAGGCCACGGCCTCAGCTCGCCGAAACCGATTCCAGTTGTTGCAGGAGCAGTGCCGCCTGAGTGCGGGTACGCACGCCGAGCTTGCGGAAAATCGCCGTGACGTGGGCCTTGATGGTCGCTTCCGAAACGTTCAGCTCGTAGGCGATCTGCTTGTTCAACAAGCCTTCGCAGACCATGGTCAACACCCGGAACTGCTGGGGGGTGAGACTGGCCAGACCTTCACTGGCAGCCTTGGCTTCAGCCGATACGTCGACTTTTTCAAAGGCTTGTGGCGGCCACCAGATGTCACCATCAAGGACCTTTTTCACCGCTTCCTGAATCACTTCCAGGGAGCTGGACTTGGGAATAAAGCCACTGGCGCCAAATTCGCGCGACTTCACCACCACCGCGGCTTCTTCCTGAGCCGAGACCATCACCACCGGAATCTGCGGGTACTGACCGCGCAACAGGACCAGCCCGGAAAAACCGTAGGCACCTGGCATGTTGAGGTCCAGCAGCACCAGGTCCCAATCGGACTTCTCGGCGAGGCGGGTTTCCAGTTCGGCAATGCTCGCCACTTCTACCAGGCGGACATCGGGCCCCAGGCCCAGGGTTACAGCCTGACGCAGGGCACTGCGAAACAGCGGGTGGTCATCGGCAATCAGGATTTCGTACGTGGCCATCGATCTAATGATCCTGTTCTGTGCAGGCGCAGGGAGGAAGAATAGGCGCCTGGCGGGCAACTCAAGGTGCTGACGGCGGTGCCGCACACCCAAAAGGCACTTCAAGGCCAGGAAAAACTGTGTTTCAAGCCTTGTATATGCCCGAATCGGCGCCAAGGATGCCGAGCCAGAACCGGGTGGTCAAGTTGATTGCCCGGTCCGGACAGGCACGCAATGGTCGCCAGCCTGCCCATTATGACCCAATGTGCGATATCTGCCCCTTGTACTATAGGAAGGTATGCAAACGCTGGTGGACGGCATCCTGCTCATCAATTGACCACTGGTGCTTGGCACTCAGGTAGTGCGTACTGAACACATCCAGGTAAGCATCCAGGGCTTCGGCAGCACGCTGGTCCCCCGCCAACTCCAGGCACATGGCCGCCACTTCGGCAGTGCAGAAATGATCGTCGCGCTTGGAGCGGCGCAAGCGGTAGCGCGACAACTGCTCGGGCTGCAGGCTGAGCACCGGGAAGCGATCGAGATAGGGGCTTTTGCGAAACATCTTGCGCGCCTCGGTCCAGGTCGCATCGAGGAGGATGAACAACGGGCGTTTGCCGGGCTCACGTACCACCTCACTGACCACCCTTTGCGGCGCCACGAACTCGCCGGGAAAGACGATGTAAGGCTGCCAGTGCGGCTGATCGAGCAAGGCCAGCAAAGCCTCATCGACCGAAGTACGCTGCCAGCCGAACGCCGAGGTGTCGGCAATCAGGTCGGCAATCAGCCAGCCGGTATTACTCGGTTTCAATGGCTCAGTGTCGTGCATCAGCAGGCACATTGCCGAATCGGACGGCACCTGTGGACGCCAGGCACACAGGCAATGGCTGAAAATCACCCGGCACTGCGGGCAGCGTGGCGCCCGTGATCCGCGCGCAACGAAAGGTTTGACACTGCGCGCCAGGCGCTCGGCGCGCAGGCGCGATACGGCATGGCTCATGGCAGCAGACTATATAGGCAAGGAAAGGACGGCACTGCGCGGACTCGGCAAGACAGGAAAACCGCTGCAGTTTACCAGACCCGGTCTGCCGGCAGACGGTATTTGCCGTGCAGCCATAGCGCCGACTCCCCTATAATCTCCAACCTGTCGCTACCCGCTGGCACCACGACTTCGCGCGTGACGGAACACCGTGCGCAGTTGCCGGTCCAATCGCCAGTTACCGAACCAGGAGAAACCCATGTTGCGCTTCATCGCCCCGTCCCTGAGCCTGCTGCTCGCCCTGCCCCTGGCTGCCAATGCGGCCTCCAAGCAGGAGTACGAGCTGAGCAAGATGCTGCAAAAAGTTGCCACTGAAAGCAGCGTGGGCACGCCGCGGGCGATCAACGAAGACATCCTCGACCAGGGTTACACCGTCGAAGGCAAGCAACTGATCAACCACCTCAGCGTACTTCCCAGCCACGCTGAAAAAATGAAGGCCGACCCAAACCGGGTGCGCAGCCAATTGGGTGACAGCGTCTGCAAGAACACCGGCTACCGTCAGTTGCTGGCCAAAGGTGCGGTGCTGACCTACCGCTTCACCGAGTACAAGACCAACCGCCCGGTCAGTGAACAGGCGTTCGATGCCAAGAGTTGTGGTGTGAAGCCAAGCAAGTAAGCCTAAGCCACCTGCTCGCTGTCGCGCCGTTGCTTTTCATCGGCGCGCAGTTCGGCCACCAGGGCCTGGACGTAACGTGAGTGCCGCACTCCACCCCCCAAGCGACGCAGGCACTCTTCTTCAAGGCTCAGGTTGTTAGCCTGGGCCGAGCGCTCGAGCAGCTCGAACAGCTGTGCATCGAGCTCCAGATTAAGCCGTTGCATGTGACAGCCTCCCTGCACCGCGACAGTCGCTCAGGCTTCCAGTTAACCAGACCCATGCCAGGATCGCTTCCCGGCTGACGAGCGGTCTGTTTCCAACCTGCCCCATCACGCTGCCCCAGCGAAGATCCTTTCGGCACAAATACCTGCCAGGGTCTAGATTGATAGCAAGCGCCCGCCCGTTTCAGGGCTCGCACCGGGGGATGCCTGCCGACGCCGTGCATTAGCATTGCTGAGCGACAACAACAAAGAGCCCATCATCACTGCACTAAGACCTTGCAGGTCTACTGCAATGCTCGAGGCGCACACTCGAGCCACGGCAGCCAGCGACACACGTAGTGTCGCGGCCGGAAACCCTACAGGTCCGGTCAGAGGTTTTGCTGCAGAAGGAGACGTTGAATGCCTTACCAACCGAATGAACTGCTATCGAGTCACTTCAAGAACCAGGGAATCGATCTGAGCAAGCTGGATGAACAACTGAAACTGGTTGCCCCCGACAGCCCCAACCTGCCGCTGTACCGTGACATGATGCTGACCGTCCTGCGCATGGCCCATGACGACAGCAACCGCTGGAACGCCAAGATTACCCTGCAAGCCTTGCGCGAGCTGGACCATGCCTTCCGCACCCTTGAACAGTACAAGGGCCGGCGCAAGGTCACCGTGTTCGGTTCAGCCCGCACCCCGGTCGAACACCCGATGTATGCACTGGCCCGGGAATTGGGCGCGACCCTGGCTCGTTCCAATCTGATGGTCATCACCGGCGCTGGCGGTGGCATCATGGCCGCCGCACACGAAGGCGCAGGTGTCGATCACAGCCTGGGGTTCAACATCACCCTGCCCTTCGAGCAGCACGCCAACCCCACTGTAGACGGCACCGACAAGCTGCTACCGTTTCACTTCTTCTTCATTCGCAAGCTGTTCTTCGTCAAGGAAGCGGATGCCCTGGTGCTGTGCCCAGGTGGCTTCGGCACACTGGATGAAGCGCTGGAAGTGCTCACCCTGATCCAGACCGGCAAGAGCCCGCTGGTGCCGGTGGTGCTTCTGGATTCTCCGGGCGGCACCTTCTGGCAGGACGCACTGAATTTCATTACCCGGCAGTTGGAAGAAAACCGCTACATCCTGCCCAGCGACCTGAAGCTGCTACGCCTGGTGCAGAGTGCCGAAGACGCCGTGGAGGAGATCAACCAGTTCTACAGCAACTACCACTCCAGCCGCTGGCTGAAAAACCAGTTCGTGATTCGCATGCACCACCCGCTCAGCGAAGGCGCGTTGCTTGATCTACAGGAGGGGTTTGCCGACTTGCGCCTGAGTGGTCAGTACCACCAGCACGCGTATGCCGGCGAGCACCACGATGAGCCCCGCTTCAGTCACCTGACACGGCTAACCTTCGCCTTCAACGGCCGCGACCAGGGGCGCCTGCGCGAACTGGTGGACTTCATCAACCTGTCGGAAAACTGGGCCAAGCCCGAGCCGATGCACACCACGCAACGGGCCCGCGAAGCACTGAAGGTCACTTGACCCTCAGTTAGTCGTCCAGCCCTCGGCCGCTCAACAGGCGGCCGACCATTTCCATGGAAAAACCACGGTAGACCAGAAAACGGGTTTGCTGTGCGCGGCTGCGCGAATCGATGGGTAACTGCCCGGAGAATTTGCGCTGCCAGACATCCTGCAACTGCCCCGCCCAATCCACACCGCTCTCGCGCAGGGCCTGGTCGATATCGCCGCGTTGCAGGCCGCGCTGGCTCAACTCTTCGCGAATGCGTGCCGGGCCGTAGCCGGAACGCGAGCGGTAGCTGATAAAGCTTTCCAGGTAACGGGCTTCACTGAGCAGGCCCTCTTCCGTCAAGCGGTCGAGCTCCTGGTCAATCAATTCGGGGGGAGCGCCGCGCTGACGCAACTTGCGCGTCAGCTCGACTCGACCATGCTCGCGGCGTGCGAGCAGGTCCATGGCTGTCCGCCTTACGGCGACGGGGGTGTCGAGTACGGCGGACATGGGGACGATCAGTAGCCAGCTTCAGTTTCGGTTTCGTCTTCAGGCTCGGCGTTAACCGCTGCAGCCTTGCCAGCAGCCTCAACAGCACCGGCATTGAGCAGTTTGTCGCGGATCTGCTTCTCGAGGGTGGCGGCGATTTCCGGGTTGTCCTGAAGGAACTTGGCCGAGTTGGCCTTGCCCTGACCGATCTTGCTGCCCTGGTAGCTGTACCAGGCACCGGATTTTTCCAGGAAGCCGTGCAGCACGCCGAGGTCAATGATCTCGCCGTTGCGGTAGATGCCCTTGCCGTAGAGGATCTGGAATTCAGCCTGACGGAATGGCGGTGCCACCTTGTTCTTGACGATCTTGACGCGGGTTTCGCTACCGACCACTTCGTCGCCTTCCTTCACCGCGCCGGTACGGCGGATGTCGAGACGAACCGAAGCGTAGAACTTCAGCGCGTTACCACCAGTGGTGGTTTCCGGGCTGCCGAACATCACGCCGATCTTCATGCGGATCTGGTTGATGAAGATCACCAGGCAGTTGGCGTTCTTGATGTTACCGGTGATTTTACGCAGCGCCTGGGACATCAGGCGGGCTTGCAGGCCGACGTGCATGTCGCCCATCTCGCCTTCGATCTCGGCCTTGGGTACCAGGGCCGCCACGGAGTCGACGATGATCACGTCAACGGCGTTGGAGCGCACCAGCATGTCGGTGATTTCCAGGGCCTGTTCGCCAGTGTCAGGCTGCGAGACCAGCAGGTCGTCGACATTGACGCCGAGCTTGCCGGCGTACTCGGGATCGAGGGCGTGCTCGGCGTCGACGAATGCGCAGGTAGCGCCCATTTTCTGGGCCTGGGCGATGACCGACAGGGTCAGCGTGGTTTTACCGGACGACTCAGGACCGTAGATCTCGACGATACGGCCTTTTGGCAGGCCGCCAATGCCCAGGGCAATGTCCAGGCCCAGGGAGCCGGTGGAAATGGCCGGAATCGCCTGACGCTCGTGGTCGCCCATGCGCATGACCGCGCCTTTACCGAATTGACGCTCGATTTGCCCCAGGGCCGCAGCCAAGGCGCGCTTCTTGTTGTCGTCCATTGAAGTCCTCACGTAATCGATAGGGCCTGACGGCCAGAACACCTGTATAAGTAGCCAGTATTATTCCACAGGGTTTTGTTCCCGCCTACCCCCGAATTGCGATTTACTCTGCACCAAGCTGTAACAAGCCCTCTAGCGCGGCGATTACCGTTTGTCGGCGTACCTCGTCGCGGTCGCCGTCGAAGTGCCGGCGCTCGCTGCTGACATGGCTGCCATCGGCCCAGGCCAGCCATACGGTACCCACCGGTTTGGCCGGCGAGCCGCCGTCCGGCCCGGCCACGCCACTGACCGCCACGGCGAACCGCGCACCACTGGCAGCCTGGGCGCCGCGGACCATGGCCTCGACCACTTCCTGACTGACCGCCCCAACCTCGGCGAACAGGGTTGGCGGCACCGCCAACTGGCGGGTCTTCTGGGGGTTGGAGTAAGTCACATAACCGGCTTCGAACCAGGCCGAACTGCCCGGAATCCGCGTAATAGCCTCGGCGATGCCGCCGCCGGTGCAGGACTCGGCAGTGGTCACCTGGGCATTGAAGCGGCGCAGGTGTTCACCCAGGCGGGCGGAAAGCGCAGTGATCGGGTCCATGGCAAGCTCCTTGAAAGACTGTCGCCTACCCTACACCAGCTATCGTCCGACACAAATCCTCAGCGCTGTAGCGCGCGCACATAGGCCTGACAGGCACGCAAGGCGATCAGTCCCCGATCACCGCGGTCGGTGATGGCGATAATTCGTCGAGCATGCGCTGGCTCAAGTCGGGCGCGTACGGGGTCATGATCCAGGCCGCCGGTGGCGGGGGCGGCAGGCACACCGGAGACGGCGTCGGCGCCAAGGAGGACTGACAGCCGTAAATCAGCAGTGGCAAGACGGTCACGCAGGCGCGCTTGAGTCTGTTGCGCATCGAGTAACTCCTGATAATGGGATTGATCGTTGGCCTGGATCTGCTGCTCCAGCGCCCGACGCTGCTGACGCTCGCCAAGCGCCTGGCTGGCCAGGGCTTCGGCCAGTTGCTGGCGCTCCTGGGCGTGGGCCCGTGCCTGCTGCGCCAGTTGCGCGCTATATCGCCATGCCTGCACCTGCCAGGTCAGCGCTGCAACCAGCAGTAACAGCGCCATCGGCAGCACACCCCGCAACCGCTTCAAGACAGTACCTCGCGGGCCCGAGCCCAGAGCTTCAGGCGATCCTCAAGGCCATTGAGCCCGCCATTGATGTGGCGGGTAATTCGGTTGAACTCGCCGCGATCGGCCAGTTGGTTGAGCCCGCGCGAATGCCAGAACCAGGCCGCCGACTCGCTCGCCCAGCGCGGCTGCTCAAGAAGCTGCGGCAGGTCCAGCAAGCGCTCGTCGCCAAACAGCGCCATGCTGCAGGCGTGGTAGTTGTTGCGGCCGGTGACCTGGATCAGGCCACGGCCGCAATACAGCTGGCCGTCGCCATCGGCCTCCGGGCTATTGCCCAGACGCAGGGCGAGGCTGCCGGTGTCATAACGCGACAGGTAGCGTTCACCGCCCAGCTCTTTCAGATAACGCAGCTGCCCGGACTCGTGCCCGACCTGCGCCAGGAAAGCCGCCATGCGTCGCGGGGAATCAATTTCCCAGCGCTGCATGGCGGCGTTCAAGGCAGGCACAAAAACGCCCGCTTGCTGGCGGGCGTTGGGGAAAATCGACAACAGTGTTTTTTCAGTTATTTCCATAAGCACCTCGTTTCTATCGCCAATCCATTCAACGCGAAGTGTCACGCTTGCGCGGCCTGGCGCCCTTGGCCCTGGCCTTGCCCTGCCTGCCGCCATTGCACTCGAACGTGGTTGTCCAGCCGGAAGCGCTGAATACCTGTTCCACCGACTCCACCAGGTACTCACCATCGAGTCCGCTCTTGAACCCCTTCAGATCGACCGTGCGCTCGGTGAACACATCCGTGCGTCCTGGCATGTCCAGACGGACATTGGCCGTGCTGCGGTTGAGCGCCGCCAGCCGCGCCTTGGCCGCCTGCTGTGCCGATGCCTGATCCGGGTAGAGATGGCGGTCGGTGTGAACCGGCGCCATCCCCTGCGGCGCATCCTCGTTCACCAGGTCGACCACCTTGAGCTGGCCGCTGCGCGGGTCCTGATGCCGGGTCTGTACTGCCTGATAGGTCGCTTTGTCAGCCAGGCGGAACTGCCAGCGCGTGACATCGGCGCGGCGCAGGCTGACAACGCCCAGGGCCCTGCCGCTTGCGCTCTGCCCGCCCTGGCGCGGCAACACCAGCAAGGTGCCGTCGCCGATCTTGGCGGTACAGTCGTACTGCTTGGCCAGACGGGTGATGAAGTTGAAATCCGACTCGTTGAACTGATCGACCCGCAGCACCTTGGTCAGCACCGGACACGCCGACTGCCAACCATTGCGCGCGGCGATATCACCGACGATCCGTTGCAACGCGACGTTCTCCCAGCTGCCGCTGCGCGTGGTTTTGCCACTTCCGCGCATGTCACTCGCCTTGCCTCGAATGATCACGCTGTCGGGCGGTCCGGACAGTTCGACTTCATCCACGGTATAGCGCCCCAGACGGGTCAGCGTCTGGCCGGCGTAGCCCAGATGAATCTCGATGGCGGCCCCGCGTGCAGGCAGCGTCACTGCGCCATCACGGTCATCAATACGCAGCTCGAAGTCGTCCGACTCCATGCCTGGCTTGTCCGTGGTGCGCAGCAGCAATAAGCGATCGTTGATAACGGCGCTGATGTCCTTGCCATCAGCGACAATGCGAAATACAGGCTGCATGACTCATGCTCCGCAAAAGCAGACCCCGCACACGGCGGGGTCTGGTGGCTGCACGAATGACCGAAGCGTCAATCCCATAGCTGGACCGTGGAATCGCTGGCTGCGGCCAGTTCCGGCAACTGGATAAGCACCCCGGCACGAAATGGTTGGGGTTCGTCGGCCAGGCCCTGATTGGCACTGAGCACAGCTTCCACACTGCCATTGAGGTGCCCGTAGTAGTGCTGACACAAGGTGTCGAGCACGTCCCCTTCAGAGGTTCTGCAGGTCGTCGCCATAGCTCACAAACTCCAGTGTGAAGGCCTGTTTACGGGGGATACCGCCAGCCAGCAGGTTGCTCTGATCTTCGTCGATGCCGGTCAGGCACCAGTTGCCCAGCACCTCGCCGTAACCGCTGACCAGACTCAGCGGGCGCAACAACCGGCCAATGCTGCGCAACGTCTGCAGATGGCCAAGGTCGCCTTTGCGCCTCGGGAAGATCGTCCCCCTGATATTGATTTTTTCCTCACCCAGACTCACCGCCTGCTGCGCGACACTGCGCGTCAAACGTTCCTGGCCGGTCCAGCGAAAACGGGTCTGGCGCCGCAGCTCTTCGAACGCGGCGGTGTCGAGGTTGAAGTAGTAACCCGGTGACACGCCATCCAGTGGTTGCAGGATCAATAAATGAGGGAACGGTTTGACCGCCTCCGCGGCCGGGGTAACCGCGGGCAAGAAAATGCCAGTAGGCAGGATGTTGCCCAGCGACGGACTGATCTTGCCGGCAATCTGGTTGATCTTCGCCGCCGCCTTGTCCACCTGCTCGCCGAAGACCTGAATCCGGTCCTGAACCTGGACCACCACCGCCAGCGCCTGGTCATACTTGTCCGAGACCTGTTTGACCGTCTCTTGCGCGCTTTTAATAGCGCGCATCGTACGTTGCAGCTTGGCGCCGATCAGCGGGCCGACAAAGGGAATGCCTTCAAGCTCGGCCACAGCGCCGGTGATGTCACTGACCGCGCCATTCATGGGCGCCAGCATTTCATCGGCACTGCGCTGCCCCACCTGCCCTGCCGCCACTACGTAGCGCAGCGACGACTGCAGCTGTTGTATGTAGTTCATGGGCGCTCCTTAGTTGACGTGGGGGATGTCGGATAGTTGTCGTGCGGTCGCCATACGCATCAGCTCCTCGAACTCGCGGCGGACCATGGCTTGCAGGTTCTGGGCGAGCAGCATGGGGTCACAGAACCCGCCCTGAACAGTGACAGGCATGTTTGGCGAGAAATTGAAATGTTGGTTAATCTGCGCTGGCAACTCAGCGACCACCAGCTCAGCCCTGGGCAGGGTGGCCGTCAACTCGGGTGGAGCGGCTGAAGGTGTCAGGGTGCAGGTAACACTGCCCAACATCGGTATTGACTTGAGTACATCTGGAGTAAGAACCTTGGAGCCCTCAGGGGCCACCCGTTGATGAGCCAGGGGTTTGGCTGGCTCGTTAGACTCGGCTGCAGGCTTGACACCCGCATCAGGAGCAAACCAATACCTGGCAAGTTTACTACCGAGTTTGTCCCCCATTATTCCGCCGACCAATGCTCCGACGGCTGTGCCGATCACGGGAACAACCAACGATCCCGCTGCAGCCCCGGCGAGGGCACCCACGAGTCCACCAGCAGCACCACCATAACCATCAGCCTTTTGTTCCGTTGTCTCGGCTGTCGTCGCGGTGAGGAGGGCTTTGATACCTGCCTCAAGCACTGACATTCGAGCAACCGACTTGACCCCAGTCCACATTCTGCTGGCAACGCTTGGACCAGGAAGCGCTGCTGGCGGATCGGCAAGCGGGAACGGAACACGCGTTGCTCCGCGCGGGCCAGCTTTTCTGGCCGAGCGCGAACCGAATACTCCCTTCACTCTGTCCAACACGCCCGAACCAAGGCGTTGAAAAGCACTACCGGTCCCCCCCCGCCCTGCTTGAGCAGTGAGCCTCGGCAAAGTAGCGGTGATTGCAGCAGCTCCAAGCAAAGACAGGCTATCGGTGCCGGGAGCAGACTGCGCTTGGGCAGCAGGTGCTGCGAAAGCGGTGTCAGCCACACAGCGCACGGTTTCCCCCAGTACACAGGGGCACGGTTTACACTTGTCAGCAAGAACAGTCGAAGGCTTGGAAGGTTGTTGGGGAGCAAACCAGTTTTTTGCCATCCAACGGCTAAAGCTTTCGCCATGAGGTTTGCCTGCCACGCCGCCAAGCACCAGCACACCTGGTTCCTGGACAACTGACGTGCATTCAAATTTAAATCCGGCTTCAAGCTTTCCGGGCTTCTGATCAATCAACAAGCGCTTGGCCAGCCCTGGACCAAAGTGTTCACCCGCCATACCTCCAAACACTTCACCTAGCACTTTGCCAACAGGCCCACCGAACCTGGTTCCAACGGCGGCACCTAGACGCGAACCCACGAAACGGCCTAGCACTTCACCATAACCGTTGGCCTTTTCTTCCTCCGACTGATCACTGCGATAAATACCAACGAGATCGACACCAACCTCAAAAAGTTCGAGCCGCGAGCTCAACTTGTCAGCAAAAACACTTGATCGTTCACCAGATCCATGAGGATCTGATTGACGGGATGGACGTGAGGCCGAGTCAACTTGCGCCGGGGGTACAGGCGCTGAACCTCCCGCCCCCTTACGCCGTGCACCTGCCGATTCCGGATTCGTTTGCGCCTTGTCAGGAACCTCATCGCTCAGCCCCGATTGGCGCTTGCCAGCATGCAACCCATGGTTCAAGCCCCGTATGCCTTGCAAGAGCGCGCCATCAAGACTGCCCTTAAGCACTTGGGGGAATTCTCTTTGCAACACCATTCTTTTGATGCGGTCTTCGACCGCGTTGAAAGCAGCACCTATCGTCGGGTTGACGGCGGCACCGTTCACTAGCCCTAACGCCAGCTTGCTCACCATCTGATCCCCCTAGCATGCACATTAGGCTCAGTCCGTGAGCCACCAGACCATGTCGGCGTACGACATGGTCATGATCTCGGTGGCGGCAAAGTTCAGCTCTTTAGCAAGCCGCTTTGCCGCTGCCTTCTGCAGCTCGGGATCAAAGCTCGTCGTCTTGCACCAGGCGAAAATAGCCAGCCTGCAAACGACCGTAGTCTTTCAGTGACAGCTCCTCGAGGTCCTTGACCCCGACCTGAGCCAGGGAAGCGAACAGATTCAGCTCGCGCTGCTCATCATCGCCGCCGGTCGCGGACTGCGCATTACGGATGTCGCGCACAGAGGGTGCGCGTAGCGACAGGCTGTCAACCTGCACACCATTGGCCTCGGACGGCCTGGTGAGGGTCACGACCACCCGTTCGGCACTCACGGTCAGCCAGCTCGGCGTCTTGTTTACCTGATTCATGCGATCTCCTTACAGGCCCAGGGCCGAACGTTGCGCGGCGAGCTGGTCGACGCCATCGATGACGCGCTTCATCCCCAGCGGATCGATTTCGTAGACCAGGCGACCGTCCACTTCCAGCTTGTAGTAGGTCACTGCCACGTTGTGCTTGATCTCGGCCTTGTCGCCCGGCTTCCAGTCGCCCATGTCGACTTCCTTCAGCGCGCCACGCAGGGTAACGATCACCGGTGTGATTTGGCCTTTCAGGCCTTTGAAGGCACCGCGGAAGGTGCCGTTGAAGGCCGAACCGTCAGCCAGGCCGAAGAACTTCAGCGACTCGCGGCGTACGCCCGTGGTGACGAAGCCGGCTTCCTGCTTTTCCATGCCCTGGTCGATTTCGATCGGCATGTCCATGCCACCGGCACGGTGCTCCTCCATCTTCAGGGTCAGCTTGGGCAGGGTCAGGCTGGGGACGTCACCTTGAAAGCTGACGCCATCGACGAACAGGTTCAGGTTCGCCAGGGTTTCGGGAATCATTGCCATGTGTGTTGCTCCTTGATTAAGCGGCCTGGTCGAGGACTTCGGTCAACCACTGGTTGGTGACCTCGACGCGGAAGTTCGGGTTTTCAGCTGGCGGCACGTCGGTGAACCGGATGTTCCAGTACACCTTGCCCTGCTCCAGCTGGCTGGCGGTGTTCAGCTCGGGATCGGCGAACACTTCGAAATTGATGATTGCGCCCTGGGCCTTGAGATCGCGCATGAAGGCTTGCAGGCCTTCGGTCACGTCCTTGACGTAGGTGGCAGTGATCGAGCGGTCGACCGCCCACTTGTGGCCATAGAGGATCGCGTCCATGACGATGTCCATGGTCCGCACGCGGGTGACGAAGGCCCATTTCGGATCGCTGCTCAGGGTGCGGTTGCCCCACAGGCGGTAGCCGTCATCGCGAATGACCGTGGTGATATTGGCGTTGTTGAGCAGGTTGGCGCGGCAGGTTTCGTCGCCATCGAGGTACTCGATCGGGCGACCGGTGCCGGTGATACCGACGAACTCCTTGTTCGACGGCGAGGCCCAGAAGCCGTACTCGCTATCGGTCCAGGCGAACAGGCCGGCGACCCAGGCCGAGGCCGGTGCGTCGACGGTGGCGTCAGCCGTGGTGTCCCAGTACTGCACGCCCGGATCGACGAGGAAGGCGCGCTTGGCACCGAAGTTTTCGGCATAGGCAATGGCAGCCTCGTCGGTGGTGCTCGGGCCGTCGAGGATGGCCAGGCCGCGCAGCTTGTCAGCCAGAGCCACCAGCGCCGTGCCGACGGCCTGGGTGGCGCTGTGTTTAGGGGTCACCAACAGACGCGGCTGGGCGTTGAAGCGGCTTTTACCGTCGAGCAGCGCCTGCAGGCCGGTGCGTTTACCGTCGGCCAATACACCGCCGATGATTGCCGAAGTCTGCTCGGCGGCATCCTCAAGCTTGGCCACGCCACAGGCGACGATGACCGCCTTGGCGCGACTGTAAATAGCCTGGCAGGCCTTGGTGATTGCCGCATTCGCGCCGAAGGCAGCGATGGCTTCACGCTCGCTGGTGATCAGCACCAGGTCGTTGGCCTTGGCCGTGGCGGTCGGGCCTTCGGTAAAGGTGTCGACCAAGCCGATGATCGAGGAAGAAGGCAGCGCGATGGTGCGCGCGCCAGTGTCGACGTTGGTGACGGTGACGCCGTGGAAGAATCCACTCATGTTTGAATCTCCAGAAATGAAAAGCCCCGCAAAGGGCGGGGCTGTCGGTTACGTATTGCAGGACGGAAATGAAAACGCCCCGTCAGTGCGGGGCGTTTATTGAAGCAAGTCAGCCAGCCATTGCGGCTCTATAGGTCGGTGATCGATTAGTGGGAACTCTCCCACCTGGGGCCAGTCACGCAACGCACGCCTATAAGCTTGCAGCGCTTCATACTGCGCGTTAGTGAGCGTGGTGGTGCCACCCGCCTCCAGTTCGTCACGATGCCGAGATACGACACCATCGGTCGCCAGCAAGCATTCATCACGCCATTGCCGTTCAATGGCGGCCAAAACATCAGCGTCCGGCGGCGGCGGATCAGCCAGCGCCGGATAGCCATCTTCCCCCCAGGTAATAACCTTGCCTTTAGACTGCCCCGCCAGTAGATCAGCGTGATACTCATCAGAGATTTCAATCACGTCATTCGGCATAGAGCTATGAATTGTTAAGTTGTAGAAGCCGCGCGTTGTTTTTGAAGTGAACATAAATCCCCATTATTTCCCGATAGCAAATACGTAAACACCAACACCATTTGCTGCAGCGGTTATCGGTACCCCTGTAAGGCTTGCCGACCCAATATTTACAGGCATCGACGCCGCAACCTGCACATTAAAAACTGCTGTAGGGAATGCAATGGGGAAAGCAAAAGTCAACGGGGCCGGGCCTGCAGCCATGCTTCCCCACTGCAAAATCAGCCCACCTGGCAGTTTCTGATATCCGTTTCCCTGAAGAAGTGAGGCGAAGACAGAAGACGCACCGAGCTGCACGCCCCCCCACCCGTACCAAGCCCCCCCGCCGACATAAGCGATTGTCACGCTATCGCCAGGACCTAGCACGAAGGTGCGCGGCGTACCATTTCCAATCCCGAATAGGGCTTGGCCAACTGCCGCCTGCACGGTCACAGTTCCAGAGCCGGAGTTATTGAACTGGAACGTCGCCCCCACCGCTTCGGCCGCGCCGATTGGCAATGTTACGGTGATGGTGCCCGAGCAGTTAATGATCTGGCCCGCGTTATCCAACGCTAGAGCGCGCGTTGTGTTTACGCTGTTCTGACTGGAGAAGTTGCCAAGCGCCCGCTGTACGAATCCTGTCGAGGCAATGCTGGAGCCAGCGTCGAACCTCGCGGGTGTGGGGGCTGTTGGGTCGCCAGTGAATGCCGGACTTGCCGTGCGCGCCAGGCCGTTGGTGATGTCCCGGAACACCAGAGCGGTGGCCCCGATCACGATTGGCGCGTCGGTGATCAGCTGCCAGACGGTGTCGGCCAGGGTAGTCCCGGTTTCGGTAGAGACCGTGAGCGCCGGGGTTACCTCGGCGTTCTCGTCGGCATCGGCACTGCGTGCCCAGGCCCCGGCCGCTGCTACATAGATGCCGTTCTGACTGCCGGCGGCCTGATTCTTCACCAGTACGCGGTCGCCCGCCATCAGCGCCACGCCATCCACAGCCTGCAGACCGTTTAGAGTGATGTTCGCGGTGGTGGCCACGCGTACGGACGCCTTAGCGTCCTGGCGGTTCATTGCGGTGACGATAGCGGTGTCGACATATTCGCGAGTGGCCAGCACGACACTGGGATCGATCTTCAGTTCGACGGCGCCAGTATTGTTGACGATCAGCACCATGCGCACGGTCTGGGTACGGCCACTGCCTTCGGCGAGCAGTGGCTTGTAGGACGGCGCACAGTTAGCAATGGCAATCAGCGTGCCGGTGTTGTCCAGCAGACCGATTTCCCGAATCCACCAGCCGCCCACTGTCTCAGGGATGACTTGCTCGGCGATAATCTGGGCAGCGTTGCCCGCATCGATACTCAAGCGGTTCAGTGGCGCGCGGCGAACCTCATTGACCAGGATGGTGCGGTTAGCATCCGGCACAGGCACGTTACCGTTACCGTCCCCCACCGCCATCTGGGTGATTTGCAGGGGGGTACCAATGGCCGCAGCATTGGCCAGCTTGGCGGCACCGAGGGTGGTGAGAATAGCGTAATAGGTCACTGCCATGGGTAGACGCTCATAGTGTCAATTGTGTGCTCGCGGCCCGGCATGCTGAAACTGCCGACAACCTCGAGTTCTTGGGATAGGTAGGGGTAAACGGTAAGGGTGTCGCCGTCGTAGCACGCGGCTGAAACAGGCACGGTGCCCTGCACTTCGAGACTGATCGCCAGCCCGATCAGTTGCCGGGAAACGGGCTTCGCGTCGTCAATCAGGCGCTCAAGCTCCTGATACATTTCCTCAGTGATGCCGGTATCGAGCACGCCAACCTGAAGGCGGAAGGTGCCGGGCACCCCCTGGGGGGCTTCCTCCCACCACTCCTGTACTTCGATCAGGTAACCCAGCGGCTCCACGACCCGGCGCAACGCACCGATGGTGCCTTTATGCGCATGCACGTAGAACGCCGAGCGAATCACCGAGCGCTTGATTGCCTCTGGCCAGGTTTCGTCCCAGCGATCCACCGACCAGGCCCAGGCCAGTTGGTGCAGCAGGTGCGCCGGGCAGGTGTCCGGGTTGTACAGGGCGCGTAGCGGTATCTCGGTAACTTCAGCACCAGCGGCCTCGATGGCCTGTTCAAGCGCGGTACTGTTGAGCGGGAGCAAGCTGTTCATCTCAGCTCCCCCGCGTCACGCTGATGCCTTCGCACCAGGCCGCTTGCGCCATGCTCGGACGGATATCAGTCCAGTTGTTCAGATCGACCCGACTGACGCCATTGATATGCAACTGGGCATCCACCCCCGAGCGCGCTACTTCAACGCCCAGTCGCCGGCGAGGATTGACCCAGGCTTGCAGACGGCGCTTACACTCGGCCAGGGTTGCCTCGATCTCCGGGCCGCTGCCACTCATGTGCACCACGGCATCGATGCGGTACGGCAGGATTTCAGCGCTCTGCACTGTCAGGCGATCGGCCACCGGGCGCACATCGTCGTCGTTGAGCCGGGCGCGGACGGTTTCCAGCAAGTCGGCAGCCGCCACGCCATTGCCCTCCAGGGCCAGCACCGTGACCACCACAACCGCTGGCGACGGGCTCTGCGCAGTTGCATCGGCGACCTGGCCGGAGGCATTGCGGGCATGCAGGATGTAGCTGTTGCGCGGCCCTGCGGTGGTCAAACCTTCATAGACCAGTTGGACTCGCTCACGCAGGGCATCATCCTCTTCAAGTACCTCTGGCGTCGGCGGCACCGTGTCCGGATTCCCGGCCTGCACCACCAGGCGCTCAAGACGCACATTGGCGGCGAGTTGATCGAGGTCGGTGCCTTGCGCATACGCCAGCAACAGCGCCTTGGCGGCATCGTTGACCCGCGCCCGGTTGAGCAGTTTGCGATAGGCACCGACTTCCAGCAGTTTTGTCACCGGGTCGCTCTCCAGCAACGCGTCCCAGTTGTCGCCCATGTGCGACCGGAAGGTCGCCAGGTCCTCCTGGAAGATGGTCTCGAAATCGAGGTCTTCCAGCACCTGAGGCGCGGGCAGCGCCGAAAGATCCAGACTGCTCATGCCGTCACCTCCAACAGCTGGCTATCGCCCAGGTACTGTCCGCTGAGCTGCAGGCTGATCTGCCCGCCCGTCACCGCCAGCACCCGGACCCGCTCCAGTTTCAGGCGTGGCTCCCAGCGTGCGAGGGAACGCGCCACTTCGGCCTGCACCGCACTTTTCCAGCCGTCATTGACTGGCAGATCGACAAAGCGTCGTAGCGCGCTGCCATAGGCCGGACGCATGCGCCGGCTGCCCAGCGGTGTGGTCAGGATGTCTTCAATGGATTGGCGCACATGCTCGATGCCCGACAGCGATGCACCGGTACGGCGATTCACTCCGATCATCGGCTTACTCCTTTATTAGCGTGGCCATGATTTCTCCAGGCGTAAAAAAGCCCGCGTCGGCGGGCTGGGTTCAATGCTTGTGGTTGGCGGTGTTGCCGCCGGTGTCGATGATCTTGCCGCCGCCAAGGATGTCGCCGGTTACCCGTAGCATCCCGTTGACCTGCACCTCACCGGTCAGGGAAATGTTGGTGGCTTGGGCAACAATGGAGTCGGCGGTGACCACTGCCGAACTGCCGCCGACCTTTAAGGTCAGGGTGCCGCCGGGCAGCTCGATGGTGTAGCTGCTGGCCTGCCAGTCATAGACCAGCGAGCCGCCGTCGGCGAAGCGCCAGACCTCGACATGCTCGCGGTTGTCCGGTTGATCGCCGGCGTTTCCGTACAGACCGGGTATGAAAGTACCTTGCGCGGGCTCACCGCTCGGGCTGACCAGCACGCCTTGCTCATCAAGGCTGGGCGAGCGCCAATGCCGCGTCTTGCCAGCGGACAGGCTGTGCCAACGGACCCAAGTGCTGGTCCAGCCGGCACCGTCGGAAACCCGGACCTTGGCTGCGGCAAGATCGACCGCAACCACCCGGCAAGGAATGATCAACGCCGCCAACATGCGGTCATGGGCTGCACTGGCGTAGCTCATGCCAGGTCCTCCGGTGATTGGTAACTGCCTTCATTACCAAGGCCGGTGTCGGGGCTGAAGGCAAAAGCCAACGGCCCCGGCTCATCAGGCCACGGCCATTGCACGATACCCAGGCGCAAGACCTGCTCCCATTGCACCCGCCACTCGACCGCAACGGGCGAAGCCGGGACGGCGAGCACAGGCAGGGCCTGCACCTGTTGTGTCTCTTCGACGAAGTCCAGCCCCCAGAACTGCTTGCGCAGCAGTACAGCCAGCTGAGTTGCCAGGGTAACGGCCTGCAATGACGCCTGTGGAAGGTTGCTATCGACCAGGATGCGCGCCTCGAAAGTCGCCGCGATGCAGGAGCGGCCATCGCCAGGATCGATGCCTGGTTTCAGGCCGGTGATGGCATGCAGCAGTGCTGGCAATGTTGTGCTTTGGTTAGCCGGCACATAGGCCTCAACGGTTTCGAGCACAGGCATTGCGAGCTTGATGGTGGCGGTGATGGCCTCATGCAAAGTCGTCAGCTCGTTCACAATCGCTCCTCCTTGCTGGCCGGTTTGTTGAAGTCCTGCGCCTCTACCCCCAGCCGCCGCGCCGCCCAGCGCTCATACAAACCGATCGCCACATCGGCTCCTGCCATCGCGGTCAGACAGCCAAAAGCACTGGCAGTCCAGATCGACATGCCGCTGGCATACAGCAGCATCACCGTGGACACCCCGCAGACCATGCAGGCCCCTGAGCGCAAAAGCAGACGCCGAACCAGCGCCCAACCTCGGGCGCCGGCCTTGTCGGCGCGCCACATTTCTCCGGAAATGCCGCCCAGCAAGGCCAGGACGATCACCAGCCAGATCGGCATTTCCAGTAACGTCTGTTGCTCGTTTGTCACTGTCCTGTCTCCTTGAGTAGTTCCGCTCGGCACCTTGCCTGCGGCGTGTGTTGTAGAACCGATCACTCGGCATTCCAAAAAGCCCGGTCGCCCAGGCTTTTCAGTAATGCGTTGTCGAACCGCCCGCCACGACTGGTGCCCGGGCAACTCCGCTTCAAATTGTTCTTCCGACCGCGGCCGCCTGCCCGCCGGATAACTGCTTGTGGTGCTTTACGCTGCACACCCGGGTCAGTTGCCAACCCTCTGAACAGTTCAGGCCTGTTCATCGCTGCCTTTGTCACTGCCGGTGTCGACCGGCTTGAGACAAAGATTATGCATTGGTGCATATGCAGTCAATGCATTTGTGGAAATATTTATGCATAGGAAAATGCACATATGCATGTAAGCCTTATGCCGTGGGGCCTGGAGTGCTTTTCAGCAGACGAAAAAAAACCCGCCGAAGCGGGTTTTCTGATTGTCGGGATGTGAGTCAGCGGGCGTACATGCCCCACCAGAACACATGACCGAGGATGCTGATCTGCTCTTCCTGCATCTGCTGGAAGCTGTAGTCTTCATCCGGGTGTTCATCGCGGTTGAAGCTGCGCAGGCGTATGCCGGTAGGCAGGCGATACAGCTGTTTCACCCGCAGTTGACCATTGTGATTGATGGCGTACAGGTCGCCATCGACGATATCGCCGATGCCACTCTTGCCGGCGTTGACGCCCACCGTGGCGCCATCGCGCAACACCGGCAACATGCTGTTGCCACGCACGGTGACGCATTTGGCCTGGTCGAATTGCACGCCGTTGTGACGCAGGCTGCGCTTGCCGAAGCGCAGGCTGGCCTTCTCGCTTTCTTCGATGACGAATCGTCCTGATCCTGCTGCCAACTCGACCTCGCGAAGAAACGGAATGGATACCTCGTCGTCCTCGACGGGCGTGTCGTCATCCCACAGGCTGATGTCGTGCAGCTCGGCATGACTGCGCCCGGGCACGGCCTCGCGGCTTTCTCCAAGCTCGACGCGCCCACGCAGTTGATCGGTACTTACCCCGAAATACTCGGCGATCTTCGACACATGCTTATCGGAAGGATCGACGATCTTCTCACTAAGAATGCGCGACAGGGTGGATTGCGGCACGCCGGTACGCCGGTGCAGCTCCGTGGGGGAGATACCGTGACGGTCGAGCAGTGCTCTCAAGACGGATGCTACGTTGCGTTTTTGCATAATTTGCATAATGCAATCGCTTGATACGAAATGCAAATGCCAATATGCACGAAACTGCATGGACAAATGGTCGCGCGCGGCTGTTCGCCTCGGCATCGCGCGCAAAATCCCTGTACCATTGCCCGCTTGCCTTTGGTCTAAACGACACTGCGAGCCAAGTTTCTGTAATGAGCGATCTTTCCGCACACACCCCGATGATGCAGCAGTACTGGAAGCTGAAAAACCAGCATCCGGATCAACTGATGTTCTACCGCATGGGCGACTTCTACGAAATCTTCTATGAAGATGCGAAGAAGGCCGCAAAACTCCTGGACATTACCCTGACTGCCCGCGGGCAATCGGCGGGCCAGTCGATCCCCATGTGCGGTATCCCCTTCCACGCGGCCGAGGGCTACCTGGCCAAGCTGGTGAAGCTGGGCGAATCGGTGGTGATCTGCGAACAGATCGGCGACCCGGCCACCAGCAAGGGCCCGGTCGAGCGCCAGGTGGTACGCATCATCACCCCGGGCACGGTCAGCGACGAGGCGCTGCTCGACGAGCGCCGCGACAACCTGATCGCGGCCGTGCTGGGTGACGAGCGCCTGTTCGGCCTGGCCGTGCTGGATATCACCAGCGGCAACTTCACCGTGCTGGAGATCAAGGGCTGGGAAAACCTGCTGGCCGAACTTGAGCGCATCAATCCGGTCGAGTTGCTGATCCCGGATGACTGGCCACAAGGCCTGCCGGCCGAGAAACGCCGTGGCGCCCGCCGCCGTGCGCCGTGGGACTTCGACCGCGACTCGGCACGCAAGAGCCTCTGCCAGCAGTTCGCAACCCAGGACCTCAAAGGCTTTGGCTGCGAGAAGCTGACCCTTGCCATCGGCGCTGCAGGCTGCCTGTTGGGCTACGCCAAGGAAACCCAGCGCACTGCCCTGCCGCATTTGCGCAGCCTCAAGCATGAACGTCTGGACGATACCGTGGTGCTCGACGGCGCCAGCCGCCGCAACCTCGAACTGGACGTAAACCTGGCCGGTGGCCGCGACAATACCTTGCAGTCGGTCATCGACCGTTGCCAGACCGCCATGGGCAGCCGTCTGCTGACCCGCTGGCTGAACCGTCCGCTGCGCGACCTGAAAGTGCTGCAGGCACGCCAGGGCTCGATTCGCTGCCTGCTCGACAGCTACCGCTTTGAAAAACTGCAGCCGCAGCTCAAGGAAATCGGCGACCTCGAACGGATCCTTGCCCGTATCGGCCTGCGCAACGCCCGGCCGCGGGACCTGGCGCGCCTACGCGATGCCTTGGGCGCCCTGCCTGAACTGCAGAACGCTATGGCGGAGCTCGAAGCACCGCACCTGGCGCGCCTGGCGGCCATCACCGGCACCTACCCGGAACTGGCTGACCTGCTGGAAAAAGCCATCATCGACAACCCGCCCGCGGTCATCCGTGACGGCGGTGTGCTGAAAACCGGCTACGACAGTGAACTGGACGAATTGCTGTCCATGAGCGAGAACGCCGGCCAGTTCCTTATCGATCTGGAAGCGCGGGAAAAAGCCCGCACCGGCCTGGCCAACCTCAAGGTCGGCTACAACCGTGTGCATGGCTACTTCATCGAGCTGCCAAGCAAGCAGGCCGAACAGGCGCCTGCCGACTACATTCGGCGGCAGACGCTCAAGGGTGCCGAGCGCTTCATCACCCCGGAACTGAAAGTCTTCGAAGACAAGGCACTGTCGGCCAAGAGCCGCGCCCTTGCCCGCGAGAAGATGCTCTACGACGCGCTGCTGGAAACCTTGATCGGTCATTTGGCGCCCCTGCAAGACACCTCCGCGGCCCTGGCCGAGCTGGATGTGCTGAGCAACCTCGCCGAGCGCGCACTGAACCTGGACCTGAACTGCCCGTCCTTCGTCGACGAGCCGTGCATGCGCATCAGCCAGGGTCGCCACCCGGTGGTCGAGCAGGTACTGACCACGCCGTTCGTGGCCAACGACCTGGCACTGGACGACAACACCCGCATGCTGGTGATCACCGGCCCGAACATGGGCGGTAAATCCACCTACATGCGCCAGACGGCGCTGATTGTGCTGATGGCACATATCGGCAGCTTTGTGCCGGCAGCCAGCTGCGAGCTGTCGCTGGTCGACCGAATCTTCACCCGTATCGGCTCCAGCGATGACCTGGCCGGCGGACGTTCGACCTTCATGGTCGAGATGAGCGAAACCGCCAACATCCTGCACAACGCCACCGATCGCAGCCTGGTGCTGATGGACGAAGTCGGCCGTGGTACCAGTACCTTCGACGGCCTGTCCCTAGCCTGGGCTGCCGCCGAACGTCTGGCGCAACTGCGCGCCTACACGCTGTTTGCCACTCACTACTTCGAACTCACGGTGCTGCCGGAAAGCGAACCTCTGGTGGCCAACGTGCACCTGAACGCCACCGAGCACAATGAGCGCATCGTGTTCCTGCACCATGTGCTGCCGGGCCCTGCCAGCCAGAGCTACGGCCTGGCCGTGGCGCAACTGGCGGGCGTACCGACGCCGGTGATCCAGCGTGCGCGCGAACACCTGGGCCGGCTGGAAACCGCCAGCCTGCCGCATGAAATGCCTGCAGTGCCCAAGGGTGCGCCAGATGTTCCGCACCAGAGCGACCTGTTTGCCAGCCTGCCTCACCCGGCCATCGAGAAGCTCGGGAAGCTCGACCTGGACAACATGACGCCGCGTCAAGCTATCGAAATGCTCTATACACTGAAGACTCTGTTATAACGCGAGCCCGCACAAGCTGATAGAATCCCGCGCGGTTTGGCGGTGCTGCAGGTTACTAGCCTGGCTTGCAGCCGAACGACCAAACCGAGCGACCCTGTCTGGAAGGGTATCGCTGCCGTCGCCTGAGGAGAGAATTAGAAATGACCTTCGTCGTCACCGACAACTGCATCAAGTGCAAGTACACCGACTGCGTAGAAGTCTGTCCGGTGGACTGCTTCTACGAAGGCCCGAACTTCCTGGTCATTCACCCGGATGAGTGCATCGACTGTGCACTGTGCGAGCCTGAATGCCCTGCCCAAGCCATTTTCTCGGAAGACGAAGTGCCAAGTGGCATGGAGAACTTCATCGAGCTCAATGCCGAGCTGGCAGAGATCTGGCCAAACATCACCGAGCGTAAGGATGCCCTGCCGGACGCTGAAGAGTGGGATGGCAAGCCAGGCAAGATCGCCGATCTGGAGCGTTAAGCACTCCGGTTCACTAAAAAAGGCCCTTGGAGGGCCTTTTTTTATGTTTATTGCAGGCAAAAAAAAGGGGCGGTTTAACCCGCCCACATTTTTTCCGTAGTCCCTTTGTTCCCTTTCATCATCCTGATGAATCGCGTCCTGCGATGTCCTTTGCCATCATCCTTGATAGCCTGTGTCAGTCCGTAGACACAGTTGAGATACTAGCGTTTGCAGCATTTCCTTCAACAGGTCAGAACTCTCAAAATGCTGCAGAAACGTATCTGAAACAAAAAATAGATTTGTTATTTATCAATAGCTTACAAAAATAACCACAGTGAAAACGACAACGTTTTACTAAAACCTATAGCGATGACTTACATAACGGGTAAGCGAAGGCTTACACGGAAAACAACAGTGCC
>Ga0247821_10000024_pt1 | contig 83594 bp, 76 predicted proteins | sample 13C_Glycerol_Day_FD_192481 | JGI IMG/M metagenome (GOLD analysis project Ga0247821, IMG submission 192481) | Soil microbial communities from agricultural site in Penn Yan, New York, United States - 13C_Glycerol_Day14 | ecosystem: Environmental > Terrestrial > Soil > Agricultural land | place... | reverse complement strand
CCCTCGCTCTCTACAATCGCCCCCAGCAAGGCCGGCCGCCTTTTCTGTTTCGAGCCGGCCCAGGAGCCCCCTCATGGAAGAAACCGCGCAGCACTGGCTGCATGCCCTGTCCGCACCCATGGCCGCCCTCAATGGCGCCAGCTACACCGCCGCGCAGTACTTCGAAGGCGACGATCAGACTGACCTCGAACGCTGGTGGGGCATCAGCAACCGGGCGCAATTGCTGGACATGCTCGGCATGGCCGATAACGGCCACGCCACCGAGCTGACCGAAGCCTACTGGCAATTCCAGCGCCGCCTGCCGAGCGAGTGGCAGGCGCTGCTGGCCAGCCTGCCACTGCGCGAACGCATCAAGCACGAATACGCGGCCCGCACCTTCCCCGACTGCGGCCCCGGTGGCACCCGCGCGTGGGACCTGGGGCGGATGAGTTTTCTCCTGCGGGCCGGGCTCAAGAAGGACTTCATCACGCTCGATGAAAGCCTCTACCTGCATTACCGCCTGGCCTTGCGCGCCCGCCACTACTACAACCGCTGGGACAGTTACCTGGCCGGCTACCTGATCGGCAAGGCGCTGTGGAATGCCTCCGACAGCAGCGACGACACCCTGGCCGCCGAACTCGAACGCCAAGGTAGCGAACACTGGAACCGCTGCATCGTGCTCAACCTGCGCCACGGCGCCAGCGACTTGCTGGCCAGCCTGCCGTGGGACCTGGAGCTGCCCGAACCGCAACGCCCCGCCTCACTGGAAGAGGACTGCTGGTCATGAGTTGTTGGATACGCCTGGGCCTGGAACCGACCCAGGACCTGAACAGCATCCGCCAGGCCTACCGTGGCCTGCTGCCGTCGCACCACCCAGAAACCGACCCGCAAGGTTTCCAAGCGCTGCGCGAGGCCTATGAAGAGGCCCTGCGCCTGGCCCGCGAAGGTGAATCGAGCGCCGCCTCCGAAGCTGACGCCGCGGCCCAGGATGACGCGCCACACCCAGCTTTGCAGGCCTTCCACCGCCTGCTTGAAGAGCCGGCCTTGCGCTTCGATCCGGTCGCCTGGCAGGAATACATCGCCGAGCTCGACGAGCTGCCGCTGGACGACCTCGAAGCGCTGAGCTGGCGCCTGCTGCACGAACTGCGTAACTGCGGGCCGATCTCGCACCGCTGTGTCGGCCTGCTGGCCCAGCGCCTGGGCTGGGCCGAACAACTGCTGCGCCTGGAAGATCCACATGAGGTGGAAGCCTTCCTCCAGCGTCTGGAGCAACCCGATCCATTCGACACCGGGCTGATGCGCGATTGGCCGCCTGCGGCGCAGCTGGAGGCGCTGTGGTACTTCCGCAGCCTGGAGTACTGCTTCCAGCAACGGCCGCTGTTCGAGTACGCGCAATTCGCCCAAACCCATACCTGCCTGGCCTTCCCCGACGATCAGGGCTTGATCCAGCGCCTGCTGGTGCAGTTCAGCCAGGCTGGGGTCGCCAGCCAAACCCTGCACGCGCTGCTGCTGGAGCGCCAACGCCAGGCCCCGGACGATCAGGACCTGCTCTACCTGCTGGCCTGCCAGGCCGACGCCCTGGGCGCCAAGCAGCAGGCGATGGACTGCTGGCTGCGGCTGTGGCGCGAACACCGCCATCCGCAGGCTGAGCGCTGGCTGATCGAGCTCTGCACGCAGTACCAGTCGCAACGCCTGCCGCTGCTGATCCAGGCCTTCGATAGTGTGTCGCAGCCCGTTTCCTGGCCCGAGGATCTTGCCGATCCTGCGCAGTTGCTGGGCACCCCGGCACAAAACCCGCAAACCCTGGCGCGCTGGCTGCAAGCCTCGCGCCTGGAGCTGGGTGGTATCGCCAGCCAGTTCATCGACTGGCGCCTGGACGGTGACGACGAACTGCCTTTGCTGGCCCTGCTGCTGGATGACCCGACAGAGGCGCAAGACCGCGCCCTGCACCGCCTGTACTGGTATGCCTGGGCGTTGCAGCGCGGTGAAGCCGAGCTGTTACGGCAGATCCTTGCGCAAACGCCCGGCGAAGATGCCCTCGACGCCTTGATCCTGGAAGGCTTCCAACGCCAGGCCGAGCAACAACTGCACTGGTTGCAACAGGCACCGGTGGTGCAGGCCCTGGTGCAGTTCTGCCAGCGTGAAGACCCTGCCGCGTCATTGCCCGAGGCACTCGCCACGCAACAGCTGCACCCGGCGTGCCGCGAGTGGCTGCGGCGCATGCGCAACTACGGCGCGCCAGCACTGCACAGCCTCAACCGCAACTTCGAGATGCGGCGCATGTTCACCGTCCCCTTCGCCCTGCAAACACAGGACAAACTCGCCGAGCGCGGCCTGTTGCTGCCGCCGATGCCGGATGGCGAAGCCGCCTGGAACTGGCATCGCCAGCAATTATTCATGCTCGCCCTGCTCGAACACCCGACGCGCTGGCTGAGCTTGATACCGGCGCAGTTGCCCGGCCAACTGCACTACCCCGCCGAGCATCCATTCGCCCCGCTGCATGGCGTGCTGCTGCAAACCCTGGCCAGCCCAGACGGCAGCAACGGCCTGTTCGGCGCGCTGGACAGCGCCGATCCGGCACAAGCGCTAGTGGCCAACCAGATGCTGACCTTGCGCACCCTGCTCGACAGTGCCCAACTGCCCAGCGCCGCGCAGCTCTTGGCAAGCCTGGAAAACGAGCCCAACGTGCTCGACGAATACCCGCTGGGCAAACTGCTGTTCTGCGCGGTGCTCTATCACGACCGCAGCTTGGACGAGGAGCAACGCACGCGCCTGCGCAACCGCATCGAGGCGTTGTACATCGAGGACTACGGATACGAGCCGCTGCGGCGCAATCTGGTCGAGGGCAAGACCAAGCATCCGCCGGCTGACCTGTTGCACAAGCAAGGCATCGCCAGCCGCCCATTCAACGATGCCCTGGATGCGCTGGACAGCCTGCTCAACCACTGCGCCCCGCCCAAGACCCGGTTGCTGCGCGCCCTGCAAAAAGCCAAGGACGACGCCGAGCTCGATCCAGGGCTGCGCTGCGCGATCATGGCCTTGCTGTCGTGGAGCGAGCGTATGCTGCGCAACGATCTCAAGCAGGCACCTGCGCCATTCTGGGCGGTGTGGAAGCTCAAAAGCCGGCTCAACCGCACAGGTTTTGCCTTGCACCTGGGCGCGATTGCGTTGTGCGGGAGCTTGATGCTGACCGCCCCCATGATCGTGGTGGTGATGGGGTTGCTGTTGGTCAGCGGCTTTCTCAGGCGCTTGCGTGACATTGGCCAAGGGGTGCCGGCGCTGCTGTTGCTGCTGGTGGTCAGCCGGGTGTTGCCGGTGTTGCCGCTGATGTTGCTGGGGCTGCCGGGAGACAAGCTGCCCAATCGTTATGGCCCGCCGCCGGGCAAGGCGCAGCAGCTGGACGGTGGGTTGCAGGCGACGTTGCGGCGTTTGAACGGTTGAACGATGAGCAGCGGGGGCCGCGTTGCGGCCCCAACACTGTCAATAGCGCAACTCATCCAACGCCTGGCTCAGTTGCTGGCGCTGGCGACTGATCTCCCCGGCCTGCTGCCCCGCCAACACGGTATTGAACGCATCCAGCCAACTGCCAATCAACTCCCGCTCTTCACCCAGGCTCTGCATCCACGCCCGCTCCAAACGCGCCAACAAGGTGCGATTGGGCAGCGCATCGCGCGGATGAATCTTCAACCGCGACAGCCGCTCATGGCTGGCCTGGCGCGCGGGTTCATCCAACCCGGTCGGGCTGCGGTCGATGCTGTGGCTGTGCTTCTGGCCGGTTTCCTGGAAGGTCACATCCACCTCCAACAAGCCATTGATGTCGTAGCTAAAACGCACATCCAGCGACTGAATCTGCCCGGTCTGCTGCAACGGGATCTCGAAACTGTCCACCAGAATATTGTCACGCACCCAAGGCCGCTCGCCCTGATACACAGCGATGCGCACCACTTTCTGCTCGGCATGGCTGCTATAGAAGCGCTCGACCCGCGAGGTCGGGATCACGGTATTGCGCTCGATGATCGGCGAAAACGCCCCGCTGTTCTCCCCGCCACGCTGGGCGGCGATGCCCAGGGTGTAGGGGCAGACATCGGTGAGAATCAGCTCATCGATAGCCTCGTCTCGCGCCTTGCACGCCGCCTGGCTGGCAGCGCCGAGGGCGACGATGGTGTCCGGATCCAGGTGCCGATACGGCAACCGGCCAAACAACTTGGCCACCAGCTGCTGCACCTGCGCCATGCGCGTCGCACCACCGACCAGTACCAGGCTGTCCAGCTCCTTGGGGCTCAAGCGGGCGTCACGCAGAGCCTGCTCGATCGGCGCACGCACCCGGGCCAGCAATGGCGCCCAGATCGCTTGCAGCTTGAGCTCATCGAGTTGCCATTGGCGCGGCTGTGCATCGCCGTTCCAGCTCAGGGTCCAGTTGCCCTCGCCCAATTCATGTTTGAACTGCTCGATGGCGTCATGCAGGCTGGCCAGCGCTTGCGGCTGCAGGTCGTCCAGCGTGAGATTCCAATCGCGCAAGCACGCCAGCAGCAAGGCATCGGTAAAGTCTTCGCCGCCCAGATAGTTGTCGCCGGTGGAGGCATGCACCTCGATCAGCGGCAGCGCGTACTCCAGCACGGTGACATCGAAGGTGCCGCCGCCCAGGTCGAACACCAGGGTGCGCTCGAATTTCTGCTCATGCAGCCCATAGGCCATTGCCGCAGCGGTCGGCTCGTTGATCAGCCGCTGTACCTTCAACCCGGCAAGCTCGGCGGCGAATACCGTGCGCTTGCGTTGCTCGTCGCTGAAGTAGGCGGGCACCGAAATCACCGCCTCGCTCACGGGGCAGCCCAGATAGGCTTCGGCATCTTGCTTGAGCGCGCCCAGGACCAGTGCCGACAGCTCTTCAGGGGTGAAGCGATGCTCGCCCAGCTCGAAGCGCTTGTCGCTGCCCATGAAACGCTTGAACGCGGCGGCCGTGCGCAGCGGATGGGTGGTCAAGCGCGCCTTGGCGGCCTTGCCGACGAGAATGCTGCCATCGTCATCGACGCTGACCACCGACGGCGTCAGCACTTCGCCCAAGGCGTTGGCGATCAGCCGCGCTTGCCCGTCTTGCCAGACGGCAATCAGGCTATTGGTGGTGCCCAAGTCGATGCCCAGCAATGGCGTGGCAACTGCGGGGGAGAGAGAAGTACTGGCATCCTGCATGGTCGGTCTCTTGCTTGCGGTGAAGAGCCGGAGCGGAACCTGCTGGCCGCTTCCGGCGGACAGGGGGCATTCTGACGCAATGCCAGAAACAAAAAAAGCGACCCTAAGGTCGCTTTCTCTGTTGCTTCAGGGTGTTCAGTGGGCCCTTGAAGCTGAATATGGCGCAGCGGACGGGACTCGAACCCGCGACCCCCGGCGTGACAGGCCGGTATTCTAACCGACTGAACTACCGCTGCGCTATACATCGAGTGGTGGGTGATGACGGGATCGAACCGCCGACCCTCTGCTTGTAAGGCAGATGCTCTCCCGGCTGAGCTAATCACCCTTCGTCTCGGTGTGGCGCGCATTCTACGGAGGACGTACCACCCTGGCAAGCACTTTTTTAAAAATTTTTTGCAGGGCTTTCAAGGACCTAGCGCAACCGCCCTTTTCCTTACTAATAAGTGGCTGATGGCCCTCTGACAGGGTTGGCCGCATGGCACCAGTCGGAGAATAATGCCCGCCTTATGCATTAAGGAGAGATCTACCCTCATGTGGTTCAAGAACCTGCTGACCTATCGCCTGACCCAGGAAGTCCCATTCGAGCCTGAGGCACTGGAAGCCGCCCTGGCCAGCAAGCCGGCCCGCCCATGCGCCAGCCAGGAGCTGACCACCTACGGTTTCGTCGCGCCGTTCGGCAAAGGCGAAGACGCTCCTCTGGTGCATGTCAGCGGTGAGTTCCTGCTGATTGCCGCGCGCAAGGAAGAACGCATCCTGCCCAGCAGCGTGGTCAACGACGCGGTCAAAGAGAAGGTCGAGGAGATCGAGACCGAGCAGATGCGCAAGGTCTATAAGAAGGAACGCGACCAGATCAAGGACGACATCATCCAGACCTTCCTGCCGCGTGCCTTCATTCGCCGCTCGATGATCTTCGCTGCCATCGCCCCGCGCCTGGGCCTGATCCTGGTCAACTCGGCCAGCGCCAAGCGCGCCGAAGACCTGCTGTCGACCCTGCGCGAAGTGATGGGTTCGCTGCCGGTGCGGCCGGTGACCGTGAAGATCGCCCCGAGCGCGACCATGACCGATTGGGTCAAGTCGCAAGCCGCCGCGCCAGACTTCTATGTGCTGGACGAGTGCGAACTGCGTGACACCCATGAAGACGGCGGCATCGTCCGTTGCAAGCGCCAGGATCTGAAGAGCGACGAGATCCAACTGCACCTGGGCACCGGCAAGGTGGTGACTCAGCTGGCCCTGGCCTGGCAGGACAAGCTGTCGTTCGTGCTCGACGACAAGACCGTGATCAAGCGCCTGAAGTTCGAGGAGCTGCTGCAAGAGCAGGCCGAGCAGGATGGCGGTGATGAAGCGCAGCAGCAGTTCGATGCCAGCTTCCTGCTGATGATGATGACCTTTACCGAGTTCCTGCCGGCGCTGTTCGAGGCGTTGGGTGGCGAAGAGATTCCGCAAGGGGTCTGAGCGTTGTCGCAGTAGCATTTTGGGGCCGCTTTGCGGCCCTTCGCGGGCAAGCCCGCTCCCACAAGGACCGCGCTGTTCTGAAGGGCAGCGTAATCCCTGTGGGAGCGGGCTTGCCCGCGAAGGGCTGCAAAGCAGCCCCAACTACGCCGATTAAAAGAATAAGGATCTACCCATGCGTGCCCTCGCCGCTTTGAGCCGCTTCGTCGGCAACACCTTCGCCATCTGGGTGCTGCTGTTCGCCTGTCTGGCCTTCCTTCAGCCGCAATGGTTCATCGCCCTGAAAGTGGCCATCGTGCCGCTGCTCGGCCTGGTGATGTTCGGCATGGGCCTTACCCTCAAACTCGACGACTTCGCCGCCCTCGCCCGCCAACCCTGGCGCGTGGCACTGGGGGTAGTGGCGCACTTCGTGATCATGCCGGGCATGGCCTGGTTGTTGTGCCAGCTGTTTCACCTGCCGCCGGAGATCGCCGTCGGCGTGATCCTGGTCGGCTGCTGCCCGAGCGGCACGGCGTCCAACGTGATGGTCTGGTTGTCCAAGGGCGACCTGGCGCTGGCCGTGGCGATTGCCGCAGTGACCACGCTGTTGGCGCCACTGCTCACCCCCACGCTGATCTGGTTCCTGGCCTCGGCCTGGTTGCCGGTGTCCTTCATGGACATGTTCTGGTCGATCCTGCAGCTGGTGATGCTGCCGATCGTGCTCGGTGTCGTGGCGCAGAAACTGCTGGGCGAGCGGGTGCAACTGGCGGTGCAGGTGCTGCCGCTGGTGTCGGTGGTGAGTATCGTGATGATCGTCTGTGCGGTGGTCGCGGCGAGTCAGGCGAAGATCGCCGAGTCAGGCCTGCTGATCATGGCGGTGGTAGTGCTGCACAACAGCTTTGGTTATCTGCTGGGCTATCTGACCGGCAAGCTGTGCAAACTGCCGCTGGCCCAGCGTAAGTCGCTGGCGCTGGAGGTGGGCATGCAGAACTCGGGGCTGGGCGCGGCGTTGGCGGCGGCGCATTTCTCGCCATTGGCGGCGGTGCCCAGTGCGCTGTTCAGCGTTTGGCACAATATCTCTGGGGCGTTGCTGTCGACCTGGTTCCGGCGCATGCAAGAGCCTGTAACAGTAGAAGCCGAGGCTAGACCCGCCAACCCTTGATGACGTTAGTGGCCTCACCGCGGGCCCGCTCCCTCGGGCCCGCGATGAAGGCGCTATGGACATCCCCCCTGCAATTGGGCAATATACTGCGCACTGTGAGGACGACCTCACGACGCACCGCGTGACCAATCAGGGGACGGCCCCATCATTCAAACGATGGAGACACACTCATGTCCTGGATCATTCTGTTCTTCGCCGGCCTGTTCGAAGTAGGCTGGGCGGTAGGCCTGAAATACACCGACGGCTTCACCCGGCCACTGCCAACCGTGCTCACGGTCGGCGCCATGGTGATCAGCCTTGGCTTGTTGGGCCTGGCCATGAAAGAACTGCCACTGGGTACCGCCTATGCCATCTGGACCGGAGTTGGTGCAGTCGGTACGGTGATTGCCGGGATCATCCTGTTCGGTGAATCCATGGCCCTGGTCCGCCTGCTCAGCGTTGCCCTGATCATCACCGGCCTGGTCGGCCTGAAGGTCAGCGCCAGCTGACCTCCCCCCTACTATCTGTTAACGCAGATCGCCGCGCAGAGCACTGACCTGCTCGCGTAGCGCTTCCGGCTGCGCCGCCTCCACCGGGATGGCGGCGCCCGCCACCAGGGTCACCCGCGACCACAGTCGCTTGAACAAGCCCTTGCCCGGATCGCGACTGAAGAAGCTGCCCCACAAGCCCTGCAACGCCAGGGGGATCACCGGCACTGGGGTCTCCTGCAAAATCCGATTGACCCCACCTTTGAACACATCGATCTCGCCATCGGCGGTCAGCTTGCCCTCGGGGAAGATGCACACCACCTCGCCCGCCGCCAGGTACTGGGCGATCCGCGCGAAGGCCCGCTCGTACGTCGCTTCATCTTCACCACGCCCGGCAATCGGAATCGCCCCAGCGGTGCGGAAGACGAAGTTGAGCACCGGCAAGTTGTAGATCTTGTAGTACATGACGAAGCGCACCGGCCGCCGGATCGCACCGCCGATCAGCAGCGCATCGACGAACGACACGTGGTTGCACACCAGCAGCGCCGCGCCTTCATCGGGAATGCGCTGCAGATCACGGTGCTCGACGCGGTACATCGAGTGGCTGAGCAGCCAGATCAAGAAGCGCATGGTGAACTCGGGCACAATGCGGAAGATGTAGGTGTTGACCGCGATATTGAGCAGCGATACCACCAGGAACAGCTGCGGGATGCTCAGCTTGGCCAGGCTCAACAAGACGATGGTAAGGATCGCCGAGACCACCATGAACAGCGCATTGAGAATGTTGTTGGCAGCGATCACCCGCGCCCGCTCGCCCTCGGCAGTGCGCGCCTGGATCAGTGCATACAGCGGCACGATATAGAAGCCGCCGAACACCCCCAGGCCAACGATAGAGACCAGGATCCACCAGGCCTGGTGCATCCCCAGCAGGGCCAGCCAGTCGTGCGCGACGGCGCCGCTCGGCACGTCGCCCGAATGCCACCACCAGAGCAAGCCGAACAGGGTCAGGCCGAACGAGCCGAACGGCACCAGGCCGATTTCCACCTTGCGCCCGCTGAGCCGTTCACAGAGCAGCGAACCCACGGCGATGCCGACCGAGAACAGGGTCAGCACCAAGGTCACCACGGTTTCATCGCCGTGCAGCCAGTCTTTGGCATAGGCCGGAATCTGCGTCAGGTAGATCGCACCGACGAACCAGAACCAGGAGTTGCCGACGATCGAACGCGACACCGCTGGCGTCTGCCCCAGGCCCAGGCGCAAGGTGATCCAGGACTGCTTGAAGATGTTCCAGTCCAGTTTCATCTCTGGCGCCGCCGCTGCCGCGCGCGGGATCCAGCGACTGGCCAGGTAGCCCAGCACCGCGGTGCCGACGATGCCGCCAGCCACCACCGTGGCGTAGTTGCTCGACGACATCATCACCCCGGCGCCGATGGTCCCGGCCAGGATCGCCAGGAAGGTGCCCATTTCCACCAGGCCATTGCCACCGACCAGCTCTTCTTCGCGCAGGGCCTGCGGCAGGATCGAATACTTCACCGGACCAAACAGCGCCGAATGGGTACCCATGGCGAACAGCGCCAGCAGCATCAGCACCAGGTGATTGCTGACAAAACCGACCGCGCCGATGGCCATGATGACGATCTCCGCCAGCTTGATCATGCGGATCAGCGCGTCCTTGGCGTACTTCTCGCCAAACTGCCCGGCCAGCGCCGAGAACAGGAAGAACGGCAAAATGAACAGCAACGCGCACAAGTTGACCAGTATCGAGCGATCGCCTTCCAGGCTCAGCTTGTACAGGATCGCCAGGATCAGCGACTGCTTGAACAGGTTGTCATTGAAGGCGCCCAGCGACTGGGTGATGAAGAACGGCAGAAAGCGCCGCTTGCCGAGCAAGGTGAATTGCGAGGGGTGACTCATCAATCGTATCCCTGAATAGAGCCGCGGAGGGCTTATGCCTTATTAGAATGCGTGCATAGGGTTGAAAGCCACATCCAGCTTGTCAACTGCGATTTTTACCAGTGGCAGCTCAGCCGCGCATTGTCCAAGCTGGGGCTGATCTCTAGCGGATGCTGGATACCCACGGATGGAAGGTTTATTGGCAACGATTTATGCCGCGTTCGCAAGGTACCTGGCTTGGGGCCTTGCCCTATGTTTAGCGCTGGCAAGCTCTCCACCCAGCGAAGCGGCGACAGCTCTTGCCAACGCCAAATCGACCTTCATCGAAAGCCTGTTGGCGCGCATGACTGTCGAAGAGAAGGCCGGTCAATTGCTCATGCGTTTCGCCGAAGCCGAACCACCCCCTCAAATCGTCCTCGATGCAGTGGCGGCAGGCAACGTGGGTAGCGTGTTCGCGCACCCCGCTGCAACGCCCGCGCAGCTGCGAACCCTCCAACAGCATGCGGTAAAGCACAGCCGCCTCGGTATCCCGCTGTTCTTCGCCGGTGACGTGGTGCATGGGCGCAGAACGATCTTCCCCATCGGTCTGGGCCTTGCCTCCAGCTGGGACCTTGACGCAATCAGCGTCAGTGCCCGGGTAGCCGCGCGCGAAGCCACTGGCGATGGTTTGGATATGACCTTCGCGCCAATGGTCGACATCAGTCGTGATCCGCGCTGGGGCAGGATCTCCGAGGGCTTTGGCGAAGACACTTACCTAGTCTCGCGCATCGCCGCCACGGTGGTCCGCGGTTTTCAGGGTGAGCTGGGAGCCAGAGACAGCCTCATGGCCTGCGTCAAACATTTCGCCGCTTATGGCGCAGTGGAGGGCGGGCGGGACTACAACTCGACCGACGTCAGCCCGCTACGCCTCTATCAGGACTACCTGCCTCCTTACCTGGCTGCCATTAATGCAGGGGCAGGCGCCATCATGACTGCTCTGACCAGTCTCAACGGCGTTCCAGCCACAGCTAATGGCTGGCTGCTGCGCAGCGTACTGCGTCAGCAATGGCAATTCTCCGGACTGGTCATCAGTGATCATAGTGCGATCGAGGAACTGATCGTCCATGGCGTTGCCCAGGACGGTGCACAGGCCGCGCAGCGGGCTCTCGTCGCCGGAACCGACGTCAGCATGAACGATCGCTACTATCTGCAAACGCTGCCAGGGCTGATCGAGCAGGGCCAGATTGAGGTTGAACTGCTGGATGATGCCGTGCGCCGGGTCCTGGCAGTCAAATACGATATGGGGCTGTTCGAATCGCCTTTTCGCAGGTTGAGCGGCAGCCACGGCGCTGCTTTCTCCAACGCAGGCCTTGCTCTTTATAGAGCCGAGGCCAGGCACGTCGCCCGACGGACCTTGGTGCTGCTGAAGAATGAACGCGCCACACTGCCTCTCAAGCGCCAAGGTACCATCGCGCTGATCGGCCCGATGGCCGACAACTCACGGGATATCCTCGGCAGTTGGCCGGCCAACGGCCAGCCCAGCCAGGCAGTCAGTCTCTACCAGGGTCTGCGCACGGCATTGGGTGATCATGCACAGCTGCTGTATGCCTTGGGGGCGAACATTCATGACAACCCACCCGCCTTCGACCTGTTGGCCGACAACCAGGTAGTGCTCGACCCGCGACCGCCATCGGCCCTGCTGGCAGAAGCGCTGGCAATTGCCAGGCAGGCTGACGTGGTGATCGCCGCACTCGGCGAGCCGCGGGGGATGTCGCATGAAGGCGCCAGCAAAACCACCCTCGACCTGCCCCAGCAGCAGCGGGAACTGCTGCGCGCCTTGAAAATGACCGGCAAGCCGTTGGTGCTGGTATTGATGAACGGCCGCCCGCTGTCCATCGTCGAGGAAAGCCAGTGGGCCGATGCGGTGCTGGAAACCTGGTTCAGTGGCAGCGAGGGCGGCAACGCCATCGCCGATGTCCTGCTGGGCGACTACAACCCCTCCGGCAAGTTGCCGATCAGCTTTCCGCGCACGGTCGGTCAGTTGCCTGTGCATTACAATACCCTCAATACCGGTCGGCCGTTCATCAAGGAGCGACCGAGCAAATACAAGTCGCGCTACTTCGACCTGGACCCCACTCCGCTGTACCCGTTCGGCTATGGTTTGAGCTACACCACCTTCAGTTTGTCCAGCCTACGCCTCTCCACGCACCAGCTGCCCCCAGGTCAGTCACTGCAAGCGAGTATCACCGTCAAGAACCAGGGCTCGCGCAGCGGCGAGACAGTGGTGCAACTGTATCTACGCGACCGGGTAGCCTCAGTCAGCCGGCCGATCAAGGAGCTCAAGGGTTTCAGGAAGGTATTGCTCGCCCCAGGTGAATCGCGCCGGATCACCTTCACTGTCGACCAGACCGCGCTGGGCTTCTACAACCAGGACCTGCAATGGATCATCGAGCCTGGCGAGTTCGACGTGATGATCGGCCTGGACTCGCAGCACCTCGAGCATGCCCGTTTCGAGCTACTGGAAGCCTCACGCTAGCATTGCCCTGCACCTGCGCCGTCAGGTTTGCAGTTGCCCGACAGCTTCGGGCTTGATATTCGTAGCGCGCAACGCTGGCAGCTAAATGGAGGCTGAGGCAAACTGCGCGCACTGGACGCCCGCCCCGTCGCAAGTAGCGAGCGCTATTCAAGGATGACAGAAGGGATCGATGGGTAATCGCACGCACAACGCTCAATTGAAGGGCGTGATTGAACTAGCCACCCAGACTGGGCAAAGCGCCAGAAACAAACAAGATCTTCTGCATGCAGTGCAGGCGATCCGCGACTTCAAAGGCCCATTACGCTTCGACAATACCCTGCCCTGGTGCCTGACGCTGCTGCTTGCCGGCCTCACCCTGGTTGTCGTTGGCCTTTGCTACCAGTACCCCATGCAGGCAACCACGTGGGCCGCCAAGGTCACCCCGGACAAAGCCCACCTGCTATTGCTGGCCGTGGTAGCAGGGTTGCTGACCATGACCCTGCTCAGCCTGCGCGCGATCTTCAAGCGGGCCAACCTGCTGTCAGGTCTGTCCACTGACCTGGCCAGACGCTCAAGCCTGTTCAGCGCCGGACTGAGCCCTATCGACAGCCCACCTGGGTTGATCCTTGAGCAACTGGGCGAGCACTTCGAAGATTATCAACGCGGCAACCACAGCCGCGATATCACCCGTGCGCTGCGCGGGCGCTATCAAGGCCCGCTGCACAGTTTCGAGTACGCCTACTACCAGCTGCATTACGTAGTCAGACGCCTGGAGCAGGAAGAGGTGTCGGACGGCAAAGGCGGCACCCGCCAGCAAACCCGCGTGGTCTACGACCATCATGATCGCTTCAGCCTGGTGCTGGACTTCCCCTGGATCGAGGGCATTGCCGTGCGCTCGGGCGGGCCGAGCGCCATCGACTTCGAGCACAAGCACCAAACCTCTTCGACCGACTTCAACCGCGCCTTTACCCTGACTGGTGCCAGCGCCATGGCTTGCGCGCGCTTCGCCAAGCCGGTGACGGTTGTGCATCTGCTTGGCCTGAAGCCGAGGTTCAGCCAATTGAACCTTGAGTTCTCGCTGAACCAGGGCGGCTTGTGCATCAGCTTCGACAACAGCGACCTGCTTGGCTTCCAGCTGCCGTGCGACCTGCATTCGCCCAGCGAATTCCACGCGTTGATCGACGCTGGAGTGCCACTGCCCGCGCTTACCCAACTGCTCGAAGCGATCCACACGCTTGCCGAGCAGCATGACGACAACTTCAACCTGCCTCGCCAGGCAACCCCTCATATGGAGAACTGACAATGGATATCCCGGTCATCATCGGGCTGGTCATCGCCGTCATCGTGTCGTTGACGGTGATCGGCCTGTACAACTCGATCATCGGTGGGCACAACCGCGCGCAACGCGCCTGGGCCGATGTGCTGACCTATGAACGGCAGAAAACCAAGGTGCTCGATGCCCTGCAGGAGCAAGTCACCCAGTATCAAGAGTACGAGCAGAGCCTGCTTGGCGAGATCACCCGTCTGCGCAGCGCCATTGCCGAGTTGCCGGCTGCGGCCGATGGCAACTCGCTGGCCAAGACCGAACAGGCGACCCAGGCGCTGTTGAGCGGGCTGCGGGTCGCCTTCGAAGCCTACCCGGACCTCAAGGCGTCCGAGGTGCTGAACAATCTGATGCGCGAAATTACCGAACAGCAGGAAAACGTCGGTGCAGCCATCGTCATCTTCAATGGCGAGGTCGAACGCTTCAACAACACCCTCCAGATGTTTCCAGGCTCGCTGGTCAATGGCGCGCTGAACAAGAAGTCCCCGATCACGCCGTTTACCGATGCCCAGGCCGCGCAGGGTTTCTCGTACCGGCCGAACCTGTAGGCAATGCAGCCGTCGCCGAGGGCGGCGTTGACTGAGACCTATACTGGGCTTCCTGCGATACTTCGACGACAAGGACGTGGTAATGCTCGCCTCACTCAAGCGCTATCCCCCTGCGGTCAACCTGCTCCTGCTGACCACGTTCGTCCTGACCTTGGCCCGCGCGATCACCCTGCCCTACCTGGTGGTCTACCTGGCGGACAACTTCCAGCTCGCAGTCAGCCAGATCGGCCTGCTGATCGGCGGCGCGTTGATGCTGGCGTCGCTGCTGAGTCTGTACGGCGGGCACCTGGTCGACACCCTGCGCAACCACACCTTGGTAATCAGCGCCACGCTGCTGTTCGCGCTGGCCTTCGGCGTGGCCATCGCCAGCCGCTCGGCGTTGCTGTTCTTTGTCTGCCTGGTGCTGATCAACCTGGCCCTGGCGGTGGTCGACATTGCCGCCAAAACGGGCTTCTGCGCGCTGCTGCCGGTCGAGGAGCGCGCCGAGGTGTTCGCCATCAAGTACACCTTGAGCAATATCGGCTACGCCATCGGCCCACTGCTAGGCGTGGCGCTGATCGAGCTGGACGATCAGCTGCCGTTTCTGGTCTCGGCAGCGATCGGCCTGGGCATGTGCCTTTGCTATGCGCGCTTGGGCGATCGGCAGTTGCGCGCGAGCAGTCCGGGACAAACAGGCGCCGGCTTTGGCCAGGTGGCCCTGCGCCTGGCGCGGGATCGACGACTGGTCTGCTTTACCCTGGGCGGGGTGCTCAGCGCAGTGGTGTTCGGCCAGTTCACCGCGTACCTGTCGCAGTACCTGGTGGTCACCGCCAGCCCCGCCGAAGCGGCGCGGCTGGTGGGGTACCTGGTGACGACCAACGCCGTTACCGTGATTGCGCTTCAGTACCTGATCGGCCGGCGTATCAGCCGCCAACGCCTGATGCCCTGGCTGCTGGCCGGGATGGGGCTGTTCATCGCCGGTCTGCTGGGCTTCTCCCTGGCTGATTCGGCGCTGGCCTGGTGCCTGGCGATGCTGGTGTTCACCCTGGGTGAGATCATCGTCATTCCGGCCGAATACATGTTCATCGACCTGATTGCGCCGGAGCATCTGCGCGGTGTCTATTACGGCGCGCAGAACCTGTCCAACCTCGGCGCGGCGCTGGGGCCGGTGATCGTAGGCTTTGCCTTGGGGCAGTGGGTACCGGTGGCGGCCTTCTACCTGCTGGTGTTGTCGGTGATACTGGCGGCAGTGTTTTATTACCTGGGCACACAAAAGCGCTAGATTTTCGGTCAGGGCCCTGCGACGTCCTGCCACTGCGACCATGGTCGGCGCTGACGAAGCCCGAACGGCGTGCCAGACTGGTTGATCGGGACCGCGTTGGTTTTTTTGCTCCGGAGTCTTCATGTCGTTATCCAGCGGGCTGATCGCCGTGGTCGCCCTGGCCTACATGGCCATCATGTTCGCCATCGCCTTTTATGGCGATCGCCGCAGCACGCCGTTGCCGCCGCGCCTGCGTGCCTGGGTATACAGCCTGTCGCTGGCCGTCTATTGCACCAGCTGGACCTTCTTTGGCGCCGTCGGCCAGGCCGCCGAACAGCTGTGGGCGTTCTTGCCGATCTATCTGGGGCCGGTACTGTTGCTGATCTTCGCGCCGCAAGTGGTGCAGAAGATGGTGCTGATCAGCAAACAGCAGAACATCACCTCGATCGCCGACTTCATCGCCGCGCGCTATGGCAAATCGCAGAGCCTGGCAGTGGTGGTGGCGCTGATCTGCCTGGTTGGGGTACTGCCTTACATCGCCTTGCAACTCAAAGGCATCGTGCTCGGGGTCAACCTGCTGATTGGCGCCAACGCCGACGCCACCGGTACCCGCGTACAGGACACCGCCTTGGTGGTGTCGCTGGTGCTGGCGCTGTTCTCGATCGTCTTCGGTACGCGCAGCCTGGACGTCACCGAGCACCACCGCGGCATGGTCCTGGCGATTGCCTTCGAGGCGCTGGTCAAGCTGCTGGCGTTCCTGGCCGTGGGCGTGTTCGTGGTATTCAACCTGTACGACGGTTTCGACGACCTGTTCACCCAGGCGCGCCAGTCGGCGCACCTGGAGAGCTACTGGCAGGAGACCATCAACTGGCCGTCGATGGTGGTCCAGACCGGCGTGGCGATGATGGCGATCATCTGCCTGCCACGCCAGTTCCATGTGACCGTGGTGGAAAACATCGAAGCCCAGGACATGCGCATGGCGCGCTGGGTGTTCCCGATGTACCTGGTGCTGGCGGCGCTGTTCGTGGTGCCCATTGCCCTGGCGGGGCAGATGCTGCTGCCGGGCACGGTGATCTCCGACTCCTTCGTCATCAGCCTGCCGCTGGCTGAAGCCCATCCGAGCCTGGCGCTGCTGGCGTTCATCGGCGGCGCTTCGGCCGCCACCGGCATGGTCATCGTCGAGGCGGTGGCGCTGTCGACCATGGTCTCCAACGACATGCTGCTGCCCTGGCTGCTGCGGCGCAAGAATGCCGAACGGCCGTTCGAGGCGTTCCGCCACTGGATGCTCTCGGTACGCCGGGTGACTATCGTGGTCATCCTGCTGCTGGCCTATGTCAGCTACCGCCTGCTCGGCTCCACCGCAAGCCTGGCAACCATCGGCCAGATCGCCTTTGCCGCCGTCACCCAGTTGACCCCAGCAATGCTCGGCGCGCTTTACTGGAAGCAGGCCAACCGCCGCGGGGTGTTCGCAGGATTGGCCGCCGGTATCTTCCTGTGGTTCTACACCCTGGTGCTGCCGATTACCGCGCATAGCCTGGGTTGGTCGCTGGAACTGTTCCCAGGTTTGGCCTGGCTGCATGGCAACCCTCTGAACCTGCCGATTACCCCATTGACCCAAGGCGTGGTGCTATCGCTGGCGGGTAACTTCACCCTGTTCGCCTGGGTTTCGATCCTGTCACGCACACGGGTGTCGGAGCACTGGCAGGCCGGCCGCTTCATCGGCCAGCAGACCAGCGCCCGGCCCAACAGCCGCTCGCTGCTGGCGGTGCAGATCGATGACCTGCTCAAGCTCGCGGCGCGCTTCGTCGGCGAGGAGCGGGCGCGGCAGAGCTTCATCCGCTTCGCCTACCGCCAGGGCAAGGGTTTCAACCCTAACCAGAATGCCGACGGCGACTGGATCGAACACACCGAACGCTTGCTCGCCGGGGTGCTCGGCACCTCCTCGACCCGGGCAGTGGTCAAGGCCGCCATCGAAGGCCGCGACATGCAGCTCGAAGACGTGGTGCGCATCGCCGACGAGGCCAGCGAGGTGCTGCAGTTCAACCGCGCCCTGCTGCAAGGGGCGATCGAGAACATCAACCAGGGCATCAGCGTAGTCGACCAGAACCTGCACCTGGTGGCCTGGAACCGCCGCTACCTGGAGCTGTTCAACTACCCGGACGGTTTGATCAGCGTGGGCCGGCCGATTGCCGACATCATCCGCTACAACGCCGAGCGCGGCCTGTGCGGCCCGGGCGAGGCCCAGGTGCACGTGGCGCGGCGCCTGCACTGGATGCGCCAGGGCCGGGCGCACACCTCCGAGCGACTGTTCCCCAATGGCCGGGTTATCGAGCTGATCGGCAACCCGATGCCGGGCGGTGGCTTCGTCATGAGCTTCACCGACATCACCCCGTTCCGCGAGGCTGAGCAGGCGCTCAAGGAGGCCAACGAGGGCCTGGAGCAGCGGGTCGCCGAGCGCACCCACGAGCTGTCTCAGTTGAACCAAGCGCTGACCGAGGCCAAGAGCCGCGCCGAGGCGGTCAGCCAATCCAAGACCCGCTTCCTGGCGGCGGTCAGCCATGACCTGATGCAACCGCTCAATGCCGCCCGGTTGTTCTCCGCGGCGTTGTCGCAGCAGGCCGAAGGCATGTCGGACGAGGCCCAGCAACTGGTCCAGCACATGGACAGCTCGCTGCGTTCGGCTGAAGAGCTGATCAGCGACCTGCTGGACATCTCGCGCCTGGAAAACGGCAAGGTCACCCCAGACATCAAGCCCTTCGCCCTCAGCGACCTGTTCGACACGCTGGGCGCCGAGTTCAAGGTGCTGGCGGCGGAAAAAGGCCTGGAGTTCCGCCTGCGCGGCAGTCGCCTGCGGGTCAACAGCGACATCAAGCTGCTGCGCCGGGTGCTGCAGAACTTCCTCACCAACGCCCTGCGCTATGGCAAGAGCCCGATCCTGTTCGGCGTACGCCGCCAGGGCGAGCGCCTGTGGCTAGAGGTGTGGGATCGCGGGCCGGGCATTACCGACGACAAGCTGCAGGTGATCTTCCAGGAGTTCAAGCGCCTGGACAGCCACCAGACCCGCGCCGAGAAGGGGCTGGGCCTGGGCCTGGCGATCGCCGATGGCCTGTGCCGCGTGCTGGGGCATACGCTTGAGGTGCGCTCATGGCCAGGCAAGGGCAGCGTGTTCCGCGTCAGCGTGCCAATCGCCAGCGCCGCAACAGCCGCGCCTAGTGCCCCTGCCGAGCAGCAGCCCGGGCAACCGCTGGCTGGCCTGCACGTGCTGTGCGTCGACAACGAGGCGAGCATCTTGATCGGCATGAACAGCCTGCTCAGCCGTTGGGGCTGCCAGGTCTGGACCGCTCGCAACCGCGAGGAATGTGAAGCGTTGCTGGCCCAAGGCATGCGCCCACACCTGGCATTGGTCGACTATCACCTGGACGATGGCGACACCGGTACCGAGCTGATGGCCTGGCTACGGACCCGCCTGGGTGAGCCGGTGCCAGGGGTAGTGATCAGCGCCGATGGGCGCAACGAGACCATCGCCATGGTCCATGCCGCCGGCCTCGACTACCTGGCCAAGCCAGTCAAGCCCGCAGCGTTACGCGCCTTGCTCAATCGGCATCTGAGCCTGGTTCAGTAAGCGCTTGGTCGCTCAAGGCGCGCTCGAGCAGCTCGGCCGGCAGACTCTTGCTGGCGCGAGCGCCGAGCAGCTTGAGCTGCTCGCTGCGGCTGATCAGGTTGCCGCGCCCTTCACAGAGTTTGTTGCGCGCCGCCGCATAGGCTTTGTCGACTTGTTGCAGCCGCGCGCCGAGCTCGTCCAAGTCCTGGATGAACAGCACGAACTTGTCGTATAGCCAGCCGGCGCGCTCGGCGATCTCGCGGGCGTTCTGGCCCTGGCGCTCTTGCTTCCAGAGGCTGTCGATGACCCGCAGGGTCGCCAGCAGGGTGGTGGGGCTGACGATGACGATCTGCCGATCGAAGGCTTCCTGGAACAAGTTGGGTTCGGCTTGCAGCGCGGCTGAGAAGGCCGCTTCGATGGGCACGAAAAGCAGCACGAAGTCCAGGCTGTGCAACCCCTCCAGGCGGCTGTAGTCCTTGCTGGACAGGCCTTTGACGTGGCTGCGCAGCGATTGCACATGCTGCTTGAGCGCCGCTTCGTCGTTGTTACTGACGAACTGCTGGTAGGCGGTGAGGCTGACCTTGGCGTCGACCACCACCTGCTTGTCGCCGGGCAGCATGATCAGCACATCGGGCTGATAACGCTCGCCATCGGCGCTTTTCAGGCTGACCTGGGTTTGATATTCGCGGCCCTTTTCCAGGCCGGCGTGCTCGAGCACTCGCTCCAGGATCAGCTCGCCCCAGTTGCCCTGGGTTTTCTGCCCCTTGAGGGCCTGGGTCAGGTTGGTCGCCTCATCGGACAGGCGCAGGTTGAGCTGCTGCAGACGCTCGAGCTCTTTGCTCAGGGAGAACCGCTCGCGGGCCTCTTGCTGGTAGCTCTCTTCCACGCGTTTTTCAAACGCCTGGATGCGTTCCTTGAGCGGATCGAGCAGTTGGCCCAGGTGCTGTTGGCTGGTCTGGGCGAAGCGCTGTTCGCGCTCATCGAAGATCTTGCTGGCCATCTCGGCGAACTGCGCACGCAGGGTGTCACGGGCTTGCTGCAAGTCTTCCAGACGCTGCTGGTGGCTTTCCTGCTGCTCGCGCAGTTCAGCCTCCAGACGCGCTGCCTGGGCCTCCAGCCGGCGTAATTCGGCTTCACGGCTGGTGCGTTCGAGCTGCCAGGCATGGGCGGCGTCGCGGGCGTTGTCGCGGTCGATCTGGAGCAGTTCCAGCTCACGGCCAAGGGCGGCGAGGTTGGCTTGCTTGACGCCGTTGGCTTCGCTGAGGTCGCTGATTTCGTCGCGGCTGGCGTCGAGTTGGGCCTGCAGGCCTTCGTGGGCGAGCATGGCCGCGCTGAGGCGCTCTTCGAGCAGCGCCAGCGCGTTCTGCCGGGCTGACTGGCGACGCTGGCTCTGCAGGATCCAGGTCAGGCAGGGAACTGCCGCCGCCACGATGCCCAGCAGAATGCTGGCCAGATCTACTGCCATAGCTACCCCAATTAGTTCGATTTCGGTGGATGGAGCTTAACAGTACGCAGGCTGTTCGGTCCTCGGCCCCGCGTTGCGGGCCATCGCAGACAAGCCAGCGCCTACAGTGACCGCGGAGCCTGTAGCAACTGGCTGTGCTTACGATGGCCCACAGTTGTCAGGTAGATGACATCTGCTTGAGCAACCGCCCAGCCTCCTGCGAGCCCTGCCCTGCCGCCAGCTCCAGCCAATAGCGCGCCTGCTCCGGCTCGCTGCGCTGGCACAAGCGGCCATATTCAAGTTGCGCCCGGCGATCCCCCGCCCGCGCCGCTTGGCGCAGCAGTTCATGGCCAATACGCCGATCCCGGGCATTACCGCAGTCGCGGCAAAGCATCTGCCCCAGGCGACTCTGTGCCACCACCACACCCTGGCGCGCCGGCTGCTTGAGCAAGCGCCCAGCCAGGTGCTTGACGCTGTGCTTGTCACCCAGGCGCGGGCTGTCGAGCAGCCACAGGGCTACTTTCAGGGAAAAGCGCTTGGGAACAGGCTCGGACGATGCGGGGGGTTGAGCGAGGTTTTTACCGCGAAAATTCATGACTGACAGCGAAGGCAATTCGTGAGGCGCGCCACTCTACTCCATTTTTTGCGCGATGGCCTGGGCGTTTGTTGATGAAATTTCAAAAAAATTTGGTGATCTTTTCTTGACGTTTTCCAACCGGCATTTATCACCGAGTCGATTGACGACGATTGTCGGACAGTTATGAATATTGCTGGCACGCCCGTCCTAGAGCAAGCGCTCGGGACAATCCACAGATCCTGTGGATAACTCGGTGGACAACCACTTCATGTTGCCTTCAAACCCCCATGAAATGGGGCCTACAGTCAAACTGTCGATTTTTTCACCAGCTAAAATTAGTGTTTTTTTTCATTGACTTAAGCTTTCAGTCAAGGCATTGGCGAGGCCATCGGCGGTTGTTGCAGTGCCGTTACAAGCTGCGCCTCAAATGTGTACAAGTGCACCGAAACCCCGCATTTGGATGCACGAAAATAGTCCATGCGACCAATTGCCCTGGTTGCTCCCCCACTTCACAAGAGGGCCAGGAACAGACATACTGGTCGGCTTCGCGGCTAAAAAGCAGCGATGCTTGCACTCCCTGTTTTTTTCCTGTAGGGTGCGCCTCGTTAGTACCCAGCTGAAAATCAATTCTGGCCAGTAAGGTCCCTGCAGCGTCCAGCTCCCCCCAAGAGCAGCACCTGCTGAAACAGGACCGGCCCTTTCGATGATTCACTCGGCAGCCAACGCTGCTCAAGCACGAATCACCTCGCAGATTGATCGGGATCTTCACCCAGAGGCCTTGAACCTTCGCCTCGGTGTGCCTGCCCGACTTTTGACGTACCTACCAGTCAGCCCAGCGCCTACCTATTGAATGCGCCACCTCTGGCTGCCCTGTTCCAGTCAGGTTCAGCGCCTCCTTAATAAAGGCGTCACTGGAACGTTTCTAAGATGCATGGATCGTATTCCATGACTAATGCAGGAACCTCCACATAATGACAAATCATCATCAGTTTCAGCGTGCCGTTGGCACTCTCTCTCAGGCCTTCGCCCCACTGAAGTGCCTTATCGTTGCCCCACGCAAGGGCAGCTTCAGCTTCACCCTGGTCGACGAACACGGTATCGCTTGCCACAGCGAGCGCCTGTATCCCGAGCAGTACAACCGCGCCGAACCGCTGCAAGCGGTCATCGATCGGACCCGCCAATCGCTGACCGCGTGATTGGCGAATGCCAGCCCATTCATGGGTTGAATCGGCGCACTTCCCTGCTGCCTGTTGGTTCTTGGCCTAATTGCTGTATGGCATATGGCGAACAACCTCAGGCAGCAATCGATTTAAAAACAGGCCTTTACGCCGTGGTTATCACACTACACTTCAACTCGAGTGGTGTAAGCCGCTTCCGGCGGGCCTGATCCTTCACCAGCTGCCAAGCTCCAGCGCCCGTCGGCCCTTAATAGAACGAGGGCATCATGGGTATCGCTGCGAATGAATTGTGTCAGTATGTGATCCGTCCAACCCTGGTCTACCTGAACCGTCATTGCGCCAGCGCCGAGGCCTTGCTACTCGGTGTCGCCGCCAGCCAATCGGCACTCGGTTCAGCCTTGCACGACCGACGCGGACACGGTCTCTACCGAATCGGTGAGACACGTCACCAGGCCCTGTGGGACGACTACCTCGCTCGCGATCCGGACCTGGCCAGCCTGGTCCGCGGCCTTGCCAGCCAACACGCCTTCCTGGGCGGGCCGCACCTGGAGCTGACGGTCAACCTGCGCTACTCCACCGCCATCGCCTGGATGCTCATCGAACAGCAATCCACCGCCCTCCCCGCGCCCGATGATCTGCTTGGACTTGCCCGAATCTGGCGGCAAATCTTCCAGCCCCAGGGACGCCTGCGTGACTTCACTCACGCTTGGCACACCTGCATTGAACCAATCCTGTCGGAAGCCTCCTAAGCGTCATCCTACAAAAAACCGGAAAAAAGGGAATTTTGGTCGGATTGTCCTACAAAACCGCTCTATCTCCTGCGTTTGAGGCTATGGCGCGGCGCGTGATTTGTTGGTAGCTTTTCGCCCCGGAGATCCCAAGGAGTTTCACAATAATGAAAAAAGTAATGCTCAAAACCTCCCTCGGCGTCGCCGTTGCTCTCGCTTCCAGCCAATTGCTGGCCAGCGGCTTTGCGCTTAACGAGCAAAGCATCAGCGGCATGGGGACAGGTTTCGCGGGTCGTTCTTCTTCTGCCGAAGATGCCAGCACCGTGTTTGGCAACCCTGCTGGTATGTCGCGCCTCAAGCGTGAACAGATCACCGTGGGTGGCGCCGCCGTTATCGCAAAATCCGACATCTCGGGCCCAGGCAGCAACTATGGGGGGGAAACTGACGGTGACATGGTCCCGGTGGTTGGCGTACCGATGGGTTACTACGTCAAGCCAATCGATGATCACTGGAGCGTAGGTTTTGGCGTGTACGTGCCGTTCGGCCTGGTTACCGACTACGGTGGAGACGACGCCGCACGCTACTGGGGCAAGAAAAGCCACGTAGAAGTCATCACCTTCCAGCCGACCGTCAGCTATGCCTTCAACGACAAGGTATCGATCGGTTTCGGCCCTACCTTCAACCGGATCAAGGGTGAGCTGGGTTCCAACCTGAACCAGTCGTTCATCGGTCAGGGTGATGGCGAGGTGAAGATCAAGGGTGACGACACCGCTGTAGGCTACAACATCGGTATTCTGGTACAGGCCACCGATCAGACTCGTCTGGGCCTGACCTATCACTCGATGGTCGACTACAAACTCGAAGGCAAGACTCGCGTCAGCAGCCCGTTGCTCGGCCCGTTCGATGGCAACAAGTTCGATGCCACGCTCAAGATCAAGACCCCAGAGTCGGTGGACTTCTCGATCACCCACGAGCTGGACGATCAGTGGACCGTCTACGCGGGTAGCACCTGGACCCGCTGGAGCCGCCTGGAAGCCATCACCGTCAATAACGAGCTGCCTGCTGCGCTGGCAGGTAGCCCGATCGGTAGCTCCTTTGGCACCATCAGCGAAGAGCAGAACTGGCATGACACCTGGGCTCACGCTATTGGCGTGTCCTACAAGGTCAACAAGGAGTGGACGCTGCGTACCGGCTTCTCGGTCGATCAATCGCCTACCAACAACCATGACCGCTCGCCACGCATTCCGACTGGCGATCGCAAGATCTTCAGTGTCGGCGCAGGCTGGAGCCCGACCGAAGACATGACCATCGACGTGGCCTATTCCTACCTGTGGGAAGAAGACACCAAGGTCAACAATCAGCCGGACTCACCAACTGTAGGCGCGCTGAAAGGCTCGTACCAAGCCAAGTACGAGAACAGCGCTCACGGTGTAGGTGCTTCGCTGACCTACCGCTTCTGAGCTGCTTCTAAGCCGCTTTTGAGTAAGCCAAGCTTCATGAAAAAACCGCCCTCGTGGCGGTTTTTTTTGAGTTCTGCGTAAGCACTTTCCGGCCCACCTGCCACTATCAAACAGACGAATCCGCTTGCACGCCCCACCGCTGCCCGAGGCACTCCTGTAGATAATCCATGAATACCCGCACCTTGGCCGTCATGGCAAAACGATCAGTCACGCACAGGTAGACATCCATCGGCTCGGTCTGCGCATAGACCAGACCAGCCTCGGAGCACTCGAACAAGGGCACCAACGCACCAGCGTCGAGATACGGCCGGACGATGAACTCGGCCAACCGGGCAATCCCGCCGTCATTGAGCGCCATCTGCGTCAGGGCATCGATATCATCGCTGATCAGCACCTGACCGAACTGGGCATCGAAACGCACGCCGTCACCCACAAAGCCCCAGCGCAAGAAACGCCCATCCACCGGATAGCGAAACACCAGGCAACGATGGTCACGCAGCGAGTGCGGCGTCGGCGGCAGGCCAGCGCTCGCCAGATAGCCGGGCGATGCGCAGCAGATGAAGGGGATGCGTGCGATATGCCGGGCGATCAGGTGATCTTCGAGCTGCGGGGTAATGCGCAGGCTGACATCGACCTGCTCGCGCGCATGGTTGACCTTGCGATCAGTCGTAATCAACTCTATCGAAAGCTGCGGGTAGCGTGCACTGAAGGCGGGGATCAACGGCGCCAGCACATGCCGGCCGAATGCCGAGGTCGATGCAATGCACAGGCGCCCCTGCGGTTCGCTGTCAGGCGTGCTCACCGCTTGCTCGGCCAAAGCGAGGTCATGCTCGATTTGCCTGACCCGCTGGTAATACAGGCTGCCCGCTGGGGTCAGGGTCATGCTGCGGGTAGTGCGTGACACGAGCCGCACCTGCAAGTGCGCCTCAAGCCGGGCCAGGTTCTGACTGACAGCTGCGGGACTGATCCCCAGCAGCCGCGCGCCACCGGCGATACTGCCCGCCTCGACCACCTTGATGAAGCTGCGAATGGTGTTGAGCAGATCCATGGCGAGCCCTGATGATTCGTAAGAATCTCTTTATAAAGAACTCAGCCGCGACGGTCTACAGCCCGCCTTGCCCGCTTGTTAACCTGCGCCTCCACCCACTGCTGGAGGTCATCGATGAGCGAACTGTCTCCCACCCGTAGCCGGCGGCGCTTGCGCCCAGGTGCCACGCCTTATGTGTTCGCGTTGTATATGTCGGCCATCATGGCCTTGCTGATGTGCTTTGTGATCACTGCAGCCAATGCCGGGATTACCCCCGACTATCTGGCCAACGTGCTCAAGGCCTACCAGCTGGCAATGCCGGTGGCCTTTGTCTGCGTGTTGATGGTGCGCCCTGTGGTCGTGCGCCTGGTGGCCCTGACCGTGCACCCCCACTAAGCCTCAGGGCTGGGAGGCAATGGCTTTTTCGATCGCCGCCTTGAACTCAGGATCGTCAGGCTTGGTCAGGCTGGAGAAGTTGGCGATCACCTTGCCGCGACGATCCACCACATACTTGTAGAAATTCCACTTGGGCGCACTGCTCTGCCTGGCCAGCTCGCTGAACAACGGCACCGCATCGTTGCCGCGCACATGCTGCGCCTTGGTCATGGCGAAGGTCACACCATAATTGGCAAAGCAGACCTTGGCGGTCTTCTCGCTGTCGGCGTCTTCCTGCTTGAAGTCATTGGAAGGTACGCCAAGCATCTGCAGACCTTGCCCCTGGTACTCCTTGTACAGCGCCTCAAGCCCTTCGAACTGCGGGGCGAAACCGCAGTAGCTGGCAGTATTGACGACCACCAGCGGCTTGCCGGCAAAGCGCTCGCACAAGTCGATCTGCTGTTTGCCGCTAAGCTCGGGCAGGCTGCCCTGCAACACTGCCGGGCAGTCTGCGGCCCAGCTTGAGGCCAGCGTCGCCAGGGCCAGGAAAGGTATCGCCAGCCAGCGTGCATGCATCATGGTAAATCCCCTGCAAGACAGTCCTTGAACTTGCAGGGTAGCGCCTAACAAAGGCTCATGCCCAGTTGCATCAGCGCCAAGCCTCCCCGGTGCCAGCCCCACCAGGCCAACGCCAGCAGCACGATTGCTGCGGCTGCCAGCAGGCTAGCGCCCAGGTAGCGGTTCATGCCGCTTGCGCCTGCAGGCGGGCGACCGGACGCTCACGCACCGGCCAGTTGAGCGCGGCAGCCAACAGACTGAGCAGGATGGAGATCTGCCATACCAGGTCATAGCTGCCCGTGCGGTCGTATACCACCCCACCCAGCCAACCGCCGAGGAAGGCGCCCAGCTGATGGAACAAGAAGACGATGCCGCCGAGCATCGACAGGTTACGTACGCCAAACAAGGTGGCCACCGTGCCATTGGTCAACGGCACTGTAGACAGCCACAGCAGGCCCATCGCAATGCCGAACAGGTAGGCACTGAACTGGGTCACCGGTGCCCACAGGAACAACACGATCACCACCGCCCGCAGCAGGTACAGCGCCGTCAGCAAGCGCGGCTTGGACATGCGTCCTCCGAGCCAACCGGCGGTGTAGGTACCCACGATATTGAACAATCCGACCAGCGCCAGCACGGTGGTGCCGATGGTCGCCGGCAGGTGCTGGTCGACCAGGTAGGCCGGCAGGTGCACGCCAATGAACACCACCTGGAAGCCACAGACGAAGAACCCCAGGGCCAAGAGCCAGAAGCCCGAATGCGAACACGCTTCACGCAGTGCCTGGCCCAGGGTCTGTTCAGCGCCATGACTCGGCAGCGGACGATCCTTGAGCAGGCCCACGAACGGCATGATCAACGCCACCAGCAGGCCCAGTACGAGCAAGGCCGCCGACCAGCCCAGCCACTGGATCAGGCCGAGCGTGCCCGGCAACATGGCGAATTGGCCAAACGAGCCTGCCGCACTGGCGATGCCCATGGCCATGCTGCGTTTTTCCGCTGGCACCGCGCGCCCAACCACCCCGAGGATGACCGAGAAGGATGTTCCGGACAGGCCAATACCGATCAGCAAGCCGGCGCTCAGCGACAGCGACCAGGCCGAGTCGGCCATGCCCATGGTGATCAACCCTGCGGTGTAGAGAATCCCACCGATGACCACCACCTTGGCTGCGCCGAAACGGTCAGCCAGCGCGCCGGCGAACGGTTGGGCCAGACCCCAGATCAGGTTCTGCAAGGCAATGGCGAAGGCAAACACTTCGCGCCCCCAGCCGAAGTCGGCGCTCATCGGCGCCAGGAACAGCCCGAAGCCATGTCGCACCCCCAGAGACAACGCCAAAATCAGCGCCGCCCCCAGTAGCACCCACCCACTGGTTCGCCAAACGGAAGTCATTGTTGTTATCTCCAGCACATCACAAGGTTAATACGGGTATATACCCGCTTATCATCGTACGCGGTCACGCCAAACGCTCCAGCAAGCGCACCAGTTCATCGCGCTGTCCTTCACCCAACTGCTCGACCAACGTCAGCTGAGCGCGCTCCCAGGCCGGACCGGCATCCTGCAAGCGTGCTTTACCAGCCTCGGTCAGCAGCACCACTCGATTGCGCTGGTCTGCCCCCTCGGCCAGGGCCACCAGGCCGTCGGCCTCGAGCACCTTGAGATTGCGCCCCAGGGTACTGCGATCCAGGCCCATGGCTTCAGCCAGGCTGGTGATACTGGGTTGATCGAGCCGCTGTAGATGGCGCAACAGGGAAAACTGGGCGACATTGATGCCGAAGCCGGCAAGGGCCTCGTCGTAATGTCGGCTCACCCCGCGGGCGGCTCGACGCAAATGGGTACAGATACATTCACTGGTCAGCATGGATACGTGTATATACCCGCATCACTGATGTTGCAAGACGTTTCAAACGCGGATCATTGCTGCAAGCGCTTGCGGATGGGCTCGAATGCCGCCGTGGCCGCGCGCTTGAGCGGATCCTCGGCGCCCTGCTCAAACGCCTGCCAGTAACGCCACGGCACCTTGGCAGTGCCCAGTTCGTAGTCCATGCCATCCCAGCTGTCTTCACGAAAACTGTAGAACGCCCAATGCAGGGCGTTTTTGTCCAGCACCGTCAGCACATCTTCAAGGTATTGCTGGCAACCGGGCAGACGTCGCATGCAGCCGAACTCTCCGACCACCAGCCGTGAATGGGGCAGTTTCACTCGGTCGAACCACTCAAGCGGCGCTTGCAGATACTGCGCTACCCGCTGGGCATTCCATTGCTCGGTATGCCCGGCGAAAGGCACCGGCCCGGGATAGGCAAAGGGCTTTTTGCGGGTCATGTTCGGCGCACTGGTAGCCGCGTAGGGTTCGTACATGTGCACGCTATACAGCACCCGCTCATCGCTCAGCGCTGCTGGCCAGTAGGCAAACGCATCCGCTGCCGCGTACCAGCCGGCGTCGAGCATGATCGGCGTGTCAGGGTCGACCTCACGGATCGCCGCCAGCAACTGCTGGTACAAGCCCGGCAAATCGCGGGGGCCGCCCTGCTGGGCGGCGTACCACTGCTGCATCCGCTGTGGGTCTGCGTGTTCGGCCAAACCGCCGAGTTTCTCCGGCGCGGGCTCGTTGATCAGGTTGTAGGCGGCGACTGCCGGGTGATCCTTCAGCGCCTGGGCAAGGTCACGCCAGAAGGCGGCGGCTTGCGCCCAGTAATGTTTGTCTTGCCAGAGGCGATCATCGAATTGGTCGTGATTGTTCTGCGACCAGCGCATCCCCGGCAGCGAAAGCGGTGCGATCACCACTTTCAGGCCTGCGCCATGGGCATGGTCGAGGACCTGCCTGAGCTGGGCCAGGTCGGCTGTGGCGAGCCCCCGATAGGCATCGGCATTGCCCAGCAGAAAGTCGCGTTGCTCAGGTTGCCATTTGTCGTAGGACAGCCGCACCCAAGTGGCGCCATAGCCTTGCAGGGCTTGGAAGTAGGCTTGGGTCGGTGGCAGCCGGTTGAAGCTATTGCCGCCGTGGCGGGGGGTATTCCAGAACTCGATCAGATCGGCGCCATGGGCTGATTGGATGGCGAGCAGAAACAGGCTGGTGAGTATCCAATGGCGCATGCTCGGCGCCTCCTTGGCAGGCTTGAGAAGCGCTCAAGGGTACGCCTGCTCTGCCAGGGGAGCATTGCCTCAAGGATTGCTGGAGATTGCGACTGACCGCCAAGGCTCTATCGCGGGGCACGCCCGCTCCCACGTATTGCACCGAGCTACAGCCATGCAGCAATCACGTAAGAGGCAGCAACGCCAGCCCCAACACCACTGCCAATTCCAACAACTCAAGCATCGCCCCGGCGGTATCCCCTGTGGTGCCGCCTAACCTTCGACACATGAGCTGACGCAACCAGGCAAACACCACGCCCGCCAGCAGCACCAGCCACAGCGCCGCCCAGCCGCCCAACACCACACAGGCCAGTGCACTTGCCAGCAGCACCCAGCGCGCCGTGCGCTTGGGTAGATGCTCAGCCAGCGCTTGCCCAAGCCCACCGGGACGTACGTAGGGCGTGCAGAGAAACAACCCCAGCAACGCCGCCCGCCCAACCAAGGGCGCCAGCACCAGCCAGGCGCCGACGCCGCGCTCGACCAACACCCACAGCGCGCAGAACTTGAGCAACAGTACCAACACCAGGGTGACCACGGCGATCGGCCCGCTGCGCGGATCTTTCATGATCAGCAAGGTGCGCTCACGATCGCCAAAGCCGCCCAGCCAGGCGTCAGCGCTGTCGGCCAGCCCATCCAGGTGCAAGGCGCCACTGAGCAGCACCCACAGGGTCAGCAGCAAGGCGGCATGCAACGGTGCTGGAGTGCCGTGCAGCAAATGGCTGGCCGCCCACAACAACAGGCCGAACAGCAGGCCTACCAGCGGATAGAACAACAATGAGCGACCCGTCTCACGCGGTTCAGGCATCCCCGGCAGGGTGACCGGCAGGCTGCTGAGAAACTGCAAGGCGATCCACAGTGGCAGCATCTCAGGGCAGCTCCCGCAGTTGTCCGTTTTCTTCCAGCTGCAGACGCACCAGCGCGCCATGGCCGACTTCGACCTGCAGCAATTGCTCACGGGGCAGCCCCCGCGCACGGGCCAGCAGCAGGCGCATCACCCCGCCATGGGTCACCAGTAGCAGCTGTTTGCCAGCATGCTCGCGGTGTAGACGCTCGATGGCCACCAGCACCCGTTCAGCGAAGGCCTCGACCGGCTCGCCGCCCGGCGGGGTGAAGGCATAGGGATCGGCCCAGAACAGCCCAAGCGCATCGGCCTGATCCTCCATGATCTGCGCAGCGCTGCGCCCTTCCCAGTCACCGAAGTGCAGCTCGCGGATGCCCGCTTCCAGCTGCACCGGCAACGCCAGGCGGGCGCCGAGTTCGTCAGCAAAGTGCGCGCAGCGTTGCAACGGCGAAGTGACCAGCGCGTGCCACGGCCCGCCCTGTTCGACCGCCGCGCGCATCTGCGCCCAACCCCGTTCGGTCAGGGCGTCGTCAAGGCTGCCGCGCAGGCCGCCACCCAGCTCGGTTTCACCATGGCGCAGCAGGTCGATGATCATGCCGGGCGATCCGCCACCGCAGCTTCGGCAAAGGTCGCCATCTGCCCGTGCAGGGCACAGGCCAAGCGCATCAATGGCACCGCCAACGCGGCGCCGCTGCCCTCGCCCAGGCGCAGGCCGAGGGCCAGCAGCGGCTCGGCCTCAAGGGCCGCGAGCAGCGCCTGATGCCCAGGCTCTGCACCTTGGTGAGCGAACAGCAGCCAGGCACGGCAGTGCGGGTTCAGGCGCACCGCGACCAACGCGGCGACGCTGCAGATAAAGCCATCGACCAGCACCGCCACACCCTGCTGGGCACAGGCCAGGTAGGCGCCAGTCAGTGCGGCGATCTCGAAGCCGCCGACGCACGCCAGCGCCTGTAATGGGTCATCGGCACGCAGCCCGTGCAGGACCAAGGCACGCTCGATCACCTCAGCCTTGTGCCGTACCCCTGCTGTGTCCAAGCCCGTGCCTGGGCCGCTCAGTTCACGTGCCGGGCAACCGAGCAAGGTGCTCGCCACGGCTGCGGCCGCAGTGGTATTGCCGATGCCCATCTCACCGCCGATGAACAGCTGGGCGCCCTGCTCGGCAGCACGTAATGCCGTTTCACGTCCGGCCTGCAACGCCGCCCGCAGTTGCTCGTCAGTCATCGCCGGACGCTGGGCAAAATTGGCCGTGCCGGCGCCCAGACGCAGATGGCGCACGCCCGCTAGCTGCAAGGTGGGATCGATGGTACCGAGGTCGACCACTTCCAGGCTCGCTTCGAGCTGGCGCGCCAGTACGCTGATCGCCGCGCCGCCAGAAACGAAGTTGCGCAGCATCTGCCCGGTCACCGCCTGCGGATAGGCCGAAATGCCCTCCTCGACCACGCCATGGTCGCCCGCGAAAATGCTGATCGCAACGTGCTCCAGGCTCGGCCGTTCACGCCCTTGCAGGCCAGAAAGGGTCACTGCCAAGGTCTCTAGCTGACCGAGCGAGCCGGTGGGTTTGGTCAGTTGCTGCTGACGGGCGCGGGCCTGGTCCATGGCGGCGTTATCGACAGTTTGGCAGGCATCACGCCACCACGATTGGGTCATAGAGCAGGTCCTTTGAGCATCAGAGGAAGGCCGGCAACGGTAAGCACCACGCGCTCGCAGCGCTCGGCTACGGCCTGGTGCAGCCAGCCGGCCAGATCGACATAACGGCGGGTCAGTTCGCCCATGGGCACCACGCCCAGGCCGGTTTCATTGCTGACCAGAATGATCGTGCCCGGCAGGCTTTGCAGACAGTCGAGCAGCGCGTCGCGCTCTTGCGCCAGGCGCTGGTCGTCCTCGAGCATCAACAGATTGGTCAGCCACAGGGTCAAGCAGTCCACCAGCAGGCAGCGCCCTGGCGCCGCCTCGGCGCGCAGTACCGCGGCCAGTTGCAGCGGCTGTTCGATCAGCGCCCAGTGATCGGGGCGGCGCTGGCGATGCAGCTGCACCCGCGCATTCATCTCGCCATCGAGCGGCTCGCTGGTGGCGATGTAGGTCACCGCCAGGCCCGAGTCCTGGGCCAGTTGTTCGGCCAGGCGACTCTTGCCGGAGCGGGCACCGCCAAGGATCAGGTTGCGCATTTCAGGCGACTCCACACAATTGGCGCAGGTGCGCGGTGTCCAGGTGTTGCTCGATCAGGTCGGCCAGGCGCTCGATATCGCGTTCGCGCAGGGCCTCGTAGTCGATGCTTTGCACCGCTTGCAGGCCGGCCCAGCGCAACAGCGCGGCGCACGATTGGCTACCTTCGAACAGGCCGTGCAAATAAGTGGCGAGAATCTGCCCATCGGCACTGATCGCGCCGTCGCAGCGGCCATCGGCCAGGTGCACGGCAGGCTGCTCCAGGGCCGGGCCACGGGTCACCCCCGCGTGGATCTCATAGCCGGCAACCGCCGATTGCTCCAACTGCAAGGTGCCACAGACGTTGCGCAGCTGTTTCTCGGCCTCAAGCTCGGTGACGTAGTCGAGCAGGCCCAGGCCGGCACTGGTACCCGGTGGGCCTTCCAGGCCAAGCGGATCTCGCACTTGGCCACCGAGCATCTGCAAGCCGCCGCAGATACCGATCAGCTTGCCGCCGTAGCGCAGGTGGCGCGCGATGGCGCTGTCCCAGCCGCGCTCGCGCAACTGCGCCAGGTCGGCGCGCACGCTCTTGGAGCCCGGCAGGATGATCAGGTCGGCGGGCGGGATAGGCTCGCCCGGCCCGATGAACTGCAAATCGACCTGGGGGTGCAGACGCAGCGGGTCGAAGTCAGTGTGGTTGCTGATCCGCGGCAGCACCGGCACGATCACCTTGAGCACCTGCGCAGCCTTGCTCGGCTGACGCACGTCAATGGCGTCCTCGGCTTCCAGGTGCAGGTCGGTGACATACGGCAGCACGCCCAGCACCGGTTTGCCGGTGCGCTGTTCGAGCCAGTCCAGGCCCGGCTGCAACAGGGCGATGTCACCGCGAAAACGATTGATCACAAAGCCTTTGACCCGCGCCTGCTCGCTGGCCGAGAGCAGCTCCAGGGTGCCGACCAGGTGGGCGAACACCCCACCGCGATTGATGTCGGCCACCAGGATCACCGGGCAGTCGACCGCCTCGGCAAAACCCATGTTGGCGATGTCGCCAGCGCGCAGGTTGATCTCGGCAGGCGAGCCGGCACCTTCGACCATCACCACCGGGTACGCCGCCGCCAGCCGCTGGTGCGAGGCTAGCACGGCCTGCATGGCGATGGCTTTGTAGTCGTGGTAGGCAACGGCGTTCATGCTGGTGACCGCCCGCCCGTGGATGATCACCTGGGCGCCGGTATCGCTGTTGGGCTTGAGCAGCACCGGGTTCATGTCGGTGTGCGGCGCCAGCCGACAGGCCTGGGCCTGCACCGCCTGGGCGCGGCCAATCTCGCCGCCATCGGCGGTGACCGCACTGTTGAGGGCCATGTTTTGCGGTTTGAACGGCACCACGGCAATGCCCTGGCGCAGCAGCCAGCGGCACAAGGCGGTGACCAGCGTGCTCTTGCCGGCATCGGAAGTGGTGCCTTGCACCATGAGGGTGGTCATGCCGATTCCTTCTGGTAATCATCGAGCGCCAAGCGCAGGCGCTGTTCGTCCGCCGCGCTGGCAGGCAGGCCGAGGCGCACCGCCGCAGGGTGCTCGAACACGCGCACGAGAATGCCGCGCTGGGCGAGAAAGTCATGCAGGCGCGCGGCCTGCTCGCCACGGATGTACTGGAACAAGTCACAACCGCCGCTTGGCGTCAGACCTGCATCATTCAACAGGCTTGCCAGGCGTTGACTGGCCTGCCGGCAACTGACGATCTGCGCGACATGAGCCTGCTCATCGGCCAGGCACGCTTGGCCGAGCACTCGGGTCGGACCGGCAACCGTCCACGGCCCCAGCAGCTCGGCCAGGCGCAGCAGCAGGCTCGGCTCAGCCATGACGAAGCCCAGGCGCACCCCGGCCAATCCGAAAAACTTGCCGAACGAACGCAGCACGATCAACCCTGCACGCTCGGCGCAGTCGACCACGCTGTGCTCTGGGGTGTTGTCCATGAACGCTTCATCGACCACCAGCCAGCCGCCACGGCGGGCCAAGCGGGCATGCCAGTCGAGCAGGCGCTCGCGCGGTACAGTGCGTCCAGTGGGGTTGTTCGGGTTAACCAGCAGCAGCACCTGCAGGCTGTCGAGCGCCTGTTCGACCTGCTCATCGTCAAGCTCCACCAGCTGGTGGCCAGCACGTTGCCAAGCGTACGGGTGCTCGGCATAGCAAGGCCCCAGCACCCCGACCCGACCTGCCGCACGCAAGTGTGGCAGCGCCTGAATCGCCGCCTGCGAGCCAGCCACCGCCAGCAGGTGCTCGGCCCCGTAGTAACGTCGCGCCGCCTGTTCCAGGCCATCTTCGGCCTCAGGCAAGCGCGCCCAGGCCTCAATGGGAATGGGCGGGATCGGGTAGGGCCAAGGGGCAATGCCGCTGGACAGATCGAGCCACTGCTCGCGGGCAATCCCGTAGTGGCGTACGGCCCGTTGCAAGCGGCCTCCGTGTTCAAGCATTGAGGTAGCCTCCCAGGCAGATCACCAGCAGCCACAGCCAGACGCCGCGCTGCACCAGGCTCCAGCCACGCTCGATAGCATCGGCATCGGCCATCGGGCCTTGGCCCAGGCGCGGGCGCTCGTGCAGTTCGCCGTGGTACACCGCAGGGCCACCCAACTCGACCCCCAACGCACCAGCGCCAGCGGCCATTACCGGCCCGGCGTTGGGGCTGTCCCACAGCGGCCCCTGCTGACGCCAGCAACTGAGCGCCAGGCGGGTCTTGCCCAACAGTGCGTAGGTCAGGGCCACCAGGCGTGCGGGAATATAGTTGAGCACATCATCGATTTTCGCTGCCGCCCAGCCGAAGCGCTCGAAGCGCTCATTGCGATAACCCCACATGGCATCGAGGGTATTGCTCAGGCGATACAGCACCACACCGGGAGCACCAGCGACGATGAACCAGAACAACGCGGCAAATACCGCATCGCTGCCATTCTCCAGCACCGATTCGGTGGCTGCGCGGGCCACAGCGGGCTCGTCGAGCTCACGGGTCTCGCGGCTGACCAGATAACCCACGCGCTTTCTCGCCTCATCCAGATCGCCACGGCGCAAGGCTTCGGCTACTGGCAGCACGTGCTCGCCCAAACTGCGCAGGCCGAGCGCGCAGTACAGCGCCAGCACCTCGACCAGCCAGCCGAGGTAGGGCAACCAGGACAGGATCAGCGCCAGCAGGGTCAGCGGCACCACCGCCAGGAACCAGGCACTGACCCCGTGACTGCGCCAGCCCCTGCCGCCGGCATTGAGCCGCTGTTCCAGGCGCGAGGCGAAATTGCCGAAGGCCACCAACGGATGGCGGCGCTGCGGTTCACCCAGCAAAGCGTCCACGGCCACCCCGGCCACGGTCAGCAAGGCCACGCTCATCGGCGCTCTCCCCATTGGTTGTCGTAGAGCATCTCGCTTAACGGGCGTTGCTCGGCCCAGTTTTCCATGACCAGCATCGGCGCTGGGTAGAACGCCTGTACCGGGCCCAGACACAGCACCGCCACTGGCTTGGCACCGGCTGGCATGCCCAGCAGTTCGCCCAGTGCCTGCGGGTCGAACAGCGACACCCACCCCATCCCCAGGCCTTCGGCACGCGCCGCCAGCCACAGGTTCTGGATGGCGCAGGCCAGTGAGGCAAGGTCCATTTCTGGCAAGGTGCGGCGGCCGAAAATGTGCGGCTCACGGTTGTCCATCAACGCCGCGACCAGCACTTCGGCGCAGTCGTTGATGCCCTCGACCTTGAGCTTCATGAACTCATCGGAGCGCTCGCCGAGCGCCTCGGCGGTGCGCGCCCGCTCCTGTTCGACCAGGGCCTGGATGCGCCCGCGTAGTTCGCGTTGGCTGATGCGGATGAAGCGCCAAGGCTGCATCAAGCCGACGCTTGGCGCCTGGTGAGCAGCGTTGAGCAGGCGTGTAAGCAGCTCCGGGGCGATCTCTGCGCCGGTAAAGTGGCGCATGTCGCGGCGCTCACCAATGGCCCGGTAGACCGCGGCGCGCTCGGCCGCGCTGAAGGCGTGCTCGCTCATGGTCGCAGCAGCGCCGCCGCCGCGTCAGGGTTGGAGGGGAAGTAGAAGTGCACGTACGACGCCGTCAGGCGCCCCAGGCGATAGACCGCCTCGTTGCCACGCCCGCCGTTGGGGCTCAAGCCACGAGCGATGGGTTCGAGCGCAGTGGTGGTCAGGGAATGGTGATAGGTATGCCCGCGCAAGGTGCCTTCCGGCAACTCGACCGCCTGCAAGGCCAGGGCGGCGAGGCGCTTTTGCATCACCGCTTCGCCGGGCAGCAGGCCAAGCAGTGGCGCACGCTCACCAGCGACATCGGTCAGTGCATCGAGCAAGTACAGCATGCCGCCACATTCGGCCAGCAGCGGCTTGCCCTGGGCATGGTGGGCGCGGATCGCTTCCAGCATCGGCGCATTGGCCGCCAGGGCCTGATGGTGCAGCTCTGGATAGCCACCTGGCAGGTACAGGCTGTCTATGGCTGGCAACTGGCGGTCGTGCAGTGGTGAGAACAATTCAAGCTGGGCGCCCATCTCGCGCAACAGGTCGAGGTTGGCGCCATAGGTGAAGGCGAACGCCTCGTCCTGGGCCACGCCAATGCGCAGGCCGGCCAGCGAAGGCACTGCTGCGGCGCGTTGAGGGGCGTCGAACGCTACAGGCGGCGGTAACGCTGCATCGCAACTGGAGCCCAGCGCTTGGGCGGCGGCGTCCAGACGCAGGTCCAGATCGTTCAATTCGCTCGCTTGCACCAGCCCCAAGTGACGGCTGGGTAGCTCGATGCCGCGCTCACGAGACAGCCCGCCATACCAGCGCAGGCCTTCAGTAAGGCTGCCTTCGAGCAACTGGGCGTGCCGCAGGCTGCCGACTCGGTTGGCCAGCACCCCGGCAAACGGCAAGTCCGCCTGGTAACGCGCCAGCCCCAGCGCCAGCGCACCAAAGGTCTGGGCCATGGCCGTGCCGTCGATCACGGCCAGCACCGGCACACCGAAATGGCGCGCCAGGTCGGCGCTCGATGGGGTACCGTCGAACAGCCCCATGACGCCTTCGATCAGGATCAGATCAGCATCGGCCGCAGCTTCCCAGAGCAGGCGGCGACTTTCCTCGGCGCCGATCATCCACAGGTCCAGCTGGTACACCGGGGCACCACTGGCGCGTTCGAGAATCATCGGGTCGAGAAAGTCAGGCCCGCACTTGAACACCCGGACCTTACGCCCAAGGTTACGGTGCAGGCGTGCCAGGGCAGCGGTGACCGTGGTCTTGCCCTGGCCGGAAGCCGGTGCCGCGATCAGCACCGCCGGACAATGCCGGGTTTGGCTCATAGTTCCACGCCCTTCTGCGCCCGGATGCCGGCCTGGAAGGCGTGCTTGAGCATGCCCATCTCAGTGACGGTGTCAGCCAGCTCGATCATCTCCGGCTTGGCCGCACGCCCGGTGACGATGACGTGCTGCATGGGCGGACGGGCCTGGATGTCGGTCAGTACCTGATCGAGGTCGAGGTAGCCGTGCTTGAGGGCGATATTCAGCTCGTCGAGCACGACGAATTGAATCGATGGGTCTTGCAGCAATTGGCGCGAGACCGCCCAGGCGGCTTCGGCGGCGGCGATATCGCGCTGGCGGTCCTGGGTTTCCCAGGTAAAGCCCTCGCCCATCACGTGGTAGCGCACGTGCTCGGGGAAGCGGCGGAAGAACAGCTCCTCGCCGGTGCTGTTACGGCCCTTGATGAACTGCACCACGCCGCATTGCATGCCATGGCCCAAGGCCCGGGCCAGCATGCCGAAGGCCGAGCTGCTCTTGCCCTTGCCATTGCCGGTCAGCACCAGCAACAGGCCACATTCGTTGGGGGAATTGGCGATACGCTCGTCGATGATCGCCTTCTTGCGCTGCATGCGCGCCAGGTGGCGTTCGTCACGTTCGGGGGTTTCGCTCATCAGGGTTCTCCGCTGGCTGGCGACGCACGCAAGGGCGCGGCGACAGATCGATAGGCAGGCAAACGGAGAACACGCAGGCGCCGTGACCCACGCCACAGGCAACCGCGCATCACCCTCCGTGATGCCATTGGCAGTAACAGGCCGGTCTCCGGGCTCGTGAGCGAAGCGCGGGCTTCTGCGCCGCGCGCCTTCCCGGGTCATTCAACCCAGTGGCCATGCGCGACCTTGACTCACCTACCGTTGCGGGGGCAGCGCCGGAATACCACCGGCTTCCCAGTTTCACCCCGCCAGACCGCAGCCTGCAGGGCACCTGAAACACGCCGCGAAGGTTAGAGGGTTGCACCGGGAGCGTCAATGAAACAAGGCCGATTTGGCCTGGATCAATGGCCGATCCGGCAGCTTGTGCCAGACTGTCAGCAGTGATATCACATAGCCATTACTTTCAGCTGAACGCGACCAATAACGATAAGGAGAGCGCAGCATGCAAGGTCTGATCATCAACAACCCGCGCCTGGAGTTCCTGCGCCCGGCACTGGAGCGCTGGGTCGACTGCATCGACCGCTTCAATCAGGTCCAGGGCGACAATGAGGCGCCTTACTGGCATGGCGCGGCGGCCAACGTCGGCATGCTGGCTGCGGCGGCCTGGCAGGCTGAACTGGTGGCGCTGGAGCAGTACCAGAGCAAGAAGCAGCGTGATGAGGGCGAGCGTGAGGGGCGCTGTGATCTGTCCATCAGCAATGCTGAGGAGTCGATTCATTTGCGTGCCAGCCAGCGTTGGCCGCGGATTGCCCGGCTGGATTTGAACGCGGCGCTGCAGGAGGCGACGGCGCTGGCCAAGCCCATTGCCTACCCCAGTCAGCTCAAGGCCGGCGCGCTGTTCATCAGCCCGTGGAAGGCAGGACAGCATGCCAGCCCCGAGGAGCTGCAGGACCTGGTGGATGATCTGCAAAAGCACACGGCGTGTGTGCTGGCGTGGTATTTCCCGTATGCCTATCGCAAGTTGCATAACGAGCTGGGGCAGTATTTTCCGGGGGTGGCGTTGATGGTGAAGCAGGGTTGAAGAATCGGGGCTGCATTGCAGCCCCTGGCAGCGGCCCCCCTTACACCGATCGCTCAGGCAAAAGAACGGTGCCAGCAGCAGACTCCTGCTGCTTCACCGACACCTCCCCCTCCATCGCCTCGCGCAACTTGTCCTTATCCAGCGCACCTACCCACTTGGCAATCGCCAGCGTCCCGACCCCGTTGCCAATGGTATTGGTAATCGCCCGCGCCTCGGACATGAACCGGTCCACGCCCAACAGCAAGACCATCCCAGCCACCGGGATCGTGCCCAGCGAAGCCAGGGTCGCTGCGAGGATAATGAACCCCGACCCCGTCACCCCAGCCGAGCCCTTGGAGGTAAACATCAACACCGCCAGCACGATCAGCTGATCGCTGAAGCTCAGCGGCGTGTTGGTCGCCTGGGCAATGAAAATCGCCGCGATGGTGTAGTAGATCGCCTGGCCGTCGGGGTTGAAGGTCAGCCCCGAGGGAATGATCATCCCTGCCACCGGCTTGGACACTCCGGCCTTTTCCATCTTGGCGATCATCTGCGGCAGTACCGATTCAGACGAGCTGGTGCCGAGCACGGTGAACAGCTCCTCTTTGATGAAGCGCAGGAACTTCCACAAGCTGAAGCCAGCCCAGCGGCAGATCGGCCCGAGGATCACCACCACGAAGGCAAAGCAGGTCAGGTACACGCAGGCCATCAGCTTGCCCAGCGAGAACAGCGACTCGAAACCGTACTTGCCGATGGTGAAGGCAATCGCGCCGAATGCCCCGATCGGGGCCAGGCGCATGACCATGTTGACCACCACGAACATGCCGCGCATCAAGCTGTCGAGGCTGTCGACGAACAGCTGCGCCTTCGGACCGGCCTTGGCCAGGGCCACCCCAAGCAGAATGGAGAACAACAGGATCTGCAGGATATTGCCCTTGGCAAAGGCATCGACCACGGTGTCGGGGATGATCCCCAGGACAAAGTCGAGGAACGAGCTGTGCTTGGCAGCGGCGGTGTAGCTGGCGATGCTACCGCTATCCAGGCTCGCCGGGTCGATGTTCATGCCTGCGCCCGGCTGGAACACCTGTACTACCACCAGGCCGATCACCAGCGCCAGGGTCGACACCACCTCGAAGTAGATCAGCGCGCGAAAGCCCACCCGCCCCAGCTCTTTCATGTTTTCCATGCGGGCGATGCCGGTGACCACGGTGAGGAAGATCACCGGTGCCAGGAGCATCTTGATAAGTTTGATGAAGGCATCGCCAATCGGCTTGAGCGCCTCGCCGGTCTGCGGCCAGAGCACGCCGACGATGGCACCGATGATGACGGCGAGCAGGACTTGCACGTACAGCTTGCTGAGCATGCGTTTCATGATTTGGCCCTGATTGTTGTTTTTGTTCAGGAGTGCCTTGGGGCCTGGCGGTTACCGGCCCCGCAGCGCAAGTCGCGCGAATCAGCGGCGGATCAGCGCCAGCACCGCATCGGTAACCTCACGGGTAGTGGCCTTGCCGCCCAGGTCCGGGGTGTGCAGGCCGCTCTCGGTCACCGCTTCGATGGCAGACATCAATTCAGCCGCCGCCGCCGTTTCGCCCAGGTGCTCGAGCATCATCACCGCCGTCCAGAAGGTGGCGATGGGGTTGGCCACGCCTTTGCCGGTGATATCGAAGGCCGAACCGTGGATCGGCTCGAACATCGAGGGGAAATCGCGGCTTGGATTGAGGTTGGCGGTTGGCGCGATACCCAGGCTGCCGGACAGCGCGGCGGCCAGGTCGGAGAGGATGTCGGCATGCAGGTTGGTGGCCACCACCACGTCCAGTTGCTCAGGCTTGAGCACCATGGTGGTGGTCACCGCATCGACCAGCTCACGGGTGGTGCGCACGTCCGGATAATCTTGAGCGACTTCGGCGAACACCTCATCCCACAGCACCATGCCATGGCGCTGGGCATTGGATTTGGTCACCAGGGTCAGGTGCTTGGCCGGGCGGCTGCGGGCCAGCTCGAAGGCAAAACGGTGAATCCGCTCGACACCGACGCGGGTGAAGGTCGATACCTCGGTGGCGACCTCGATCGGCAGGCCCTGATGCACCCGTCCGCCACTGCCGGAGTACTCACCTTCTGAGTTCTCCCGCACGATCACCCAGTCGATCGCCTTGCCCTTGGCCAGCGGGCTGGTCACCCCCGGCAAGACCCGCGCCGGGCGCACGTTGGCATATTGATCGAAGCCCTGGCAGATCGGCAGACGCAGGCCCCACAGCGAGACATGGTCGGCTACCTCCAGGCTGCCGACGGCGCCGAAGAAGATCGCATCGAATGACTTCAATGCCTCAAGGCCACCTTCGGGAATGTACTGGCCTTCGCGCAGATAGCGCTCCGAGCCCCAGTCGAAATGCTCGAACTCCAGGCCAAAGGTGCCGCGCTTGGCCGCCAGCGCCTTGAGTACTTCAACGCCTGCGGCGATCACTTCCACGCCGATGCCGTCACCTGGGATTGCTGCGATCTTGTACTTGCTCATGTCTCGGTTCCCATTGTTGTTGTGCCCCGCCGGGCTTGTCCTGACGGGTATGGGCCGAGTATATGTAGTGAAATCAGGGCAGCAGTTAACCCTGGATTACTACATAGATAACTCAGGGTTAACAATGAATCCAACACAGGACCTGGGCTTTTTTCACCTGCTGGCCAAGCAAGGCAGCCTGGCCGCAACTGCACGTGAGCTGGGGGTTACGCCCCCGGCGGTGAGCAAGCGCTTGAGCGTCTTGGAGGCGCGCCTGGGGGTGCGCTTGGTCAATCGCACCACCCGCTCGATGAGCCTGACTGCTGAAGGCGAGTTGTACTTTGCCCATGCGGCGCGGATCCTGGTGCAGGTCGATGAGGTCGAGCAGTTGCTCGGCCGTCATCGCGCCGAGCCCAAGGGGCTGATCCGGGTCAATGCCTCGCTGGGCTTCGGTCGGCGCTACATCGGCCCGGCGCTCGCCGACTTCTACGCGCGCTATCCAGATATCGAAGTGCAGCTGGAAATCAGTGATCATCCGCTGGACCTGGCCAGCCATGGCTTCGACTTAGGCATCCGCTTCGGCACCCTGCCCGACGCCTCGTTCCATGCACGCAAGATCGCCTCCAATCGGCGCCTGCTGTGCGCCTCACCGCTGTATCTGGACAAATACGGCACGCCGTCGAAACTGGCCGACCTGGCCCAACACAACTGCATTTTCCTGCGCCAGAACGAGTCGCCCTATGGCGTATGGAGCTTCACCAGCGGCGGGCGCACGCAGACCATCAAGGTGCAAGGCGCCCTGAGCTGCAACGATGGTGAAGTGGCACTGAATTGGGCGTTGCAAGGGCATGGCATCCTGCTGCGCGCCGAGTGGGACATCGCCCGCTACGTGCGTAGCGGGCGCTTGCGTTTGCTGCTCGAAGACCAGACACCTAGCCGCGCCGACGTCTATGCGGTGTACCCGCAGCAGTTACATCTATCGACGCGGGTGCGGCGTCTGATCGACTTTTTGATCGAACGTTTTGAGCGCATCGATCATCTGGATCTGGAGGATGTCCAGTGACAACCGTTACTGGGTATCGACAGGGAAAAAACGCTCGACCAATGCCGAGGATTTTACTTTGGCAGTGTAGGCCGCGCGCTCGAACAGCTCACCGGTGCGCATGTCGTACAGCGATCCGGCGGCTGGCTTGTCGATCTGGCTCAGCGACACATGAATAAACCGGTAGCCATCACCGTAGACCTGCTCCAGCCGGTCGATACGAAAGTAATGCCCCGGCAAGAACAAGGTTTCTGCCTCATCCCAGTACATGGAAAATGCACTGATCGGGGTACCGCTCTGATAGCGCCCTTCCGGCAGTTCGAATACCACCGAGGTATCGTCGAACGATCCATCCAGGCCGCTAGCTTCTCCGGCCGTGCTTGACGAGGCAAACTGGCGCACCAGGTAGGGATTTTCGGTAAAGGACGTCATGTCGGTATTGACCAATACATCACCGACACTCAACTGGCCACGGCGAAAGTGCTCGCCACTGGTACCACGCCCGCCATGGCCACCGCGATACAGCGTCACCGCATTGCTCTTGGGCAATGATTCGAGGGTGTCAGCCAGATCGTCGATGTAGCTTGCGCAGTCGTCGTAGCGATGCACCCCTTCGCGAAAAACCTGATTGATCTGCGATTCTTCATCGGTGTAGTACTCGATCAGGAAGTTGACGAACTCCCCGCCTTCGTAGCGAAACGAATACTGCGCTTTGCCATTGAGCATGACGCAGGACAATCCGTGGCTGTCGACATCCAGCGTCACTTCCGGGCTCAGGCTAGGTATGCCCGATGCAAGCAGAATTTTTTTATGACGTGCCCGTGCTTGCGCCGACAAGTGTTTGCTACGAACTCCGTGAGTCTTCATGTACTCGTCCCACAGCGCTGACGTACGGCTGGGTATACCCGTTACTGGCGGCGGGCTCCCGCCTAGCAGCCTGGGGGGCTCGAGCAACTCCCACTCACCGAAATCATTCTGGCGTACCGGTAGCAAGGGGCCAAAGGCAAAGGGCTTGTCCGCTGGGACGATGAGCCAGACAGACAATTCATGGCTATAACGCACCCGATAGGACAACCCACGCAACATAATCCAGCAGGCGCCGTCAGGGGTGACCCGCAATCCCGACAGGCGTCCGCTGCTGATCCGCTGGTCGCTGCTCAACGCATTGCTTTCTTTACCCGCAAGAACAGCTTCGGGCGTAGAGCAAACAGTCCACTGTGACAGCGATGCATCCGCCTCGTGGAACGGTGCCTGGTAGGCCAATGAGGCATAACTGGACTGAAAGCCCAGATCAGCCATATTCAAAGCGGCGAACAGGCTGTCGAGCAGCGCGTCACGCAAAGCGGCTTTGCGCGCCTCCTCACTGGGCGCATGCAAGGCAATGTCCAAACCTAGGCCAAGTTTTGCCACCGCAGCACCGAGCAACACCAGGGTCACCGGCCACCCCAGGGGTGCGAAGCCACCGAATACATTCAGGAACGCGGCAAGATAGCCACTCCACATCGCCTCGCGCAGCCCGGCGTTATCCAGCATGATCGCTGCACTGTCCTGCATCTGGGCGCGGGCCTGTGCAGCCAGGTAAACGAAGATGTCTTGGCTGATCTGCACCTGTTGAAGCGCCAGCAACGCCAGGGCGGCCTGATCGGAACGGGAGTTGGCGATTGCCTGAAGCGTTGCTCGGACCAACTCGGCAAGCGGCTTGTCGCGCGGATTGGTCAGCAGATTGCTGAGAAACCCTTGCTGCCCATGCGTGCTTTTCAATTCGCCGCGCAACCATCCAGCCATGGCCAGCTCGCTATCGAACGCTCGCAGCGCTTCTGTCGACCAGGGGAGATACAGCAGCACGCGACCACTGTCTGCGCGAAAACTGTAGATGCAAGCGTTGTCCCCACGCCCCAATGCGTACCGACTTACTGCCAGCGAGCCACTGGTGCTGTCTTGGCGTAACTGCAAGAGGCTCGGCAGTTGTCCCGAGGACTCCAACCCGTCAGCTGCCATGGCACGCAAAGTCGTGGCATCCGCCGGACTGATGCGCCCAGCGCGGACGGCCTTGACACATTCTCCGAGCAGATTGATCTTGGCCAGTACCTGTACATTCACAGTCTGCGTTGCCCAGAACTGGGCGACCTCTGCGCGGTACACCTCGGCGAAATCCAATGCCCACAGATCTTGCTGCACCGCACTGCCCAGCATGCGCACTTCGTTGCGTTCATCGAAATGAGCAGCCTGTGGCCCTTGCTTATAGAAGCCGCCATAGAGGTCCAGCTCGTCACTGGCATCTTGAAAACGTAGCTCGAAGCGCTCGACAACCAGTTCGGTGAGGGTGACAGATTTCACTGGCGGACCGCTATGCTGCCAGCCGTTGAAGCTACGCCTGCTGGAGCTGGAGGTCTCAAACCGGTGCCACCAGACGAAGCGCGGGTCGATCGCCTTGCCGGTGTGCTTAAGCACTATTCGTGCAGCATGCTTGCGTGCCAATACATAAGGATCGGGATAGTCACGCAGAAAATCTCCAACCACCTGCATCAACGACCGCGCCACATCCAGCGACTGTAGTTGACGCTGTTTCTTGTCCTTGATCCCGTTCAATGGCCACCTCCTGGCCTGATTATCAGGCGCCCATCATGGACTGTCAGGTGTGCATCAGGCGGTACATGTGTGTGTGCCCATAATTGCCAAATGACCTGCAGCGTCGGCCAGCCCCCTGAATTTACGCAGACCAACGCTGGAGGACGGCAGGCATGTTGACGATGCCCAGGACTGGCTTTTTTGATGGGAGGGCCCGGCGATGGGCCTGCCAGTTGGTGCGAAAGTGGAATCGTCGATGACTACTCCGGCCTCTTCGCGGGCAAGCCCGCTCCCACAGGCTCACCGCCAACCGGAACAACGGCGCCGTGCCTGTGGGAGCAACTGTCTTTCTGTGAGAACCGACCTTGCCGGCGATGGATGCGTAACCCCGGCTGAGTCGGGCATCGCCAGCCAGTTGGTGCGAAAGTGGAATCGTCGATGTCTACTCCGGCCTCTTCGCGGGCAAGCCCGCCCCAACAGGCTCACCGCCAACCGGAACAACGGCGCGGTGCCTGTAGGAGCGGGCTTGCCCGCGAAGAGGCCAGAACAAACACTACAAATCAGGGATTGTGCGCCAAATGCCCCGGCGGGATGATCCGCTTGGCCTGCAAATAAGCCTTGGCCCAGTAGCTATTGGACAGATAATCCAGACGCACCGTCCCACCTGTGGAAGGCGCATGAACAAAGCGCCCCTCCCCCACGTAAATTCCGGCATGGCTAACCTGCGACCCACCGTTCGTCGCAAAGAACACCAAATCCCCCGACTGCAGCGCCCGCTGCTCCACAGTTGGGGCGCGCATGACGATCATCTCCCGCGTCGAACGCGGCAAACTGATCCCCGCAGCATCGCGGTACACATAGCCAATCAAGCCACTGCAATCGAACCCTGAATCGGGCGTATTACCGCCCCAACGATAGGGCGTACCGACCAAGCCAATTGCCCGAAACAGCACATCTTCCGCCACCGGCGAGGCGCTAACGTGTTGATTGAAGGTAGTTTGTGGCTTGACCACCGGCGCCGGTGCAGGCGCACGGCTGGAGCAGGCAGCCAGCAAGGCCACCAGGGAAAGTAATGCGAAGCGCGCCATCATCACCATGGCCAGAACTTCCTGTCAGAGACCGATCGACCGCAGCCGAAAAGAGTTGAGAAATTAGATTAGACGCTTTCTGTAAATGCGCACGGCGGCGAGCTTTTCAGCATCGCCGCCGCGGGAGAATATAGCAATTCGCTATCAGTTGCGCGAGATCGTGGTCGGCGCCATGGCCAGGGCGCGCTTGGCCTCGATGAAGGTCTTGCTCCAGTAGCGGTCACCGAGGTTGTCGATGCGCACACCACCGCTGCGGCGGCTGCTGGAGTGGATGAACTGATTGTCACCCAGGTAGATGCCAGCATGGCTGACGCGGCCACGGCCATTGGTGCTGAAGAACAGCAGATCACCTGGCTTGAGTTTGTTCCGGGCAACCTTGGGCGCATCGACGTTGATCATCTCGCGGGTCGAGCGCGGCAGGGTCATGCCGGCTTCCTCACGGAACAGATAACCGATGAAACCGCTGCAGTCGAAACCGGATTTCTCCGAGGTACCGCCAAAGCGATAGCGAGTGCCGATCAGCGACATGCCACGCTCCAGGATGCTGTCGGCAAGGACTGGCAACTGGTACGGCTTGCTGGTGCTGGAAAAGGCGTCGAGGTCTTCTTCAGTGGCCACTGGCTCTTCAGCGAAAACCGAAGAGGCCGAAGCTTTGGCCATGACTGCCGAATGGGCGGCGACCTGATGTTGATCCTGAGGCTGGGAAACCGGGCCATGAGCCGCGCAGCCAAAAAGCAGGGTCACGAGTGCGAGTGGCACGAGGGGTGCGAAGCGCTTGAGCATGGGCACGACCGTGTCTGTAATCCTTTAGAAGGGTGAGACTATGCCCTCTATCATGGCCATTTGCAAATTTTATCGAAAAAGATGTGACTTTTCCTACGCAACGCTCTGGCCCGCTGTTTTCAAGGACTTACCAGCCGAGGGTTTCCTTGAGGAACGGGATGGTCAGTTTGCGCTGGGCCTGCAGCGAGGCCTGATCGAGGCGTTCGAGCAGATCGAACAGCGCACTCATGCTGCGCGCGCCACGGGTGAGGATGAAATGGCCGACCTCATCGGTCAGGTGCAGGCCACGGCGCGAAGCCCGCAGTTGCAAGGCGCGCAGCTTGTCTTCGTCGGACAGACCGCGCATCTGGAAGATCAGCGCCAAGGTCAGGCGCGACTTGAGGTCAGGCAGTTTGATCGGCAGCTCACGCGGCGAGCTGGAGGCCGCCAAGAGCAGGCGCCGGCCGCTGTCGCGCAGGCGGTTGAAGAGGTGGAACATGGCCTCTTCCCAATCGGCTTTGCCGGCGATCACATGCAAGTCGTCGATGCACACCAGCTCGTATTGTTCGAGGTGGTCGAGCAGCTCTACGCCGCGCTCCAGCAATTGGGCCAGCGGCAGGTACACGGCAGGTTCGCCGCGTTGCTGGAAACGGTGGGTGGCGGCCTGCAACAGGTGAGTTCGGCCCACACCCTGTTTGCCCCATAAATAAATGAGGCTCTCGGTCCAGCCGGCGTCGGCTTCACATAGCCGCTCGACGTAGCCTAATGCCGCGGCATTGGCGCCCGGATAGTAGTTGATGAAGGTAGCGTCATCGCGCAGACGCACACCCAGGGGCAACTGGATCGGTTTCATGCTGGCTGACGGTCGCGAGGACCACGGGGGCCTTTGGTGAACAGTGTGCAAAGTCTATACCCGCAGCGCGGGCGGCACAATCGGCGAGCGCAAGAGCACAAGCAAAATCAATGAGTTGCGCGGTAAAAATGCAAAAAAAGGGGCCTTTGCACGGCCCCTGACGGTATCACAGGTCCGGATCGACCTCGCCGCCGTACATGTCCGACTCCTTGTACAGGTCATGCACATGACGCAGCAGCACCATGATCACTGCCGCCACGGGCAAGGCCAGCAGCACCCCGGTAAAGCCAAACAGCTCGCCCCCGGCCAGGATCGCGAAGATCACCGCCACCGGATGCAGGCCAATGCGATCGCCCACCAGCATCGGCGTCAGCACCATGCCTTCGAGCACCTGGCCGATCATGAACACCGCGACGATGCCCAGCAGCGGATACGGATCGCCGCCAAACTGGAACAACCCGGCAATCAAAGCGGCGCCGATGCCAATGATGAAGCCCATGTACGGCACGATCGCCGCAAGCCCGGCCAACAGACCGATCAACAGCCCCAGTTCCAGGCCTACCAGCATCAAGCCGCTGGAATAGATCACGCCCAGCGCCAGCATCACCAGCAACTGACCACGCACGAAGGCGCCGAGTACCTCATGGCATTCGCCCGCCAGGCCCATCACCTGCGACTCACGCTGGCGTGGCAGCAAACTGCGCAGCTTGGCCATCATCACGTCCCAGTCGCGCAGCAAGTAGAAGCCCACCACCGGGATCAGCACCAGGTTGGCCAGCCACGCCATCAGCGCCAGACTCGAGGCGGTGGCCTGCGACAGCAGCATGCCGACGATGTCGGTTGTCTGGCCCATGTGCGCGCCGACCGCAGCCTTGATCTTGTCGAACTTCCAGAAGCCGTCGGCCAGGCCCAGGCGGCTCTGCACCCAAGGCAGCGCAACATGCTGCAGCCAGTCGAGCATTTGCGGCGTCAGTTCGTACAGGCGCACCAACTGCTTGGCCAACATCGGGATCAGCACCAGCAACATGGCCATGAAGATCAAGGTGAACAGGCTGAACACCACCACCACGCCCCAGGTGCGTGACAGGCCCAGGCGCTCCAGGCGATCGACCAGCGGGTCGGCCAGATACGCCAGGAGAATGCCAACCAGAAACGGAGAAAGAATGTTGTGCAGGCTATATAGCAGCACGGCGATCAGCAGGGCCACGCCCAGCCATACCCAGCGACGCGGGTCAGTCATCATGTGCACGTTTCCTTACCAGGCAAAACGCAGGCCGTCGAACGGCTTGGGCGCAGCGGCCTGAACCGCCGCAGGCTGCTCGGCCCCAGGCTGGGCTGCGGGCGCCGGCGGATTAGCCGGGCTGGCCGGTTGTTCGGCTGGCAGTTCCTGAAGCTTGGCCAGGCCCAATTGGGCGCGCAGCTGCTCGCGATTGCCGGTGACGGCATAGGTCAGCGTGGCGCCATCGGCCATCTGCAAGCGCGGGCCATAGGGTTCGAGCACACGGCTGAGCTCAGCGTAGCGCTGCAGGTTCATGCCCTGCACTTGCACTTGCAGCTCACTGCTGGCTCCCGGGCGGGTGACATAGCGCGGTGCCAGGCGGTTGCTGACTGCAAGCATGACCGCATCGGCCAACGCGGCCTGGTCAGCGCCTTCGGCATCGCCTTGTTCGCGCTGATCCCCCAGCCACAGCTGCCATTTACCCTGCCACTTGCCGTCGGCTTCATGGGCGTGCACCGCCAGCAAGGCATCGGCGCCATAGCGCTCGGAGGCCTCGCGCAGCGGCGCCGGGTCCTTGCCTTCCAGCTGCTTGGGGGTGGCGACCAGTTGTTCCTGCAGATCAGCCAACGGCAGGCGCAGCGGCAGGCCACGATGCTGGGCGGCGCGGCGCAGCGGTTCGGCAGCGCTCTGACCATCGCCGACCAGGCTGCTGCCATCGACACTGTCATTCAACCACCAACCGAGAATCGCTGGCCGGTTGCTGCCCCACAGGGCCAGGCCGGCCTTGCGCAGGGCGCGCTCGGTGCTGCCGGGGTCGAACTCCACCAGCACGCTTTCCGGCGGGCCAGCATCGCTACCGACCTGATTGATGATCTGCTGCGGATCGCTGCGCAGCGCGGCCAGGGCCGGGCTCTGCGGCGCCTTGGGGTCGCCGGTCAAGCGCAGTACCAAGGTATCCAGGGCTTGGCGGGTGGCCTGGGTACGCGCTTCGCTGCCCTGCCCTTGCAGCGGTTCGCGAACTTGATACAGCCCGGATACCGCCTCGGCCTGTGCGGCAGTGCCGACCAGGGCCAGGCAACCGGCGGCCAGGTAGTTGAGAAAACGCATGGAGGATTCCTGTCCAGTGAGCTAAGTGACGGCGAACGTCGCGCCTGCCGGCTCAGACCACTGCGTGAGAAAATCGCTCCTTCACGCCTGCAATCAGAGTCCGCCGCCTTTTCTATACCTTATACAGGCGCTGGCGCGGCAACCAGTCGCGCACGCTGAAACAAGGTTTTTTAATCGATTCCCGGCCAGTCGGTCGGCCTGAGGATGGCCGCTGCCCGGCAACCCTGATAAAATCGCGCGCCTTCGCAGACCAGTGACGAACAGGCAGCCGCCGCTTTAACAGCCGGCCTTGGCCGTCGCGGTCGTTTTCCTGAATCCCTCCCTCCTAAAGGCCTGGATCAATGAGCAAGCAACCCTCCCTGAGCTACAAGGACGCCGGTGTAGACATCGACGCCGGCGAAGCACTGGTCGAACGCATCAAGGGCGTGGCCAAGCGCACCGCACGCCCTGAAGTCATGGGTGGCCTGGGCGGCTTCGGCGCCCTCTGCGAGATCCCGGCCGGCTACAAGCAGCCGGTTCTGGTCTCCGGCACCGACGGCGTCGGCACCAAGCTGCGCCTGGCGCTGAACCTGAACAAGCACGACAGCATCGGCCAGGACCTGGTCGCCATGTGCGTCAACGACCTGGTGGTCTGTGGCGCCGAGCCGCTGTTCTTCCTCGACTACTACGCCACCGGCAAGCTCAATGTCGACGTCGCCGCGACCGTGGTCACCGGCATCGGCGCTGGCTGTGAACTGGCTGGCTGCTCCCTGGTGGGTGGTGAAACCGCCGAAATGCCAGGCATGTACGAGGGTGAAGACTACGACCTGGCCGGCTTCTGCGTCGGCGTGGTGGAAAAGGCCGAGATCATCGACGGCTCGAAAGTCGCCAGCGGCGATGCGCTGATCGCCCTGCCCTCGTCCGGTCCGCACTCCAATGGCTACTCGCTGATCCGCAAGATCCTCGAAGTGTCCAACACCGACATCGACAGCACCCAGCTCGACGGCAAGCCGCTGGCTGACCTGCTGATGGCCCCGACCCGCATCTACGTCAAGCCGCTGCTCAAGCTGATCAAAGACACCGGCGCGGTCAAAGCCATGGCCCACATCACCGGTGGTGGCCTGCTCGACAACATCCCACGCGTGCTGCCGAAGAACGCCCAGGCGATCATCGACGTGGCCAGCTGGCAGCGTCCGGCAGTGTTCGATTTCCTCCAGGAAAAAGGCAACGTCGACGAGCACGAAATGCACCGCGTACTGAACTGCGGCGTTGGCATGGTCATCTGCGTCGCTCAGGATCAGGTCGACAACGCCCTGAACGTGCTGCGCGCAGCGGGTGAGCAGCCATGGGTCATCGGCCAGATCGCCGATGCCGCCGAAGGCGCTGCCCAGGTCGAGCTGCAAAACCTCAAGGCACACTGATGCCGAGCAAGACCTGCAACGTTGTGGTACTGCTGTCGGGTTCCGGCAGCAACCTGCAAGCGCTGATCGACAGCAGCCTGGGTCAAGACAGCCCGGTGCAGATTCGCGGGGTGATCTCAAACCGCGCCGACGCCTATGGCCTGGAACGGGCCAAGGCCGCCGGGATCGACACCGCAGTGCTGGAACACCAGGGTTTCGACGGGCGCCAAGCCTTCGATGCAGCGCTGATGGCGCTGATCGACGGCATGCAGCCTGACCTGGTGGTCCTGGCTGGCTTCATGCGCATCCTCAGTGGCGACTTCGTGCGCCACTACCAGGGCCGCCTGCTCAACATCCACCCCTCGTTGCTGCCCAAATACAAGGGCCTGCATACCCACCAGCGTGCGCTGGAGGCGGGTGATGCCGAGCACGGCTGCAGCGTGCACTTCGTCACCGAGGAACTCGATGGCGGGCCACTGGTCGTACAGGCAGTGGTTGCGGTAGCGCCAGACGACACCGTGCAAAGCCTGGCCGACCGGGTTCACCATCAGGAACACCAGATCTACCCGCTGGCGGTGCGCTGGTTCGCTGAAGGGCGCTTGCGTCTTGGCGAACACGGTGCATTACTGGATGGCCAGCCGCTGGCGGCCAGCGGTCACTTGATTCGACCCTAGGAGAATTTATGCGTCGCGCCCTGCTCTTGGCTCTCGCCGTGCTTGCCCTGCCCCTCCAGGCAGCCGATCTGAAGCCGTTCTCGGCCAGCTACACCGCCGACTGGAAGCAGCTGCCCATGAGCGGCACCGCTGAACGTAGCCTGGTGAAGAATGCCAATGGTACCTGGGACCTTCATTTCAAGGCTTCCATGATGATTGCCAGCCTCACCGAGCAAAGCACCCTGCGCCTGGACAACGACACCCTGCTGCCACAGAAGTACCACTTCGAGCGTGGCGGCCTGGGCAAAGCGAAGAAAGTCGACCTGGACTTCGACTGGACCGCGAAAAAAGTCACCGGTAGCGACCGTGGCGATGCCATCAACCTGCCGCTCAACCGCGGCGTGTTGGACAAGTCGTCCTATCAGTTGGCGCTGCAGCATGACGTGGCCGCCGGCAAGAAGAGCATGACCTACCAGGTGGTCGACGGTGACGAGATCGACACCTACGACTTCCGCGTGCTGGGGACTGAGAAAGTCAGCACCAAGACCGGCCAGGTCGATGCGGTCAAGGTCGAGCGCGTGCGCGACCCGAGCCAAAGCAAGCGCATCACCGAGTTGTGGTTCGCCAAGGACTGGGACTACCTGCTGGTGCAGCTGCGTCAGGTCGAAACTGATGGCAAGGAGTACGTGATCGTGCTGCAGGATGGCACGGTCGATGGCAAGTCGGTGAAGGGTAACTGACCGCCTGGGCTTGTTGCTGATACACAAACCCCGCCGCGTGCGGGGTTTCTTTTTGCCTGTGGTATTGGGTGATACATGGCCCCGCGATAGCGTTGCTTGGTCTGACGCTATCGCGGGGCAAGCCCGCTCCCACGTTTGCATAAGGCTTCATTAAACATGTTTCATCGGCAGTTTATTTACTTAGCCTGCTAACAAACTCTATAACTAAGGCCTGCGACACAGTGCCGCAGCCAACGAGAAGTGGAGTTTTAACGATGACAGTCCAAGTAAGCGAACGCGACGAATCGAAAATGTCCCACGAAGGCCTGGCCGCCGGTGTGCGGATCTGGGATGTGCATCAGCAAGGTCAGCTGGTCGGCATGTTCCACCAGGAGCATGAAGCCCATCAGTACCGCATGGAGCTTGAGCACCTTGAGAACCAGCGCCATACGCAGTAAACAGTCTTCGATAAAAAACCCCGCCAAGGCGGTAATGCTGTTCACTTAATATTTGGGGGCCGCTTTGCGCCCCTTCGCGGCGGTTCGGCGCGAAGGGGCGCAGAGCGGCCCCAAAACAGGCGACAAGGGCCTTAAGTGAACAGCATTACCGCCAAGGCGGGTTTTTTCGTGTTTACCACATCAGGTCGTCAGGGATCTTGTAGGCCGCGTACGGATCGTCCTCGTCCGCCTCCTCGACATGGGTATTGAGCAACAGGATGCGATTAGGGTCGCGCTCCTGGATCTTCACTGCCGCTTCGCGCGGGATCACCTCGTAACCACCGCCGAACGACACCACCGCCAGCGAGCCATTGCTCAGCTTGCTGCGCATCAAGGCGTTGACGGCGATGCGCTTGACCTTCTTGTCGTCGACGAAGTTGTAGTAGTCCTCGGTGGTCAGCTTGGGCAGGCGGGTGGCTTCGATCAATTGCTTGATCTGCGCGGCGCGGGCTTTGTGCTCGGCCTTTTCCTGCTGCTGACGGTTCAGCTCCTGATCGCGCCTGGCCTTCTCGGCCATGGCTTCCTTGGCCAGGCGCTGCTGGGTGTCGTCCACCTCGACCTGGCCCTTTTGTTCCAGGCGCTTCTGTTTCTTTTCTGCTTTGTTGGTCTGCTTGACCTGCTTCTGGTTAACCAGACCGGCCTTGAGCAATTGGTCGCGAAGGGAAAGGCTCATGGATGTTCACTCACTTATGCAACAGCTCAGCCGCAGCTGGGCAGGTTCTTTTCCTGACGTTTGGCTTCACCCCAAAGGGCGTCCAGCTGGTCAAGGTTACACTCTTCGATCGGCTTGCCGCTGTCGCGCAAGGCCTGTTCGATGAAGCGGAAACGTCGCTCGAACTTGCGGTTCGCGCGACGCAGGGCGTTTTCTGGATCGTGCTTGAGGTGCCGGGCCAGGTTGACGGTGGCAAACAGCAGGTCGCCGATTTCGTCTTCCAGCGCATCGCTGTCGCCGTCGGCCATGGCCTGCAATACCTCATCAAGCTCCTCGCGGACCTTGTCCAGCACCGGCAGTGCTTCTGGCCAGTCGAAGCCGACCGTGGCCGCACGCTTTTGTAGCTTGGCCGCTCGCGACAAGGCTGGCAACGCGGCAGGCACATCGTCGAGCAACGACAGCTGCTCTGGCTCGCTGTGCTCGGCGCGCTCCTCGGCCTTGATCTGCTCCCAACGGGATTTAACCTCGGCCTCACTCAGGCGTGGGGTGTCGAGGGCCGCGTAGAGATCGCCGGTGGGGAATACGTGAGGGTGGCGACGAATCAGCTTGCGGGTGATGGCATCGACCACACCGGCGAACTCGAAACGGCCCTCCTCGCGCGCCAGCTGGCTGTAGTAGACCACCTGGAACAACAGGTCGCCCAGCTCGCCTTGCAGGTGAACAAAGTCGCCGCGCTCGATGGTATCGGCGACTTCATACGCCTCTTCGAGGGTGTGCTGGACAATGCTGGCGTAGTCCTGCTTGAGGTCCCAGGGGCAGCCGTGCTTGGGGTCGCGCAGCCGGGCCATCAGGTGCAGCAGGTCTTCTAGGGTGTAGGTCATGGGTCAATCCTTCCGGACCGTGTCGTCCCATTCGCGGGCAAGCCCGCCCCCACAAGGACCGCTGAGATCCTGTAGGAGCGGGCTTGCCCGCGATGAGGCCGCCGCGATTTCAAGGGGTACGATTACGCCGCGTCTCGATGATGTTAGGCAACTGCGAAATGCGCCCCAGCAAGCGTCCGAGGGCACCCAGGCCCGGAATCTCGATGGTCAGCGACATCAGGGCGGTGTTGTCTTCCTTGTTCGAGCGGGTGTTGACCGCCAGCACGTTGATCTTCTCGTTGAGCAACACCTGCGATACGTCGCGCAGCAAGCCTGGGCGGTCGTAGGCGCGGATGATGATGTCCACCGGGTAGGTCTGCACCGGCACCGGGCCCCAGCTGACCTGGATGATCCGCTCCGGCTCACGGCCAGCCAGTTGCAGCACCGAGGCGCAGTCCTGGCGGTGGATGGTCACGCCGCGGCCTTGGGTGATGTAACCGACGATCGCCTCGCCGGGCAGCGGCTGGCAGCAACCGGCCATCTGCGTGAGCAGGTTGCCGACCCCCTGGATCTGGATATCGGCACGCTTGCCGGTGCGCGAGCTCGACGATTTGCGCGGGGTCAGCTCGATCTGCTCGATGCGCTCAGGTTCGAGCAGCTGCTGCGCGGCGTTGACCAGATGGGCCAGGCGCAAGTCGCCGGCGCCGAGGGCTGCGAACATGTCCTCGGCCGTCTTGACGTTGGCCTTCTCTGCCAAGCGCTCGAAGTCCACCTGCGGCAGGCCGAGGCGGCTGAGCTCACGTTCGAGCAGGGTCTTGCCGGCAGCGACGTTCTGGTCGCGTGCTTGCAGCTTGAACCAGTGGACGATCTTCGCCCGGGCCCGCGAGGTGGTGACATAGCCGAGGTTGGAGTTCAGCCAGTCGCGGCTAGGGCTGCCGTGCTTGCTGGTGATGATCTCCACCTGCTCGCCGGTCTGCAGGCTGTAGTTGAGCGGTACGATCCGCCCGTTGATCTTGGCGCCGCGGCAGTTGTGGCCGATCTCGGTGTGCACGCGGTAGGCGAAGTCCAGCGGCGTGGCACCCTTGGGCAGGTCGATGGCATGGCCGTCGGGGGTAAAGATGTACACCCGGTCCGGCTCGATATCGACCCGCAACTGCTCGGCCAGGCCGCCGATGTCGCCCAGCTCCTCGTGCCACTCAAGCACCTGGCGCAACCAGGAGATTTTTTCTTCGTAGTGGTTGGAGCTGGCCTTGACGTCGGTGCCCTTGTAGCGCCAGTGGGCGCAGACGCCGAGCTCGGCTTCCTCGTGCATGCCGTGGGTACGGATCTGCACTTCCAGCACCTTGCCCTCTGGGCCGATCACCGCGGTGTGCAGCGAGCGATAGCCGTTCTCCTTGGGGTTGGCGATGTAGTCGTCGAATTCCTTGGGGATGTGCCGCCACAGGGTATGCACGATGCCGAGCGCGGTGTAGCAATCGCGGATTTCCGGCACCAGCACGCGCACGGCGCGCACGTCGTAGATCTGGCTGAACTCCAGGCCCTTGCGCTGCATCTTGCGCCAGATCGAATAGATGTGTTTCGCCCGGCCACTGATATCGGCGTTGACGCCGGTGGCCAGCAGCTCGTTCTGCAGCTGGTTCATCACGTCGCTGATAAACCGCTCGCGGTCCAGCCGACGCTCGTGCAGGAGCTTGGCGATCTGCTTGTACTGATCGGGTTCGAGGTAGCGGAAGGACAGGTCCTCCAGCTCCCACTTGATATGACCGATACCCAGGCGATGGGCCAACGGCGCATAGATGTCGAACACCTCACGCGCCACGCGCAGGCGTTTTTCATCGTCGGCGGCCTTGACCGCACGAATCGCGCAGGTGCGCTCGGCCAGCTTGATCAGGGCCACGCGCACGTCGTCGACCATGGCCACGAGCATCTTGCGCAGGTTTTCCACCTGCGCCTGGGAGCCGAGTACCAGCGACTGACGCGGGCTGAGACTGGCACTGATGGCCGCCATGCGCAGCACGCCGTCGATCAGCTTGGACACCACCGGACCAAAGCGCTGGCCGACCTCGGCCAGGGTCACCTTGCCTTCGCGCACCGAGCGGTAGATCACTGCGGCTACCAGCGAATCCTGGTCAAGCTTCAGGTCTGCGAGAATTTCGGCAATTTCCAGACCGGCCTGGAAGCTGGACGTACCGTCCGCCCAGGAATGCTTGGCCGGGTTGCCCTTTTTCTCGACTTCCTGGGCGAACTCACAAGCCTCTTTCAGGGCCACGCGGTCCAACGCCGAATCGACGCTGACCACATGATCCAACCACGCTTCGAGATTGATACTGCCGTCGGTGTTGACCGGCTGGTGCACTCTCACCTGTACCATCTTTGCTTTACCTTTCCATACAGTGCACCACGCAGGTGCACTGACAATCACCGTGTGGCCTCCAATCCATGGAAGCCGCACCAAGGGGCCAGCTGGCTAGCCCGCTTCGAATAACGCCATGGCTTCGACATGCGCCGTCTGAGGAAACATGTCGAGAATCCCGGCCCTTGTTAACCGGTACCCTTGAGCGACCAGCACCTGGGCGTCTCGCGCCAGCGTCGCTGGGTTGCAGGACACATAGACCAACCGCTTGGCCTTGAGGCGTGCGATGCCTTGCACCACCTCGAAAGCACCGTCGCGCGGTGGATCCAAGAGTACCGCAGAAAAGCCCTCGGCGGCCCATCCGGCGCCTGCCAAAGGCTGCGATAAATCGGCCTGAAAAAACCGTGCGTTATGCACATTGTTTTCCCCGGCATTGGCCGCGGCCCGATCGACCATGGCCTGTACACCTTCCACCGCAACCACTTCGCGGGCCAGCCTGGCCAGCGGCAGGGCAAAGTTGCCCAGGCCACAGAACAGATCCAGCACCCGCTCATCGGCTTGCGGCGCGAGCCAGGCCAGGGCCTGCTCGATCATCATCGTATTGACCTGGGCATTGACCTGGACGAAGTCACCCGGTCGCCAGGCCAGTTGCAACGCCCACGGCTCCAGGGTGAAGCCCAAGGTTTGCCCGGCCTCGACTGGCGCCGGCTCACCGTCCCCTTGCAACCATAGCTGGGCACCGGCTTGTTTGCAGAAGGCCTGCAAGCGCGCCAGGTCGTCTTCCGGCAGTGGCGCCACATGCCGTACCAGCAACGCTTCGGCGCTACCACTGAACAGCTCGACATGGCCCAGGGCCTGAGGTTTGCTCAAGCTGCGCAGCACAGTCGGCAAATGCCGCATGATCGTTTGCAAGGGCTGTACCAGCACCGGGCAGTCGTCGATGGCGATGATGTCCTGGCTGGCTTGGGCACGAAAGCCTACGTCCAGTTGCCGCGCCTTGGCGTCCCAGCGCACGGCGATGCGCGCCCGGCGGCGGTAGCCGAACTCCGGGCCGAACAGCGGCGCGGCCCAGGCCTGCGGCTGGATACCGGCCACCCGCTGCAACTGCTCGGCGAGCAGGCGCTGCTTGAGTGCGAGCTGGTCTTCATGCGCCAGGTGCTGCAAGTTGCAGCCGCCGCAGCGGTCGAAATGCCGGCACGGCGCCTGTCGCCGTTCGGCGCTGGCCTGCAACACCCGCTCAAGACGCGCTTCGACGATCTTGCCGCGGGCATTGAGCACCCGCGCCTCGACCGCTTCGCCAGCCAACGCACCGCTGACGAACCAGGTGCGCCCGTCATGGAAGGCGATACCTCGGCCATCTCCGGACAGCCGCTCGATGTCCAGGCGCTGCTTCTTGCCCACCGGGACTTGGGGTGCACGGTTGCCGCCGGCCGGTTGGAAGCGCAGGCCGCCTTTGCTTTTCTTGCTGGTCATCAGGTCGCGTCAAACAGGCCGGTGGAGAGATAACGATCACCGCGATCACAAATGATCGCGACCATCACGGCGTTTTCCACTTCCTGGGACAGGCGCAGCATGGCCGCCACCGCACCACCGGAAGACACACCGCAGAAAATGCCCTCTTCACGGGCAAGGCGACGGGTGACGTTTTCGGCCTCGGCCTGGGACATGTCCACGACCCGATCAACGCGGGTGGCATCGAAGATCTTCGGCAGGTATTCCTGCGGCCAGCGGCGGATGCCGGGGATGGCCGAGCCTTCCATCGGTTGCAGACCGACGATCTGCACCGCTGGGTTTTGCTCCTTGAGGTACTGCGAGCAGCCCATGATGGTCCCGGTGGTGCCCATGGAGCTGACAAAATGGGTGATGGTGCCTTGGGTCTGTTGCCAGATTTCCGGGCCGGTGCTGGTGTAGTGGGCAATCGGGTTGTCGCCGTTGGCGAACTGATCCAGGACCAGGCCACGGCCTTCGGCCTGGAGCTTCTCGGCCAGATCGCGCGCACCTTCCATGCCCTCTTCCTTGCTGACCAGGATCAGCTCGGCGCCATAGGCCGTCATCGCCGCCTTGCGTTCGGCGGTGGAGTTGTCCGGCATGATCAGGATCATCTTGTAACCCTTGATCGCCGCCGCCATGGCCAAGGCGATACCGGTGTTGCCGGAGGTCGCTTCGATCAGGGTGTCACCGGGCTTGATCTGGTTGCGCAGCTCGGCGCGGGTGATCATCGACAGCGCCGGGCGGTCTTTGACCGAGCCTGCGGGGTTGTTGCCTTCGAGCTTGAGCAGCAAGGTATTGCTGGTTTCACCGGCTATGCGCTGCAGGCGAACCAGAGGCGTATTGCCGACGCAATCGGCGATGGTTGGGTACTGCAGGGTCATGGCGTATTTCGCAATCCGGACGGCAGGGGCGACTATCATACCGGCAAACCTTTCGCGGCCATATCACGCAATCTGCGGTTGCTATAGCTAACCGCTATATAGGCGTTAGAGACGCTTCCCGGGCCAGCCCGCGCAGTTCAGGCTCCAGCGTATGACTTTGGCTCTACAGTGGCCTCGTGGGAGCGGGCTTGCCCCGCGATATGCGCCGGCAGGCGCATGCACAAGCGCAGGCCGTGCTTGCCATTCTCCGCCCACAAGGTACCGCCCTGGCGCTGGATGGCGCCGCGCGCGATGCTCAGGCCCAGGCCAAAGCCCCCATCCCCCGGCCGCGATCCGTCCAGGCGCGAGAAAGGCGCGAAGATCCGCTCCAGATCGTCCTCGGCCACTCCGCCGCCTTGATCTTCCAGCCAGATCCGCCAGTGATTGCCCTCACGCTTTGCGCCGAGGCTGATCAAGCCCTCTTCAGGCGAATGACGAATGGCATTGCGCAGCATGTTCTCGAAGGCCTGGGCCAAGTGATTGAGGTTGCCCTGCACCCAGCAGTTTGCCGGCACCTCGCAGCGCAGCCGCGACGGGCTCCAGCCACTCTCGTAGCAGGCATCCTCAGCCAGCATGTCCCACAACGCCTGGAGTTGGATCGGCTCAAGGTTCATCGGCGCCCGCTCGGCGTCCTGCCAGGCCAGTTGCAGCGTGTCCTCGACCAGTTGCTGCATGCAGTCCACTTCACGGGTCAGACGCTCGCGCAGGCGCTCCAGGTCGTTCTCGCCATCGCAGGCCACGCGCAGACGGCTCAGCGGAGTACGCATCTCATGGGACAAATCGCGTAGCAGTTGCTGCTGCAGGGCGACCGTACCCTGCAAGCGTTCGGCCATCTGGTCGAATGCCCGGGCCAACTCGCCCAACTCGTCATGCCGGCCGATGGTGCGCGAGTCGAGACGTGCCGAGAGCTGATCGGCGCGCCAGGCATTGGCCTGTTCGCGCAGCTGGTTCAGCGGCACGATCAGCATGCGATACAGACCCACGCACAACAGCAAGGTGAACAGACCCGGAATCACGCCATTGGTCACGACCTGCCAGAGCAGACGGTACTTGCCGGGATTGAGCCGCTCGGGTAACTCGATGACCAACATGCCCTGCTCGGGCAGCGTGGGAAACGCCAGGCGCACCCAGGGCTGATCGACACTGCGCCGGCTCATGGGCCAGTCGATACCGCGCAAGCGGGTCATGCGCTGGCGCTCGGCGGTGACCAGCGGCGTGCTGCTCAGTGATTGCAGGTCGGCGTCGAGCACACCGACCCAGCCTGGTTCGCGCTGGTGCATCTCGGCCAGCCAGCGATCGACCCCAGCCTGGCCGCCTTCGCGCCAGGCCCGCTCGGCCTCGGCGGCATAGCCACGCAGCTCTTGGCGGGCCGATTCGGAGAGAAACGCATTCTGGGTTTCCATGTGCCGGCCCCAGGTGTAGCTCAGGCCGATCATCAACAGGCAGAAGCCCACCAGCAGAATCGCCAGCCGCCAGAACAACGAGTGTCGGTCAAGCATGATCAGTCGGCCTCACCGGCACTGAGCACATAGCCTTTGCCCCAAACAGTGCGAATCTGCTGATCGTGATAACCCACGCTCTTGAGCTTGCGACGGATCTGGCTGACATGCATGTCCAGGCTGCGATCGTGACGCGAGTAGCCGCGCTGGAGCACCTGCTGATAAAGGAAGGGCTTGCTGAGCACCTCGTCCTGGCTGCGCTTGAGGGTATCGAGCAGGCGGTATTCGCTGGGGGTAAGCCCGGCCCATTGACCATTCAGGCAGACGTCGCTGGCGGCCTCGTCGAACTGCAATTGACCCGGCTCGACCTGCGGCTGGACCTTGCGCCGGCGCTCAAGATCGACCCGGCGCAGGATCGCCTCGATGCGCACCTGCAATTCGGCCATGCTGAACGGCTTGGGCAGGTAGTCGTCGGCACCGCGCTGGAAGCCTGTGATGCGATCGGCCTCGGCACCGAGCGCCGACATCAGGATCACCGGCGTCGTGCTGCGCCTGCGCAGCTGGGCGAGCGCGTCCAGGCCATTGAGGCCAGGCAACAGGATGTCCATGAGCACGACATCGAACACCTGGCGGCCTGCCCTTTCCAAACCTTCCTGGCCATTGCGGCACCAGGTCACCTGGAAGCCGCCACGCTGCAACTCCTCATGCAGGTAGGCGCCAAGGACTGGGTCGTCCTCGATGGCGAGAATGTTCGAATTGTGAATAGCTACAGGATTCATTGGCTTCTGACATTTATTCTCAGTTGCGCGATTATTGGCCATGTGGCCGGGCCAGGCAACCCAATTGCGACCGGTGAGGTGATGAGGCCAGCGCAGGCGACAAAAATCGTCTGCAATGAGTGCATTAGCGCCAGACCCGGAGTAACGTTCCGAGATTATTCCGTCCCGCTCGGCGACGGCCGCAAGGCACATCACAGGAGGCGAGTGTGCTCGATCGTTTGGGAATCAGAAGCCGGGTGCTGTTGCTGGCCTTGTTGCCGGCCAGCCTGATGGCACTGGTGCTGGGCAGCTATTTCACCTGGTTGCAGCAGAACGAGCTGCGCAGCCAATTGCTGCAGCGCGGCAAGATGATCGCCGAACAGCTGGCGCCGCTGGCCGCACCGGCGATGGCCCAGCATACCGCGCCGCAGCTCGAACGCATCGCGGCCCAGGCGCTAGAGCAGGCCGACGTGCGCGCCGTGGCGTTCCTCGCGCCCGACCGCTCGCGCCTGGCCCACGCCGGCCCGAGCATGCTCAATCAGCCGCCCAGCGGCGGCACTGGTACCCAACTGCTGCAACGCAGTGGCAACGATGCCACGCGCTACCTGATGCCGGTGTTCGGTCATCATCGCGACCTGGCTACCGATGCCATCCCCGCCGAGGCCGAGCGACTGCTCGGCTGGGTCGAGATCGAGCTGTCCCACGACGGCACCTTGCTGCGCGGCTATCGCAACCTGTTCACCAGCGTACTGTTGATCCTGGGCTGCCTGATCCTGACGGCCCTGCTCGCCCTGCGCATGAGCCGCACGATCAACGACCCGATCAGCCGCATCAAGCAAGCGGTCACCCAACTCAAGGACGGCAACCTCGAAGCGCGGCTGCCGGCCATGGGCAGCCACGAGCTGGACGAGTTGGCTGCCGGCATCAACCGCATGGCCGAAACCCTGCACAACGCCCACGAAGAGCTGCAGCACAGCATCGACCAGGCCACCGAAGATGTGCGCCAGAACCTTGAGACCATCGAGATCCAGAACATCGAACTGGACATGGCGCGCAAGGAGGCCCTGGAAGCCAGCCGGATCAAGTCCGAGTTCCTCGCCAACATGAGCCATGAGATCCGCACCCCGCTCAACGGCATCCTCGGTTTTACCCACCTGCTGCAAAAAAGCGAGTTGGCGCCGCGCCAGCTCGATTACCTGAGCACGATCGAGAAATCGGCCGACAACCTGCTGGGGATCATCAACGAGATCCTCGACTTCTCCAAGATCGAGGCCGGCAAGCTGGTGCTCGACAGCATCCCGTTCAACCTGCGCGACCTGATCCAGGACACCCTGACCATCCTCGCCCCAGCAGCCCACGCCAAGCAGCTGGAGTTGCTCAGCCTGGTCTATCGCGACACGCCGTTGTCGTTGGTCGGCGACCCGCTGCGGCTCAAGCAGATCCTCACCAACCTGGTCAGCAACGCTATCAAGTTCACCCGTGAGGGCACTATCGTCGTGCGCGCCATGCTCGAAGACGAGCAAGAAGACAGCGTGCAACTGCGCATCAGCGTGCAAGACACCGGCATCGGCCTGTCGCCGCAAGATGTGCGCACCCTGTTCCAGGCCTTCAGCCAGGCCGATAACTCGCTATCGCGCCAACCCGGCGGCACCGGCCTGGGGCTGGTGATCTCCAAGCGCTTGATCGAGCAAATGGGCGGCGAGATCGGTGTCGACAGCACGCCGGGAGAAGGCTCGCAGTTCTGGATCAGCCTGAACCTGCCCAAGGCCCACGACGATGCCGAAGACTTGCCGCTGCAACCCTTGCTCGGGCGACGCGCGGCAATCGTCGACGGCCACGAACTGGCGCGCCAGGCCCTTGAGCACCAACTGGAAGATTGCGGCTTGAGCGTGAGCCTGTTCGCCTCCTTCGATCAGCTGCTGCAAGGCGTTCAGGCGGCGCACCTGGCTGGCCAGCCGTTCGAATTCGCCGTGCTCGGGGCCAACCTGGGCAACCTGTCGCCGGAACAACTCGCCCAGTACCACCAACAACTGGAGCGCCTGGACTGCCAGTGCGTGGTGCTGTGCCCGACCACCGAACAGGCGCTGTACCACCCTTACCTGCCCAACGCCCATGGCCAGCTGCTGTCCAAGCCGACCTGTACGCGCAAGCTGCGCCGGCTGCTGGTAGAGCTGATTCAGCCACGTCGGCAAACCAGCGAAGTCCGGGTTGCCGGCAGCCAGCGGGTGCCGAAGATCCTCTGCGTCGACGACAACCCGGCCAACCTGTTGCTGGTGCAGACCCTGCTCGAAGACCTCGGCGCCGAGGTGCTGGCGGTCGACAATGGTTTTGCGGCGGTACAAGCGGTGCAGGATGAGCCGTTCGACCTGGTGCTGATGGATGTGCAGATGCCCGGTATGGACGGGCGCGCCTGCACCGAGCAGATCCGCCTGTGGGAAAACAGCCAGAGCGGTAACCCGCTGCCGATCGTCGCGCTCACCGCGCATGCCATGGCCAATGAAAAACGCGCCCTGCTGCACAGCGGCATGGACGATTACCTGACCAAGCCAATCAGTGAACGGCAACTGGGCCAGGTGGTGATGAAATGGACCGGGCTGAACCTGGGCACCCCGCAGCAGGAACGCATCACCGAGCGCCTGCCGGACAGCAGCGAGCTGAAGGTGCTCGACCCGGAAGAAGGCTTGCGCCTGGCCGCGGGCAAGCCGGACTTGGCAGCGGACATGCTGAGCATGCTGCTGGAGTCGCTGGAGGCTGATCGCCAGGCGATTCGCAGCGCACGTGAAGCAGGTGACCGTGAGGCGATGATCGAGCGGGTACACCGCTTGAATGGCGCATCGCGCTACTGTGGAGTGCCGCAGTTGCGGGCGGCGTGCCAGCGTAGCGAGACCCTGCTCAAGCAGGATAATCCCCAGGCCTTGCAGGCGCTGGATGAGCTGGATCAGGCGATCAGCCGGTTGGCCGAACAGGCGCAGCAGAGTGCTTGAGTGCGTTTACTGATGCTCCCACGGGCTTCTCGACACCTCGGACCCTGTGGGAGCGGGCTTGCCCGCGAATAGGCCAGTACTGACTGAGCCTCTCATGGCACCGATCAAAGTCCGCCAAGCCAATCGGGCTAAACTCACCTCGCCTCATTGCCAAGGAATCCGCCATGCGCACTCTGTTGTTCAGCAGCCAGCACTACGACCAGGAAAGCTTCACCCGCGCCAGCACCGACAACAACCTTGAACTGCACTTCCAGTCGGCCCGCCTGACCCTGGACACCGCCGCCTTGGCCAGCGGCTTCGAGGTGGTCTGCGCCTTCATCAACGACGAACTGGACCAGCCGGTGCTGGAGCGCCTGGCCGCCGGCGGCACGCGCCTGATCGCCCTGCGCTCGGCGGGCTACAACCACGTCGACCTGGCCGCCGCCAAACGCCTGGGGCTGACCGTGGTACGGGTGCCGGCCTACTCGCCGCATGCGGTGGCCGAGCACGCGGTGGCGCTGATCATGGCCCTCAACCGCCGCCTGCATCGCGCCTACAACCGCACCCGCGAAGGCGACTTCACCCTGCACGGGCTGACCGGCTTCGACCTGCATGGCAAAACCGTCGGGGTGGTCGGCACCGGCCAGATCGGCGTGGCCTTCGCCCGCATCATGGCCGGCTTTGGCTGCCAGCTGCTGGCCTACGACCCCTACCCCAACCCCGACATGCTGGCCTTGGGTGCACGCTACCTGGAGCTACCTGAGTTGCTGCGCCAGTCGCGGATCGTCAGCCTGCACTGCCCGCTGACCGAGCACACCCGCCACCTGATCAACGCCCACAGCCTGGCAGCGCTGCAACCGGGCGCGATGTTGATCAATACCGGTCGCGGTGCGCTGGTCGACACCCCAGCCCTGATCGATGCGCTCAAGAGCGGCCAACTCGGCTACCTGGGTTTGGACGTGTATGAAGAAGAAGCCCAGCTGTTCTTCGAGGACCGCTCCGACTTGCCCCTGCAAGATGATGTGCTGGCCCGGCTGCTGACCTTCCCCAACGTGATCATTACCGCCCACCAGGCGTTCCTGACCCGTGAGGCGCTGGATGCGATCGCTGCGACCACCCTGGAAAATATCATCCGCTGGGTGGCAGGCAATCCGCAGAATCTGGTCGAGGGTTGATGCTAGGATACGCGGCATTTCTGGAGGACCCATGGTCGAGCACGATTTCCGCTACACCCTATTCAACCCGCAACACACCCTGATCGAATGCCGCGCGCTGGTGCCGGGTCGCTATCAGGTAACCGGCAATGGCGGTTCGATCCAGAAGGACGACGTCCTGCTGGTCACCCTCAAAGGCAGCAAGGACTTGTCCATGCGCCTGACCGTGGAAAGCGTACGCCACCTGATCAACCCGCGCGGCCAGTGGGTCGCGGTGGCCAGCGGCCCGGCGTTCAAAGAGCTGGAGATCCTCAACTGGCAGGTCAAGTGCGACAGCTGCCAAGCCGTGCTCGACTTCGAGTTCGCCGTCGACGGCAAGCTGGGTAACAAGGCGCACAAGCCGGCCGCCAGTGTCCGCGTCGCTGAATTGGGCTGGATCAGCAAGGGTGACAAGCACCTGTGCCCACACTGCCAGGAGAGCGCTCAGTGAAAAACATGCTGACCGGCGTGCTGATTGCCACCGGCCTGCTGGGCTGCGCTGCGCAGCCGTCGAAGTTGCAACAAGAGCAGAGCTATGTGCTTGAGTGGATTGGCGAACGCCCGCTGATCGATTACAGCCACCTGACCCTGACCTTGGCCGAAGACGGCCGCGCCTATGGCAATGGCGGCTGCAACCACTGGTTTGCGCCGTATACGCTTGAGGGTGAGCGGATCAGCTTCGGCAAGGTCGGCAAGACCCGCAAGCTGTGCGCGCCGGCGTTGATGGAGCAGGAGAAGCGTTTCCTCGAGGCGCTGGAGACGGTGCAGCGTTGGGATGTTTCGGCGATCGAACAGATTCGGTTCTGGCCGGCCCAAGGCAAACCGTTGCGGTTCTGGCCTGAAGAAGGCTGATCACCTCTGTTGGGGCCCCCCTGCGGCCCTTCGCGGCGGGTCAGCGCCCCGACAAGTTCGCTCCCACAGAGTGTGTACCGGGTACAAGCGCGGTCCCTGTGGGAGCGGGCTTGCCCGCGAAGGGCTGCAAAGCAGCCCCAGCTATCAAGTCAACATCATTAGGCGCCTTTGAGGGCCTTGATCTTCTCCTGCAGCCCTTCCAGGGTCTGCTCGCCCATCAGTTGCTCACGGACCTTGCCTTTGTCATCGATGATGTAGGTCACCGGCAACGCCTCGCTACGCGGCAGCTCATAACGCTCTGCCGGATCCTGGGCCAGTACCGTGAAGCCAATCCCGAGGGTCTCGGCAGCTTGCTTGAGGTCCTGCCCTTGCAGGCCATCGAAGTTCACCCCGACCACCTTGATGCCCTGGCTGTCCCACTGCTTGGCCGCAGCGTTCAACTCAGGGATTTCAGTACGGCACGGCCCGCACCATTCGGCCCAGTAATTGAGCACCAGCCAGTGCCCCTCGATCTGTTCAGCCTTTACCGTATTGCCGTGCTGGTCCACGCCGTAGTCCGCACCGCAACCGCCGAGCAACAGGCTCGCAGTGATGGCCAGTGCAGCTGCCAAACGCTTTGCCATGGGTCAATCCTTCTCGAAGTTTTCTAAACCTGTAATTCAGTCGCTGCGGTTAGAATAGCCGCCACACCCTGCTGGATGCGACCCGTCATGACTGATCTGACTCTCTATCATAACCCGCGCTGCTCGAAATCCCGCGGCGCCTTGGAGCTGCTCGAAGCGCGCGGCCTCAGCCCGACCATCGTGCGCTACCTGGAAACCCCGCCCGATGCGGCGACCCTCAAGGCATTGCTGGGCAAGCTGGGCATCGCCCCGCGCCAGCTGCTGCGCACCGGTGAAGACGAATACAAGACCCTGGAGCTGGCCAACCCGGCGCTCAGCGACCAACAGTTGATCGAAGCCATGGCACAACACCCGAAACTGATCGAGCGGCCGATTCTGGTGGTCGGCGACCAGGCGGTCATCGGTCGCCCACCCGAGAAGGTGCTGGAGATCCTGCCGTGAGCGATCCATTCATCCTGGTGCTGTATTACAGCCGCCATGGCTCGACCAGCGAGATGGCCCGGCACATTGCCCGTGGCGTCGAGATGGCCGGCCTGGAAGCGCGCCTGCGCACCGTGCCGGCGATCTCCACCGAATGCGAGGCAGTAGCCCCGGATATCCCCGCCAGCGGTGCGTTGTACGCCACCCTCGACGACCTGCGCCACTGCGCCGGGCTGGTCCTGGGCAGCCCGACCCGCTTTGGCAACATGGCCGCGCCGCTCAAGTACTTCCTCGATGGCACCAGCAGCCTGTGGCTGGGCGGTGAGCTGGTCGGCAAGCCGGCGGCGGTGTTCACCTCCACCGCCAGCCTGCACGGCGGCCAGGAGACCACCCTGCTGTCGATGATGCTGCCGCTGATGCACCACGGCATGCTGGTCATGGGCCTGCCCTACAGCGAGTCGGCGCTGCTCGAGACCCGTGGTGGCGGCACCCCGTACGGGGCGAGCCATCATGCCGGGGCAGATGGCAAGCGCGAGCTGGACAGCCATGAGATCGCCCTGTGCCGCGCGCTCGGCCAACGCCTGGCGAGCACCGCCAAGGCTTTGGGTGGTGAACGTGGCTAGGAAGCCCAAGGTGCTGCCAGCGCTTGAGTGGTTGAGCCCGCGCCTGCGCTTGACGCGGGCGCTGAGCCTGGGCTGTTTCTTCGGCCTGATCGTCCTGCTGGTGATCAATAACCTGTGGTTCGCCAACCTGCATGGGGCGCGGGTCGAGGTCATCCTGGCGATCGAGCTGATCCCGCTGCTGCTGTTGCTGCCGGGGATGCTGATGGGCAGCGCCCGGGCGCATGCCTGGACCTGCTTTGTGGTGAACATCTACTTCATCAAGGGCGTGTTGGCGGCGTTCGATCCGGCGCGCGCGGTGTTTGGCTGGATCGAGGTGCTGGTGAGCTTGGGGCTGTTTGTTAGCGGGCTGCTGTTTGTGCGCTGGAAGTTTCAGCATGAGCGCAGGCTGGCCGGCGAAGGAAACTAGAACAAGCTATGTGGACTGCGTGGACTGCGTAGGCTACGTGGGCTACGTGGGCTACGTGGGCTACGTGGGCTACGTGGGCTACGTGGGCTACGTGGGAGCGGGCTTGCCCCGCGATAGCGAGGCTGAGGCCGACATCGCTATCGCGGGGCAAGCCCGCTCCCACGCAGTTCGCTTCCACGCAGTTCGCTCCCATGCCCCTTCCGACAAGGGGCCGCCGACGAGGGGCCGAATCAGTGGTTGACTGTGTGCGCCAGCATCACCGAGAGCTGACACAGCGGCCGGCCACTCTCGGCATGCCACTGATTGAACAGCTCCTGCACCAACGCCCGATCGCGCTGGCTGGTCGGCGCCTTGTCGATGATCCCCTGGGCAATCAACGCCGCCGCCATGTCATCGGTTGGAATGAAGGTGTCCTTGCCAACCATGCGCAAGAAGCGCGGCGCCGACAGTCCACCGAGCTGGTTGCCATGCTTGGCCAGGTACTTCCACAAGCCCACGATATCGGTCACCGGCCAGTCGGCAATGAACGCACCGAAACTGCCCTTTTGCTGCTCGATATCCAGAATCATCTGGGCATTGCGCGGCACGCTCTTGAGCTTGCCCAGGTGGCGGATGATCCGCTCATCCTGCATCAGCCGCTCCAGATGCTCGGCGCCCATCAGCACCACTTTCTCAGGATCGAAACCGAAGAACACCTGCTCGAAGGCCGGCCACTTGGCGTCCACCAGGCTGTGCTTGAGGCCCGCGCGAAACACCCGCAGCGACAGGGTCGATAGGTAGCGGTCATCGCCGATATCGCGTAACTGCGCCGGGGTTTTCGGCCGCGGCAGGAAGGCTTCGAGGGCCTTGGCCGAGCCGAAGCGGTTCAGGCAGTACTCATGCAGCCACTGATAATCGCGCATGGGATCAGATGTTCAGCACGTCAAGGAAGCGCGGCGCGGCGTTTTCGTCGATCTTCAGGCTGTTGAAGTCGAACAGGTTGCGGTCGGCCAACTGCGACGGGGCAACGTTCTGCATGGCGCGGAAGATGCTCTCGGTACGCCCCGGGTGCTTGCGCTCCCACTCCACCAGCATCTCCTTGACCACCTGGCGCTGCAGGTTTTCCTGCGAGCCGCAGAGGTTGCACGGGATGATCGGGAACTCTTTCATGTCCGAGTAGGCCTGGATGTCCTTCTCGTGGCAGTAGGCCAGCGGGCGGATCACCACGTTACGGCCGTCATCGGCACGCAGCTTGGGCGGCATGCCCTTGAGCGCGCCGTTGAAGAACATGTTGAGGAAGAAGGTTTCGACGATGTCATCGCGGTGGTGACCGAGGGCCATCTTGGTCGCGCCGATCTCGTCGGCGAAGGTGTACAAGGTGCCACGGCGCAGGCGCGAGCACAGCGAGCAGGTCGTCTTGCCCTCGGGCACCAGCTCCTTGACCACCGAGTAGGTGTCCTTCTCGACGATGTGGTACTCGACCCCCAGTTCCTTGAGGTAGGCCGGCAACACATGCTCGGGGAAGCCTGGCTGCTTCTGGTCCATGTTCACCGCGACGATCTCGAACTTGATCGGCGCCACCTTCTGCAGGTGCAGCAGAACATCGAGCATGGTGTAGCTGTCCTTGCCGCCAGACAGGCAGACCATGACCTTGTCGCCATCCTCGATCATGTTGTAGTCGGTGATGGCTTCGCCAGCGAGACGACGCAGGCGTTTTTGCAGTTTGTTCTGGTTGACCGAGAGGGTGCCCATAGCGCTTGAATCCGCGAGGTGTGACAAAAGCCGGCTATTTTACGCACAAACCGCACGTGGGCGTAGGGCCTGGGCACAATTAACGGCCGTATTCCGATCAAAGACTGCAAGGGAATCAGCAAGCCGTTTAACAGCGCAATTTGCTCTAAAAAGCAGGTATTAAGCGGGGATCTGCTTCCTATACTGCGACATAAGGCCACATTACCGCATGCATCGGTGCCTGGCCTCGGGCCGCAAGCGCTCCACTTGGGGGGCGTTTGGCAACGACGATAGGAGTGACCCGCATGATCCATCACGTTCTGGGGCTGTTTACCCATCCCGATCAGGAGTGGAAGGAGATTCGTGGCGAGGACGAAACCATCAGCCACATGTACCTGACCCACACGCTGATACTGGCGGCGATCCCCGCGGTCTCGGCATTTATCGGCACTACCCAGGTGGGCTGGGTGATCGGTAATCGACCGGCAGTGATGCTGACCATGGAAAGCGCGCTGTGGATGAGCGTGATGTCCTACCTGGCCATGCTAGCCGGGGTGGCGGTGATGGGCGCCTTCATTCACTGGATGGCGCGCACCTACGATGCCACGCCGTCCATGGCCCAATGCATCGCCTTTGCCACCTACACCGCCACCCCGCTGTTCATCGGCGGCCTGGCGGCGCTCTACCCACACCTATGGCTGGGCATGCTGGTCGGCACAGCGGCCATTTGCTACACGGTTTACCTGTTGTATGTGGGCTTGCCGACGTTCATGAACATCCCGTCAGATGAAGGCTTCCTGTTCTCCAGCTCGGTGCTGGCAGTGGGCCTGGTGGTGTTGGTGGCAATCATGGCCGCCACCGTGATCATCTGGGGCTTGGGCGTGGGGCCTGTGTATACCAACTAGATCCAAACCAACACTGGGGCATCAAGTCACGGGCCGCCGCAAGGCGGCCTTTGGCTGCCTGCTGACCGGTGGCTCGGCAGGCCAAAGGTGGTTACGGCATAATGCCCGGCTCAGGAGACTATTCACCGCCATGCCCGAGTTGCTCGAATCCCGCGTCGAAACCTGCTATCAGCAAGCCGAAGCCTTCTTCAAGCGCCCCTTTGCCCGCCCGCAGGTCAGCTTCAAGCTGCGCGGCCAGAAAGCCGGGGTTGCCCACCTGCATGAGAACCTGCTGCGCTTCAACCTGCAGCTGTATCGCGACAACCAGGAAGACTTCCTGCGCCAGACCGTGGCCCATGAAGTGGCCCACCTAGTGGCGCATCAGCTGTTTGGCGACAGCATCCAGCCGCATGGCGAGGAGTGGCAGCTGATCATGCGTGGGGTGTACGAGCTGCCGCCCAATCGCTGCCATAACTATGAAGTGAAGCGGCGCACGGCTACTCGCTACATCTATCAGTGCCCTTGCCCGCAGAGTGATTTTCCGTTCAGTGCGCAGCGCCACAAGCTGGTGCGCCAGGGCCGGCGTTATCTGTGTCGGCGCTGCCGGCAGATTCTGGTGTACAGCGGCCAGACGCGCGTCGAATAGAGGGTTATCGCCCCCACGCAGCTCTTGTGCCGCTCGTCCTGCGTGGCAGCGGGCTTGCCCCGCGATGAGACCGACGCTGCATCACAAATCCCAGCGATAAAAAAGGCGACCCGAAGGTCGCCTTTGTGCTTACGCCTGAATCAGCGAGCTGGGCCTTCAGCCACGCCCAGGTCGTCAGTCGGACGGGTGTCTTCCAGCGGCGAACCACCGGAAGCCAGTTCGGCTTGCAGCTTGTCTTCGTCCAGCTCCTTGACCCACTTGGCCACGACGATGGTAGCCACGCCGTTACCAATCAGGTTGGTCAGCGCACGCGCCTCGGACATGAAGCGGTCGATGCCGAGGATCAGCGCCAGGCCGGCAACCGGCAGATGGCCGACAGCCGACAGGGTCGCAGCCAGGACGATAAAGCCCGAACCGGTAACGCCAGCAGCACCTTTGGACGCGACCAGCAGCACCAGCAGCAGGGTGATCTGGTGGGTGATGTCCATGGTGGTGTCAGTGGCCTGGGCGATGAACACCGCAGCCATGGTCAGGTAGATCGAGGTACCGTCGAGGTTGAACGAGTAGCCAGTCGGGATGACCAGGCCAACCACGGATTTCTTCGCACCCAGACGCTCCATCTTGGCCAGCATGCGCGGCAGGGCAGATTCCGAGGAAGAGGTACCCAGCACGATCATCAGCTCTTCACGGATGTAGCGGATCAGCTTGAGCACGCTGAAGCCGTGGGCGCGGCAGATACCGCCGAGCACGATCAGGATGAACGCCAGGCAGGTGACGTAGAAGCAGGCCATCAGGTAGCCCAGCTGCACCAGCGAACCGACGCCGTACTGGCCGATGGTGAAGGCCATGGCACCGAAGGCACCGATCGGGGCCAGCTTCATGATCATGTTGATGATGTTGAACATGACATGGGCGAAGCGGTCGATCAGGTCCAGCACCGGCTTGCCGTAGCTACCCAGGCGGTGCAGGGCGAAGCCGAAGATCACCGAGAACATCAGCACTTGCAGGATGTCGCCGTTGGCGAAGGCACCGACCACAGTGTTAGGGATGATGTTGAGCAGGAAGCCGACGGTGGTCTGCTGCGCGCCGGCGGCGGCATAGGCGGCCACGCTGCTGGCGTTCAAGGTGCTGACGTCAATGTGCATGCCAGCGCCTGGCTTGACCACGTTGACCACGACCAGGCCGATGATCAGGGCGATGGTGGAGACGATTTCGAAGTACAGGAGCGCGTAGCCGCCGGTCTTGCCGACCGATTTCATGCTCTGCATGCCAGCGATGCCGCTGACCACGGTACAGAAGATGATCGGGGCGATGACCATTTTGATCAGTTTGACGAACCCGTCACCCAGGGGTTTGAGCGCGACGCCGGTTTCAGGGTAGTAGTGACCGAGCAGAATACCGATGGTGATGGCAACCAACACCTGGATATACAGGGATTTGTACAGCGGCTGACGTGTCGTCATGGCTAATTTTCCTCAAGTGTGCCGGTTTCCACCCTTCCCAGGGCGGGGGCACCTGAATCGCTAACCCTCCTGCACCTGGAGGGATTTGTCGTTGTGTTCGAGCCGCCTGGGCAGGTCTCTGCCAAGTCAATAGCAAGGGCGATGCCAAAATGCCCGGATTGGGTGCAGGAGCCGGATTTGAAGGGTTTGCTTGCCCAATGAGGGGGCAATGGCGGGGGGAATCGCTGGCGGATTTCCGCCCGGTGGCGGGAATTGAACAGGGTCGATGGCGGGAATCCGCCCGGAGTGTGCCCTGCTGGCCTCATCGCGGGACGAGCCCGCTCCTACAAGATTAGCGGTGACCTTGTAGGAGCGGGTTTGCCCCGCGATGAGGTCGGTACTGACGAAGCACTTAATCGAGGTTGAAGATGATCCGGAACGCCGCGCCGCCCAGTGGCGAATCATCCAGGCTTAGGTGCGCGTCATAGCTGTCGATGATGTCCTTGACCACCGCCAGGCCGATGCCCTGCCCCGGATGCTGGCGATCCAACCGCTCACCGCGCTGCAGAATCCGCTCGCGCTGATCCGCCGGCACCCCTGGCCCATCATCCTCGACGCACAACACCAGGTGGCCGGGCGTTTCCTGCAGGCTCACCCGCACCTGCCCCAGGCATAGCCGATAGGCATTCTCCAACAGGTTGCCAAGCAACTCGAGCAAAGCGCCCTGTTCCATCGGCACTTGGGCGTGCTCTGGGACATCCACGTCGATGGCCACGCGCTTGTCGCGATAGACCTTGGCCAATGTGCTGCACAGGCTGTCGAGCAGCGGTTTGAGCTGCACCCGGTGGCGCACCAGGCCGCTCTTGCGCAAGCTGGCGCGCTGCAATTGATAGTCGATCTGCTGGCTCATGCGCTCGATCTGGCTCTGCAGCACCCGCGCCTGCTCACGCTCGCCACTGCCCTGGCCCATGCTTTCGCCTACCCCTTGCAGCACTGCCAGCGGCGTTTTCAGGCTGTGCGCCAGGTCATCGAGCGAATCGCGGTAGCGCTGGCGCTGCTCGCGCTCGCTGTGCAGCAGGCGGTTGAGCGAGCCCGTCAGGCGCAGCAGCTCACGTGGGTGCTCGCGACTCAGGCCGTCGCGGGCGCCGGTTTCCACTTCGTCGAGCTCAAGGCTGAGCCTGCGCAACGAGCGCAGCCCCCAGGTCAGGCCGGCCCAGAGCAGCACCATCAGCGCCAGCAAGGCTGCGCCAAAGCCCAGATAGAGTTTCTCACGCAGGCCATTGATGGTGTCTTGGTACTCACGCACCGGCTGCAGGGCGACGATACTGTAGGCCGCGTTCTTGCCGCCGAGCAGCTTGACCTCGACGTCATAGACGAAGAACTCCTCACCGTCGTCCTGGCGGATCCGCGCGAACTCGTTGCCGCGCCCATCGTAGCGGGGGTGATAATTGATATTGCGGTCGGTGGTGGCCCGCGAGCGCCAAACTTGATTGCCCTGGCGATCGAAGATGTAGCCCATCAGGCCGGTATAAGGCAGGTTGTAGCGCTCATCCGGCAGCAGCTCGGGCATCTGCAATTGGCCATGCTCGATGCGCGCTGCGGAAATCAGCGTGGTGACGTCGGAGGCCAGGCGCTGCTCGATCGACTCTTGCAGCGCCATGCTGAAGGCTTTTTGCAGGGCCGGCAGCAGCGCCAACATAAACAGCAAGGCAAGCAGCGCCGCCGCCAGCATCAGGCGCACGCGCAGCGAGCGAATCATCGGCAGCGCTCGGTGAACAGGTAACCCAGGCCGCGCACGGTGTCGATCGGCTTGAAGCCATGCTCACCTTCGAGCTTGCGGCGCAGACGGCCAACCAGCACTTCGATGACATTCGGATCACGCTCCTCGTCATCGGGATAGAGCTGCTCCATCAAGCGATCCTTGGCGACCACCTGCTGGTGATGACGCATGAGGTATTCCAGGATGCGGTATTCGTAGGCGGTCAGCGCCAGCGGCTGCTCGTCCAGGGTCGCCTGCTTGCGGTTGAGGTCGAGCACCAGCGGGCCGGCGGCAATGGTCGACTGGGTGAAACCACTGGAGCGGCGCAGCAGGGCATTGAGGCGGGCCTCCAGCTCTTCGAACTGGAAGGGCTTGACCACGTAGTCGTCGGCCCCGGCGGCCAGCCCCTCGACTTTGTCCTGCCAGTTGCCGCGCGCGGTAAGGATGAGGATCGGGAAGCTCTTGCCCTGGTTGCGCAACTGGCGGATCAGGTCCAGCCCACTCATGCCGGGCAAGCCCAGGTCGACCACTGCCAAGTCGAAGTGGTACTCCTCGACCTGATACAGGGCTTCCTCGGCGTTGGCGACCGCCTGGACCACATGGCCCGTTTCGCTCAGGCGCGTGAATAGGTGGTGACGCAGCAGCGCCTCGTCCTCGACCACCAGCAGTTTCATGCAGCTCTCCTTCCTCTATTTACTGGCCTCATCGCGGGACGAGCCCGCTCCTAGCGCAACGGTGTGCGTCGATACCTGAGCGGGCTTGCCCCGCGATGAAGCCGGAACTGACGAAAAGCATAACAGCGAACCGGCCCCTTCAGCGGGCCGGTCCGCCTTAGCCATCACCTCAGAACTTGTAGTTGGCCGACAGGTAGGTCTGGGCGCTGCTGGTCAGGCGCAGGGTGCCGACCTTTGGACCGCCATGTTCGACCAGCTCGGTGCTGGCGTTGCTGCGCAGGTAACGGTAGCCCAGCTCGACCGAGGCGTTGTCGGTGATGTCCTGGATCACACCGGCCTGCAGGCCGACAGCGTAGCCATAGTCAGTATCGCGACCGTAGCCGGAGGACTCCTGGGACAGCTTGGTCATGCCCAGGCTACCGCCGCCGAACAGTTTGGTGGTATCAGTCACGGGCAGGAACAGGTCGTAGCTGCCGAGCAGGTTTTCTTGGCGCAGCTTGAGGCCGCTATGGTCGTTGGACACATTGTCGTAGGTCAGGTAGTAGCGACCTTGGTCGTTGATCTTACCGACCCGCACGCCCCAGGTGCCGTCCTTGCTGATGATGCCATCGGCGTTGAGATGGTCGGTGTTGCGGTCGAGCAGGCCGGACTTGCGGATCTTGTCGCTGGTCTGGCCGTAGGTGAGGCTGGCGAAGGTGTCGTCGGCCTGGGCGCTGACGGTGAAGCCTGCGGCGCAAACGGCCATGGCAGCGATCAGGGTATTGAGTGTTTTCATAGCTTCGTACTCCAGTTGGATGCGCTGTTTCTGTCTGGAAGCTAGAGTAAGCAGGACGCCCTGAACCGCTGCTGAACCCAGGCTGAACCTTCGCTGAACGAGTCGCACCGATTGTCGAAACGCCATGTCCAAAGGAGCTACGACCATGCGTTTTCTGCTTGCCCTGACCCTGATGTGCAGCGCCGCTGTTACCCAAGCGGCCGTGCAAACCCGCGAGATCGCTTACCAGGACGCCGACGGCAACCGTCTGGTGGGTTACTACGCCTACGATGACGCCATCGAGGGCAAGCGCCCCGGCATCGTCGTGGTGCATGAATGGTGGGGGCTGAACGACTACGCCAAGCGCCGTGCCCGCGACCTTGCTGGGCTGGGCTACAACGCGTTGGCGATCGATATGTACGGCGATGGCAAGAACACCGAACACCCGGCTGACGCCAAGGCGTTCATGGCCGCCGCCCTGAAGGATCCCAAGGCAGCTGCCGCACGCTTCGATGCAGGTCTTGAGCTCTTGAAGATCCAGCCCAACATTAATAAGCATCAACTGGGCGCGGTGGGTTACTGCTTCGGTGGCAAAGTGGTGCTCGATGCCGCCCGCCGTGGGGTAAAGCTTGATGGCGTGGTGAGCTTCCATGGCGCGCTGGTGACGCAGGAACCCGCCAAGCCTGGGGTTATCAGGGCGAAGATCCTGGTGGAGCACGGTGACGCTGACAGCATGATCACACCCGAGCAGGTCGCGGCGTTCAAACAAGAGATGGCGGCGGCCGGGGCTGATATGAAGTTCGTCGGTATTGCCGGGGCCAAGCATGGCTTTACCAATCCGGATGCTGACCGCTTGAGCCATGGCGGGCATGGCGGGCCGGACATCGGCTATGACAAGGCGGCGGACGAGAGCTCTTGGGCGGATATGCAGGCGTTCTTCAAGACTGCGTTTGATTGACTATCGCCGGGGCCGCTTGGCGGCCCATCGCAGGCAAGCCAGTTCCTACAGGGTGCATTGAGCCTGCCAACGGCGGCATAGCGGCCCCTGACACATGACTCATCGGCTGGCACAATATCGGCCATGAACAGACTCCCCGCCTGCTGCGCCCCACTCCAGCACCACTGGCCCCTGCCCCATCCGGTCCCCGGTGCGCAGCTGGTCAGCTGTGCCTTCGACCCCGCCAAGCTTGCCGCCGATGACTTTCAGCGCGCAGGCATCGAACAGAGCGCCAGCTTGCAGCGTTCGGTGGCCAAGCGTCGGGCTGAATACCTGGCGGGCCGCGTCTGCGCGCGGGCCGCGTTGCAGCAACTGGACGGTCGCGACTATGTACCCGGCAGCCATGAAGACCGCTCTCCGATCTGGCCAACCGGCATTCATGGCTCGATCACCCACGGCAAGGGGTGGGCCGCTGCGGTGGTGGCCGCCGATGGCCGCTGCAAGGGCCTGGGTCTAGATCAGGAAAGCCTGCTGGACGATGAGCGTGCCGAGCGCCTGGCCCAGGAGATCCTGACGCCTGCCGAGCTCGAACGTTTGGACCGCAGCCAGTTTGGCCTGACTGTGACGTTGACCTTCTCGCTCAAAGAGAGCCTGTTCAAGACCCTCTACCCACTCACTAAACAACGCTTCTACTTCGAACACGCCGAAGTGCTCGAATGGTCCGCCGACGGCCTGGCCCGGCTTCGCCTGCTCACTGACTTGTCGCCAGCATGGCAGCAGGGGCTCGAGATCGACGGGCAGTTCTGCATCAAGGACGGCCACCTGCTGAGTTTGATCAGCGTCTAGCCCTCAGGACGGCGCCTGTGCCCGTGGCCAACTGAGGCTGAAACACGCACCGCCCAAGCCTTCGCTACGCCCGACCATGGCCCGCCCGCCGTGCCAGTAAATGATTCGTCGCACGATCGACAGCCCCAGGCCGTGGCCGCCCGAGGCACGCGTGCGGCTGTCGTCCAGGCGGGTGAAGGGGGTAAAAATGCGGTCCCAGACGCCTTCGGGAATGCCTGGGCCGTCGTCTTCGACATCGATCCGGCAACGCTGCTGGCCAATCTGATAGCTCAGGCGCACCTCGGACTCGGCATGGCGCATGGCGTTGCCGACCAGGTTCTGCAAGGCGCGGTGCAGATAGCGCGGTTCCGCCTCGACCCAGGCGCCCGCCCCTTCCAGTCCCTGGCATACGCCACGGCTAACGCGTACCTCGGCGCGCAGGGGCGCCAACTCGGCGATCACCCGGTCGAGCAAGGCGTCGAGGTCGACGGCCTGGAATTTCAGTGCCGGTGCGCCCTGTTCCAGGCGAGCGTAGGTCAACATCTCGTCGACCAGCTTGTCGAGGTCTTGAATGTCGCTGTCCATGCCCGCCAGATGCTTGGCCCGGGCTTGTTCACTGTTGGCGGTTTCGATCATCTCCAGGCCAAAACGCAGGCGCGCCACCGGTGTGCGCAGCTCATGCGAAACGGCACGCACCAACTCCCGCTGCATGCTCAGCGAACGCTGCAGGTGCTCGGCCATGCCATTGAACGCTGCCGCCAGACGCCCGACCGAGTCCGCATCGCCCGCTGGCACGCGGGTATCCAAACTGCCCTGGGCAATACGCGTGGCGGCATTCTCCAGGCCCGAAACCCGCCGTTCCAACTGGCGCACCAGCAGGTACACGACCAAGCCGATCAGGCACAGGCCAAGGAAGGCGATAAGGATCAACAACTGCGGTGGATAGAGGTTGAGCTGATACAGCGGGCCGATCTCCAGCACCCAGGGCGAGCCAGGCAGGCCAGCAAACACCCGAATCGAGTCGCCATCCTTACCCAACGCCATCACCGTGTCGCCCTCCTCCACCCGCCGCCGCTGGTCGTCGTCCAGGCCCACGCGCTCCAAGCGCTGCAGGGCGACGTCAAAACCAAAGCCCTTGCTCTGGCGCAGCTCGGCCAGGCGTCGCTGTTGCTCGGTGACCGGATAACGCACCAGTTCATCGGCCAACAGGTACAGCGTGGCTCGCGCCAATTGCTCGCTGACCTGCTGGACCTGGGCTTCGAGCAACACGTCTTCGCGGCCGACCCGACGCAATACTCGCGCCGCATGCGGGCCAGTCTTCTCCACCACCACCAGGTCACGGTAAAGACGCGCTCGCTGGCCGCCGTCGAGGGTCAACGCGCTCATCGGTTGCAGGTCCAGCGGCACACCGAGCAGCCGCTCCCAGATCACCAGCGAACGCTTGCGCTCGACGTCGTTCTGCAGCGCCAGGTTGTCGGCCATCAAACTGAAAGTGCCCTGGGCCAGGCGCTCGCGGTGCTGTTCGGCGCGCACCTGATTGACCAGGTGCAGGCTGAGCACGCCAAGCACCGCGACCAGCACCAGGACGGCGAGCATGCCGCCATAGATACGCAGGAAGATCGAGTTCATCAGGCCTGGGCCGCCTCGGCGACGAATAGATAGCCCTTGCTGCGCAGGGTCTTGATCAGCCGCGGGTGAATCGGATCATCGCCGATCTTGGGGCGAATCTTGGAAATACGCACATCGATGGAGCGGTCCTGGCCGTCGTAGCCGACGCCGCGCAGGGAGGTGAAGATCTGTTCGCGCGAGAGCACACGCCCTGCGTGGCTGGCCAGCAGCCAGAGCAAGTCGAATTCGGCGCCGGTCAGGTCGATCGGTTGTTCGTTGAGCCAGGCCTCGCGCAGGCTGCTGTCGATCCGCAGGGCACCGAATTGCAACTCCTGGCGCTTGCCATCCAGGCTGTCGCTGCGGCGCAACAGGGCATTGATACGCGCCAGCAACAAGCGGGGGCGCACCGGTTTGCACACATAGTCGTCGGCCCCCAGGTCCAGGCCTTGGACTTGATCGAGCTCGTCGCTACGGGCGGTGAGCATGAGAATCGGCCCGGGGTATTGGCCGCGCACCCGGCGGCAGATGCTCAGGCCATCTTCGCCGGGCAGCATCAGGTCGAGGATCACCAGGTCCGGCTGGCTGTCGAGAATGCGCCGCACTGCGCGCGCGCCATCGCCTTCCACTGCCACCTCGAAACCGTTGGCCTGCAGGTACTCGGCGGTAAGCTCAGCGAGGCGCTGGTCGTCCTCGACAATCAGGATGCGGTTGCAGGGCTGGTCCATGGCCTTCCTCTGTGTTGTTCTAGTTATCTGCTGTAGGGTGTTGCCTGGGCGGGCCTCATCGCGGGGCGAGCCCGCTCCCACGCTCAGATACGGTTGCGCGCGAGCCACTACAGTGTCCCTGCCGTTCACCAAAAGGCAATATCACCGACGGATACTACGTCGCGCACCACGGACTTCCAAATCTCATCCAAGCCCGCGCCAACACGCCCTGGACTGAACCGTTTTTTGTGATAGGGTGCGCGCCCTAAAAAAACTCTGCCGGGGCATCAACGCGTAGAAAAAAAGTGAAAACCTCATGGGACAAGGCCTACAGCCAATACCCACGAATCACACACAAACTACGCACAAGTTATCCACAGGCGCTCACCTTGCAAAGCCCCCGCGACCGCATTATCTTGTATCCCCATTGCAGCGAACCACTACATATTGGGTTTCGCTTGAAATCACAAACACAAGTCGGCACGCAAACTCAAGCGATTTTTCGGCCTGAACTTAGTGTGATTTGCGCAGCCAAACCGCTCCTGCGGAGGCGACCGAGGCAAGCCCGTCCAAGCGGTCTTGTTCGGGTATGGGTGTTGCAGGCATCGCCTGGTGACACTCGACAGCAACAGTTTTTGGGCCACGGCCCAGAACCTTTGACTTCGGCCAGGGAGCGGCAAGCTATTGCCCCTTATTCCTGAGTCTGTCCCGAAGTCGGTAAGCCCGAGCGGGCGGATGCACGTGCGTGTGCATCCCCGCGGGGCCACCAGGCTAGTGGATGGAACGGTGGGCGCTCAAAAGGCGCCTGAACATATAGAAACTGTGGAGACACCCACCGATGCAAACCGACACAACTCGCGAGAACCCGCAGGCCCAGGTGCCGCAGGGCGCAGATTCGAACCAGGATCTGGCTGCCACCGCACCTGGCCAACTGCGCGTGATCAAGCGCAATGGCACTGTCGTCGCGTACACCGACGACAAGATCACCGTGGCCATCACCAAGGCGTTCCTCGCAGTTGAGGGCGGCACTGCCGCCGCCTCGTCGCGCATCCACGACACCGTTGCGCGCCTGACCGAGCAGGTCACCGCCACCTTCAAGCGTCGCATGCCATCGGGCGGCACCATCCACATCGAAGAAATCCAGGACCAGGTCGAACTGGCCCTGATGCGCGCCGGCGAGCAGAAAGTTGCCCGCGACTACGTGATCTACCGCGACCAGCGCGCCAAAGAGCGCGCTACCCGTGCCAACACCGATGCCGTGGTCGAGCCGCACCCATCGATCCGCATCACCCTGGCCGACGGCAGCAAGGCGCCGCTGGACATGGCCCGCCTGAACACCATCATCAGCGAAGCCTGCGAAGGCCTGGCCGAAGTCGATGGCGAGCTGATCCAGCGCGAAACCCTGAAGAACCTGTACGACGGCGTCGCCATCAAGGACGTCAACACCGCCCTGGTGATGACCGCCCGTACCCTGGTAGAGCGTGAGCCGAACTACTCGTTCGTCACCGCTCGCCTGCTGATGGACACCCTGCGTGCCGAAGGCCTGGGCTTCCTCAGCGTCGCCGACAGCGCCACACACCACGAGATGGCCGAGCTGTACGCCAAGGCCCTGCCGGCCTACGTGGCCAAAGGTATCGAGTTCGAGCTGCTCAACCCTGCCCTGGCCGACTTCGACCTGGAGCGTCTGGGCAAGGCGATCAACCACGAGCGTGACCAGCAGTTCACCTACCTGGGCCTGCAGACCCTGTACGACCGCTACTTCATCCACAAGGATGGCGTGCGCTTCGAGCTGCCGCAGGTGTTCTTCATGCGTGTGGCAATGGGCCTGGCGCTGGAAGAGAAAGACAAAGAAGCCCGCGCGATCGAGTTCTACAACCTGTTGTCGTCGTTCGACTACATGGCTTCGACCCCGACCCTGTTCAACGCCGGTACCCTGCGTCCACAGCTGTCGAGCTGCTACCTGACCACCGTGCCGGACGACCTGT
>Ga0247821_10000020_pt1 | contig 87342 bp, 69 predicted proteins | sample 13C_Glycerol_Day_FD_192481 | JGI IMG/M metagenome (GOLD analysis project Ga0247821, IMG submission 192481) | Soil microbial communities from agricultural site in Penn Yan, New York, United States - 13C_Glycerol_Day14 | ecosystem: Environmental > Terrestrial > Soil > Agricultural land | place... | reverse complement strand
TCGACCTGCTGATCAGCGCACCGCAGAAGGGCTGGAGCGCCTCTCCTTGCTGCGCCCTGGTGATGCTCAGCGCTTTGGCCCTTGAGCGCATCGGGCAGACGCAAAGCAGCAGCTTCGCCTGCGACCTGAAAAAGTGGCTTCAGATCATGCAGGCTTATGAGCAGGGTGGACATGCCTACCATGCGACCATGCCCAGCGATTCCCTCGCGCGATTTAGCGAAGTGATGAAGGAGACGCAAACCTACGGTTTCGACAAGGTCCGCGACGAACAACAGGCCCTGGGTGATCGGGTGCGCGCAATGATGACTGGCAAAGGTATCAAGAGCGTGGCCGCAGCCGGCTTTCAGGCCCCTGGCGTAGTGGTGAGCTACACCGATGATGTCGACATCAAGAGCGGTAGGAAGTTTGCCGACCACAGCCTGCAGATCGCCGCCGGTGTGCCGTTGCAATGCGACGAGCCGGCCGACTTCCAGACCTTCCGCATCGGTCTGTTCGGGCTCGAAAAGCTGCACAACATCGATCGCACGGTCAACACCCTTGAGCAAGCACTGGACGAGGTGATGGTTAACTAGACGCGCAGTTGGAGGACTTGCAATGACAACAAACGCTGTGAAGTCCCGATTCGAAGCAAAGCTTCTTCGTCCGGCAAAGCCCGGTGATGATCCGTCGTGGGCTTTTGCAGTCCTTCCAAGAGACGCGAGTGAACGGTTCCCGAGGCGTGGAAGGACGACAGCCGAAGGCACAATCAATGGGCACCCTTTCCGCGCAACCCTTGAGCCCGATGGTCAGCTGAGCCATTGGCTGAAGGTAGGTCGCGAGTTACTCGACGCCGCAGGTGTGGCCGTTGGAGATATCGTTACCCTCGAGTTAACCCCTGTGAAGAAGGAACCCGAGCCTGATATTCCGGCAGATTTTGAGCAAGCACTGGCAGCCTGGCCTGAGGCTCGCAAAGGTTGGAACAACACAACGACCATCGCGCGCGTAGACTGGATCCACTGGATTACTTCAGCGAAGCAACTCAAGACACGCGAAAAGCGAATGGGTGATGCCTGCGATATGCTTGCAACCGGCAAGAAGCAGGTTTGCTGTTTCGACCCGTCCGGCTATTACAGTAAAGCCTTCAGTGCGCCGGAGGCAGACAATTAACCCAGCTGATCTCCTGGCACGTCAACCACGTGGTCGTCACCCTCACACGCTGGGGATCAACTGCGAAGAGAATGAACACTCAAGCCACATCGTTGATACGTTGTGCCGATTCAGAGACTGTCCGGGTCGCCGAAGAACATCTGAATCCTCGAACGCAACCAACGCTCCGCCGGATCATTATCCTGCGCCCCGCGCCAGGCCATATGCAGCTCAAAGCTACGCACTTCAATCGGCAGATCCTCCGCCCGCAAACCGCCGCCAGCGGTGAGGGCCGCTGCGGTGTAGTCCGGCACCGTGGCGACGATATCGGTCCCCGCCAGCAGGCTGCCCAGGCCGTTGAACTGGGGCACCGCCAGCACCACATGGCGCTTGCGGCCGATCTCGTCCAGCGCTTCGTCGATGAAACCGGACAAATCGCCAGCAAACGACACCAGCGCATGCGGCCGGGCGCAGAAGTCGTCCAGGGTGATGCTGCCGGGCATGCTGTCGGCGCGCAGCAGTTTGGGCTTGCTGCGGCGCAGCACCTTGCGCTTGGCATTGGCAGGCAGGTCGCTGGTGTAGCTGACGCCCACCGAGATCTCGCCCGAGGCGAGCAGGGTGGGCATCAGCAGGTAGTTGACCCGGCGCACCACCAGGACGATGCCGGGCGCTTCGGCGCGGATGCGTTTGAGCAACTGCGGCAGCAGGGCGAATTCGGCGTCATCCGACAGGCCGATGCGAAACACCGAGGTGCTGGTGGCGGGATCGAACTCGGCAGCGCGGCTGACGGCGGTGGAGATCGAGTCCAGCGCGGGCGACAGCAGGGCGAAGATTTCATGGGCGCGGGCCGAGGGCTCCATGCTGCGCCCGGTCCGCACGAACAGCGGGTCGTCGAACAGGTTGCGCAGGCGCGACAAGGCGGCGCTGATCGCCGGCTGGCCGAGAAACAGCTTCTCGGCGGCGCGGGTCACGCTGCGCTCGTGCATCAGGGTTTCGAACACGATCAGCAGGTTGAGGTCTACGCGACGCAGGTCGTTACGGTTCATCGATGCGCTTAGCCTATTCGCCAAAGGTGGGGCAGGGGTGAATCTTAAGGCCAAAGGCTGTTACCCTGCACCGATTTCCGGGGGCCAATGTGCGAAATTGCCAGGGGCCCAATCAATGACAAGCATGTCGACTATTAACGGCCACTGATGGTCTAACGCTCAAAGCCCGGATAAAGTCCATGGTAATACGAGGTTCACACAGGCGAGGTATGCGATGTCCCGCATGATCCGATTCCATACGTTCGGCGCGGCCGATGTGCTCCGTTGCGAGGAGCAGGGCGAGCCGTCGCCCGCCGCCGGCGAGCTGCAGATCCGCGTCGAGGCGATCGGCGTCAGCTGGTACGACGTGCTCTGGCGACAGAACCTGGCGCCGTCCAAGGCGCGCCTGCCGGCAGGCATCGGCCATGAAATGGCCGGTGTGGTGACGGCAGTCGGCGAAGGCGTCGACGATATTGCTGTCGGCGACCGGGTGGCCAGCTTCCCGGCCACCAGCGCCAATGATCACCCGGTCTATGGCGATGTCATCGTCTTGCCGCGCACGGCCATAACCCGTTACCCCGATAACCTGACGCCGATCGAGGCCAGCGTTCACTACACGCCGCTGCTGATCGCCTATTTCGCCTATGTCGACCTGGCCCGGGCCAAGGCCGGGCAGACTGCATTGGTGACCGATGCCAGCCACTGCGCAGGGCCGGCCTTCGTACAGCTGGGCAAGGCCTTGGGGCTGAAGGTATTTGCCGCCACCAAAGAGCCGGAGCAGCGTGATTACCTGCTGAGCCTGGGCGCTGACAAGGTCATAGTCACCGAAGAGCAGGACCTGCTCATGCAGATCGGTAAATACACCGATGGGCGTGGCGTCGATATGGTCCTGGACGGCCTCGGTGGCCCGCAGATGTCGCTGCTGGGCGATGTTCTGGCACCACGTGGCAGCCTGGTGCTGTATGGGCTGCAGGGCGGCAACCAGACGCCATTTCCGGCGTGCGCTGCGTTCCAGAAGAATATTCAGTTCTACGTGCACTGCATCGGCAACTTCACCGGTAAGCCTGAGCTGGGCATCAGCCAGGACCAGGTGGCGCTGCAACGGGCGCTGCGCGATATCAACCAGTTCACCGCCGACAAGCTGCTGACGCCGCAGATCATCAAGGTCTACCCGTTCGAGCAGGTGGTCGAGGCGCACCGTTACATGGACGAATGCCCATGCGGTGGTCGTGTGGTGCTGGACATGGGGCAAGCCTGAGCGCTGTCTATCTAGTTCAAACTAGGCCTTAACCCTCAAACGCCCGGTGCATCGCATCGGGCGTTTTGCTTTTATGGGGCTATGAGGCCGATCTGAGGTGTTGATTCACCCTTTGCCTTGGCAACCCTTAGCCGGACCTGGTGGCGATTCACAGGGCTGCTAAGCAGCCGCTTTACCCAAGGCATGTCCTGCACCCGCTGGACCTGCGTTCATTCAGCAGCTATCACTCTGCGTCAGGCAGCCTCTGCCTCCCAAGCCACACACCGTAATGACAACGTCGCTACAGCAGCGGGTGCGGCTGACGACCTGCGCTTTACAACCCATAAAAAAGCCCCGCGGACCAAGGCCAGCGGGGCAAACGGTTGGGGGAGGAGCCAACCAAAGGAGTCGTTAAATCAGTATCAAGAATCAGCGCACACTGGCCACCGTCTCAGGCTGCCAGCCACCGCCCAAGGCCTTGTAGATCGCGACGATCCCGCGATACAGCTCGACCTCGCCCTGGGCCTGGGCATCCTCGGCACTGAGCCGTTCGCGCTCGGCGTCCAGCAGCACCAGGTAATCCACCGTGCCTTCGCGGTAGCGCACTGAAGCGAGCTCTGCGGCTTTGCGGCTGGCATCGCTCTGGCGCATCAACGCCTGCAAGCGTTGCTGGGTCTTGCCGTAATCGCTGAAGGCATTGGACGATTCTTCCAGCGCCAGCAATACCTGCTGCTCATAGTTGGCCAGCGCGCCATCGGCATCGGCCTTGGCCCCGCGCAGGCGCGCACGCACGCTGCCTAGATCGAACGCTGCCCACGTGATGCTCGGGCCAAGCGCCCAGGCGTTAGCGGCGGACGAGCCGATCTGCGAGCCGCGCGCGGCGGTGAAGCCGAGAAAACCACTGAGGCTGACCCGGGGGAACAGGTCGGCGGTGGCCACGCCGACATTCGCCGTGGCCGCTGCCAGTTGCCGTTCGGCGCTACGAATGTCTGGGCGCCGACGCAGCAGCTCACCCGGATCACCCACCGGCAGCGCCTTGGCAATCGCTGGCAGCTGCTTGGGCGACAGATCCACGCTCAGTGCGTCAGGCCGCTGCCCAAGCAGGGTGGCGATACGGTTGCGGGCACGTACCTGCTCGGCCTGCAACTGCGGCACCGTGGCTTCGACGGCTGCCAACCGGGCATCGGCGCGGACCACGTCCAGCTCGTTGCCCACCCCAGCATCGCGCAGGGTTTCGGTGATGCTGCGTGAGTCTTGCTGGGTCTTGAGGTTGGCCAGGGCGATCTTCTCGCGCAGTTGCGCACCGCGCAGTTGCCCATAGGCATCGACCAGCTCGGCGATCAGGCTGACCTGCAATTGTTGCAGGTCGGCTTCGGCCGCCGCTTCCTGGGCTTCGCTGGCTTCGATCTGGCGGGCAATGCGGCCGAACAGGTCAAGCTCCCAGGCCATGTCCAGGCCCAGGTCATAGCGTTCGCTATTGACCCGGCGCTCGGTCTGGCCAGGAATCTGGCCCTTGCCCAGCTCGCTGCTGGCGCGGCTGCTGACCACCGGCAAGTTGTCGTTCTCGGCATCTTCGCGAATCGCCCGGGCGGCCTTGAGGCGGGCAAACGCCACGCGCAGGTCACGGTTGCCTTGCAGCGAGGCCTGCACCAACTGGTTCAGCGCCGGGTCGTCGAATTGCTTCCACCACACGCTTTCAAAGCGGCTGCGATCGAACGCCTTGGCCTTTACGTCAGTGTCCAGCCTTGCCGGTTCGGTGTTCGGCGCCTGGTAGTCCGGGCCCACTGCGCAGGCCGCCAAGGCCAACGCCAGCAGGCTCGGGGTCAGGGGTTTGAGCAGCTTCATGCATGGTTCTCCAGCGGCTTGGCGTGCGCAGCCTTGCGGGCCTGGCGACGCTCGACGAATCGGCGGATCAGGAAGAAGAACACCGGGGTCAGGAACAAGCCGAACAGCGTCACCCCAATCATCCCCGAGAACACCGCAACACCCATGGCATGGCGCATCTCGCTACCGGCACCGGAGGAGAACACCAGTGGCACCACACCCATGATGAAGGCAATCGAGGTCATCAGGATCGGACGCAGGCGCAGACGGCAGGCTTCCAATACCGCTGCCAGCGGATCCAGGCCTTCGGCCTGTTTATCCTTGGCGAACTCGACGATCAGGATGGCGTTCTTGCACGCCAGGCCCACCAGTACGATCAAGCCGATCTGGGTGAAGATGTTGTTGTCGCCCCCGGAGATGATCACCCCGGTAATCGCCGACAGCAGGGTCATCGGTACGATCAGGATCACCGCCAGCGGCAGGCTCCAGCTTTCGTACTGGGCCGCCAGTACCAGGAAGGCCAGCAAGACGCAGAGCGGGAATACCAGCAGTGCAGTGTTGCCGGACAGGATCTGCTGGTAGGTCAGGTCGGTCCATTCGAAGGTCATGCCGTTGGGCAGTTCCTCTTTGATCAGTTTCTCGATGGCCGCCTCGGCCTGGCCGGAGCTGTAGCCGGGGGCCGCAGCACCGTTGATTTCGGCGGTAATGAAGCCGTTGTAATGCATCACCCGATCAGGCCCGGAGGTGTCGCTGACCTTGAGGAAGGTCGCCAGCGGGATCATCTCGCCGAGGTTGTTGCGCACCTTCAACTGGCCGATCTGCTCGGCGTCGAGGCGGAACTGCTGCTCGGCCTGGACGTTGACCTGGTAAGTGCGGCCAAAGCGGTTGAAGTCGTTGGTGTACAGCGAGCCCAGGTACACCTGCAGGGTGTCGAAGATGTCATTGATGGCCACGCCATGGGTCTTGGCCTTTTCCCGGTCGATGGCAGCATCGACCTGTGGCACGTTGACCTGATAGCTGGTGAACAGCCCCGCCAGCTCCGGCACGTTGTGGCTCTTGGCAATGATGTTCTGGGTTTCTTTGTACAGCGCCTCATAGCCCAGGTTGCCGCGGTCCTCGATCTGCAGGCGGAAGCCGCCAATGGTGCCCAGGCCCTGTACCGGCGGCGGTGGGAAGATCGCGATGTAGGCATCCTGGATATCAGCGAACTTGGCGTTCAGCGCGGCAGCGATGGCCGCCGCCGACTGGCTTGGGTCCTTGCGCTCATCGAACGGCTTGAGCGGGGTGAACACGATGCCGCTGTTGGGGCTGTTGGTGAAACCGTTGATCGACAGGCCCGGGAAGGCCACCGAATCGGCCACACCTGGCTGCTCCAGGGCGATCTCGCTCATGCGCTTGATCACAGCTTCCGTGCGATCCAGGCTGGCCGCATCCGGCAGCTGGGCGAACGCTACCAGGTACTGCTTGTCCTGGGCCGGGACGAAGCCGGTCGGTGTGGACGAGAAGCCGAGGTAGGTCAGGCCCATCAAGCCGGCGTAGACGAACAGGGCGATACCACTGGAACGGATGACCCGACCCACACCGCCGACATAGCGATTGCTGGCGCGGTCGAAGAAACGGTTGAACGGGGCGAACAGCCAGCCGCCGAACAGCCGCTCGAGCAGCCGCGAGAAGCGGTCCTTGGGCGCATGGTGCTCCTTGAGCAGCACCGCAGCCAGGGCCGGCGACAGGGTCAGCGAGTTGAACGCCGAGATCACCGTGGAGATGGCGATGGTCAGGGCGAACTGCTTGTAGAACTGCCCGGTAAGGCCGGAGATGAACGCCGCCGGGACGAACACGGCGCACAGCACCAGCGCCGTGGCGATGATCGGCCCGGTCACTTCGCCCATGGCTTTTTGCGTGGCTTCCAGCGGTTTCAGGCCAAGGCCGATGTTACGTTCAACGTTTTCCACGACGACGATGGCGTCGTCCACCACGATACCGATCGCCAATACCAGGCCAAACAATGACAAGGCGTTGAGCGAGAAGCCGAACAGGTGCATCACGGCAAAGGTACCGATCAGCGACACCGGCACAGCCAGCAGCGGGATGATCGAAGCGCGCCAGGTTTGCAGGAACAGGATCACCACCAGCACGACCAGGATCAGCGCTTCGAACAGGGTGTGCACCACCGCTTCGATCGAGCCACGGACGAACACGGTCGGGTCATAGACGATGCTGTAGTCCATCCCTTCAGGGAAGTCCTTCTTCAGCTCGGCCATCTTCGCCCGCACCTCATCGGAGATCTCGATGGCGTTCGAGCCAGGGCGCTGGAAGATCGGCAGCGCCACCGCCGGCTGGTTGTTCAGCAGCGAGCGCAGGGCGTATTGGCTGGAGCCGAGTTCAACCCGGGCGATGTCCTTGAGGCGAGTGATCTCGCCATCGGCACCGGCGCGGATGATGATGTTCTCGAACTCTTCTTCATTGACCAGGCGGCCTTGGGTGTTGATCGACAGCTGGAAGCTGGTCGAGCCAGGCGCGGGCGGTGCGCCGAGCTGGCCGGCAGCGACCTGGCGGTTCTGCTCGCGAATCGCCGCTACCACATCGCTGGCGGTCAGGTTGCGCGAAGCGGTCTTGTTCGGGTCGAGCCAGACCCGCAGCGAGTAGTCGCCCATGCCGAACAGCTGCACGTCACCGACACCGCCCAGGCGCGCCAGCTCATCCTTGATGTTGAGGATGGCGTAGTTGGACAGGTAGAGCATGTCGTAGCGCTGGTCCGGCGAGGTCAGGTGCACGACCATGGTCAGGTCGGGCGAAGCCTTGTCGACGGTGATACCAATGCGCGTGACTTCTTCCGGCAGCTTGGGCTGGGTACGGGTGACACGGTTTTGCACCTGCACCTGGGCGTTGTCCAGGTCAGTGCCCAAGGCGAAAGTGATGGTCAGGGTCAGCTTGCCGTCGGCGGTCGACTGGGAGGACATGTAGAGCATGTTCTCCACCCCGGTGATGGCCTGCTCCAACGGTGCGGCGACGGTTTCGCCGATCACCTTGGGGTTGGCGCCGGGGAAGTTGGCACGCACCACCACGGTGGGTGGGACCACTTCCGGGTATTCGCTGATCGGCAGCTGGAACAGCGCAATCGAGCCTGCAATCAGCAGGATCAGCGAGAGCACGGCGGCAAAGATCGGCCGTGTGATGAAGAATTTCGAGAAGTTCATCGGTGTCGTCCCTTAACCGCGCGGTGCCTGGGCACTGGCGACTTTCTCACTGGAGCCGGCCACGCGCGGCGCCGGGTTGCTGGCTTCGAGCGCCTGGCGCTGACGGGCCAGGGTGGCGAGGGTCTGCTCACTGGCCATGGCGATTTCTTCCGGGGTCACCGGCGAGCCTGGGCGTACCCGTTGCAGGCCCTTGACCACGATGCGGTCGTCCTTGCCCAGGCCGCTGCGCACGATGCGCAGGCCTTCAAGCTTCGGTCCCAGTTCCACCGCGCGGTAGGCGGCCTTGTTGTCCTTGTCCATGACCAGCACGAACTTTTTGCCAAGGTCGGTGCCGACCGCTTCGTCGTTGATCAGCACGGCGTCGTACTTGGCGCTGCCGACCAGCTTGAGACGGGCGTACAGCCCCGGGGTGAACTGGCCGTCGCGGTTGTCGAACACGGCGCGGCCACGGATGGTGCCGGTGCGCGGGTTGACCTGGTTGTCGACGAAGTTCATCTGGCCCAGGTGCGGGTTGCCAGCTTCGTTGGTCAGGCCCAGGTAGACCGGGGTGCTCTGGCCGCGCTGGCCTTCGCGCGCCAGCTGGGTGTACTTGAGGTACACGCGCTCGTCGGCGTCGAAGTAGGCGTACACCTTGTCGGTGGACACCACTGAGGTCAGCGGGGTGACGTCGGCAGTGACGATGTTGCCGGCAGTGAACTCGGCGCGGCTGACCCGGCCGCTGATCGGCGCGGTGACGCGGGTGAAGCTCAGGTTCAGGCGGGCCAGGTCCAGCTGGGCCTGGATTGCAGCGACACCGGCACGCGCTTCAGCAGCAGCGCTGGTGCGCGATTCGGCAAGCTCGGCGGAGATCGCGTTGCTGTCGCGCAGGCGCTCGCCACGACGCGCTTCGTTTTCGCTGCGCACGGCGGTGGCGCGGGCTTGTTGCAGCTGTGCTTCGAGGCGGCGGACTTCGGCCTGGAACGGGCGCGGGTCGATCTGGAACAGCAGGTCGCCTTTTTTCACTTGGGCGCCTTCGGTGAAGCCCACCAGGTCGATCTGGCCCGAGACCCGCGGCCGCACCTCGACGGTTTCCGGGGCTTCCAGGCGCCCGGTGAACTCGTCCCACTCGTTGATCGGCTGCTCGATCACCTTCGCCACACTGACCTTAGGCGCAGCGGGGGCCTGCACGGCGTCGGGGGTTCGACCGCAAGCGCTGATCACCAGCACTGCCAGGGCAGCGAGGGGATAGCGCAGGGGTTTGAGTGATGGTTCCATGGAGAACTCCGCCAATTATTGGATAGTGGGCGGATTCTGCGGCTCGTGCGCGCAGGGAACGAATCGAACGCGGCGAAGGTTATTATCACGCAGAATGATATGTCGCGATATTTCATCGATGGCGGGCATGATGCTTGGCGTCAATCAACTCAGGGACTGATGAGGCCGCTCAGGCTTGGAGCTAAGGGCTAGTGAGAATCCTCAGGCACACACGTAGCGCCCACGCCTGGAGGCTCGCTTCGTCCAGTCCACTGCTGCGAAGATCCGCCGCAGCGTTGACGACCGCCAGTATGCCCGCCACCGCTGTGCGCCGGTCCATCACCCGAAAGCGCCCGCTGCGCTGTCCCTGCTCGATGATCGCCAGCAACGGCGCCTTTAACCGCTCAAGCCGCTGTTCGAGCCAGCGCCGCTGATCATCCAGCAGGTGCCGAGCCTCATGGCGCAACAACACCTCCTCCAACGGATGCGAGCACTGGCGTGCCAGCACATACTCCAGGTAGGTGCGCAGTTCGCGTTTGTTCCGGCGTACTCGCCAAGCGGCCAAGCGCCGATCCAGCACATCCATCAACACCAGCAACAATAGGTCCTGCTTACCGGTGACGTGATGATAGAGGCTGCCTGGCAGCATGCCCACTCGACTGGCCAACTGGCGCATGCTCATCGCGCCAAAGCCAATTTCAGCCATCAATTCGGCGGCTGCCTCAAGGATCGACGGCGGGCAACCGCCGCGCGCGTCAGCGGCTTGCGCGGTGCAGGAGCGCGCGGGCACGGAGGATCACCGGTGCATCGATCATCTGGCCATCCAGGGTAAAGACCCCGGCACCGTCTTCAGCCTGCGCCACCACACGCTGTGCCCACTGCAGCTCGGCGGCATCGGGCATGAAGGCTTGATGGATCAGGGCCACCTGCGCCGGGTGGATGCACAAGGCGCCGCCAAAACCCATGTCGCGGGCAAAGCCGATATGTCGGCGTAACCCCTCGCTGTCGGCAATTGCCGCAAACACCCCATCCAGCGGCGGCGCCAACTGCGCCACGCGGCTGTGCAGCAGTACCGCGTAACGCGCCTGGCCCAGTACCTGCGCAGCTGCCTCGCTGCCATCGCGCAGGTTCAGGTCCAGCGCCAGGTCGAGGCTGCCGAACGACAAGCGCTCGACACCTTGGGCACTGGCCAGTTGGGGCAGGGCGGCCAGGCCCCTGGCGCTTTCTATGATCGGCCACACCGGCTTGCCGGTGGCATGCACGATGCGGATCTGTTCGACGGTTTCTGCCTTGGGCAGCAAGATGCCGATCACGCCTGGATAGCGCTGGCACACCTGCAAATCCGCCTGATGGCCGGCGTGCTCAGGGGCATTGACCCGCACCAGTACCTGCACCGGGGGCGTTTGTTCGAGAAACCTTTCAAGGTTTGCTCGGGCCTGGTCCTTGAGGGCTTCCTCCACGGCATCTTCAAGGTCGATGATGACCCGCTCGGCGCCGCTGGCCAAGGCCTTGGCAAAGCGTTCGGGGCGGGTTGCCGGCACGAACAGTGCCGTGCGCACGATCTCCCGGTTCATTGGCTATCCTCCGAAACGAAAGCGACTTCGCCTATTTGTGCCAAACCCGCCTGGTTGCCGGCCCACACTTGCGCTTTGCCGTCTGCGAGCAGGCAACCGCCTACCTCGAATGGCTGCGGTGAGATCAGCGGCCGCAAGCCGCGGAAGGCAAAGCCAGTCACTCGAACGTGCGGGTTGGCGCGCTGGAACGCGCGCAGGCTAAGCGTGGCAATCAGCGGGCCATGCACTACCAGGCCCGGATAGCCTTCGGTTTCGCGCACGTAGGGCCAGTCATAGTGAATGCGATGGCCGTTGAAGGTGACTGCCGAATAGCGGAACAGCAGGGTCGCATTGGGCTGTACCGGTTCATGCCATTGCCCTTCAGGCATCGCTTGGGTCCCGCCAAGTTTGGGTGGGCTCGGTTCGCGGTAGACGATGTCCTGTTCATCGCGCAGGGCGATGCGGCCATCCTGGAAGTATTCATGCTGCACGGTGACGAACAGCAGCGCGCCAGTGCGGCCATGCTTTTCTTCGACCTTGGCTATCGTCGAGCGACAGATCACCTGCGCTTCCACCCGCAGTGGTTCGATGAATGTCAGGCGGCTGCCGGCCCACATTCGATTACGGTTGTCCGCCGGCGGCAGGAAACCGCCCCGCGCCGGATGGCCATCATCGCCCAGGCCGGATTCAGGCAGCGGGTCCTGGAAGAATGCCCAGTGCCAGAGTAACGGTAAGGCCTCGCCTGGACTGGGCGCAGCTTCGCCCAAGGTTGCGCCGATGCGCTTGACCAGGTTGTGGCTGAGGCGATCGCTGCGCTCTTCGCTGCGGCCGATCCAATCCTTGAGGTTGTGCGTTGTCATTGTTGTCCTCGTTGCAAGTCAGATCGCGCCAGCGCCTCGCAGGCTGGCAATTCGCTCAGGGCTAAGGCCCAGTTCGGCGAGGATCGCGGCACTGTGCTCACCCAAGGCCGGCACCGGATCCATGCGCGTTGTATAGGCATTGCTGGTCGCCGGCGGTAGCAGGGCAGGCACCTCGCCGGCGCTGGTCTTGACCAGGCGCCAGCGTTGCCGTGCTTGCAACTGCGGGTGCTGCCAGACACCGCGCATGTCGTTGACCTGGGCATTGGCGATACCGGCGCGCTCCAGGCGCCCGATCACCGTGGCCAGGTCCAGTGCCGTGAAGGCGCCAGTGATCAGCTCACGCAAGTCGTCGCGGTTTTCCACACGTTTGAAGTTGGCGGCAAAGCGCAGGTCCTCGGCCAGCGCGGGTTGTTCGAGCACCTGTTCGCAGAACACCTTCCATTCCCGCTCGTTTTGCAGGCCGAGCATGACCGTGCGGCCATCGCCGGTAGGGAACGGTCCGTACGGATAGATAGTGGCGTGAGCAGCGCCCGCCCTGGGCGGCGGGCTGGCACCGGCATAGGCGTAATACAGTGGATAGCCCATCCACTCCACCAGGCTTTCCAGCATCGACACCTGTACCTGGCTGCCGACACCGCTCTTCTCTCTGAGTAGCAACGCCGAGAGAATCCCGCTGTAGGCATACATGCCAGCGGCGATGTCGGCGATGGAGTTGCCGGCCTTGGCCATGTGCTCCTCCCCGGCATTGCCAGTTACCGAGAGAAAACCGCCTTCACTCTGGATCAGCAGGTCATAGGCCTTCTTGCCTGCATAAGGCCCGCCCGCACCGTAGCCGGAGATATCACAGACGATCAGCCGCGGGTAGCGCGCATGCAGTTTGTCGAAGCCTAGCCCCAGGCGCTCAGCGGCGCCTGGCGCCAGGTTTTGCACCAGCACGTCGGCCTGCTCGAGCAACTGCTCGAGGATACTGGGTGCGATATCTTGCTTGAGGTCCAGGGTCAGGCTCTCTTTCGAGCGGTTGGTCCAGACGAAGTGCGAGGCCAAGCCATTGACGCGCTGGTCGTAACCGCGGGCGAAGTCGCCCACCCCAGGGCGTTCGACCTTGATCACGCGTGCGCCCAGATCGGCCAATTGACGGGTGCAGAACGGTGCGGCGATGGCGTGCTCCAGGCTGACCACGGTGATGCCATCGAGCGGACGGATGCCAGTGGACTGAGTCATGATTCAGGCTCCAGATCAGAACGAGCGCGGCAAATCCAGCAAATGCTCGGCCACATAAGACAGGATCAGGTTGGTGGAGATTGGCGCCACCTGATACAGGCGTGTCTCGCGGAACTTGCGTTCGACGTCGTACTCGTTGGCAAAGCCAAAGCCGCCATGGGTCTGCAGGCAGGCATTGGCCGCCTCCCAACTGGCCTTGGCCGCCAGGTACTTGGCCATGTTCGCCGCAGCCCCGGCATTCTGGCCGCTGTCGTACTCGGCGCAGGCGCGCCAGCGCATCAAGTCGGCCGCCTCAAGCTCGATATGCGCCTCGGCGATAGGAAATTGCACGCCCTGGTTCTGCCCGATTGGGCGGCCGAACACGACCCGGTCGCGCGCATACTGGCTGGATTTCTCGATGAACCAGCGGCCGTCACCAATACACTCGGCGGCGATCAACGTGCGTTCGGCATTGAGCCCATCGAGGATGTAGCGAAAACCCTTGCCTTGCTCGCCAATCAGGCTGCTGGCAGGAATGCGCAGGTTGTCGAAGAACAGCTCGTTGGTCTCGTGATTGACCATGTTGGCGATCGGCTGCACGGTTAGCCCGTTGCCGATGGCTTGGCGCAGATCCACCAGGAAAATCGACATGCCCTCGGACTTTTTTTCAACCTGAGCCAGCGGAGTGGTGCGGGCCAGCAGGATCATCAGGTCAGAATGCTGAACCCGCGAGATCCATACCTTCTGGCCGTTGATCACATAATGCTCGCCGTCGCGCACGGCAGTGGTCTTGATCTTGGTGGTGTCGGTACCGGTGGTCGGTTCGGTGACGCCCATCGACTGCAAGCGCAGTTCGCCACTGGCAAGCTTGGGCAGGTAATGGCGCTTTTGCGCTTCGCTGCCGTGGCGCAGCAAGGTGAACATGTTGTACATCTGGCCATGAATGGTGCCGGAGTTACCGCCGCAGCGGTTGACCTCTTCAAGGATCACCGAGGCCTCGGCCAGCCCCAGGCCCGAGCCACCGTACTCCTCCGGGATCATCGCCGACAGCCAGCCAGCACTGTTCATCGCCTGGACGAAGGCTTCGGGAAAGCCCTTGTGTTCATCGATCTTGCGCCAGTACTCGGCAGGAAAGTCGGCGCACAGGGCGCGCACGCCTTCGCGAATCGCAGTGAGTTCTTCGTTGTGGTAATGGCTCATCTGGGTTCTCCAGGCAGGTTAGAGGGGCAGCAGGCCCAAAGCTGCACGAAAGCGATTCTTGATGTAGTGGCCATCGCGCGGCGGCAGAATCCGGGGTGGGTTTTCGGCCTTGATCTTGACTGTGGCCAGCTTGACCCCTTCGCGGTTGGCAAAGCGTTCGCGCACTGCCTGCACACCTTCGATGTCACGAATTTCATCGGTCCAGCTGAAACCGCAGGTACGCGCGACCTGGTCAAGCTGGATGCCGAACCCTGCGTGACTGACCTGCATACCGGTCTCGCCGAAGTGGCCGTTATCCAGCACCACGATGCTCAGGTTGGCCGGTTTTTGCAGAGCAACCGTGGCCAGGGCACCAAAACCCATCAGCAATTCGCCGTCACCGGTGATCACCACCACCGACTTGTCCGGCTGGGCGTTGGCCAGGCCCAGGCCGACAGTGATCGCGCTGCCCATGGCCGCCCACAGGTAATAGTTGTTGGGGTGATCACCGGCGGCCATCACGTCATATGAAGCCGAACCCAAGCCAGTTACCACCAGCAGGTCGTGGCGGTCGGCGAGCAGGCTGCGCACCACTTCGCGGCGGCACAGGCTGTGGTTTGCACTTACTTGACCCATTGTTTTTCTCCGATCAGGCGCTGGCCGAGCAGCAGGGCAGTGGCGGCATCACCGTTGAAGGCCATGGTTGCCGCGCCATGCAGCAATGGCGCGACATCCTCGGGCTGGTCGGCGCGCCAGGTCATGACCTTCATCAGTTGCAAGGAGGCCTCGGTGGCCTGGCCCATGGGGTTTTGCCAGGCATTGAACTCAGCCCAGTCGCCGCGCATGGTCACCACCATCAGCAAGGGGAAGCCGGCACAGTTCTGCAGGGCCAGGGTGTTGAGGCAGTTGCCCACGCCGCTGGACTGCATCAGCAGAGCGCCGCGTTCACCTCCCAGCCAGGCGCCGGCCAGGTAGCCGATGCCTTCTTCTTCGGTGGTGAGGACCACAGCGTTGATCTCGGGGTCTTGATAGGCCAGGCGGATGGCCGCCGAGTGGCCGGCATCGGGGACGAACACGATGTGCTTGACGTCGTGGGCCTTGAGGACGCGGAACACGTCTTGCTGCCAGGAAGGTTCAGTTGCATGCGATGACATGAGGGGCTCCAGTGCTGCGCTTGTTTTGCTTGATCATGGCGGCCATCTGCGGCTTGGACGACTACCGTTTTTCTCTTTGAGATATGCCGCCTGGGTATAGCTCTACGCGTTAAGCCACATAGAGTCAGGCAACATCGGCCAGCCGTTGGGCATCCTTCATTCCGGTGTTTTCCTCAACCCGCCCATCGCCGCTGATGTAGCCATGACGCGATAGATTGGGCATCAGCACCGAGGCGATGAACGTCACGCACAACACGGCTGCGACGTAAAAGAAGAAGTAGGTTTCAACGCCCTCGGCGCGAAATGACAACGCGACATACTCCGCTGTGCCGCCGAATGCCGCGTTGCCGAGCGCGTAGGGAAAACCCACCCCCAATGCGCGCACTGCGGGCGGGAACAACTCGGCTTTGACGATTCCGGCAATCGGCGTGTACAGCGAAGCCACCACCAGCCCGCCGAATACCAAGGCAAACGCCATCAGTGGGCTCTGCGTGCCCTGAATGGCGAACAGCAGCGGGATCACCAACATTACCCCCAGACCGGAGAACAGCAGCATGTGGGTCTTGATCCCCAGGCGATCGGCGAGCAGCCCGAACAACGGCTGACAGAGCATGAAACCGATCAGTGCCGAGGTCATGATGAAGCTCACCGTCTCGGCATCGAAGCCGGCCGAGATCACCAGGAACTTCTGCATGTAGGTGGTAAAGGTATAGAAGTACAGCGAACCGCCAATGGTGAAGGCGATCACCAACGCCACGGCGCGTTTGTGCTTGAACATTGCGCGCAGGGAGCCGGCGCCTTCGCGGTGCATGTCTTTCTTCGAGGCGGTCTCGTGCATCGAGCGCCGTAGGTAGACCACCACCACTGCGCTCAATGCGCCAATCAAGAACGGAATGCGCCAACCCCATTCGCGCAGCTGTTCGTCACTCAGCGTCTGTTGCAGAACCACCACGGTGAACAGCGCCAGCAGTTGTCCGGCGATGATCGTGAAGTACTGGAACGAGCCATAGAAGCAGCGCCGCCCAGGGGTGGCGATTTCACTGATGTAGGTGGCGCCGGTGCCATATTCAGCGCCCACCGACAGGCCCTGGATCAGCCTGGCGAGCAGTAGCATGATCGGCGCGGCGATACCGATGGTTTCGTAGGTTGGCATCACGGCGATCAGCAGCGAGCCGCCGCACATCATGAACACCGAGATGATCATCGACACCTTGCGTCCACGGGTGTCGGCCAGCCAACCGAAGATCCAGCCGCCAAGTGGGCGCATGAAAAAGCCGACCGCGAACACCCCGGCGGTGGCCAACAGTTGCGTGGTGGTGTCGCCCTTGGGGAAGAACGATGCGGCGAAATAGATGGCGGTGTAGGCGTAGATGAAGAAGTCGTACCACTCGACCAGGTTGCCCGAGCAAGCGCCCAGGATCGCGCGCACGCGGTTGGGCTGGGGCGGGGAGGTGGACGGATGCATGGCGGGGTCCTCGCTTATTGTTGTTGTAGGCGCGCAGGCAGGCTGCCTGGCGTTGGACCTCACGCTACTCCAGCCAGCGCGGGGCAATAAGGGGCCTGGGCAGCTAGCTGATATGCCGGATTTCTATAGCTGATGCAGGTAGACTCTGCGCAAGCCAGTGCCGGACAAGCCCGCGTGCCTTTCGTGGATGCAGGCTTGCCCCGGGGTGGTGCCGGCATTGCCACCGCAAACCCAACGGACCCGCCCATGGACGTCGTTCAACTCAAAACCCTGATTCATGTCGCTGAGCTCGGCAGCCTGAGCAAGGCTTCCGACCGCCTGCACATCGCCCAGCCGGCGCTGAGCCGGCAGATCCGCCAGCTGGAAAAGGAGCTGGGCGTCTATTTGTTCGAGCGCCACGGCCGAGGCATGCAGATCACCGAGGCGGGCCGCGAAGTCCTGGCCCATGCCACACGGATCATGGAAGAGATGGAATCTATCCGCAGCTCCGTAGCCGGCGGCCGTGCGGCGTTTCGCGGTAGCGTGGTGGTGGGGACCACGCCAACGGTGGCTGAGATCGTCACCGTGCCCCTGGTCAGCCGCATCCGCCAGGCTCATCCGGATCTGGCTGTGCGCTTTTCTTCGGCCTTTAGTGGCTATCTACTGGATTGGCTGCAACGCGGCGAGCTGGAATTGGCTATCTCCTACGATCCGCAACCGCTGCACACATTGCGCATCGTCCCGGTAATGATGGAAAACCTCATGCTGGTCGGGCCTGCCCAAGCCGGTTTGCGCCTGGATCAGCCAGTGCCCTTCGACAGCTTGGCCGGACATCAGCTTGTGCTGCCTAGCGCCCGGCATGGTTTGCGCAAGATCATGGATGAATGTGCCCAGGCGCGAGGGTTGAAGTTGACTACCAGTGTCGAGGCGGATTCGTTCGGCGCAATGATCGACCTGGTGCGCCATGGCTTCGGCCTGACCGCGCTGCCATTGGCATCGGTACATGCCCAGCTGGAAAACGGCACGCTTTGCGCCGCACCTTTGGTCGAGCCGACGCCGATGCGCAAGCTGGTGCTGGTGTATCCGGCTGATCGGCGGGTCAGTCCGGCGGCGCGCTATGTGGGCGATACCTTTGTCGAAATCGCTGCTGACCTGGTCGGGCGCGGGATCTGGGCAGGGCATATGTTGTGAATGAGCGTATTGTGAAAGTTGATCCCCTTAACCCCAGCACGCAAACCATCATCGGTCTGGGCGTACTGCAGATCCTGGTCTGGGGCGGTTCGTTCTTCATCTTGGCGGTGATGGCCGAGCCGATCATGCGCGAGACCGGTTGGGCCAGCCAATGGGTGTACGGCGCGCTGTCGCTGAGCCTGATGGTCGCGGCCCTGTTGGCGCCGCTGTCCAGCCGACTGGTGGCGCGCTACGGCGGGCGCTCGCAGCTGGCTGGCAGCGGCGCGGTGGTCGCACTGGGGCTGCTGATCATGGCCGCCAGTCACAGCCTGGCGTTGTTTCTGCTGGCCTGGGCGGTGATCGGCGTGGGCATGGCGATGGGCTTGTACGAAGCGCTGTTTTCCACCCTCGGTGCGTTGTACGCCGAGGGCGCCGGGCGGGCGATCACCGGCATCACCCTGATCTCAGGCTTTGCCTCGACCTTGTCGTGGCCGGCCGTGGCCTTGCTCATCGAGCAGTTCGGTTGGCGTGTGGCTTGCGTGGCCTACGCGCTGGTCTTGCTCCTAGTGGTGGCGCCGCTGTACATGAAGGTGCTGCCCAAGGGCGGCCAGGGCGAACAGGCCAAGCTCGCCACAGCGGGCGAGAGCGCCGTGGTGGACCGGCGCCTGTACCTGTTGCTGACGGCGATCTTTGCCCTGGGCGCAATCATCATGACTGCAGTCGCCGTGCAATTGGTGGCGGTGTTGCAGGGCTTGGGGCACTCCCTGCCAGCGGCCATCGGCCTGGCGGCGATGCTGGGGCCGAGCCAGGTGGCGTCGCGGGTTCTGCAGATCCTTGCCGGCAAGCGTCATCCGATCTGGACCGCGCTGTTTTGCGTGTCGCTGGTAGCGTTGGGGCTGTTGCTGGTGGCCTTTGCGCCAGGTATGACCGCGCTGGGGCTGTTGATCTTCGGGTGTGGCAACGGCCTGCGGGCCATCGTTCGCGGGCTGTTGCCGCTGGCACTGATGCCACCTGCGCACTATGTGTTGCTGATGGGGCGTATGTCGCGGCCATCGTTGATTGGCCAGGCATTGACGCCGTTGCTGGGTGGCTACCTGTTCGAGCACTTTGGCGCGATGGGGGTGTTGGGCACGTTGTGTGGGTTGGCGTTGGTCAACGTGCTGCTGGTGTTGTGGGTGATGCGGTGGATGCATAAGCCGCCAAGGGGGCTGCCTAGCAGCCCCGGCCACTCTACAGCCAGGCTTTGATCTGGCGGGCTACCGCTTCAGTCGATATCCCGTAGCGATCATGCTGACGCCCTATCGCCGGGCAACCGCAGAACTGCGTGGGAGCGGGCTTGCCAGGCGATGAGGCCGGCCCAAGCCCCACAAAACTATCGTCAGGTCATAGCTAAATCCTTCCCCACCCGCACGCCCGCTGAGCAAGCGCTAAGGTAAGGTGACAGGAATGATTCGAGCGCGCCGTCCACGGCGCCAGAGAGGTGCCTGTGGCTTCCTATACCTTGCGACAACTCAAGTATTTCGTCACCACGGTGGAGGCGGGCAGCGTGGCCGAGGCCTCACGTCAGCTGTACATCGCCCAGCCGTCGATATCCACGGCCATCAAGAGCCTGGAAGAAAGTTTCGGCGTGCAGTTGTTCATCCGCCACCATGCCCAGGGCGTCTCACTGACCCCCAGCGGCAAGCGCTTCTACGCCAAGACCAAGTCACTGCTGCAGATGGCCCATGAGTTCGAGCAGAATGCCCTGGCCGACAACGACACCGTGGCCGGGCAGATCGACATCGGATGCTTTGAAACAGTGGCGCCGCTGTACCTGCCGCGGCTGATCGCAGGTTTTCGCCAGCGTTACCCGGGCGTGGATATCCGCCTGCGCGATGGTGAGCAGCAGGACCTGATCCAGGGTTTGACCGCTGGCACCTTCGATTTGGCGTTTCTCTACGATCACGATCTGGACGGCACCATCGAAGCCGAACCCTTGATGCCGCCGCAGAAACCTTATGTGCTGTTGCCGGAAAAACACCGCTTTGCCGGGCAAGCCCAGGTGTCGCTGCGTGACCTGTGCCCAGAGCCGATGATCCTGCTGGATGTGGCGCCGAGCCGGACCTACTTCGTCAGTCTGTTCAACGAGCTGGGGCTGACGCCGAACATCGTCTTCAGTTCGCCGTCGATCGAGATGGTGCGGGGGATGGTGGGGCAGGGTTTTGGTTTTTCCCTGCTGGTGACCCGGCCGCATTCGCAGTGCACCTATGACGGCCAGCGGCTGGTGACCGTGGATATCGCCGAGCCGGTGACCCTGTCGGGGTTGGCGGCGGCGCGGTTGAAGCGGGTGCAGTGGACCAAGCCTGCGCAGTTGTTCGTCGAGTTTTGCCGCGAAGAGTTGGCCAAGATGTGAACACCATCGCGGGGCAAGCCCGCTCCCACGTCTGCGCACAATCAGCTGTGGCACGTGGGAGCGGGCTTGCCCCGCGATAGCGATCTCGCCTCATCCCACTTCAGAGATGATTGTATGTACACGTGGGAGCGGGCTTTCCCCGCGATAGCGATCTCAGCTCATCACACTTGATCCGGTACCACCGCAATCACGTCGATCTCCATCAACCACTCCGCCTGAGCCAACCCCGCCACCACCAGCCCGGTAGAAATCGGGAATACCCCTTTGAGCCACTTGCCAACTTCCTGATAAACCGGCTCGCGAAAACGCGGATCGGTGATGTAGGTAGTGGTCTTGACGATATGCGACATGTCCGAGCCAGCTTCCTCAAGCAGCTGCTTGACGTTCTTCATCGCCTGCTCTGCCTGAGCACGCGGATCGCCCAAACCCACTAGACGCCCTTCGAAGTCGGTCCCCACCTGGCCGCGGACATACACCGTGTTGCCGGCGCGCACCGCCTGGCAAAGGTCGTTATCCAGCGACTGATTAGGGTAGGTGGCCTTGGTGTTGAACATGCGAACGCGAGTATGAGTAGGCATCAGTGGGCTCCGAGGGTGCTGAGGGTAGTGACCGAGGCTTGGCCTTGCTCATCGGCATCGCGTTGTTCGCGATCGCGGTAAGCCAGGTAGGTGCGTTGGGTGGCGATATGGCCGGCGACGTGCTTGGCGTCGTGCCACACGCCCCAGATGAACGACGAGCCACGCCGCGACAACCACGGCAGGCCGAGGAAGTACACGCCAGGCTCTTTCGAGACGCCGCGTTGGTGTAGCGGCTTGCCGTGGCTGTCGAAGGTGTCGACCTGCAGCCAGCTGAAGTCAACCCCGTAACCGGTTGCCCAGATGATGCTGGTGACGCCAGCCTGGGCCAGGTCGAGTTCGAGAATCGGTGCACTGATGCACTGCGGGTCGGCCAGGCGTTGGCGCGCTTGGGGTTCTTCCGGTAGGTCCAGGCCATTGCGCTCGACATAGGCATCGGCGGCATCGAGCAGGGCCAGGTAGTTGTCGTCGCCGCGCTGGATGTTCTCGGCCAGGTTGTCCTGAAAGCGCGCCACACCGTTGGCGAACGACTGGGTCAGGCCGACCAGGGTCATGCCTTGGTGGGCGAGGGCGCGAAAGTCCACGGTGTGGCCGCCACGTGCGCCGCTGACGGCGATGGTCACGTGCTCGCGGCCGGGCTTGGCGATTTCCGCATCCCATTCGCCGAGCACGCCCAGCCACCAGCAGAAGTCGCGGTTGCGATAGCTGCGCGGCGGGCGGTCATGGGCGCCTACCGACAGGTATACCTGACGGCCTGCGCGCATCAGCTCCTCAGCGATCTGCACCCCAGAGGAACCCGCGCCCACCACCAGCACCGCGCCTTCAGGCAACTGCTCGGGGTTGAAGTAGGCGGCCGAGTGGATCTGGTGCAGACGCTCGTCCTGCGGCGCGATGGCTGGGATGACCGGGCGCTGGAACGGACCGGTGGCGGCGACCACGCGGTTGGCGAGAATGGTGCCGTGGTTGGTCTCGATGGTGAAACCAGGACGGTCGGCGTTGCGCACCACCTTTTTCACTTCGACCCCGGTGCGTACCGGCAGGTTGTACTTGCGCACATAGCGCTCGAAGTAGTCGGCGACCTGCTCCTTGCCGGCGAAGGCGTCGGCATCGAGGTCGAATTCCAGCCCTGGGAAGCGGTCGTGCCAGACCGGGCCGTTGGCCACCAGCGAATCCCAGCGGCCGCTGCGCCAGGCCTCGGCGATGCGGTTGCGCTCCAGCACCAGGTGCGGCACGCCGAGCTTGCTCAGGTGTTCACTCATGGCAACCCCGGCCTGGCCGGCGCCGACCACGAGGGTATCGATTTCAATAGTGTTCAAGTTCATCTCTGAGCCCTTCTTGGAAGGCGGTTTTAATCAGGTCGGTGGGTGAACCGCCTTTGCCTGGAGCCAGACTAGGGATGTGCCTTGGATCGCGAAAATATTATTTAGCTAGTGCTTGCCTATAGTTTGGCGAAGGCCTTGATGAATAAGGGCTGCAGCGCTGTTTTGGGGTTATGTGAATAGGGTTTGAGGCGCGCGTTTACAGACTTAGTTTTTTCCTTTTCAAGGCCAAGGAAAAAGGTCGTTTCGTGGCTCTTGGGCTTCTGTTCAGAATGCGTACAACATCGAGCGGAAGTTGCCTTGCGCTGGATTAGCCAATACACGACAGGAGCTGCACCATGACCTTTTCCATCATTGGCCGCTGCCAGGAAACCGGCCAAGTCGGCATTGCCATCAGTTCTTCGAGCATTGCCGTGGGTGCCCGTTGCCCGTGGGTGCGCGCAGGCGTTGGTGCGGTGGCGACTCAGAACATCACCTTGCCGGCGCTTGGTCCGCAGATTCTCGACGCCCTGGAGCAGGGTGACCCTGCGGCAGCGGCACTGGACCGGGTGCTCAGTACCAACGGCTGGAGCGAGTACCGCCAGGTGACGGTGATCGACAGCCACGGCCAGGTTGCGCTGTTTACCGGCAAACAGGCCTTGGGTGTGCACAACGCAGTAGCGGGTGAGCAATGCGCCGCAGCCGGCAACCTGTTGTCGTCGATCCAGGTGATCGAGGCGATGGTCGCCGCCTTCGAACAGGCCAGCGGGCATCTGGCTGATCGCCTGCTGGCAGCGATGCATGCGGCAGTGGCCGCAGGGGGCGAGGCCGGGCCGATTCATTCGGCGGCGCTGAAGATTGCCGGTGAGCTGACCTGGCCGCTGGTGGACCTGCGGGTCGACTGGGCGGATCAAGACCCGATCGCTCAGCTCGATGGCCTTTGGCAAGCCTACCGCCCACAGATGCAGGACTACGTGACCCGCGCGCTGAACCCGACCAGCGCACCGAGCTACGGAGTACCGGGTGATGAATGAGCCAAGCAGCCGCGACCTGCTGGCGCGGCTGATCGGATTTGCCACGGTCAGTCGTGATTCGAACCTTGAGTTGATCGGTTTTATCCGCGACTACCTCGCCGGCCTGGGGGTGGACAGCGAGCTGTTTCACAACAGTGAAGGCACCAAGGCCAATCTGTTCGCGACCATTGGCCCCTTGGATAAGGGCGGCGTGGTGCTCTCCGGGCATACCGACGTGGTGCCCGTGGATGGCCAGGCCTGGACGGTCGAGCCGTTTTGCCTGAGCGAACGTGACGGGCGCCTGTACGGTCGCGGCGCGGCCGACATGAAAGGGTTCATTGCCTCGGTCCTGGCCGCAGTGCCAGCGTTTCTCGCCCAGCCGTTGCAAACCCCCGTGCACCTGGCCTTCTCCTATGACGAAGAAGTCGGTTGCCTGGGCGTGCGTTCGATGCTCGCAGCACTCCAGCAGCGGGCGCACAAACCACGCTTGTGCCTGATTGGCGAGCCCACCGAGCTCAAGCCGGTGCTCGGCCACAAGGGCAAGTTGGCCATGCGCTGCCAGGTGCAGGGCGCGGCCTGTCATTCGGCTTATGCGCCGTATGGAGTCAATGCGATCGAGTATGCCGCACGCTTGATCGGCAAGCTGGGCGAGATTGGCGAGGTTCTGGCGCAAGACCAGGACGCGCGCTTCGATCCGCCGTTCTCCACGGTGCAGACTGGCCTGATCAAGGGCGGCAGGGCGCTGAACATCGTGCCTGAAGAGTGCGAGTTCGACTTCGAGGTGCGCGCCTTGCCGGGCTTCGAGGCGCAGGCTGTGGCCGACCAGTTGCAGCGCTATGCCCAAGCGCAGCTGCTACCGCGCATGCGTGCGGTCAATCCGGCTAGCGACATTCGCCTGCAACCGTTGAGCGGCTATCCGGGCTTGGCCACGCCTGCTCAGAGCGAGGCGGCGCAGTTGGTTGCGCTGCTCAGTGGCTCGACTGAGTTCGGCACCGTGGCCTTCGGGACTGAAGGTGGGCTGTTCGATCAGGCCGGCATCCCCACTGTGGTGTGCGGGCCGGGCAGCATGGAGCAGGGGCACAAGCCCGACGAGTTTGTCAGTGTCGAGCAGTTGGCGGGGTGCGATGGGATGTTGCGGCGCCTGGTGGACTACCTCCAGGCGCATTGATGGGGTGGCCTCATCGCAGTACACGCCCGCTCCTGCAAGACACGTGCAGGAGCGGGCTTGTCCCGCGATGCGGGCAGATGATCAGAAGGTTGCCTTGACCTGCAATCCAACCACCAGGGCATTATCGATGTTGGTCCCGGAGAAGGCCCCCGGCTCGATGATGTACTGCACATCCGGACGCAGGTTCAACCAAGGCGTGGCCTGGTAGCCGTAGCTCAGCTCGATCAACTGCTCGGCGCTGTCGATGTCGGGGAAGTCCTGGCCACTCTGCAGCGCTGCGTCTTCGAGCACATCGCGGCTGCGCGGGTTAGGCACGGCGCGGCCATAGCCCAAGGCCACGGTATCGCGCGGGCGCCCTTCGAACGGTTTGTACAGCACTACGCCTGCGCCATACCATTTGGTGAATGGCGAAGCGGCCTTGCTCGACGCCGAGTACTGGCCAAAGGCATGCAGGCTGCGCCCCGGCAGGCTTTGATCGTTCCACACGGCCTGGTCGATCAGTAGGTAATGACCGCCACGACCGGCCACTTCCTTGTCGCTGCCAATGCGTTTGACGTTGGAGCTGTCGTAGTAGTAGCCCAGCTTGTACTCACCCGGCAGTTCGCCCTGCAGCTTGTACACCAGCTCCACCGGCACCACGGTACCGGTAGTGTGCTTGGGCCCCAGGTGCCAGGCGCGGCTGGAGTTGCCGTTGCTCTCGGGGTCGACGTTGAACGCCGCCACGCGCAGCTGCCAGGACGAGGAGAAGTCGTATTTGACCCGGGCGCCCAAATGCGCGTTGGGGTAGTTGGTCCAGCCACTGCCACCGGACATGTTCAGTGGGTGACCGCAGAAACCGGCGTTCATGAAGTTGCACAGGATGCCAGTGTCCAGGCCGCCGAGGTCGTTGCCCATGGCCATGTAGCCGAGCTTGACGTTGAGCGCGGGGGTGAAGTTGCGCTCGTAGCTCAGCTCGGTCAGGCGGGTGTACAGCCCACCGAAGTTTTCCTGGATGGGCAGACGGTTGCCGACCAGCTCCTCGGAGGCGCTGTTACCGCGACGGTCGTTGATGGTCAGCTGGACCTTGCCAGCGTTATCCAGACCGTACAGCTTGCTCAGGTCGAACTGCACGCCGAGCTTGAGGTTCTGCGAGTAGCGCGCCGAGCGGTGCAGGCCACCGTGGGCGTTATAGGCGGTCTCACCGCTGTAGTCGCCGGTGAACTTGACGCCGTCGTCCTCAAGCTGGTGACGCAAGCCGCCCCAGTCGCCGGTCAGGGTGCTGCGGTTGAGCAAATCGGCTTCGGCCATGGCGCAGGTGCTGGCCAGGGCCAGCAGCAGGCCGGCGGTGATGCGGGTAGGGGTGAAGGGCAAAGCACAGAACATTGCGAGCTTTCCTGGGGAATTGCGGGGGCTCATCGCGGGGCAAGCCCGCTCCCACGCCGGGTTGAATCGTTGGCGTGGGAGCGGGCTTGCCCCGCGATGAAGTCAACGGTGGTTTATGGCAGGGCGTAAGAAATCACGTAGTCGCCACGGTCGGTCGACTGACGGGCGCCGCCGGCAGTGATCACCACGTACTGCTTGCCAGTTTTCGGCGAAACATAGGTCATCGGGCCGCCCTGGCTGCCGACTGGCAGACGGGCTTTCCAGACTTCTTCACCATTGGCGCTGTTGTAGGCGCGCAGGTAGAAGTCCTGGGTGCCGGCGATGAACACCAGGCCGCCTTGGGTCGACAGGGTGCCGCCCAGGGTTGGCAGGCCGATCTTGATCGGCAGGTGCATGCGGATGCCGAGCGGGCCGGTGTCTTCCACGGTGCCGACCGGAACCTGCCAGGCTACCTGGCGGGTCTTCATGTCGATGGCGGTCAGGGTGCCGAAGGGCGGGGCCTGGCACGGAATACCGGCAACCGACAGGAAGCGGTTCTTGTTCACCGCATACGGCGTGCCTTTCAGAGGTACAGCGCCCATGCCGGTGTTCAGTGCTTCACCACCGCCGGCAGCCGCACCTTTGTTCTGCGACGGAATCATCTGAATCCACAGGCCCAGGCGCATGTCGTTGACGAAGATGAAGCCATGCACCGGGTCGGTGGAAATGCTGCCCCAGTTCATGCCACCGAGCGAGCCTGGGAAGCTCAGCGAGAGGTCAGTGCCGGGCGCTGTGTACAGGCCGTCGTAGCGCATCTTCTTGAAGTCGATACGGCACAGCAGCTGGTCATACGGGGTAGCGCCCCACATGTCCGACTCGGTCAGGGTCTGCGCGCCGATCTGCGGCATGCCGACCGATTTTGGCTGGGTAGGCGAATACGGCTCGTTAGGGATGTTGCTCGGCTTGACCGGTACTTCGTCGACCTGGGTCAGCGGTTGGCCGGTGGCGCGGTCGAGCACGTAGATCTGCCCGGCCTTGGTACCGATGACGACCGCAGGGACGGTCTTGCCGTCGTCCTTGGTGAAGTCGATCAGGCTTGGCTGCATGGGCAGGTCGAAGTCCCACAGATCGTTGTGCACGGTCTGGTAGACCCACTTCTGGTTACCGGTGGTGGCGTCCAGGGCCAGCACCGAGGCGCCGTAGGTGTGGTCCAGCTTGCTGCGCTCGACACCATAGATGTCGGTGGACGAGGAGCCCATCGGCAGGAACACGGTGTTCATCGCCGGATCGTAGGACATCGGCGCCCAGCTGTTGGGCGTGCTGCGTACATAGCTGCTGCCGTCGGCTGGCGCGTTGCGATCTTCAGGGTTGCCCGGGTCGAAGGCCCAGCGCATTTGCCCGGTGATCACGTCGAAGCCACGGATCACGCCGCCTGGCATGTCGGTTTGGACGTTGTCGGCGACGCGCCCGCCAACCACCACGGTGGTGCCGGCCATCAGCGGCGCGGAGGACAGCTGGTAGTACGAATCCGGAACATCGCCCAGGCCGGCCATCAGGTTGACCTGGCCATTGTTGCCAAAGCCCTGGCAGAACTCGCCGGTGTCGGCATCGACGGCGATCAAGCGGCCGTCGATGGTATTGGTCAGCAGTCGACGCTGGCAGTTGGCGCCAGGCGCCACGCTGGCCACGGTGATAGGCGAGCTGTTCGGTTGGGTCGGCTGCGCCAGCGGCGCGCTAGCGTCGAAGTAGGCCATGCCACGGCAACGCTGCCAGACCTTGGACTGGGCATTGATGGCGTTCTTCCACAGCTCTTTACCGGTGTCGGCATCGAGGGCGATCAGGTTGTTGTGCGGGGTGCAGATGAACACCTTGTTGCCAACCTGCAGCGGCGTCAGCTGGTCCTCGGCGCCGTTACCGTCGCTGATGGCCACGTCACCGGTGTGATAGGTCCAGGCCACTTGCAGCTTGTCGACGTTGTCGCGGTTGATCTGATCGAGCGCAGCGAAGCGGCTGCCACCTTCGGTGTTGCCGTAGTGAGCCCAATCTTTCTGGGCTTTTTCCGGCTCGACCGGGGTCATGCCCGGGCCGTTGCCGGTAGGTGCCACGCTTGGGTGGGCGACGAACATGTTGCCCGCAGCGATCACCAGGCCAACGGCCATGACCGCTGCCAGACCATAAGCGCCACGACCGGCGCTGCGACCATTGGCGCGCGCCAGCATCGGGTAGACCAGGGCGACCACCATGCCGATGGCGGCGAACATGAACAGGCGCGAGAACAGCGGCCAGAACACCAGGCCGGTATCGGCCACGGCCCAGATGGCAGTGCCTACCAGGAACGCAGCGAACAGCCAGGCGCCAGCGGTTTTGCGCCGGGCGATGAGGATACCGGCGATGGCCATGGCCAGGCCGCCGATCAGGAAGTACCAGGAACCGCCCAGGCCGGCCAGCTTGACGCCGCCAGCAGCCAGGAGCAAGCCGAGCAGGGCGATGACAACGCCCAAGCCGACCATGATGAATGTCGAGGCGCCAGAGGCGCGCGGTGTTTCGTTCATGCCAGGGATCTCGCAGGTGGAATGTGCGCAGTTTAAGCCCTTAGCAAGCTAATTAACAAGTTAGTACATTTCGATGTGAGGCTGATTGTCGCAGGCGTTTGCAAGCTAAGATGCATCGAAAAGCATAGAACAGGAGGTGAATTTGTCACTAAACGGCGTGTTTCTTCACTTGTGAAAATTTCGCAATTGCGACGTTGGTCGTAGGGTGCACTCGCAACAGCAAATCGTACTCAACGTGCGGGCTTGCCCCGCGATGGCGTCTAAATCCACCCAGTTGATCAAGCGCAATAGAACACCGCCAGCCACACGGTAATCACTCCAGCCTCGGTCCACTCCACCCGATGCCGGCAATGTGCGGGGATATCCAGATAATCCCCAACCCGCAACACCCGCACCTGGGCCTCATGCTCCAGGCGCAATCCGGCGCTGCCACTGAGCACGACCAGCCATTCACCCTCAGCCTGGTCGTACCAGAATCCCGCAGGGCTGGCCTGGCCACTGGAAACGATGCGTTCGATGCGCAGGCCCGGACGGGTCAACAGCTCGTCGAACTGCTCGGCAGCATGCACGTCAGGCAGGGGCAGGGCAGCAAACAGATTGTCTGGCATGGGTGGCTCGCGCTAAGTTGATTCCCAACCCTGATTGTAGGAAGGTTCCAGGATTTGGCGGACAGAAACAGCCGATGGACAAGTTGCTGGCGATCAAGACGTTCATGGCCACGGTCGAGGCCCGCGGGTTTTCCGCCGCCGCGCGCAAGCTGGGCGTTGCCACCTCCTCGGTAACGCGCCTGGTCGATGCGTTGGAGAGCGAGCTGGGGGCCACCTTGCTCAACCGCTCGACCCGTCAGGTCAGCTTGACCGAGGCCGGGGTCGGTTACTACCAGCGCTCGCGGGAGATCGTTCAAGCCTTGGCCGAGGCCGATGCCAGTGTCGCCGATCGCGGCGAGGAGCCGGTCGGCGTACTGCGCCTGTGTTTACCGGTGGAGTTCGGTCGACGGGTGATTGCTCCGCACCTGGGACGATTCTTGGCCGCGCACCCGGGGTTGGAGTTGGACATCGACTTGAGTGACCGCTTCGATGATCTGCTCGATGGTCGCTACGACGTGTCGATCCGCTTGGGCGAAGCTGCGCCGAACGACGAATTGGTCTGCAAGCGCCTGGGATGCTTTGAGCGCTGGTTGGTCGCCAGCCCCGCCTATCTTTGCGCTAGTGCACCCTTGGTGCATCCGCAGCAGTTACTCGAGCAGGCCTGCCTGCGTTTTCGCTATGGTCAGTCCGGCCGGCCGTGGCGGCTGCGCCAGGGCGAACAAGCGCTGGAGCTGAACGTCAGCGGACCTTTGCGCAGCGCCAATGCCGACCTGCTGCGTGAAGCTGCGCTGGCCGGCAGCGGGATTGCCCTGCTGGCCGATTGGCTGGTGCGCGAAGATGTCCAGGCCGGGCGCTTGCAGCGGCTGTTCGCCGACTGGCAGATCAGCCCGGGGACTGCCAGCAGCGCCATCAACGCGCTGTACCTGCCCAACCATCGCGGCTCGCGGCGGGTACAGGTTTTCGTCGATTTTTGCCAGGCACTGCTCAGCCGTTGAAACCCCAGCGTTGCGCCTGACGCAAAAGCGCGTTGCGCAGGCGCTGGATTCTCCCGCTCCTCGCGCCTGGGTAAGGTGCGCGGCATATCCCGTCATTTGCCGAGGCACCTGCAATGAACCCTTCCATCGCTGTTAGCCAGTCGTCTGCCGCGGGCCTGAGCCGGGCCCTGGTGACCCTGCTGGCGTTCTGCTGCGGCGCGATTGTCGCCAACATCTACTATGCCCAACCCATCGTCGGCTTGATCGCGCCAGACTTGGGCCTGTCTGGCGAGCGGGCCAGCCTGATCGTCTCGCTGACCCAACTCGGCTACGCCTTGGGCCTTTTGTTACTGGTGCCGCTGGCCGACCTGGTGGAAAACCGCCGCTTGATGATCGCCACAGCGGTACTGGCCTGCATCAGCCTGCTGTTGGCCGGTAGCAGCGGCCATGGCCAAGGGGTGTTGTTCCTTGGCTATGCCTTGCTGATCGGCTTCAGCTCGGTGGCGGTGCAGATGCTTATCCCGCTGGCCGCGCACCTGGCACCTGAGCAGCAGCGCGGGCGGGTGGTGGGCAACATCATGGGCGGCTTGCTGCTGGGCATTCTGCTGGCGCGACCGCTGTCGAGCCTGGTGGCCGATCACTTTGGCTGGCGTGCGGTGTTCATCGGCGCGGCAGGGGTGATGTTGGCGATCATCCTGTTGCTAGCCCTGACCCTGCCGCGGCGGCTGCCGGATCACCAGGCCAGCTATGCCGGGCTGATGGCTTCGCTGGTCAGCCTGCTGCGTCGCTATCCGCTGTTGCGCCAACGCTCGCTGTACCAGGCGTTGATGTTCGCTGCGTTCAGCTTGTACTGGACCGCTGTGCCGATGGCGCTGGCGGGCCCGCATGGCTTGAGCCAAAGCCAGATCGCGTTGTTTGCCCTGGTCGGGGCGGTGGGGGCGATTGCCGCGCCCATCGCGGGCCGCCTGGCCGATGCCGGGCATGCTCGGCGCGCTTCACTGTTGGCCTTGTTGCTGGCGCCACTGGCGTTGTTGCTGGGCTTGAGTGCACCGGGCTTGAGCGTGATTGGCTTGGGCTTGACCGGGGTGCTGCTGGATTTTGCCGTGCAGATGAACATGGTGATCGGCCAGCGTGAAGTGTATGCACTGGATCCGGCTAGCCGGGGGCGGCTCAATGCGCTGTATATGACCAGTATCTTCCTCGGCGGGGCGCTGGGGTCGGCCGTGGCCAGCCCGTTGTACACGCAGTTTGGCTGGCATGGCGTGGTGTTGGTAGGCGCCGGGTTGCCGCTGCTGGCGCTGGTGGTTTTCCTGTTGATTTCGCGGCGTGCTTCTTAGGAGGGGCGCTTCAGGCCCCTTCGCGGGCAAGCCCACACGGAACGCGCGAGGATCAAGGGCAGCCTGCGATGAGCCCGGCTTTGGCAAAGCCGGGCTCATCGGCCGAGTGGCAAGGCGATCCCGATCAACGCAAACAGGCTGCCACAGCAGCGGTTAAACCCCGTTCCGCCCTTGGCCAGCCAAGGCCGAACCCGAAACGCCAGGCGCGCCAGCAGGTATTCGACAACAAATTCGACACTGGCAAAAGTCGCCGCCATGACCACGAACTGCACCAGCAAACCACGTTGCGGATCGATGAACTGGGGCAAGAAAGCCCCATAGAACAGCAGCACCTTGGGGTTGGCCATGGCTGAAAGAAAACCCTGGCGCATCATCCCCGCATTGCTCAAGCGCGTAGCCCCCTCGGTCAACTCCAGGCGCATCGCCGGGCTGCGCCACAGCTGGATGCCGAGCCACACCAGATAAGCCCCACCCACCCACTTGAGCACCTGCAGCACCGAGCCCGAGGTTTGCAGCAGCGCGCTCAGGCCGAACATGGTCAGGGCGATCAGCGCGCTGAAGCCGACCACCCCGCCGACGATGGTCAACAGTGTGCGCCGTGCGCCATACAACGCGCCGTGGGTCAGCGCCAGCAGGCTGTTCGGACCAGGGGTCAGTGACAGGCCAATGCTGGCGAGCAGGTAGATAAGCCAGGTATCCAGTGCCATGGGGGTATGCCTTGCAGTGTCAGAGGGCGCCAGTCTAGGCCAAATACGGCTAAACCCAGGGTATGATCTGGACATCTGAGGGTTATTTCTGGACTGCTGCATGACGCCTGATATCCGCTTGCTGATCCTGCCGCTGCCGGAATTCGCCTTGCTGGCGTTTGGCGCGTTCCTCGACAAGCTCCGCTTCAGCGCCGATGACGAGGATTACAGCCAGCAGCGCTATTGCAGTTGGACGCTGCTGGGCCTGAGCAATGAGCCGGTGCCCTCCAGCAGCGGGGCGGTGGTGCAAGTGGAAGTCACGCCGCAGGCGCTGGACTTTGCCGGCTACGACTATCTGGTGCTGTTCGGCGGGCGCAATGCCGCGGCCACTGCTGCCTTGGCACCTGACTACCGGGCGCTGCTCAAACGCGCCGCCAGGGCAGGGGTGAAGCTGGTGTGTGTCGACAACGCCGCGTTTCTGCTGGCTGCCTGCGGCCTGTTGGAAGGGCACAAGGTGGTGGTGCACTGGCGCCACGAAGCCGAGTTTCGGGCGTCCTTTGCGCATTTACAGCTACTGACCGGGCAGTTGTATTGCTTCGATGGGGCGCGCATTTCCTGCGCCGGCGGCAGTGCCGCGATCGACCTGGCGGTGGAGCTGTTGTCGCGCAACTGCGGCCGAGCGCGGGCGCTCAAGGGGCTGGCCGATATGCTGGTCGATGAAACCCGTGACAGTCGCCATGCCTTGCGTTCGTTGGAAGTTGGGGCAGGGCAGGTGCAGCGTGCGGCGGCATTGATGCGTCACCACCTGAGCGCGTCGATGACCGTCGAGCAACTGGCGGCGCAGTTGGGTATCAGCCGGCGCCAGCTGGATCGACAGTTTCTCGCCAGCCATGGCATGAGCGCCAAGGCCTGGTGGCTGGAGATGCGCCTGCAGCAAGTACGCTGGCGCTTGCTCAACTCAAGCCACGGCCTGGCGCAGATTGCCGATGAGGTGGGCTTGGGCGATGCGGGGTATCTGGGCAAGTGCGTGCGGCGGCGCTTTGGGTGTACCGCAATGGCTTTGCGTAAGGGCGTTTGACGCTATCGCGGGGCAAGCCCGCTCCCACGCGAGGTATTCAGGGGCCTGATCCGTGCCCCGCGATAGCGTTACTGCGGCGCGCCGAACAACCCAGTCCAGTAGATGCCCGCATCGCTCTTGGGGTCGACCGCGTAAGCGGCGCCCAACTCGGTGAAATCAGGGTTCATCAGCGTCGCGCAATGCCCAGGGCTGGCCAGCCAGCCATCGACCACCTTGCGCGGGGTGTCACGCCCGGCGGCAATGTTCTCGCCAATCTGCCGGTACAGGTAGCCGGCCAGCTCGGCGCGATCGCCTGGGGTGCGGCCATCGCGGTCGATATGGTCGAAGAAGTTCTGGTTGGCCATGGCTCGGGTATGGTTGGCGGCAACGCCCGCCAAGGTCGTGTTCCAGGCCAGCGCCGGCGCTGCGGCGAACGGCTGGCCAGCGCATTGGCGCGGCAGCTTGCGCGCGGCGTTGATCTCTTGCAGCAGTTTCTGCCCCTCGGCCTGCCAATCACCCAGCCGCCCACTGAGCAAGGGGCGGGCGAGCACGATACGCCAGTCGCGGCCTTCCTGGCTGACGCCGATGTCGACGAACTGCGGATCGAGTACCACCTGGCAGAAGCTTTCGGAGATGGCGTGCATCGCCGCTTTCGCATCGCGCGGGCCGGACAGGCTGATGGCCTGGACGTTGACCATCGGGTAGGCCGCGCGGGTCATCGCCTGTTGCAAGTCGCGGGTGCCCTCTGGCGACAGCGCCAGGCGAGTATCGCTACTGAGCGGTGGCAGCTCCAGCGAGCCTGCATCGCCGCAGCGCTGGGCCTGGCTGCGGTAAGCGTTGATCGACTCGATCAGTTGCCCTTCTTCGCCAGTGAAGGCCTGGGCGCTGGTGGCGGCGAGCAGGCCCATCGACAGCATGGCAATGCAGGCAACGGATGGCAGGACGCGCATGTATATCTCCCTATCTGGCAGCGCCTTGGTTTGCGCTGCTCATCCTACACAAGCACGGGGCTTTTGGCCCTCTGCCGTGCAGTTCGAATAAACGGCCGGCTATGACATAGAAGCGGCAAAAGAGGCAGTAGACCGCTGGTCGCGTCGAAAGTGCGATGATTTGGTAATAATTCGTAACCTCGTCTAGAAACAATACTCAGTTGTTCTCAGTTTCTCATCTGCCAGGAAGGCCTCCCTCTACCGCTTGCGGAGCTTTCCATGGCGCGACCTTGCCCTGTTCGTCCGACCTTGCTGGCCCTGTGCTGTTCCCTCGCCGTCAACGCCCAGGCGGCCGACGGCCCTATCGAACTCGATGCCACCGCGGTCAACGCCGAGGCAGCCAAGCCATCACCCAGCCAATTGCCCGAGGCATTTGCCGGCGGCCAAGTGGCGCGCGGTGGGCAGATGGGCATCCTGGGCAACCAGGACATGATGGACGTGCCCTTTACCATGACCAGCTACACCGCGCAGCTGATCGAGGATCAACAGGCCGAAGACATCGGCGACGTGCTGCTCAACGATCCCTCGGTGCGCCAGTCGTTCGGCTTCGGCAACCAATCGCAGGTCTTCGTCATTCGCGGCCTGCCGCTCAATGGCGATGACGTCGCCTTCAACGGGCTGTACGGCGTGCTGCCGCGGCAGATGATCTCGCCTGATGCCGTCGAGCGCGTAGAGGTGTTCAAAGGCCCCAACGCCTTTCTCAATGGCGCCAGCCCCACCGGCACCGGCTTGGGCGGCAACGTCAACCTGCAACCCAAGCGCGCCGGCGACACGCCAACGCGTCGCTACACCCAGGACATCAGCAGCGATGGGCGCCTGGGCGAGCACTTGGACCTCGGTCAGCGATTTGGCGCGGACAACCGCTTGGGCGTGCGCCTGAACCTGTCTCAGCGCGAGGGTGAAACCGCGGTGGATGATCAGCACCAGCGCAGCAAGCTGTTCATGATCGGCCTGGATTACCGTGGCGACAACTTCAAGCTCTCGACCGACTTCGGCTATCAGAAACAGCGGGTCAACCACATGCGCAACTCGGTGCGCCTGGGCGGCGGCCTGACGGATATTCCACGCGCCCCCGACGCCGATCACAACTACGGCCAGGAGTGGGCCTGGACCGAAACCGAGGACACCTTCGGCATGGTCCGCGGCGACTATGACTTCAACGACAACTGGAGCGGCTACCTGGCCGGTGGCGCCAAGCACACCCACGAGAATGGCTTCTACGGTACGCCGATCCTTACCGACAACAGCGGCGCGGCGACTATCGGTGGCTCCAAGATCCCCCATAACGAGGACAACACGACCTTCATGGGCGGCATCAACGGCCGCTTCCAGACCGGGCCGCTGAGCCATCAGCTGAATATCGGCGCGGCAAGTATCTGGACCCAACAGGAGAACGCCTTCGTCTTCTATAACTCGCAAGACACCAACATCTACCACACCGACCCGCTACCCAAACCGACCACGCCGACCTTCGTCGGCGGCAAGCTGGACGACCCGGGCGTGACCGGCAAAACCCGCAACCGCAGTATCGCCATCTCCGATACCGTGGGCCTGTTCGACGACACCCTGCTGCTGACCGCAGGGGTGCGCCGCCAGCAACTGCGGGTCGAGGGCTATGCCTATGACGGCGAGGGCGCGGATGCTGGGCGCAATGCCTTCTACGATGAAGCGGTCACCACGCCCGTGTATGGCATCGTCTACAAGCTCAATCCGTCGATCTCGCTGTACGCCAACCGCATCGAAGGCCTGGCCCAGGGCGCAACGGCTTCAGGGCAGGTGATCAATGCCGGCGAGGTATTTGCGCCCGCCGAGACCAAGCAGGTCGAAGCCGGGGTCAAGTTCGACTATCAGCGCTTTGGCGCCAACCTCGCGGTTTATCGCATCGAGCGGCCCACTGATGGCTTTGTCCAGGGCAACGTGTTCGTCCAGGATGGTGAGCAGATCAACAAGGGCGTAGAGCTGAGCGTGTTCGGCGAACCGATTGCCGGCTTGCGGCTGATGGCCGGCGGCACGCGCATGGACACCGAGTTGAAAAACACCTTGGATGGCAGCAATGACGGCAACCACGCCGTCGGGGTGCCGACCTTCCAGCTCAACGCCAGCGTCGACTGGGATGTGCCGGGGCTTGAGGGGCTGGCGCTGAATGCGCGCATGCTGCGCACCGGCGGGCAGTATGCCGACCCTGGCAACACGCTCAGCCTGCCGACCTGGAACCGCTTCGATGTCGGCGCGCGCTATCGCTTTAGCGTGCAGCGCAAGGACATCACCTTGCGGGTCAATGTGGAGAACCTCACCGACAAGAATTACTGGGCCTCGGCCAATGGTGGTTACCTGACCCAGGGCGATCCGCGGTTGGTGAAGTTCTCAGGCTCGATCGATTTTTAAGTGGCGTCGATTGGCGATGAGGCGGCAACTGTTGGCAGGCCAACAGCAGCCCTACACTTTGCCCGCCCTCATTCACTGAAAACGTCGCCAACCCCAATAAAATCAGGCCCTTGAACCCGGCACAACTCCTGCAATAGCCCATTGACCATCCTTGGGCCTTGCGCAGGAGCGACCTTGAATCATCCAATCCTTCCCCTGATCCCGCTATGTGCCGCCTTGGCCCTGGTCGGCTGCGAGCGCGCCGAGCAGCGTACGGTCCACAGCGACCAGCCGGTGCATGGCGGCACCTTGGTCTACGCAACCGACCGCGAGCCGACCTGCCTCGACCCGCACGTTGCCGGCGACATGCCCCAGGTGTTCGTCGCCCAGCAGTACCTCGACTCGTTGGTGTCGATGGACAGCGACGGGCGTATCGGCCCGTGGCTGGCGACTCGCTGGGAGGTGTCCGCCGACGGCTTGCGCTACACCTTCCACCTGCGCCGCGACGTGCGCTTCACCGACGGCACGCCATTCAACGCCGAGGCGGTCAAGGCCAACCTCGACCATATGGCCGATCCTAAGACCCAATCGAGCACGGCCGGCGGCTATATCCGCCAGTACCGTGGCACCGATGTGATCGACGACTACACCGCTGTGGTGCGCCTGGCCACGCCCTATGCGGCGTTCCTCGAAGTCTTGGCCCAGGGCTTTCTGGGTATCCAGTCACCCACCGCGCTCAAGCGCAGCCGTGACCAGAACTGCGAAAGCCCCGTGGGCAGCGGCCCGTTCAAGGTGGCCCGTTGGGACCGGCAGAACCAGGTCGAGCTGGTCCGTAACCCGGACTACAACTGGGCGCCGCCTACCGCCAAGCATCAAGGCCCAGCGTATCTGGAGCGGATCGTCTGGAAGTTCATCCAGGAGCCTTCGGTGCGTTTTGCCTCGCTGCAGGCGGGCGAGGTGGATGTGATCGAAACCCTGCCGCCGGAATCCCACGAAGCCGCGCGGCGCAACCCAGACGTTGAGTTGATCGTCGCCCAGCGCCCTGGCAACCCCACCAACGGCACCTTCAACATGCGCCGTGCGCCGTTCGACGATATCCGGGTGCGCGAGGCGTTCGTGCGCAGCGCTGATGTCGAGGGCGCGCTCAAGAGTGTCTACTTTGGCGAGTTTCCGCGTGCTGCCGGGCCACTGAGCGTGGCCACGCCGTTCTACAGCGGCGATTTCGAAGACAGCCAGAATTACCAGCCGGCCCGTGCGGCGAAGTTGCTCGATGAAGCCGGCTGGACCGGGCGCGACGCCGACGGCTACCGCACCAAGGATGGCAAGCGCCTGAGCGCCACCGTGCTGATCGGCGCGCGCACACCGCCCTCGGAGCTGACCTTGTGGGAGCAGGTCCAGGCCACCACCCGCCAGGTCGGCCTGGAACTGGTGCTGGACCAGATGAGCGACGCCCAGGTCACCGCGCGGCAGGCGGCCTGGGACTACGACATCCGCACCGGCTACTGGAATACCAATACCCCCGATGTGCTGCGGATCATCTTCAGCTCGGCGTTCGTCCAGCCTGCGGGTGTCGGCGGCTACCACCAGAACTCCTCGGGCTATGCCGACCCCGGCTTCGATGCCTTGCTCGAAAGCGCCCTGGCCACCCAGGACCCCGAGCAGCGCCGGGCCCTCTATCACCGGGCGCAACAGCAGGCGGCCGCGCAGTACCTGCAACTGAACACCTACCCGCAAAGCACGCGCCTGGGCATCTACAAGACCGCCCACGGCGTGCGCCTGGAGCCGTCGTTGGCGGTGACTTATCTGTATGACGCATGGGTGAGCAAATGAGCAGCGCAACTTCCCTGGCAGTGACCGACCCACGCCGCGAACGCCTGGCCGCCCTGGGCCGACGCGCCGTCATCCGCCTGGCCGGTGGCGTGCTGGTGCTGTGGGCCGTGGCCAGCTTGACCTTCTTCGCCCTGCGCTTGATGCCGGGCGATCCGGTGTTGGCGATCCTCGGCGGTCCCAGCGCCAACCCAAGCCCGGAGACGATCGAAGCCACGCGCAAGGAATACGGCTTGGACCAGCCGCTGGCGGTGCAGTACGTGTTCTACCTCGGCCGCCTGCTACAGGGCGACCTGGGCGTGTCCTACTCGCAACACCAGCCGGTGACCCAGGTGTTGGCCGAGCAGGGCGGGGCAACCCTTGAGCTGACCGTGGCGGCGCTGCTGCTGGCCTGGTTGCTGGTGTTGCTGCTGACGGTGGTGACCGCCGGGCGCGGCAGGCTGGTCGGTGGCCTGGCGTCGATGGCCGAAACCCTGAGCGCGGCATTACCGCACTTCTGGCTCGGCGTGGTGCTGCTGGCGGTGTTCGCCTTTGGCCTGCGCTGGTTCCCGCCGGCGGGCAGCGACAGCTTGGCGAGCCTGGTGCTGCCGGCGTTTTCCCTGGCCATCCCGCTGGCCGGCTTCATTGCCCAGGTAACCCGCGAATCGCTCGAACTGACCCTGGACCAGCCGTTCATCCTCACCGCCCGCAGCCGCGGCTTGAGCGACCTGGCCGTGCGCTTTCGGCATGCCCTGCGCCATGCGCTGCTGCCGGGGGTGTCGTTGTCCGGCTGGGCGATTGGCGCGCTGATCAGCGGCGCGGTGGTGTGCGAGGTGATCTTCTCGCGCAAAGGCGTCGGCCGTCAGCTGTATCAAGCGGTGCAAGTGCAGGACCTGCCACTGGTGATCGGCATCAGCCTGGTGGTGGCTGCCGGCTACGTGCTGGCCAACATTCTGGTCGACTTGCTCTACCAGTGGATCGATCCCCGTCAACAGGAGGCCAAGCCATGAGCGAACTGATCCTTGAGCGGGCGCAGGCCCCGCTGCGCCGGCAACGGCGGCTGCACCTGCCGCCGCTGGGTGCGAGCCTGGCCCTGGTGTTTCTCGCCGGGTTGCTGCTGGCGGCCCTGGCGCCGCAGCTGTTCACCCATATCGACCCACTGGCCATCGTGCCCCGCGAAGCGTTCCAGCCGCCGAGCTGGGCGCACTGGCTGGGCACCGATCAGTCCGGTCGCGATATCTTCGCCCGGGTCATCCACGGTGCCCGCCAGAGCCTGCTGATCGGTGTGGCGGCCACGGCCTTGTCGATGGCCATCGCCATCAGCCTGGGGCTGCTTGGGGGGCTGGGCGGGGCCAAGCTCGACCGTGGGGTCGGTTGGTTGCTGGAAGTGCTGTTCGCCTTTCCCAGCCTGGTGCTGGCGCTGCTGTTCGTGGCGGTGTTCGGCAGCGGCATCGGCCCGCTGATCGTCGCCACCGGCCTGGGCGGCGCCCCGGGCTATGCGCGGATGGTCCGCGGCCAGGTGCTGGCGGTGCGCAATGCCGGCTACATCGAAGCGGCGCGGGCGCTCGGCCATCCGACCTCGCGGATCATTGCGCGCCAGCTCCTGCCCAACGCCATGCGGCCGCTGATCGTGACCCTGACCATGGGCGTCGGCCAGGCCATCGTCTGGGCTTCGGCCTTGAGTTTTCTCGGCCTTGGCGCCCGGCCACCGGCACCGGAGTGGGGCACCATGCTGTCGATGGGCCGCGACTTCATCGCCAACGCCTGGTGGCTGACCTTCTTCCCAGGGCTGTTCATCGTGCTGACCACCTTGGCCACCACGGTGACCGGCCGCTATATCCAACAACGCCTGGAGGGCCGCCTGCCATGACTGACAAGACCCTGATCGTCGAGGGCCTGACGGTGTCCTTCGCCGGCAACAGCGTGGTCCGCGACGTGAGCTTCACCCTGGCCCCGGGGCGCTGCGTGGCGCTGGTCGGTGAATCGGGCTCGGGCAAGAGCGTCAGCGCGCGTAGCCTGGTCGGGCTGACCGGGCCCAACAGTGAAGTGACCGCGCGCCAGCTGAGTTTTGCCGGCCATGACCTGCTCGATTTGAGCGAACGCCAATGGCGCCAGGTGCGCGGCAAGGACATCGGTTTCGTGCTGCAGGATGCGTTGGTTTCGCTCGACCCCTTGCGCCCGGTCGGCAAGGAGATCCTCGAAGTGCTGCAGACCCATCGCTACGGCGACCGCCAGCAGCGCAATGCGCGGGTGCTGGAGCTGCTGGAGCGGGTCGGCGTGCCGGACGTTGCCCTGCGCGCCCGTCAGCGCCCGGGGCAGCTGTCTGGCGGCCTGCGCCAACGCGCGCTAATCGCCAGCGCGCTGGCCCTTGACCCTGCGCTGGTGATCGCCGATGAGCCGACCACGGCCCTGGACGCCACGGTGCAGGCGCAAATCCTTGAAGTGTTCCAGCAGATCAAGGCGCGTGGCGCATCGCTGTTGATCATCAGCCATGACCTGGCGGTGGTCGCCCAGCTGGCCGACGAGGTGCTGGTGCTGCGCCACGGCGAGGTGGTGGAGCAGGGGCCGATGCAGCAGGTCTTGCGCCAGCCCCGGCATGCCTACACCCAGGCCTTGCTCGCGGCAGTGCCGGCCGAGCACCCGCGCGGTACGCGGCTGTCGCCACAGCCAGCGGGCGTAACCCGCCCCGCCGTTGCCCGCGGGCATGGCGATGTATTGTTGCAAGGGCGCGGCCTGGGCAAGCGCTATGCCGGCCCCGATGGCCTGGTGCGGCAAGTGGTGCAGGGGGTTGATTTCACCCTGCGCGCCGGGCGCACCTTGGGCATCGTCGGTGAATCCGGCTCTGGCAAGACCACCGTCGCGCGTATCGCCCTGGGCCTGCTGAGCCCCGACGAAGGCCAGGTGCTATACCGCGGCCAGCCCTGGAACTTGCCGGACGAGGCGGTCAGCGAAGCTAGCCGACGGCCGCTGCGGCGCCAGATCAGCGTGATCTACCAAGACCCGCTCGGCTCGTTCGACCCACGCTGGAGCGTGGCGCAGATCCTCGACGATGCCCTGCAAGTGGCGGGTATCGATACTGCCGCGCGGCCGGCGCGCATCGCTTTGCTGCTTAATCAAGTGCGCCTGCCGGCAGAGCTTGCCCAGCGCCGGCCATTGCAACTGTCGGGCGGCCAGCGCCAGCGGGTGGCGATCGCCCGGGCGATTGCCAGCGAACCCCGCCTGATCATCTGCGACGAGCCGGTCTCGGCGCTGGATGTCTCGGTGCAGGCCCAGGTGCTCGACTTGCTGGCTGACCTGCAGGACGAGTTGGGCCTGGCCTACCTGTTCATCTCCCATGACCTGGGGGTGATCCGCCATGTCAGCGACGACGTGCTGGTGATGCGCCATGGCCAGGTGGTCGAGCAGGCGCCCGTCGAGCAGCTGTTCGAGCGCCCTGAACATGAATACACCCGCCGCCTGCTCGGCTCGGTACCGCGCCTGCCGGGCGCCGGCGCCGAACTGGTAGTGCCGCCGCTGGACCTGGAACACGAAGCCTTCGACCTGTTCGATGAATCACGACTGTGGAAAATTGCCATCTAAGGACTGCCCCATGACCACCTTTCAACGTTTCCCTGCCCAGGCGCCCGTTGCCACTGTCGCCGCACTCAAAGCGCGTATCGCAGTCTTGCTGCCGGAGATCGCCGCTGGCGCTGCCCTGCGCGAACGTGAGCGCAGCCTGCCGCATGCGGCCATCGCCCAGCTCGCCGCCGCTGGGCTGTACACCGTGCGCATTCCCCAGCAATACGGCGGCCCGGGCGGCAGTGTCAGCGATGTGATTGAGCTGTTGCTGCAGGTGGCCTCGGTCGACTCCAACGTTGCCCAAGCCCTGCGCCCTGGCTTTGCCTTCGTCGAGGGGCTGTTGGCCGCAACCGCCGAAGGCGCCGAACAGGAGCGTGAGCGTTGGTTCGCCCGCTACCTTGAGGGCGCGGTGATTGGCAACGCCGGTTGGGAACTGGGCGGCGCCAATGGCGCCATCGCCGCACGCCTGGTGCGCGAGGGCGACCATTTCCGCGCCAACGGCAGCAAGTTCTACAGCACCGGGGCGCTGTTCGCCGACTACGTCAGCGCGGTGGCCTTGGATGAGGACGAACAACCGGTGTCGTTCATCCTGCCGCGTGACCGTGAAGGCCTGGAGCTGGTCGACGATTTCGACGCCATGGGCCAACGCCTGACCGCCAGCGGCACCACCCATTTGCACAACGTGCGGGTCGAGGCCAGTGATATCCGCACGCGCACGGTGCAAGACGGCCAGCGCACCATCGTCACGCCGTTCTTGCAGCTGTTTCTCGGCACCGTGCTGGCCGGGATCGCCCGCAATGCCTTGAACGATGCCAGTCAGTTTGCCCGCGAGCACGCCCGGCCGATCAAGCACAGCAGCGCCAGCCGCTCGGTCGATGACCCTTACGTCGAGCTGTCGGTAGGCGATATCGCGGCGCGCGCCTTTGGCGCCGAGGCGCTGGTGCTCAAGGCAGCAGCGAGCATCGACCGGGCCTGGACCGCACAGCTTGACGAAGCCGCAGTGGAGCAGGCCGCCCTGGACGTGGCGCAAGCCCAATACCTGGTGGCGGAGTTGGCCCTCAAAGCCGCCGAAACGCTGTTCGACGTCGGCGGCGCCTCGACCACTGGCCGCCAGCACAACTTCGATCGACACTGGCGCAATGCCCGCACCGTGGCCAACCACAACCCGCGTCACTGGAAGGCGGCGGTGGTGGGCGCCTGGCAACTCAAAGGCACCCGGCCACCTGTCTCGGGGCTGTTTTGACGGCACAGCCGGCCGCCCTGGTCGGCCATCTGCAAAGCCCCAAGGTGCCGGTGATCATCGGCGCCGCACTGTTCATGGAATTGCTCGACAGCACCGCGGTGATGACCGCGCTGCCGAGCATGGCGGCGGATTTTGGCGAGCCGGGCCTGCGCATGAACCTGGTGGTGTCGCTGTACATGCTGGCCTTGGCCCTGTGCGTGCCGCTCAGCGGCTGGGCCGCCGAGCGCTTTCGCCCGCGTCAGGTGATGTTGCTGGCAATGGGGCTGTTCACCGCTGCATCACTGGCGTGCGCCTTGGCCGAGTCGCTCTGGCAGCTGTGCCTGGGACGCATGTTGCAGGGCGCGGCGGGGGCGCTGATGACGCCGGTGGGGCAGGTGATCATTCTGCGCTGGTCGAGCCGCGAGCAATTGCTCCAGGCCATGTCCTGGCTGGCCTTGCCTGCCTTGGTGGGGCCGCTGCTGGGGCCGTTGCTGGGCGGTTTGTTGGTGACGGCGCTGTCGTGGCACTGGATTTTCTTGATCAACTTGCCGATCTGCCTGCTGGGATGCCTGCTGATCCTCAAGCACGTTCCGGATTTCCCCCCGCGCGCGGTGCCACCGCTGGATGGGCGCGGCTTGCTGCTCAGTGGCGGCGCACTGGCCATGCTGGTATTGGGCCTGGAGTCGCTCGGGCTGGGCCAACTGCCACGGATGTGGGCCTTGGCCTTGATCGGCGGCGGCGTGGCTTGCGCCTTGGGTTACCTGCTGCATGCGCGGCGCCATCCCAATCCGCTGGTTGACCTGTCGTTGCTGCGCCTGCGCAGCTTTGGCGTGACCCAGGCCGGCGGCGGGCTGTTTCGCCTCGGTTCGGCGGCGCAACCCTTCCTGCTGGTGCTGTTGTTGCAAAACTGCCTGGGCATGAGCCCGATGGCTGCGGGCTGGCTGGTGGTCAGCGGCGGCGTCGGCGCCTTGTTGATGAAGCTGCTGGCAGTGCCGCTGGTGCGCCGTTACGGCTATCGCCAGGTGCTCAGCTGCAATGCCGTGCTCAGTGGCGCTGGGATTGCCCTGTGCGCCTGGTTCGACCGGGATACGGCGATCTGGTTGATGGCGCTGGTGTTGTTCGTCGCCGGGCTGGTGCGCTCGTTGCAGTTTTCCACCCTGGGGGCGGCAAGCTATCAGGACGTGCCGGGGGAGCGCTCGGCTGCTGCCACCTCGCTTTCGTCGATGTCGGGGCAGTTGACCATGGCCATGTCGGTGAGCCTGGCGGGGTTGATGCTGGGGGTGTTGGCGGGGGCGGACGGAAGGGCGGAGACGTCGGTGGCGGATGTCACCACGGTCATGCTGGTGTGTGCGGGGTTGTGCGGGGTATCGGGGATGGTGTTTCGGCGTTTGGCCAATTGAGGTAAGCGGCCTCCAGGGCCTCATCGCGGGGCAAGCCCGCGCCTACACAATCGGCGAACAACGCGGATCGTGTGGGAGCGGGCTTGCCCCGCGATGAGGTGTTAAAGGGCATCGTGATCAGGCTACATCGACCAGGACGATCTCGCTGTCCTCGATCGCCGTGACGGTCAACAGCGCTTCCTGCTCGATCGCCAGGCCATCCCGGGCATTGACCCGTACCCCATTGACCTCGACCGCGCCCTTGGCCGGCACCAGGTAGCCACGGCGGCCCTGGTCGAAGCGGTACTCTGCGCTTTCCCCAGCTTGCAAGGTAGCCGCCACCAGGCGCGCATCGGTGCGGATGCGCAGTTGCTGCTCATCGCCCTCGCGACCGCTGGCCAGGGTCACGAAGCCTTCGCCGCGCTGGCCTTTAGGGAATGGCCGGGTACCCCAGGACGGCGCATCGCCGACCCGCTGTGGAATGATCCAGATCTGGAAGATCCGCGTATCGACCTGCTCCAGGTTGTACTCGCTGTGCACGATGCCGCTACCGGCACTCATCACCTGGACGTCACCGGCCTCGGTACGGCCTTTGTTACCCAGGCTGTCTTCATGGGTGATGGCGCCTTCACGCACATAGGTGATGATTTCCATGTCGCGGTGCGGATGTGGCGGGAAGCCACTGCCGGCGGCGATCAGGTCGTCGTTCCACACCCGCAGGTTGCCCCAGTGCATCCGGGCCGGATCGTAGTATTCGGCGAACGAGAAGTGATGGTGGGCGTCGAGCCAGCCGTGGTTGGCATGGCCGAGGGTATCGAAGGGTCGCAGTTGCAGCATGATCGTGCTCCTTGAGTCGGTGGAATGGGGCCATGATGCGCGATTGAATGATCGAAAATAAGCGTAAATATCGGCTAAATATGATCGTAATTATAGATATATAAAAGTGCGGTGCTTTATGCGTTTCATCGCCTAATTCACTGATCTTCAAGCATTCGCTGGTGATTTTTGGCGGATACGGCGAACATGCACAGCTGATTGGATTTTCAACGGAGTGACCGTGCCACACGAGCAGCCCCCTGTCCCAGCGGACCTGTCTCCGCCTGCCCAACTGCCTTGGTTTCGGCGTCTGGCGGCACGCCTGTTGGGCCGTGGCCTGAGTCGTCTGCAAGCGCAGCACCGCGACTCCTGGTTCCTCGGCCACGCCACTGGCCAGCGCAGCGGCCATACCGATGGCCTGCGCGAGGGTTACGAGCGTGGCCGGGCCGAGGGCTATGAGGCCGGGCGCCAGGTTCTGGTGATCCGCGATACTCGCCCGGAGAACCCTGGGGTGCCCGGCCAGGACGACAAACTGTTCGATGACTGGCGCCTGCCGCTGAGCGCCGAGCTGAAAAAGCGCTTCAAGGCTGATGTGGCCCAGCGCCTCCCGGCCGAGGCCCAGCCTAGCGCTGCGCAGTGGAAGCTGATTTTCAGCGATACGCCGTCAACCTGTGTGGTGGCCGGGGCGGGCGCGGGCAAGTCGACCTCGCTGGTGCTGCGCATCCTGTTGCTGCGCCATTACCTGGGCTATGAGCTCGACGCCATGACCGTGGTGACCTTCACGCGTGAGTCGCGCAAAGACTTCATCAAGCGCTTGCAACAGGTGTTCGCGCTTTGGCAGCTCGACTTGCCAGCGGTAAGCGCCCGCGAGCTGGTGCGTACCTTCCATTCGCGGATCCTGCCGCTGGTTCGCAGCCTGCCTGGCTTTGGCCAACTACGCGCCTTCGAAACCCTGGGCAACGAGATGCCCGCTGGCAGTGAGGCCGCCGCCGACAGCAACCCGTTCGACCTGCGCTTGAACGATGCCCAGCGCCAGCAGCTCAACCTGTGTTATCGCGACCTGTTGCGCGACAGCCCGCGTTTCGCCGAGCTGATAGGCGCCTTGCGCCGCGAGGCCTTGCAGCTCAAGCCGCTGGACCCGGACCACCCCGACGTGCAAAAGCGCGTGCAGGTGACCCAATTGGCCGCTCAGCGCGACGAAGAGCTGTGCGACGTGATCGAGGATCTGTGGTTCGCTGCCGGTGCCTGGCCGATCAAGGGCATCGAGCCATGCCGCGAAACCGTGCAGATTCGAGGCCACAGCTTCCATGTGCATGGGCGTTTGCAAGGCCAGGATGGGTGGGTGGTGCTGGGCTTCGACCCCAATGAAAGTGCTCAGTATCAGCGCCCGGGGGCCAAGCTTGCGGTGCGCGCAGAGTGGGCGGTAAAACGCACCTTGTTTCAAGCTTTCTGCGATAAGCCACTGATATGGTTTGATAATTATGCATCGGCTAAGCGCCTGGCAGTCTCCTTGGCGGGCGACGCTGTAGCCGGGCCTGGCTTTGAATACAAGGTCAAGGGCGAGCTGGCGCCGGCGCCCTTGCTGGATGCTTTCGTAGCGGCTGCGAGCTTCATCGAAAACCTCGGCCTGGAAGTGGGCGGCGCGGTTACCGCCATGAGCTTCCCGCCCGGTGACAGCGATGGGCAATTCTTCGAGGCCTTGGCGCTGTACTGGCGAGCCCTGGAAGCGCACCTGCTGGCCCAGTCGCCTCCGGTCATGACCTACAACCGGATGTTTGCCCTGTTTGGCGAGAACAACCCAGAGAACCTGCAACTGCTGCCCGATCCATTGCTGCGCCCGCTGGCGCATTTGATGATCGATGAGTTCCAGGACGTCTCGCCGCAGATCGTCAGCTGGCTGCGCGCCAGCCTCGCCGAGATTCGCCGGCGCGGCCCGGCGATGCATGTGGGGCGTAGCGCCCAGCATTCATCGTTGCTGTGCGTGGGCGATGACTGGCAGTCGATCTATGGCTGGCGCGGCAGCTCGCCGAAGTTTTTCATGGAGTTCACCAAGACCTTCCCGTCACCGGCCAATACCCGGGTGATGCTGGTGGAGAACTACCGCAGCCAGCAGCAGGTTATCGATGCCGCTGAGCATCTGGTCAAAGGCGCGCAGGCGATTGCCGGCAAGAAGGCCCGAGCCAGCGGCGTGGCGGCAGCGCTGCCATTGTCACCGGTGCGGATTTTCGATCGTGATGAGGCGGCCCTTGGACAGACCGTGATCGAGCACTACGAGCGCGGCGAATCGGTGATGATATTGTTTCGAAAAAGTAGCGATAAGTTACTGATTTCAGAGCATATTCAGGCTGTAGTTAAAGCTGATTCTAGCTTGCCAGCCGAGCAGCGCCGCCTGCGCCAACTGACCTACCACAGCGCCAAGGGCTTGCAGGCCGATGCGGTGTTCATGCTCGGCGACTGCCAGTACCTGACCAGCTCGCCGTACAAGAACCAGGTCTATCGTCTGGCCGATCTTGGCCGCGCTGGCGACGCCCAGCCGTTCGATACCGCGCAGAAAGAAGAAGTGCAGCGCCTGGCCTACGTGGCGGTGACCCGCGCAGTCAGGCACTGCTACTGGCATGTGGAGGCGGCTTCTGGCGAGACCGCCAAGTTGCCGCGTGCCTCCAGCCAGGTTGATGGCCGGCAGGTGTTCTTCGAAGACCTGCGCGGCCAGTAGTGGGATGTCAGATTAGCTGTTGGGCCCTCGGTTGTTACGATCCAGGGCGGCGGTCAGGCGCAGCTGGAGTGCGTGCTCAGCGCGCTCCTTCGCTTGCTTGAACGACGCCCAGGCATCGATCAGCGCTTGCCCCTCAAGCTCAGCCTGACGCAACTGGCCGTCCTCAATCGGGCTGTGCCCTACCGCGGCGGTCAGCGCCAGGGTTACCTCAGGGGTGAGCGGCCCGTCTGTCAGCTCATACACGCCAGAAAGGTAGTTGGAGCCGTGCAGCCAGGCTTCGGTTAGGGCGCTTAGCTGGTCGCCGTATTCACGCTGAAGAAACAGTTGCCAGGTCGGGTGGCGGACCATCCACTCATGTCGGTTGGCGGGCACACTATCGAGCTCGTAAACCCGTTGCTCGACGTTGTATTCGATGGTGCTGGTGATCATTGCCGTCTGCCGATAGAGCATGCCCTGGCTTGGCTCAGGGAAGTCCAGCAAGGCTTCGGGCGCCAGGGCCTGGCGTAAGGCCAACCGAATCTCGATGTCGTCAACCAGCGAGTTGCGCAGGTCTTCGTCGCTGATAGCGTCTTCTGGGGCGAGTTCTGGCAGTTCTGGCAGGTTGTCCACGAGGGCCGCCCGGCGTAGCGCTCTGCGCACGGCGATATTGTCGGCTATAGCGTTGACCTGAGCGCGGCGGAACAGCCTGCGGTAGAAGTTGAAGCTGTATTGCGGCGCAAGATCGGCATACTCGGTTTCGTCGAAGGCCAAAACTTCCAGTTCCAGCGCACTGAACGCATCGGTCCCAGCGTCGCCGCAGGTTGCCGGGTACTCGCGCGCAACCTCTACGATGCGTTGGCGCAACTGGTCATCTTCGGTCACACGTCCCAGCAGTGCCCACACTCGACGATAAAGGCCTTGCGGGTGATGCAGGGCTTCGGCGGAAAGTGTCAGGCGATCCAGAACATCGACCACCGGCTCATTCTCAAGGCTGATCATGAACGCTTCAGCGCGCGCTCGTTGTTGCGCCGAACCCGCCTCCAGCCAGCCACCCTCGCTTTCTGATTCGGACACTGAGTGTTCGATAACGCTGATGCTGGATTCACGCAGCCGCAGGGCTTGACCTTCCTGCAACCTGTTGTAATTGAAGTGCCAACGCAGACCGGCGCGCTCATCGCGTAGGCCCTGCGCATACGGTGTGGCAAGCACAGTCTCAAGGTCAGGTACCAAGGGGATGGCGTTGTCACTCAGGTCAAGATGGCGCAGTTGATAGTTGCGTTGACTCATCAAGGTGGTCAGCCCTTCGGGCCAGCTGGTCAACTGGGTTCTGCTCAGATTCAGATGTTCCAGGCGCGCCAGGTAACGTACATCAGGGGCGATTCGCAGCGGATTGCCGGCGAGTTCCAGACGGCGCAGGTGCACCATGTCCTGGAAGTAGGGGGCTGTGCTGGCATCGAGCTCGATGGCATTGCGGTTTAGGTCCAGCAATTCCACGGGCAGCTGAGTCAGCGCTCGCAACTGTTCCGCGCTCAACCGCAAGTCATTGTGACGCAGGCTCAGGCTGCGTAACTGCCGCAGTTGCGTCAGCGTTGGCAGCGCATTTGCCGGTAATGTCGCCATCTGATTATTGCGCAGGTCCAGCTCACGCAGGCGCGTGCTGCGGCGCAACGCCTGAAACAGGGTTGTACTGTCTAGTTCAGGGTTCTGGATGACGCGCAAGCGCTCAAGATTGGGGAAGCTCTGCAGAAACGCTTCGGCCATATGACGCACCCCCGCATCACGCACGGTGATGGCAGTAATGTGCTCCATGCGCGCCGGCAGTGGGGGCAAGGTCTCCAGCTCAATGGATGTCACCTCCAACGTGGCGCCGGTTTCCCGCCGCCAAGCGCTGCGCACAGCATCACTGAACACCTCGCGACTTGCCCGTCGCACATCCCCGACTGCCTGCGACCAGGCACTCAGGCTGCTATCAAGGTTGCGCCATTCTTCCTCTAGGACGTTGAGTTGCGTGGCCAGATCGCCGCGCTGGGTGAGCCGCTGGAGCATTGTTTGGCGCTGGCGGGAGTCTAGTGCGGGGTACAAATCGCGTAGACGCCGTGCGCTAGTGCCTTGTCTGCCGCTCAGGGGATAGCCCACGCGTCCATCGCTTAGGCGCAAGGGCGAACGAAAGCCCGGTCTGATCGCTTGCTGGCCAAGCAGTCGGGCAGCCAGCGGGCGGTCATTAGCCAGTAGCGCAAACAGCTGCGCTGGCGTGGCATTGGCCAGATCCGGTCGCTCAACCAAGAGCGCTTCCTCCAACAGGCGTGTGTCGGCGTTTGCCAGCGTTGGACGGTGCAGGCCGATCAAGGCTCGGTCCAGGCGCACCCGTGATTGCAGCCGCCGCGCTTCCTCGCCAATGCGCAAGGGCACACGACGACCAGCCAGCTGCTTGCGCTCAAGTGGGGTGGCGTGCTCGACGATTTCCTCAAGGGCAGGGTCTGGCAGGCTGGTGAACTGGCGACCCAGTGTCTGCGCGGCTTCACTGAGCGCTGGGCGATGCCCCAGATACAGGCTCTGGAACATGGCTGTGTGCTGGCCACTGAGGTGATCAGCGAGCTTTTTCTGAAGGTTTTGCGCGCGTAGTTCCTGGGAAGTATTCGGTAACAGGGCGCTGGCAGTTTGTTCGTCCATTTGACTCAACACTGCCGTGGCCAGTTCGCCTTGTTCCAAGTTCGTTCGATTCAGCTGGATTTCCACACTGCCTTGGCCATACAGGGTAGAGCTTCCCCATAACTCAGGACCATTAAAGACGCGGATCGCGTGGTCCTGCGGCCAGTTTGGCAGTTCCAGCAGCGCCGGGACCGCGTAATTCTTGTAGGCGGCGAGCGAGCGGCCGTCACCCACGCGGACAATGATGTCGTCTACTTCGTGGTCAAGCCTGAGCCGGGTGAGCGCGTCTACAAGCAGCGCCGGTGCGGGTTTTGCGCGCATATGGGTGTAACGCAAGACATCCTCGTCAAGGCCCGTGCTTCGCATTGCGCTGAGTAGTTGCTGATCAGACAAGTCTGCGCTGGGTGGGCCAAGGCGACGCAGCAGGCGCGTAGTGTCCCAGTCCATGGGCTGCTCATGCTCTACGCGCCAGGCACCTTGCTGGTTGTGGTTCAGCTGCGGGCTGTAGGCGTGTGCGTCCTCGGGATGCTTCAGCCGCCAGCTGTTATCGGCAGCTTTGACCTGCTCATAGAGTTCACCGTCCAAGCGGATGTAGTACTTGCCATCAAGCAGATATTGGCCTTGCTCGTTGGGCTCAAGCGAAGCGGGCAGCTCGACACGGCTGCGGTAGCCAGTGAGGTTGGCTGACCACAGTCGCTCCTCGCCCTCGATCCATACCCTTTTCATGATATCGACGAATCCGGAAGCCTTGATCACTGCAGCCCCGCCAGCAAGGGTACCGACGACTGCAAGATTGACCATGATCGATTCCAGTTGCGCCAAAGCCTCGGCTGTTTCGCCTGCTTCCCAGGCGTGGAGGCCGTGGAAGACGCTTTGCAGGATCTGGCTGGCGCCGACTGCCAACATCACAGTATTCAGCCCCGGGACGAACATGGCGGCGACGTTCAGTACGTTCAGGCCGACCTCATACCAATGTTTCAGGCGTTCCAGTTGCGCTTGGGCGTCCACTGCTGCGGTCGGCACAGCGATGCATGCCGCATCGCCTTTGAGCCGCAGTACATGCAGTTTGTGCAGCGTAGTCCATGGCTGAATGGGTAAGCGCGTGATACTCAGGACAATTTTTGGGGCGCTACGCGGATGCAGGACCTCGCTGCCATTGAGTTCGCGGCGTTCGAACAGCGCGTGTTGCAGTTTTTTGGCCAGCGCAGGCTGGAGTGGGCCGGGGGCAAGGGCATTGATCTGGCGGCGAAACGTAGTTCTGAGCAGCTGTGCTTTGAAACGAGCCATAGCTTCGCGCAGTGACGGGTACTCGCGCAGCGGTTCCTGATCATCGCCTGGGATATAGAGGATCAGCGGGTTGATCTGGTCGGGTTGGTCTGGGCCGATCAGCAGGACTTCGTGCAGGCCGATATCAAACAAACTTAGTCGCCAGCAGTGCAGGGCGGATTGGTTGTAACGCGGCGTCGGCAGATTGTTGCTCAGCTGATGCAGGGCATCCAGGCCGTGGGCCGATAGCAGCCCTTGCAACGAGGCGATCCGAGCCCTGACTCGCAGTTCATCTCGGTTCGCCTCTGACATCAGTGCCTCAAGCGTCTCACCGGCAACGCCGCCATGGATGGCGTCCAGATGCGCTTGATAATGTGCACCCAGGTCCAGCGTTCGGCAATGCTGGATGAACCGCTCCACTGTCAGTGTGGGCAGTGTTCGAGTGTCTGTGGCGCTGTATTGCAGGGTGCTGTAGGGGCCTGCCTGGGAAATACCGGTGAAATTGTGCAGCGCCGCCTCGAGCAAACTGCGCAGCTGTGGTGAGCCCTTAGGGCGGGTGGCGCTGACGTTGGTCTCTCGCTCGGTTGCCACTGGGTATTCAACGTCGATGGGAGATACCCAGCTGTCGCCGATGTCTTCAAAGGGCTGAAAGCTGTACTGGGCTTGATCGACTGGAATGTCGAGGGCCAACCGTTGCTCAAGCAAGGGGGCGCAGAATTCGCTAATGCCTTTGAGCGGTGCCAGTGCCTGTTGCAGAGCTTTGCGGCTTTCATTGCGCTTGGCTATAGCCCTGCGTACGCCATCCTGCCAATCAGGACGAGCGCCGGCAAACCACGGATAGGGCACGCCGTGCTCGTCGATGTAGTCGTTGCGCAGGCTCTGGATCATCTTGCGGGTGTGGCTTGGGTGTAATTGTTTGCTCCACGCGGGCAGCGTGCGCACGATTTGCGCGTGGTGGTAGGCGGGGGTGCTGGTCATGCGGGTGCTCCTGAAAAGTGGAGCCCCATCAAGCCGTAATCGCTGCCACGCCTTGCGGTACATAGCTAGCGCTCGGGGTCGGTGTCGCGCATGTCGCCGTCGGTGACGGGCCAGCAGCTGGCGGCGCACTAGGCGATGGTAGGCTGCCGGCCTGGCGCGTGGGCGTCGGGCGCAGTCATGGAGAGTGCCCATGAGGCCCAAGGATCACCTGCTAGACCTCGACGGCATCGAGATCGCCGTGCGTACCTGGGGACCGGAGGACGGTATCCCGGTGTTGGCCCTGCACGGTTGGCTGGATAATGCCGCCTCATTCGAACGCCTGGCGCCGTTGCTCGATGGCTGCTTCGTAGTGGCACCCGACCTGGTCGGTCATGGCCGCTCCGATCACCGCCGTCACGACAGTGGCTACTACCTGTGGGAGCATGCCGAAGACATGCTGGCAGTGGTCGACAGCCTCGGCCTAAGCCAGTTTCATCTGATCGCCCATGGCATGGGCAGTGGCATCGCCACCCTGCTTGCGGCAATGACCAGTGGCATTGCCAGCATGATCCTGCTCGATGGCATGGGCGCGCCGTTTACCGTGGCCGAGGATGATCGCGTGCAGCATCTGGCCAAGGCCTACCGACTCAAGCGCTTGGTGCGACGCAGTCGCTTGCAGGGCTTCAGCGAGCCGGATGGCAGCCAGTTCGACAGCCTTGACGCGGCATTGCAGCAGCGCCGTAGTCGCCTCGATGGCAATTTGTCGGAGGACGCTGCGCGGCTACTGGCGCTGCGTGACCTGTTGCAGGTCGGCGATGGTTACTGCTGGCGCCATGATCCGCGCCTGGTATTGCCCGAACCCATGCCGCTGACCGAAGGTGAAGCCTGCGCACTGCTGGCGCAGGTCAGCTGCCCGCTGTACCTGATGCTGGGTCGTCAGGGCGCGTTTGCCGGTGACGGTTTCGCCCGCCGTGAGGCGGCTCTGCCGCGCCAGGCCAAGGTCTCCTGGCATCCGGGTGGGCATCATCTACACCTGGAGGCGCCTGAGCGCGCCCTGGTCGACCAGATCTTGCGAGTACTGGCCCGGCATGAGCAGGGGGCGGTGCAGCGGCTGGTCAACGAGTAACACGGGTCTGTTGCCGCAGGCTGTGATGGGCTATGTTGGTGCACTTGTTTCCACGTCGCCACAGGGAGATGCGGCATGCGGCCTTTCACCATCGAACAGATCGACCATCTAGTCCTGCGGGTTAGCGATCTTGAGCGCAGCATCGGCTTTTATCGTGACCTGCTCGGCTGTCAGGTCAGTCGGATTCGCGAAGACCTGGGTATGGTCCACCTGGCCGCCGGTAGCGCGATGATCGACCTGGTGCGCATCGACGGCCCGTTGGGGCTGCCGGGAGGTCGCGCTGCCGCAGATCAGGGGCGCAACCTGCATCACTTCTGCCTGCGCATCGAGCCGTTCGATGAGCAAGCGCTGAGCGACTACCTCAAAGCCGCTGGGGTAATTGTCGAACCGGCCGAGAAGCGCTACGGCGCTCAGGGGGAGGGGCTGTCGCTGTACTGCTTCGATCCCGACGGCAACCAGGTCGAGCTCAAAGGGCCGGTGCAGGACAAGCCATGATGCAGCTGCAGGTCAGGCAGCACTGGATTGCAACTGCGCAGGGGCGGTTGTTCGCCCAGGACTGGACGCCCCAGGGCGAGCAGGGCGTGCCGATCATCTTGTTGCATGATTCGCTCGGCTGCGTGGCGCTATGGCGCGAGTTTCCCGAGCGCTTGGCGCGCGCTACCGGGCATCGAGTGATCGCCTATGACCGGCTCGGCTTTGGCCGCTCCGATGGCCACCCTGGCCAGCTGCGCCTAGGCTTTGTCGAAGCGCAAGCCGAGCAGGAATTTACCGCGCTGCGCAGCCAGCTGGGCATCGATGCGTTCATCGTCTTTGGCCACAGCGTCGGTGGCGGCATGGCGATCAGTTGCGCGGCACGCTTTGCCGAGCACTGCCAGGGGCTGATTACCGAATCGGCCCAGGCCTTTGTCGAGGCCCGCACCCTTGCCGGGATTCGCGCCGCCGATCGCCAGTTCGCCGAGCCTGGGCAGATCGAACGGCTGAGCAAGTACCACGGTGACAAGGCCCGCTGGGTGTTACGCGCGTGGGTAGACAACTGGTTGTCCGACGCTTTCGCCGGCTGGAATCTGGATGCAGTGCTGGCCCAGGTGCGCTGCCCACTGCTCAGTTTGCACGGCGATCTGGACGAGTTCGGCTCCGACGCCCATCCGCGCCGCTTCATCGCCATGGCCGGCGGACCGAGTGTGATGCAGATGCTGCCCGGCTGTGGGCATGTGCCTCATCGCGAACATGAAGACGTGGTGTTGAGCGCCGTCAGGCAGTTTCTGGCCTGAGCATGCCGTGATTCATCCGCCGCCTGCGCTGTAGCTGGTGAAGGGCGCGGCCTGGCGGGTGGATATCCGCGCAAAGCCGATTATGCTTGAGCTTACCTTGCTGCGATCCGAGGCGGTTCGTCTCGTCGTGCTTCGCGCAACCGTGAGCCAAACAAGCCCAAGGGCCAGGGTGCGGTGTTGATCTTTGAGGTACTCAGGCCTTCAAGAACAAGACGGAGGCAACCCATGGCGGTTATCGACAGCACATCGACGGGCAGCGCGCCCCAACGCGGCATCACCCGGGAGGAGCGCAAGGTCATCTTCGCCTCATCCCTAGGCACAGTGTTCGAATGGTACGATTTCTACCTGTACGGCTCACTGGCCGCGATCATTGCCAAGCACTTCTTCGCCGGCGTCAACGAAACCACCTCATTCATCTTCGCCTTGCTGGCCTTTGCCGCAGGCTTTGCCGTGCGCCCGTTCGGCGCCATCGTGTTCGGTCGGCTGGGGGATATGATCGGGCGCAAGCACACCTTCCTGATCACCATCGTCATCATGGGCCTGTCCACCGCGATCGTCGGCGTGTTGCCCAGCTACGCGAGCATTGGCGTGGCGGCGCCGATCATCCTGATAACCTTGCGTCTGCTGCAAGGGCTGGCGCTGGGCGGTGAGTACGGTGGCGCGGCGACTTATGTGGCCGAGCATGCGCCCAAGGGCAAGCGCGGTTTCTTCACCTCGTGGATCCAGACCACCGCCACGCTGGGCCTGTTCCTGTCGCTGCTGGTGATTCTCGCGTGCCGCACCGTGCTTGGCACCGAGGCCTTCGAAGCGTGGGGCTGGCGCATCCCGTTCCTGCTGTCGATCCTGCTGCTGGCGATCTCGGTGTATATCCGCTTGCAGCTCAACGAATCGCCGGTGTTTCTCAAGATGAAGGCCGAGGGCAAGTCATCCAAGGCACCGCTGACTGAATCCTTCGCCCGCTGGGACAACCTCAAGGTGGTGATCATGTCGCTGCTTGGCGGCACCGCCGGCCAAGCGGTGGTGTGGTACACCGGCCAATTCTACGCGCTGTTCTTCCTCTTGCAGACGCTCAAGATCGACCCGCAGACGGCCAACTTGCTGATTGCCGGTTCACTGCTGATCGGCACGCCGTTCTTCGTCATCTTTGGCAGCCTGTCGGATCGGATCGGGCGCAAGAAGATCATCATGGCCGGCTGTATCATCGCTGCGCTGACCTACTTCCCGATCTTCAAAGCCCTGACCGAATACGGCAACCCGGACGTGTTCGTAGCCCAGGAGCAGAACCCTGTGGTGGTGGTCGCCGACCCTGACCAGTGCTCGTTCCAGTTCGACCCGGTCGGCAAGGCCAAATTCACCAGCTCCTGCGACATCGCCAAGAGCCTGCTGGCCAAGCGCGCGATTCCCTATGAGAACCAACGTGCCGAGCCTGGCAGCGTGGCCCAGATCCGCATCGGCGAGCGGGTGATCCCAAGCTTCGATGGCCGGACGATGGCGGCGGCAGACTTCAAGGCGCAGAACGATGCCTTCACCGCCACCCTCGGTGGCGCGCTGAAAGAGGCGGGGTATCCGGAGAAGGCCGACCCGGCCAAGATCCATTACCCGATGGTGCTGTTGCTGCTGACCATCCTGGTGATCTACGTGACCATGGTCTACGGGCCGATCGCCGCCTGGCTGGTGGAGCTGTTCCCGACGCGCATCCGCTACACCTCGATGTCGCTGCCATACCACATCGGTAATGGCTGGTTCGGTGGCTTCCTGCCAACGGTGGCATTTGCCATGGTCGCAGCCACCGGCGACATCTATTACGGGTTGTGGTACCCGATCGTGATTGCAGTGATGACGGCGATTCTGGGGATCTTGTTCCTGCCGGAAACCAAGGATCGCGATATCACTTGATAGCTCTCTGGGCGCTATCGACGGTATTGCCTGGTATTACTTGGCGATGCCGTCGGTAGGGCCAGTCGCTCAAGCGAAATCCCCGCGCAGGGTAAAGGCATAGCTGGTATCGACCACGGAGGCGTCGCCGCGGCTCCAGGACTTTTTCAGCAGGAACTCGAAGGTCGGCTCGTAGAGCCCGTCGCGCTTGACCGCACCAGCGAGCACCTCAACGTTGTACCAGCCGTTTTCCAGCTCGATGATCGGCCGATTCGGCATCTGGTAGCGCGCCAGCAGGTCGCCCAAGGTCTTGTTGGTGAAGTGCTGGAGGATTCTCCAGGTGAACAGCATCACTGCACGGTTTTCTACCCGCAGTACATAGCCGCCGCGCCGATGTTGCAAGCGGCTGCCCGCTTCGAGCAGGGCCGGGTTGTCTTCATCGACACTGAAAATGATCGTGTAGGGCAGGTTCTCGATGCCGGCCAGGGGCAGGACCACCCCTTCAAGGACTGCCTGATCGCCGCTGTCGTTGTGGGTGAACTCGTAGGCCAGGTCATCAGGCAAGTCGTTTTCCTGCTTGAAGCGTGCTAGCAGCTGGATGTCACCGAGCAGGAAGTAATCGACCAGGTCGTTGAGCACTTCGTTGAACTCATAGCGCATGGTGTTTTCCTTGTTCTGGATGCGCTGGGGGTCTTGAGACTGTAGCGGAAGGCTGGGTAGGTGTCAGTACCGGCATCCGCGCTGGGAAATTGCCGGTACTGCGGGGGGGGATGGCTGATTAATAGCGCTGGGCGATCTGGATCAGGTTGCCACAGGTGTCGTCGAACACCGCGACGATGACCGGGCCCAGGTCGGTGGGTGGCTGGGTGAACTCGACCCCGGCCTTGCACAAGCGGGTGTACTCGGCGTGGATATCGCGTACGCCAAACGAGGTGGCGGGGATGCCGTCTTGCTTGATGGCGGTCTTGTACGCCTTGGCGGCGGGATGGGCGTCGGGTTCGAGCAACAGCTCGACGCCGTTGGGGTCATTGGGGGAGGTAAGGGTGAGCCAGCGGTGGCGGCCCATGGGGATGTCGTGCTTGGGCTCGAAGCCCAGTACGTAGTGGTAGAACGCCAATGCCTTGGCTTGATCGTCGACAAGAATGCTGGTGACCACAATCTTCATGGGGCACTTCCCTCTGTGACGGGTTTTGTTTTTCTTCAAGTAAAGCTGGTATGGCTGAGTTAACCAGGCTTCGTCGCTGCGCTGTCGCAGAAGCCGAAGCCAAGCATTGAGTTCTGCTTTTGTGTTGTTTGTTCTGGCCTCTTCGCGGGCAAGCCCGCTCCCACAGGTACCGCGCGGTTCTTCCAGCTGGCGGTGTGCCTGCGAAGAGGCCGGTATATCCACCACACCTGGCCCTATCGTCAGATAAAGCCAGCCCAGGCGCCGCCACTAACTTCGCGACTTCAGGAGGCCGAGCAGAGGTGTCTGGAGGGCCAGGTGCGCAGCACCCTTCGGCGTAGCCGAAGGCGCGAGATGTAGATTTGCGTAGCAAATCGTAGGCCGCGCGGGCCCGGAAGGCACCGGCGCGAGGGGACCCGAAGCGCAGCGTAGGGCCGGATGGTGGAGCGCAGACTTTTTTGGTTACTTTTTGGGGCGTTTGCCAAAAAGTGACCCGCCGTAAGGGCGGAAAGGTGACTCAGCGTCGCCTTCGCCATTGGATATGCCCAAATTTCTAAAAACCCAAACCCAAACCCAAACCCAAACCCCCAATTCGGGGAAACCTACTGGGGAATCCTCCCCAATCCGTTGCACTTCAAACCCCAACCACCTGAAAAACAACAATAATTTTTATGGCATACACCTTGCTCCACCTCCTCGCAGAGTCCCTGTGTCCCCCGGAGGTGCAGCATGATGACCCCGCTCAAAGGCTCAGTCCTGACATCACTCGTGCTAGCCCTGTTCGGCTGGCAAGCGACCAGCGAAGCGGCGGTGCAATGCCAGCGCAACCTGGTCGCCAACGTAGTGGCCCTGGACCAGCCCCTGATGTTCAACCGCCTCGGCGCACAGAACGCCAACGGCATGATGTTCGCCCTGCGCCAGGATGTGGTCGACGAAAACCATATCCCGCTGACCAAGGGCGGCGCGGCCGTGCCTGGCAAGGTCACCCTGCGTCCAGACAAACGCCCACGTCCGATCGTATTGCGCGTCGCCGCTGGTGACTGCCTGACGGTCAACCTGACCAACTTGCTGGCCTACCAGGCCAACCCCAATAAGCACGGCATCGACCACGACGACAACGAAGTCGAGGGCGAGGAAGAGAACGAGAACGAAGCCGGTGAATTGGAAAACGAGGGCGGTGAGCATTTCATCGCCGACGAGCAAGTCACCGACCGTCACGTGGGCTTCCAAGTCAATGGCATGCAGGCAGTCAACGGTATCAGCGATATTGCCGCCAACACCGGGCGCAATGGCAATTTCCTGGTCGCCCCCGGTGGCACCCGCAGCTATACCCTGTACGCCGAGCGCGAAGGCGCCTTCGCCGCCACCAGCCAGGGCGCTACGTTTGGCGGCCAGGGTGGTGCTGGCAACGTCGCCAATGGCCTGTTCGGCCAAGTGGTGGTAGTGCCTAAAGGCGGCCGTACCTACCGCAACACCCTGACCGAAGAGGAGATGCGCCTGGCCAGCACTGGCCGTGCACCCACCGGTCAACCGGTGCTCGACTACGAAGCACGTTACCCGCAAGTGGAACCCTGGATCAGCGAGGGCAAGGCTGGCAAACCGATCATCGCCATGATCGACGGCAGCGAGATCCTCAGCAGCGAGACCGACGCCATCGTCATGGGCCCCAACCCTGACGGCAGCTTCCCGCGCTCGACCTATCCACTGGAAAGCATCAACAAACGTAACCCGGCACTGCCTAACCGGCTGGAAGCGTTCCGCGACTTCGGCTCGCAGTTCGCCGACGAAGTGGCCGGCACCCAGGCATTCCCAGGCTATTGGGCCGACCCGATCATGGGCCATGTGCTGGAACCTACGCGTGACTCGTTCATGATCAACTATGGCTCCGGCGGCATGGGCGCTGAGGTGGTGGCCAACCGCCTGGGCGTTGGCCCGATGCATGACTGCCTGTCCTGCGCCTACGAGGAGTTCTTCCTCAGTGCCCACACCGTGGGCGATATCGGCACCTTGGTCGATGTCCCGGCCAACGTTGGCCTGGAGCACATTCGCCCAGGTGAAACACCGCCGGCCAATGCCGTTGGGGTCAAGGCCAGCATGGCCCTGTACCCGTCGGAGCCGGCCAACGTGCACCACAGCTATATCGGTGACTTCACCAAGTTCCGCAACACCCACAACGGCCATGAACAGCACATCTTCCACCTGCATGGCCATCAGTGGCTGTTCAACCCCAACGACGATAACTCCGACTACATCGATGCCCAGGGCATTGGCCCAGGCATCGGCTACACCTACGAAATCGCCAACGGCGGTTCGGGCAACCGCAACCGGGTAGCGGGCGATGCAATCTACCACTGCCACTTCTACCCGCACTTTGCCCAAGGCATGTGGGCCATGTGGCGGGTACACGATGTGTTCGAAGAGGGCACCCGCCTGGAAGTCAGCGGCGAGGCGCAGGACGGCTACCACAGCACGCCGTTTGCCCTGCGCAGTGGCAAGCCAGCAGCGGGCGCCCGGGCTTTGCCGGATGGCGAGATCATTGCTGGTACGCCGATTCCGGCCATCGTGCCGCTGCCTGGTAAAGCGATGGCGCCGATGCCCGGCAAGGTGGTAGTGGTGCCCAAGCTGGCTGAACAGCTGGTCGCCGAACATGAAGAGGAGGAAGAGGACGAGGAAGAGGGCGACGACGACCATGGCCATCATGGCAATGATGACGGCGCCCCGCGGGCCATCGGCTCGCTGGCCCTGGTCGATCGTAGCGAAAGCAACCGCAACGCCGACGGCAGCCTGAAAAACCCTGGCTATCCGTTCTGGATCGGCGGCATGGAAAGCAGCGTCGGCCAACGTCCACCGACGCCACCACTGGACATGCTCGACCCTGTCCTGGCGCAACAGCTCAAGAACAGCGGTAACGCCCTGTGGGCCAACCTTGATGCCGGTCAGGTCGATGGCTGGGATGGGGGCCTGGGCCGGCACGCGCTGGATGGCATTTCCGCTGGCGGCGAAGCGGTGTCGACCACCACCAAGCTGGACTTCTCCAAGGTGGTGCACAAAGCCAAGCCGATCTACATGCCCGAGGAGGGCACCGACGTCGAGCAGGCCGCCATGCAGTTCCACGCCAAGGCCGAGCACGCCAGCTACGCGTTGATCCCAGGCAGCCAGCCGGTGGCGCGCAACTTCCGCACCAACGGCGCCTTGCCCACTGCTGGGGCACCGTTCTATGAACCGTGCATGGATGACCGGGGCAAGCGCCTGACGCAAGCTTCCGGCGCGGGTGAGTTCTTCAGCGGCGAGAGCCTGACTGGCTTGAACTTCCGCGGTGCCTCCACCTTCACCGCCGACCGTCCGCGGATCTACAAAGGCGCCAACATCCAGTTCGACGCGGTATACAACAAGGTCGGCTACCACTTCCCGCAGGCGCGCATCCTGGCCCTGTGGGAAGACGCCTGGCCGGTGATTACCAAGCAGCGCCCACCAGAGCCACTGGTGATGCGCATGAACACCTTCGACTGCACCATGTACACCCACACCAACCTGATCCCGTCGTTCTATGAGATGGACGACTACCAGGTGCGCACCCCAACCGACGTGATCGGCCAGCACATCCACCTGCCCAAGTGGGACCTGACCGCCGCCGACGGCTCGGCCAACGGCTGGAACTACGAAGACGGCATTCTCTCGCCCGGCAGTGTGGTCGAGCGCATCCAGGCCATCCGCAGCTTCAATGGTTGCAGCGAAGGCGATGCCCGTGATGGCAGCGCCGCTTGCCCGAAAGCCAAGCAGCACCCGTACTTCGGCCGCTTCGGCAGGGCAGACTGGCTCGGTGCGCGCACCGCCATGCAGCGTTGGTTCGCCGACCCGTTGATCAACGTGCATAACGTCGATCGTGGCCTGGGCACCATCTTCACCCACGACCACCTTGGCCCATCGACCCATCAGCAACTGGGCCTGTATGCCACTGTGCTGGCCGAACCTGCCGGCTCGACCTGGTACCACGCCGAGACCGGCGAGAAGCTCTACAACCCGGCGATTCGCCAGGACGGTGGGCCGACCTCGTGGCAAGCGGTGATCCAGACCGGCGATCACGACGGCGACGGGCGTAACGACAGCTATCGCGAGTTCTTCCTGGAGTACAGCGACTTCCAACATGCCTATGAAGCCGGCGTGTATGTTGGCGCCGGCCCTGATGGCGTGCCCAATGGCCAGGCGTACCCGGCCACCAGCGACAGCTTCCGCTACGCCATCAACCCACCGGTGCGCCAAGCAGCCTCCAACCTGCTCGAGTCGGTGGTCGAGTCGCGCGGCGGCCTGAGCCCAGGTTGCCCAAGCCGGCCGTGCCCGCAAGCGATCTCGGTGGATGACCCTGGCATGTTCGTCGTCAACTACCGCAACGAGCCGCTGGCCCTGCGCGTATTCGACCCGAACAAGGTCGGCCCGGATGGCAAGCGCGGCATGCAGGCCGATGGCCTGGCGGGAGACCTGAGCTATGCCTTGCAGACCCGTACCGACCGCGCCATCCCGGCGATGAACCTGGCGCCCTCGGCGATCACCTCGGCGCTCGGCCCAACCGGCGGCACCACGCTGTTCCCGCCGCACATCAACAAGGGCAGCGAGCCAGGCGACCCGTTCACCCCGCTGCTGCGTACCTACTCGGGCGACAACGTGCGCCTGCGCATGCACGCCGGCGGTCATGAAGAGGAGCACAACGTCACCTTGCACGGGGTCAAATGGCTGCAAAACGGTTCGGGCTTCGGCAACAGCTCCAACTCGGGCTGGAAAGCTTCGCAGATGATCGGTATCTCCGAGCAGCTCGGCTTCATGGCGCCGGTGTCGATGATCTCCAGCTCCGCAGCCACCAACGGTGACTACCTGTATTCGCTGGACGCGGCCCTGGAGGGCTACTGGAACGGCATCTGGGGCATCATGCGCAACTACACCGCGCAGCGCGCCGACCTGTTCCCGTTGCCGAATAACCCGCAGCCGGTAGCCATGCGCAACACCGTGGCGTTCGACGGCATCTGCCCGAGGACTACCGCCAACACCAATGGCGTGGGCAGCAAACCGACGGTCAAACGCAACTATGAGATCGTCGCAGCGCTGGCCAACGACATCCTCGACAACCGTCATGGCGTGAGCATCGCCGACCCGGCGGGTATCGGCCAGCATGTCGGCGGTCCACTCAAGGCCAATGGCGGCACCCTGGTGTTCAACAGCCGCAAGACCAGCATCCCGCAAGTGACGGTAACCGACGAGGAGGACGGTGCCACCTTCACCATCGGCGGTCACAGCGCACCGCTGCATGACCCGACTGCGGTGCTGTATGTGCGCAAGGCCGACCTGGACACCAGCACCGGCAAGCTCAAGGCCGGGGTGCCGGTAGAGCCGCTGGTGCTGCGCGCCAACGCGGGCGACTGCATCAGCATCACCCTGGAAAACCGCCTGCCGCTGATGATGCCGGACCTGCCCAGCACGGCAGTGATGCAGAACGTGGTCAAGCGTGATCGCAACGGTAGCGAAGGCTCCACCGCCTTCAACAACAACCTGATGCGACCTTCCAGCCACGTTGGCCTGCATGCCCAGCTGCTGAGCTATGACATCACCAAGTCCGATGGTGCCAACGTGGGCCTCAACCCGATCCAGACCGTACCCCCGCGCGCGGGTAGCAGCGGCGCCTACCCGAGCAAGGTGTATCAGTACTACGCCGGGCACCTGGAGCGCGAAGGCAAGCCTGTGCTGCAACTGGGCCGTACGGTGGACAACATCAACACCACCGCGATCGAGTTCGGCGGCCTCAACCTGACCCCTTCGGATGTGATCAAGCAGCCGCAGAAGGGTCTGGTCGGTGGCATGAGCATCCTGCCGCAGAGTGCGACCTGGACTGAGGACAACGCCAGCCGCGCCCAGGCCACGGTCAAGGTCAGTGGCCAGCCCGACTACCGCGACTTCGTCACTGTCTGGCAGCGTTCGCTGAACATGCGCTGGGCCGATGGTCGGCCGGTTGAGGGCATCGCCACCGAAGGCAACGGCGTGCCGGGTGACCCGAAAGACAACGGCAACATGGCCATGAACTACAAGACCGAGCCGCTGTGGCTGCGCTTCGGCCTGGCGCCGGACGCACCGTTCGGGCATGCCGATGGCTTTGGCTTCGCCGATGTGCCTAACGCGCACATGGCCTACAGCAATGCCCTGGTCGGTGGCGATCCACAAACCCCAGTGCTCTGGGCCAAGCCTGGGCAACCGGCACGCAGCCACGTGCTGATGCCCAGCGGGGGTAGCCGCGGTATCACCTACCAACTGGACGGGCACCTGTGGCCACTGCACGCCTACCAGGCCGAGAAGAACGACCTCGACGGCTACCCCATGAGCCTGCCGGGCATTGGCTCGGTGCGCTTTGGCTACAACCCGATGTCGATCTACATCGGCGCCCAGGAAAGCGTGCTGCCGGCCGCGCACTTCAGCTTCATGCTGCCAAGCGCCGGCGGTGCCAACGCCATCCCAGGTGACTATCTGTTCCGCGACTACGCCGCCTACGGCAATGCCTCGGGGCTGTGGGGGATCCTGCGGGTGACCAACGAAGCGCCGCCGGCAACCGCCCCGGCGCAATGACAGAAGGGGAGCGCGAGCATGAACAAAAAGACTCGCCCTGCTTACTTGGGGGTACTGCTGGGAGTGGCGCTGATCGGCATGGGGGTGGCCTACGAGAAGCTCTGGTGCGACCCGCGCGAGCTGTTGCAGGAGGCTGCCGACCCGCAGGCCCTGCACCGGCTCAGCCGCGACGGGGTGACCGTGGAGTTCGAAGCCAAGGCCATGGACGGTGGCCAGCTGCGTGAAGGCAGCTTTGCCAACGTGCGCTTCAAGGTCAGCGACCAGAGCAGTGGCCAACCGTTGTCGGGGATGTCACCGGGGGCCTGGCTGGACCCGGCCCAGTCGGCCCCGGCAGGTGACCGCGACAGCAGCTGCAAGGCGCGCGTGGCGCTGTTTCTCAAGAGCAGCATCGGTGCCCGGCCATTGCTGGACCTGAACAGCTACTTTCTCTTGGTGCTGAACAAGGACCCCAGCCTGACGGTGATCGACCCCACCGTGTCGGTGGGCGGGGTCACCAGCACCTTGGCGCGTATCGACCTGCCAGGCCGGCCGATGGATTGGGCGGCCACGGGCGATGACAAGCAGGTGTTCGTGTCCATGCCCGAGCGTGGCCAGGTGGCGGTGATCGACACCGAAACCTTCCGCCGCGTGGCGACCCTGGAGGCCGGCGCCCAGCCGTTGCGGGTTGCCCTGCAGCCCGACCAGCGGCTGCTCTGGGTAGGCAACAACAGTGATGATCCGGCCAAGGGCGGGGTAACCGTGATCGATGTGCACAGCCGTAGCATGCTCAAGTCGTTCGCCACCGGCTCCGGGCATCATGAGATCGCCTTCAGCAGTGATTCGCGCTATGCCTTCGTCACCAATCGCGATGGCGGCACGCTGAGCATCATCGATGCTGCCGAGATGCGCCTGGTGAAAACCCTCGACGTGGGCCCGCACCCGTTGTCGGTGGCCTATTCGCCGCTGTCCCAGGCGGTCTATGTGGCCGATGGCGAGGAGGGGACGGTGCGCGTCATCGACGCACGCAGTCATCAGCTGCGCCACACGGTCAAGGCAGAGCAGGGGCTGGGGCCGATGCGCTTTAGCAACGATGGCCGCTACGGCATCGTGCTCAACACCCTGGAAAGCCAGGCCTTGGTGATCGATGCCAGTACCGACACGCTGATCCACCGCATTGCGGTGGCAGCCGAACCGTACCAGCTGACCTTCACCAAGGGGTATGCCTACGTGCGTGGGCTGTCATCGCCGAAGGTCAGCATGATCAACCTGGGTAGCCTGGGCGAGGGCCGCCAGCCCATCGTCCAAGGTTTCGAGGCCGGCCCCGCCGCGCCGCGCCAGGCCGGTGACTTGCCCTTGGCCCAAGGCCTGTCGGTGGCCCGCGACAACAACTCGGTGTTCGTGGTCAACCCGGTGGACAACACCACCTACTTCTACGCCGAGGGGATGAACGCGCCGATGTCCGGCTACAACAACCGCGGTCATCAGGCGCGGGCGGCGATCGTCATCGACCGCAGCCTGCGCGAGCTGGCCCCAGGTGTGTATGGCTCGACCGTGAAGATGCCGGCGGCGGGCAAGTTCGACGTGGCCTTTCTGCTCAACCAGCCGCAAATCATCCACTGCTTCAGCACCGACATCGCCGTGGCGCCTGAGGCGGCCAAGCGCAACGGCGCTCACGCCGAGTTCATCGGCAATGATCAGCCGGCCTTGCAAAACAGCCCCTTCGTTGCCCGCGTGCGCATCCTCGGTGACGACGGCCAGCCTCGCCTGGGCCTGAGCGACTTGAGCCTGCGCTACTTCCTGGCGCCGTCGTCGCTGCCGCGCAGCTTGCCCCTGACCGAGGTGGGTGAGGGGGTCTACCAAGCCTCGCTGGAGTTGGCCGAAGCCGGTGCCTGGTACCTGCACGTGCAGTCGCCATCACTGGGCCGCACGTTTGCCGAAGAGAACTACACCAGCCTGCGTGTCCTGCCGGCCGCAGCGTCTACCGCTTCCCAAGGGGAACCCAGGAGTGTGCGATGAACTGCCCAAGCAAACTGCTCGCCCTGAGCCTGCTGCTCGCCAGTAACCTGACCTGGGCGCATGCCGGTCATGATCACAGTGGGCATGCCCCGCAACCGCCAGCGGCGCGCCAGGAAAAGGCCAGCGTCAGCTTTGCCGATGTCGCCCTGCAGGACCAGGACGGCATGCCAGTACGCCTGGAAAAGGACCTGGTTGGCGATCACCTGGTGGTCATGGGCTTTATCTACACCAGCTGCACCACGGTGTGCCCGGTGGTGTCGTCGATCATGTCCAAGGTCCAGGCGCAGATGGGCGGGCGGGTTGGTGAGGAGATCCAGCTGGTGTCGATCAGCGTCGACCCGCAGCGCGACGATGCCAAGCGCCTGGCCAGCTACGCCAAGGCGTTTCAGCAGGGGCCGGGCTGGAGTTGGCTGACCGGCTCACCCTATGCCATCACGCAAACCTTGAAGGGCCTGGGCAGCTTCAGCGCCGACCTGACCCAGCACCCACCGATGATCATCGTCGGTGATGGTCGCAGCGGCCACTGGACCCGCTACTACGGCTTCACCGATCCGGCCGTGCTGGTCGCCGAGATCAACCGCCTCAGCGCCCGCCGTGTGCACGCCAAGAGCACTGCGATCGCCGCAACCCTAGACCCTGCCGCCCAGGAGGCACAACCATGAGCAGTCTCACCAGCCGCCGAAGCGGCATGCGCGGTCTCGACTGGCTGACCCTGATCGGCTGCCTGTGGATCCTCAGCAGCGTTGCCTTGGCCCACGAGGGCCATGCGCCGACGGCCCCCGCGCCGCAACCGGCACCGCCGACGATCAGCAGCGGTGGCGGCACCCGCGATGCCCAAGCCTGGTTCACCGATACCGTGCTCAAGGACCAGAACGGCCGCGAGCTGCGCTTCTACAGCGATGTGCTCAAGGACAAGGTGGTGATGCTCAATGTGATCTTCACCCACTGCAACGACGCCTGCCCGCTGATTACCCGCAAGTTGCGTGAAGTACGCGAGGCCATGGGCAGCGAACTGGCCAGCCAGGTGACCTTCATCTCGGTCAGCAGTGATCCGCTCAACGATACCCCGGCAGTGCTCAAGGCGTTTGCCGAAAAACAAGGCGTGGATGGCCCTAACTGGCTGTTCCTGACCGGTGACAAGGCCAATGTCGACTTGGTGCTGGGGCGCCTTGGGCAGTTCTTGCCCAGCCCAGAGCAGCACTCAACGCAATTGATCGCTGGCGATGTGGCGAGCAAACGCTGGAGCAAGATCCGCCCCGACGCGCCACCTGCGGCCATCGCCCAGCGCATGCAGTTGCTCACTCAACCACTGGCCGGCCGGTGAGCGCCGTGGGCCGGCTGCTGGCACTGTGGCTGGGGCTGTCGCTGTGCACCACAGCCCTGGCCCTGGACTTGACCGCTCAGGAACAGGCCGGCAAGCGCCTGTACCGTGAGGGCCTTGCCAGTGGCGACGCCCAGGTGGTCGCCCGGGTCGGTGTCAGTGACATGAGCGTGCCGGCCAGCGTGCTGCCCTGTGCCAGTTGTCATGGTAACGATGGCAAGGGCCGCGCCGAAGGCGGTGTGCGTCCGCCAAGCCTGGATTGGCAGCGCCTGAGCGTCGGCGCCGGTGAGCGCCAGGCCAATGGCCGCAGTTACCCGGCCTACGACGCGTCAGGCCTGGCCCGGGCGGTGCAGCAGGGCATCGATCCGGCTGGCAACCGCCTCGATCCGGCGATGCCACGCTTTGTCTTGAGCCAGGCCGATCAACGCAATCTCACCGCTTATCTCAAGCGCCTGGGCGAGGAGCGTGATCCGGGCGTGGAGGACAGCGTATTGCGCCTGGGCACCTTGTTGCCTGGCTCCGGGCCCTTGGCCGAGGCGGGCAGGGTGGTGCGGGCCGTGCTTAACGATGGGCTGGAGCAGCTCAACCAGCAAGGCGGCATCAATGGCCGGCGTTTGCAACTGGTGGTGCTGGATCCGGGTGCAGACCTGGGCAGCGCCAGCCGCGCCTTGGACCGCTTGCTGGACCAGGAGGGGGTATTCGCCGTGGTTTCGCCGCTGGCGCCGATGCTCGATGAGCGTCTGGCCGCAGCCCTTGAACGGCGTGGCGTGCCGTTGATCGGCAGTACTCCACGCAGCGGCCCCAGCCCGCAGATCTTCGACCCGATGCCGGGGCTGCTGGAACAGTTGCTGAGCCTGGCTGTGCATGCTCGCGACGGCTTGGGCTTGCCTGTCGATGGACTGCGAGTGGTCTACGCCGATGCCGAACAGGCCACGTTGGCCGAACAGTTGCGCCAGCGGCTGCAGCAGGCCGGTTGGAGTGTGCCCGCCGCGCAGGCGTTCACCGGGCAGGCGCCGGACGCCCAGGGGGTGGTGTTCCTCGGCCACGCGCACGCCTTTGGCCAACTGACCCAGGCGCTCAACGCCGCTGGACGAGCGCCGCTGTTGTTCGCTGCCGCCAGCCAGGTCGCCGGGAGCTTGCCAAACCTTGCGCCGCAGTGGTCGCAGCGGGTGTTCCTGGCCTATCCATTCGTCCCCGGCGATTGGACCGAGCAGGGCCGCGCCCGGCTGGCTGGCCTGCATCAGCGCCAGGGCCTGGATGCGCGCCAGGCCTCACTGCAGGTCAGCACCCTGTGCGCCTTGCGCCTGCTCAGCGAGGCGCTCAAGCAGATTGGCCGCGATGCCAGCCGCGAACAACTGGTGCGCGCCCTGGAAGGCCTGCATGACATCGACACCGGCCTGACCCCGGCTTTGAGCTTCGGCCCGGGCCGGCGCCAGGGCATGGCCGGGGCTCATGTGGTGGCGGTGGCCCTGCCTGGGCCGCGCTTTGCCGAAGCTGCGCCGTACCGGCCGCTGCCGGATACCCCTTGAACGGAGGTTGCCATGCGTATCGTCTTGCTGTGCCTGTTATTGGGGATCACCCCGATCAGCTGGGCCGACCTTGCCGCCGCGCGGGTCAATGGCGTCGAGATCAGCGTCATGCGCCTGGAGCGCTATTTCAGCGAGTACCTGCAGGCCCAGGGGCGGGCGCTGAGCAGTATCCGCAACCCCAACCTGTACAAGCGCCTGCGCGACCAGGCCCTGGATGAGCTGATCGACAAGGAGCTGCTCTGGCAGGAGGCGCAGCGGCGCGGCATCGTCGTCAGCGATGAACAGGTTTCGGCGCACATCGGCCAACTGGAACAGGCCTTCGGCAGCCCTGTGGTGTTCGAGCGGCGGCTGGGCGAGGCGGGCTTTAATCGGGCAGAGTTTGCCGACTACACTCGTCACGAAATGGCTGCCCAGCGCGTCTACGCGCAGCTGAGCGCGGTAGCGGCGCCGTCCGAGGCTGACGTCCACGCTTTCTACCAGGCCAATCGAGAAAGACTGCAAGGAGCGCAGAACCAAAGTGATAACACTTCTGTCATACCAGAACAGGGCCTGCAGATGGCCAGGCTCGCGCTCGCCGAACAGCTCAGCGCCCAGGCGCGGCAAACGGTACGCCAACGTTTGCGTGAATCGGCCCACGTCGAGCGCGCAGACTGATACGCTCTGGCATAGATTTCCCCAAGTGTGGGGACATATCTCTGGGCAAAGTGCCATCAAGCTCCCCGGTTGTGGGGAACTCGGTGCTCGGGTGTTTTCTTGGGTATCTGGATGGCTTAGCAAAATCAAAGACTTACAGTGGTGCAACATGACCTTTCATGCCTGGCACGAAGCCTGCTCAAGCCTCTACAAGGCCGCACTTCGCAGACCGGGAAACCGGGTAGTTCTTGGGAGTCGACCTTGGTGAACAGAGTATTGGTAGTCGATGACGAGCAGACCCTCGCGCTGAACTTGCAGGCGTATCTGCAAGCGCAAGGCCTGGAAGTTGATGTTGCCCACGACGGTTTCAGCGGTATTGAGCAGGCTGAGAAGCTCAAACCCGATGTGATCGTGCTGGATTACCGCTTGCCCGACATGGAGGGGTTTCAGGTTCTGGAGACCGTGCGCAGGAACAGGCAGTGCCATTTCGTGCTGATCACCGCCCACCCGACCGCCGAGGTCCGTGAGCGGGCCGCCGAACTTGGCGTCACCCATGTCCTGTTCAAGCCGTTCCCCTTGGTGGAACTGGCCCGCGCAGTCTCCGACCTGACCGGGGTAGAGCGCCAGCGCAGGGCAAGCGACAACCCGGCCGAAGGTTTCGTCGAACGACGCCAGAACAGGAACGATACGTTCCCCATGCAGTTGTTCGATGGAAGCTGGGTACTGGCCGACCGCCGCCGTCATGGCGCACGACCTCCTGGACCTGACGACGACCAACTGCTCACCGGGGAATAGCGGCGCCCGCGGCCACCCCGGTCCCCACCGAGCCAACCTGCGACGCGCCCCTGAGCGGAGTCGCAGGCCATGTCCGATGTACTTGAGCAGAGCCCACCCGAGCATCCAGATCCGGCGCTGCAGATCGTCAGCTTCCCCCGTGAACTGCTCGCCCAGGCCCGCCTGGCAGCCGGTGAAGAACGCCTGCTGAACTGCCTGCAACGGCTGTGCAACGATGCCCCGGCCACCTTCACCCAGCGCCTGGCCCACACCCTGCATTACCCGCTTCTGGACAGCCCCAGCCTGTTCGCCTGCACCCCGGTGTTCGAGCGGGTCAGCCTGGCCCAGTGCCTGAAGCACGAGTTCGTACTGGTCCAACAGGCAGGCGAACTGATCGGCGTGTTCGCCGACCCCTTCGATCATGCCCGCCTGGCCTGGATCGACGATAACCTGCAAGGCGCCGCGTTGTACCTGGCTCACGCCGCCGACCTGGCAGCGTTCCTGGCCCGCCACGAAGAAAGCTTCCACGCCGTCGACGCCATGGACCAGGACGGCGAACCCGGCAGCGAGGCCGACCCGCTGCAACGGCTGTCGCTGACCAGCATCAGCGAAGACCAGAGCCGGGTGGTCAAGCTGGTCAACTCGACCCTCTACGATGCCCTCAAGCAACATGCCAGCGACATCCACCTGGGCATGACCGGCCAGGGCCTGACCATCAAGTACCGCATCGACGGCGTGCTCAACGGCGCCGGTAAAGCCAGCGGCAGCGCCTTTGCCGAGCAGGTGATCTCGCGCATCAAGGTCATGGCCGAACTGGACATCGGTGAAAAACGCGTACCCCAGGACGGCCGCTTCAAGGTGGCGGTGGGCGAGCGGCAGATCGACTTCCGCGTCTCGATCATGCCCAGCATCTTCGGTGAGGACGCGGTGCTGCGGGTGCTCGACAAACAAGACCTGTCGGACAAGGTCAGTGGTGTGCAGCTGCAAGCCCTGGGCTTTCAGGAGCAGACCCTGCGTGCGCTGCGCCGACTGGCCAGCGAGCCCTACGGGATGATCCTGGTCACCGGCCCCACCGGCAGCGGCAAGACCACCACCCTCTACGCGATGATCAGCGAGATCAACCATGGCGTAGACAAGATCATCACCATCGAAGACCCGGTCGAGTACCAGTTGCCGGGGGTGTTGCAGATTCCAGTCAACGAGAAAAAAGGCCTGACCTTCGCCCGCGGCCTGCGTTCGATCCTGCGCCATGACCCGGACAAGATCCTGGTCGGCGAGATCCGCGACCCCGACACCGCCCAGATCGCCGTGCAGTCGGCGCTCACCGGGCACCTGGTGTTCACCACCATCCACGCCAACAACGTGTTCGATGTGATCGGCCGCTTCAGCCAGATGCAGGTCGACCCCTACAGCTTCGTCTCCGCACTCAACGCAGTGCTCGCCCAGCGCCTGATTCGCCTGGCCTGTCCGCACTGCGCAGTGGCTTGCGAGCCGGACGATGAGCTGCTGGCGGTCTCCGGGCTTAGCCGCGAGGCGGTCAGCGGGTGGCACTTCGTTCGCGCCCAAGGCTGCGGCCAGTGCCGCGGCAGTGGCTATCGCGGCCGCAACGCGATTGCCGAGTTGCTGCACCTGGATGACGACCTGCGCCAGATGATCGTCGAGCGCCGCCCGCTGGCGCAGATCAAGGCATTGGCTTGCCAACGAGGCCTGCGCCTGCTGCGCGCATCCGCCCTGGACCTGGTCCGCGAGGGCCGTACCACGCTTGAGGAGATCAACCGTGTCACATTTATCGCCTGATCGCTATTGCGCCGTACTCGGCGCTGAGGGTGTCGGCCTGGGTCGCTGGCACGCTAACCAACATCAATGGCTGGGCAGCTGCGGCTTTACCTGCGATGCCACGCAACCGGCCTGGGCACCTGCCTTGCAAGCGCTGGACGCGCTGCTCAGCGAGCACGCGCTGCCCGGCGCGCAACTGCGGGTACTGCTGTCGGCGCGCTACAGCCGCTTCTGCCTGGTGCCCTGGAGCGATGCCATCGGCCACCCCCGCGAACTCGATGCCTACGCCCGGGCGTGCTTCGAGAACCTCTACGGGCAGTCGCTGGATGACTGGCGCATCGTCCTCTCGCCCGAAGCTGCCGGCGCTGCGCGGATCGCCACGGCGCTGCCGCAAGCACTGATGCAAGGGCTGCAAGCCTTGGCCAAGGAGCGCCGGCTGGGCCTGCGCTCGGTTCAACCCTACCTGATGGCCGCCTACAACCATTGCAGCGCCCAGCTGGAGCAGGGCGACTTCCTGTTCGTCCTCGCCGAGCCCCGGCGCAGTGTGCTGTTGCTGGCTGCTGGCGGCGCCTGGCAGCAAGTCCTGGCCCAGGGTTGCGCCGACACTGACCAGGCCCTGCAAGCGCTGATCGAACGCACCTGCGAGCTGTACGGCGAGCATCTGCCACGCATCTACCTGCATGCCCCAGGGCGCAGCGATGTACCACAGCTGGCCGCCGTGCAGCTGTGCCAGAGCGCAGGCGACAGCGACCCGCTGTGCGCCATGTGGCGGGCGGTGGCCTGAAATGCGCCGCCTCGATCTGGAATTCCAACCCCGGCGCAGCAGCGCGTTGGCCTGGTCGCTGCTGGCCTTGGGCAGCGCAGTGCTGGCGCTGCTGTTGCTGGTGCAGCAGCAGTTGCAGAGCGAGCAAGTCGACCTGGAGGCGCGGGTGCACAACCTTGAGCTCAAGCTTGGCCGCCGACCCGCTACCGCCGCGCCGCTGAGCAGCGCCGCCAGCCGCGAACAGGCCGAGCAACTGGCGCAGATGCGCAACGTCTCGCAGCAGCTGCAACGGCCGTGGGAGCAACTGTTCGCGATGCTCGAAGCGATGCCGCAGGAAGACGTCGCGCTCCTGACCATCACCCCGGACGCGCGCAAGGGCCAGGTGCGCATCGCCGCCGAAGCGCGCGACCTGGAAGCGATGCTGCAGTACCACCAGCGCCTGGAACGCAGCGCCGAGCTGCGCGATGTGTCGCTGCTCAACCACGAAGTGGTCGCCGGCCAGCCTGAGCACCCGGTGCGCTTCAACCTTACCGCCACCTGGGAGATCGGCCATGCGCGTCCCTAGCCTGATCCTGCATGAACAGGCGCGCCGCCTCGGTCGCGCTGGCCTCGGCGCGCTGCTGGTCAGTGGCGTTGCCCTGGTGTTCGGCGTGGCCAGCGTACTGCCGCAGTGGCAAGCGGTGCGCGAACTGCGCGCCAACGAAGCCGACGCCAGCGTGCAGGTCCAGCGTTTGCAGCGCGGCGAGCTGAAAATTGCCGTCAAGCCTGAACAGCAGGCGCTGGACACCCTGCGCCAGCAACTGCCAGGCCAACCGCAGGCCAGCGAGCTGATCGAGCGCCTGTACCGCCTGGCCAGTGCCGAGCGCATCAGCCTGGCGCGCGGTGAATACGCCCTGGGCGTCGACCCCAAGACGCAGCTGGCGCGCTACCAGATCGTCCTGCCGGTGCGCGGCAGCTACCCACAGATTCGCGGCTTCCTCCAGGCCCTGCTCGGGCAACTGCCGACCCTGGTGCTCGAAGACCTGGAGCTGCAGCGCAAGCGCATCGGTGACAGCGAACTCAATGGTCGCCTGCGCATGACCCTTTACCTGTCGAGGTCGTCATGAACAGCAAGCGCACGGCGATATGGATTGGCTTTCTTGGCCTGAGCGCGGCATTGGCCTGGGCGCCTGGGCGCTGGTTTGGCCAGACCCAAGACAGCGTTGAAACCCTGGCCGGGCAAGCCCGCGCCCCCGTTGCCGAGCGGGCAACGGACCGGCGCGTGACGGCGAGCGTGCCCGGCGATAAGGCCGCGGGCAAGCCATCACGCGATCTGTTCCCGGTACAGCGCTGGAGCGCAGCGCAAACCCTGGCCACGGTCACCGAGCAACCGGCGCAGCACACCCCGGTCGCTGCCGCCGCCCCCATGGCGCCCATGCTGCCGTTCCAGTTCATCGGTCGCATCGGCGATCGCGACGACTTGCAGATCTTTCTGCAGAGCGGCGAAAAGCTCTACGTCGTGCGCCAAGGCGACGTGATTGACGACACCTACCGCCTCGATCACGTCTCGGCCACCGAGCTGAGCCTGGTCTACCTGCCACTGCACCAGCCACAGACCCTGTCTGTCGGGAGCGCACCATGAAGCCTTCGAAGTTGTGCAAGCCTGCTCCATTCCTGCTCCTGGCGCTGTGCGTGGCGATGGCCGGGTGCGGCTCCAGCGCGGTGCGCAAAGACAGCGATGCGCTGTTCAAGGAGGGCCAGTACGAGGCCGGCATCGCTCGCCTGGAAGATGCCCTGCGCGAAGACCCGCGCGACACCGAGCTGAACATCGCCCTGGCCCATGGCCGCCAGGCGGCGGTCGAGGCCTTGCTGACCCAGGCCGACAGTGACCGCAGCCGCCATGATTTTGCCGGCGCCCGCATGGGCTACGGCCGGGTGCTGACCTTCGAGCCGAACAACCGCCGCGCCCAGGAAGGCATTCGCCAGATCGAGCTGATGCGCACCCTCGAAGACCGCATCGCCCTGGGCCAGGCCTCGCTGCGCCAGGGCGACCTGTTCGGCGCCGAGCGTATCGTGCGTGACGTGCTGCGCCTGGATCCGCAAAACCAGAAGGGCATCATGCTGCGCAGCGACATCGAGAACGTCCAGGCGCGCACTGCGCAGCCGTTCCCGCAACTGCGCAGCAAGCTGGAACGGCCGGTGACCCTGGAGTTTCGTGACGCTAACCTGAAGACCATCTTCGAGGTCCTGGCCCAGGTCGCCGGGATCAACTTCATCTTCGACAAAGACCTGCGTCCGGAAATGAAAGCCACTATCTTTGTGCGCGATGTGCGCATCGAGGACGCCGTGGCCCTGCTGCTGGAGCAGAACCAGCTGCACCAGAAGATCGTCAACGACAACACCCTGCTGATCTACCCCGACTCGCCGCAAAAGACCAAGGACTACCAGGAACTGGTCATGCGCACCTTCTACCTGACCAGCATCGATGCCAACACCGCGATGAACATGGTCAAGACCATGCTCAAGACGCGCGACGTGTTCGTTGACGAGCGCCTCAATACCCTGACCATGCGCGACACGCCCGACGCCGTGCGCATGGCCGAGAAACTGCTGCAATCGCAGGATCAGTCCAACCCTGAAGTGGTGCTGGAAGTCGAAGTGATGGAAGTGGCCCGCTCGCGGATCCTCGACTTGGGCCTGCAATGGCCGAACACCTTCGGACTGCTCACCAGTGAAGGCAAATCGGTTAGCGTGCTCGACCAGCTGCGCGGGATCAACTCCAGCCGCATCAGCATCGCCCCGGCGCCGCAAGCCAAGATCAACGCCCAGGACAAAGACATCAACACCCTGGCCAGCCCTGTGATTCGGGTCAGTAACCGTGAGCAGGCGCGCATTCACATTGGCCAGCGGGTGCCGATTATCAGCGCCACTTCGGTGCCGTCGACCCAAGGCCCAGTGATCACCGAGAGCATCACCTACCTGGACGTCGGCTTGAAGCTCGAAGTGCAGCCCACCGTGCACCTGAACAACGAAGTGGCAATCAAAGTGGCGCTGGAAGTGAGCAATGCCACGCCGCTTGAGGCCACCCGCCAAGGCACCATTCCGGTCCAGGTCGACACCCGCAACGCGCAGACCAGCCTGCGCCTGCACGACGGCGAAACCCAGGTACTGGCCGGCCTGGTGCGTAACGACCACAACGCCAGCGGCAACAAGATCCCCGGGCTTGGCGATATCCCCGGCCTGGGCCGGCTGTTTGGCAGCAACAAGGACGACATGACCAAGTCCGAGCTGGTCTTGGCGATCACCCCACGGATCGTGCGTAACCTGCCGTACCAGAGCCCCTCGGACATGGAGTTCGCCACTGGCACCGAGTCGAGCCTGCAAGTGCGGCAATTGGCCCAGCCGCTACCGGCCAGCGCCTTGCCTAGCGATGCACCGGGCGATGCGCCCGCCGAGGCGCCCTTGGTCAATGGCCAGATGGCCGTGGTCCCGGCCAACCGGGCTGTCCAGCCATGAAACGCCAAGCCCGCGGCTTCAGCCTGATCGAGGTGGTGCTGACCCTGGCCCTGCTCGGCATGCTCGCCGCCATGGCCGCACCACTGACCGAGACCGTGGTACGGCGCGGCAAGGAGCAGCAGCTGCGCGAAGCGCTGTACCAGATTCGCGATGCCATCGATGCCTACAAGCGTGCGTTCGACGCCGGTTACATCGAAAAGCGCCTCAATGCCAGCGGCTATCCGCCCAACCTGCAAGTGCTGGTCGATGGCGTGCGCGATGTGCGCAGCGCCAAGGGCGCCAAGTTCTATTTCCTGCGGCGCATCCCACATGACCCGCTGTTGGCGGTCAAGGACGACGACCAGGGTGGCTGGGGCCTGCGCGCCTACGACAGCAGCGCCGACAACCCACGCGATGGCGAAGACGTCTTCGACGTGTATTCCAAGGCCCGCGGCAAGGGCCTCAACAGCATCCCCTACGGGCAATGGTGACGGCCATGAAACGCAGCCAAGGCTTCACCCTGATCGAGTTGCTGGTAGTGATGGCGATCATCGCCACCCTGATGACCATCGCCATGCCGCGCTACTTCAACAGCCTGGATGCCTCGCGCGAGGCCACCTTGCGCCAGAGCCTGGCGGTGTTGCGCGAATCGCTCGACCACTACTACGGCGACACCGGCCGCTACCCCGAATCGCTCGAGCAACTGGTCGAGCAGCGCTACCTGCGCAACACCCCAGTCGATCCGATCACCGAGCGCAGCGATGCCTGGCAGTTGGTGCCACCACCAGAGGGCGTGCCCGGCGGCGTGGCGGACATCAAGAGCGGTGCAACCGGGAGGGCGCGTGATGGCAGCCTCTATGCAGAGTGGTAAGGCCTGCGCCGGCTTCACCTACCTGGGCGTGCTGCTGCTGATCGCCATCAGCAGCATGGCCCTGGCCGCTACCGGCACCCTGTGGTCGACCAGCGCCCTGCGTGAGCGTGAGCGGCAATTGCTCTGGGTTGGCGGCCAGTACGCCCAGGCCCTGCGCAGCTACTACCGCGCATCCCCGGGCCTGGCCCAGTACCCGCAAGATCTCAACGACTTGCTCGAAGACAACCGCTTCCCCACGGCCAAGCGGCATATCCGCAGGTTGTATCCCGACCCGATTGCCGTCGGCGAGGAATGGGGCCTGCTGCGCTCGATCGACGGGCGCATCACCGGTGTGCACAGCCGCGCCGATGCCGCCCCGCTCAAACGCAGCGGCTTCGATGCCCAATGGTCGGCCTTCGAGGGCCTTGAACACTACAGCGATTGGCAGTTCGTTGCCGAGCAGGCCTTTGCCGAAGGTGGCAACGGCGAGCGTCGGCCCAGCGCCCAGGGAGATGCGCCATGAACCGCAGAACGTTCGTCCTGGCCTTGTGCCTGCTGCTCAACCACGGCGCGGCCAATGCCGGCCCCGAGGACGAGATGATGGGCTTTATCGTCGACAACACCATCTCGCACATCGGCCACGACTTCTACAACGCCTTCACCGAGCGCCTGCGCGCCACCAGCCGCCTGGACTTCAACCTGGTGGTGCGCGAACGCCCGGACGCCCGCTGGGGCAGCCTGGTGACCGTGGAGTTTGAAAGCGACGTGCTGTACCGGCGCTTCCTGCCCCCGAACACCACCCAACTTACCGATGAGGCCGTCGCGGCCGCCGACCTGGTCAAGCAGCAGATCATCCAACGCAAGTTGCAACGCCTGCTGCAGGACACCACCGATCTGGAGAGGGACGAGCTATGAGCAAGCACATTCCACAGCAGCTTCTACGTGGCCTCGCCGCCAGCCTGCTGGCAGGTGTCCTGGCCAGCCAGGCGCAGGCCACCGAGCTGGTCTACACCCCGGTCAACCCAGCGTTCGGTGGCAACCCGTTGAATGGCACCTGGCTGCTCAACAACGCCCAGGCGCAGAACGACTATGACGACCCGGACCTCAAGGATCGCACCTCGTTCGCCGGCACCTCGGCCCTGGAGCGGTTCACCAACCAACTGGAGTCGCGGATGCTCTCGCAGTTGCTCGACAACATCAGCAACGGCAACACCGGCAGTATGTCCACCGACACCTTCCTCATCGACGTCATCGACGATTCCGGGGCCTTGAGCATCAAGGTCACCGATCGGGCGACCGGTGAAGTTTCGATCATTGAGGTCAGCGGCCTGAACCCCTGAGAGGGACGGGACTAGCATTTAGGGGAGAACGACCATGAAACGTCTGCTGAGCACACTGCTGATCCTCGCCACCTTGCAAGGCTGCGGCCTGCGCGAACCGATGCCCGCCGAACAGGACACCGATTCGCCCACCCTGACCCCGCGCGCCTCGACCTACTACGACCTGATCAACATGCCCCGGCCCAAGGGCCGGCTGATGGCGGTGGTCTATGGCTTTCGCGACCAGACCGGGCAATACAAACCGACCCCGGCCAGCTCTTTCTCGACCAGCGTCACCCAGGGCGCGGCCAGCATGCTGATGGACGCCCTGAGCGCCAGTGGCTGGTTCGTGGTGCTGGAGCGCGAAGGCCTGCAAAACCTGTTGACCGAGCGCAAGATCATCCGCGCCTCGCAGAAAAAGCCAGACGTTGCGCCCAACATCCAGAGCGAACTGCCACCGCTGCAGGCCGCCAACCTGATGCTCGAAGGCGGCATCATCGCCTACGACACCAACGTGCGCAGCGGCGGCGAGGGGGCGCGTTACCTGGGCATCGACATCTCCCGTGAGTACCGGGTCGACCAGGTCACGGTCAACCTGCGCGCGGTCGACGTGCGCACCGGCCAGGTGCTGGCCAACGTCATGACCAGCAAGACCATCTACTCGGTCGGCCGCAGCGCCGGGGTGTTCAAGTTCATCGAGTTCAAGAAGCTGCTCGAAGCCGAGGTTGGTTACACCACCAACGAGCCGGCCCAACTGTGTGTGCTCTCGGCGATCGAGGCGGCGGTGGGGCATTTGCTGGCCCAGGGTATCGAGCGGCGCCTGTGGCAGGTCGAAGGCAGCGGCGACAAAGCGACGGTGGACAAGTACCTGAGCCAGTACCAGCAACAGTGAGGTGGCCTTGCCGGCCTCATCGCGGGGCAAGCCCGCTCCCACGCCAGTCGGTGTTCGGCTTTGCTCACGTGGGAGCGGGCTTGCCCCGCGATGAGGCCCGAACTGATACAGCAAAGGAACAAGTCATCACCTGCAGACTCCATAGAAAGCAGCCAGACTGTGCAAACGACTTTTATGGAAGTACCCGCCATGTTCACCAGCCTGCTGATCTTTCTGCTGACCCTCACCGCCATGGAAGCGGTGGCCTACCTCGCCCACAAGTACATCATGCATGGCTTCGGTTGGGCCTGGCATCGCTCGCACCATGAGCCACGCCAAGGCTGGTTCGAAAAGAACGATCTGTACGCGCTGGTGTTCGCCAGCCTGGCCATCGTGCTGATCGCCCTGGGCAACCTCGGCTGGTATCCGCTGCAATGGATCGGCGCTGGCATGACGGCCTATGGCGCCTTGTACTTCATCGCCCACGATGGCCTGGTGCATCACCGCTGGCCGCTGCGCCTGGTGCCACGCCGGGGCTACCTCAAGCGCTTGTACCAGGCGCACCTGATGCACCATGCGGTGCAGGGCAGGCAAGGCTGCGTATCGTTTGGTTTTCTCTACGCGCCGCCTATCGACCGTCTGCGGGCACAGTTGCGGGCGCGTCATGGCGGGCCGCTGCGGGCGTCGAGTGAGGCCGCGCCCACAGCCCAGGGTCGCGTACTGGGTAACGACGCAGGCGGCAACTGAGGGCGCGCCACAGGCCGCCAGCGACAGCGCACAGTTTCTCCCATTTCGAAGTCGACAGCCGGCCATCCCAGGCATCGGCGCCTGCCTTGCGCACCTTTAGCCCGATCTGCCGATACACCAGCGCCGCCGTCGCCACCGCCCACGCCGAGCGCCAGGGCAGCGCCGGTAACCCGGCTTGGGCACTGAGGTAGTAAGGCTCGGCGTGATCGACCAGGCGTTGCGCCAGTTGCGCCAACCTGCGGCGATAGCGCTTATCGGTCAGCCTGTCACGGGGGATGGCGAGCTCCTCCAGCCATTGCTCAGGCAGGTAGCAGCGCCCGACCTGGGCATCGGCGACAATGTCGCGGGCGATGTTGGTCAACTGCATGGCCAGGCCCAGGTCGCAGGCGCGGTCTAGCACTGCCGGGTCACGCACGCCCATCACCCGCGCCATCATCAGGCCCACCACGCCGGCCACGTGGTAGCAGTAGCCCAGCGTCTCATCCAGGCTGCGGTAATGCTCGCCGGCAACGTCCTGGGCGAAGCCGGCCAGCAGGTCGAATGCCTCCTGGCGCGCAATGCCATGTTGCCTGGCAACTTCGCGCAAGGCGGCGAACGCCGGCTGCTCAACCGGTGCACCACGACAGGCGGCATCGGTCTGCACTTGCAGCTCCAGCAGGCATTGCAGGGCCAGTGCTGGAGCTTGCACGCTAGCCTCGTGGCCGGCCTGTTGGCCGTCGATGACATCGTCGCAGTGCCGACACCAGGCGTATAGCAGCATCGCACTGCGGCGGGTGTTGGCGTCGAACAGGCGCGCGGCGGCGGCGAAACTCTTTGAGCCGACGGCGATACTGCGTTCGGCGTGGGCCAGCAAGGGGTCGTGGCTCATCGGTGCAGATCCTCCAGCATCAGCCCAGCGGTGGCCTTGGCCGAGGCAATCACCCCGGGCACGCCGGCGCCAGGGTGGGTGCCGGCACCCACCAGATACAAGTTGCTCAACTGCGCATCGCGGTTATGCGGGCGGAACCAGGCGCTCTGGGTCAGGATCGGCTCCAGGGAAAACGCCGAGCCCACGTGCGCATTGAGCTGGTCACGAAAATCCAGCGGGCTGAAGGTGCGGCAGGTCACCAGTGACTCGCGCAGCCCCGGCATGTAGTAGCGCTGCAGATACGCCAGGATCCGATCACGGTAGCGCGGGCCCTCCATCTCCCAGTCGACCGGCGCGTTGCCCAGGTGTGGCACCGGTGCCAGCACGTAATGACTGGAGCAACCCGGCGGCGCCAGGCTGGGGTCGGTGGCGCAGGGGCTATGCAAGTAGAGCGAAAAGTCCTCGGCCAGCCCCGGTCCGCTGAAAATTTCATCGATCAGCGCCTGATAGCGCGGCCCGAAGCACACGGTGTGATGGCACAGCTGTGGCTGCGGACGGTTCAGGCCAAAGTGCACGACAAACAGCGAGTTGCTAAAGCGTTTGCCCTTGAGCCGTCGGCCCTCCTGCTGACCACGCGGATGCGCGCCGAGCAGTTCGGCGTAGGTGTGCACCACATCGGCATTGGAGGCCACGGCATCAGCCTGCCAGTACCGGCCATCGTGGCTGCGGGCACCGCTCAGGCGGCCAGCCTGGACGTCGAAAGCGGCGACGTCGGCATTCAACTCCAAGGTTCCGCCCAGGTCTTGGAACAGTTTCACCAGCCCCTGCACCAGGGCGCCGGTGCCACCGCGTGCAAACCATACCCCCCACTGCCGCTCCAGGGCATGGATCAGGCTGTAGATCGAAGAGGTAGCGAACGGGTTGCCGCCCACCAGCAGGGCATGGAATGACAAGGCTTGACGCAGCCTGTCGTTACCCACGAAGCGTGCCACCATGGCATAGACGCTGCGCCAAGCCTGCAACCGCGCCAGCTGTGGGCCGGCCTGAAGCATGTCGCGAAATGACAGGAACGGCACCGCCCCGAGCTTGACATAGCCCTCATCGAGCACCGCCTTGGAGTAGGCCAGAAAGCGCCGGTAGCCAGCCACGTCAGCGGCATCCAAGGCATGGATCTGGCGCTCCAGTTCATCCTGGTCGTTGCCATAGTCAAAGTAGGTGCCATCCTCCCAGCACAGCCGATAGAACGGGCTGACTGGCAGTAGCTCGACATAATCGGCCATCGGCTTGCCGGCCAGGGTGTACAGCGCCTGGATCGCCGTGGGGTCGGTGATCACCGTGGGCCCGGCATCGAAAGTGAAACCCTGGTCGCGGTAGACGTAGGCGCGGCCACCGGGTTGGTCACGCTTTTCCAGCAGCGTCGTATTAACCCCGGCGGCTTGCAGGCGAATGGCCAGGGCCAGGCCGCCCAGGCCTGCGCCGATAACCAGTGCTGTTTTCGCTTGGCTCATTGTGGCTCCTCGTAGTGCCGGGGGGAGTGGCGCAGTGCCGCGCGCAGGGCTTGCCCGACAGGCACCGGCGGCTTGCCCGAGAGCAGCCGCAGGCGGTCGCGCCAGGTGCTTTGTCCAGCATAGAAACGGGCGATCAGCGCCTCTGGAAGCTGATAGAAACGCTGCAGCACCTGCCAGCGCCGTTCTGGCCGACCGGCCAGGAACAGCATGCGATTGAGCAGGCGGTAGAAGCCTTGGTCATGCCAGCGATCACTCAGGTAGTGCTTGAGGTTGTGCGACAGCTGGGCGGCATCATCGAGCGGTTGGGTCGCTAACCAGTCGGCCAGGCGCACCGCTTCGGGCAGCGAATAACCGGTGGTGCAATGAAACAACCCGGCACGCAGGCCCGACAGCGGTTGATCGCCTTGTTCGGCCCACCAGCGGGGGAAGTCGCCGGCCAGGGTAATCGGCAACACGCCCTGTTCTTCACGCAGCACTTGCGCTACTGCCCAGCCGTGTGCCTGCAGGTAATCGGCAATGTTGGCCCGTAGCAGCTCGGGCGCGGGCGGGTCACGCTCGACGTAGTGAGTGTCTTCAACCAACAGGGTGTCGGCAGTGAACGGCAGGACATAGACGAATCGATAGCCTGCGCCCTGGGCCACGCGCGCATCCATCACTATCGGTGCCAGCAGGCCATGTGGCTGGCGTAGGCGCAGCACTTGGCCGAGAAACGCCTGCCGGGCCAAGATTCGCTGGCTGCTGGGCTGCGCGCCGCGACCGTCGATGACAATCCGCGCCTGCAACTGCTCGCCAGTGTCCAGGCGCACATGGCTGGGCCCCAGCGCCTGGATCTGGCAGCCGGTACGCAGGGCCGGCCCGAGCACTGGCGTGATGATCTGGGCAAAGCGCTCGCTGGTGATGCTCGCATAGCCGCTTTGCAGCCTGCGGGACAGCTGTGGAAAGTGCACGTGATAGGCCGGCCAGCGCCTGACCACGAGCGGCTGCAGCCACTGTTGTTGCTGGTGGTCGAGGTCGTGCTGGTGAAACGACCAGGTATGGTTGCCGCCAAGGCTGTCTTGCTGTTCCAGGCACACTACATCCAGCTCGGGTCGCAGCTGACGCAGGCGCCAGGCGATCAGGCCATTGGCCAGGCCGCCGCCAGCCAGGATCAGGTCATGGCTCATAAAGGTGCCTGCGCCAGCACAGGCTGCCCGGTACGCACGGCCGTCTCGATGATATCGGCAGCCAAGCCAACGCCGCCGGCCTGGGCCAGCTCGGCTTGCAGCGGCGCCAGGCCGGGCATCGGCTGCTCCAGCAGATGCGCCAAGGCTGCGGCAATCGCGCTGACCCCGGCCCGCCGTGACAGCGCCAGGCCCAAGTGGTGATACACCACGCGCGCCGCCACCCCAGGTTGATCGAAGGCAATCGGTAACACCAGCAGCGGCGTCCCCGCGCCCAGCGCATCCATCACGGTGTTCAGCCCGCCATGACTGATCACCACGTCGGCGCGGCGCACCGCCCACTGCTGTGGGGCAAAATCAGTGACCACCGCCGCGCCCATTTGCAGCAGGCGCGCCTGTTGCGGTACATCGAGCCCGCCACAATGGGCGATCAGCAGTTGCACATCGAGCAGGCGACAGGCTCGGGCAATGCGCGCGAACAGGCCGAAGCGGTGGCCTTGCAAGGTGCCCAAGCTGGCAAACACCACGGGTTTGTGCGGATCGAGCGGCCAAGCGCCAGGCGCCTGTGGTTCGCTGTTGCGCAATGGGCCGACGGCATGAAAATGCCCGGGCAAGGCTTGGCGCGGAAAGTCGAAGCCTGCCAGGGTCTGGCTGATCTGCGCCAAGGGCGAGAGGTAATCTTGCAGGCCCCCGCGCGGGGGCAGGCCGAGGCGCTGTGCAGCAGTTTCCAGCACTTGGGTCAATGGCCGCATCAGCCAGTCATGCACATCGGTGCTGCCCTGATACAGCCGTTGGCTGCGTGGGTCGTGGGCGTACTTGAACGGCATGACCGGCAATGGCACCCCCTCTTCACGATTGATGGGCAAGGCGCAGGCAATCGATACCATGGGCAAGTGCAGCGCCTCGGCGACCAAGGCGCCGGCCGGCTCCATCTGGTCACTGAGCACCGCGTCAATGCGCTGCTGCTGCAGCGCCGCCGGTAGCTGCGCGCAGAGCAGGGCGCTGGTTTCTGCCAACTGGCGGATCAGCCGGCGAAGACGCCAGGGGTTGCTGGGATTGGCGGCCAGCTGGAGCGCCTGATCGAGGCTACCGGCAGGCCGCTGGTCCAGGCCTACCGGGCAAAAGGCGATGCGCGCATCGTCGAGCCAGCGCTGGCTGTCGCACTGATGAAAAAACGTCACCTGGTGGCCGCGCTGCAGCAACGTCCCGGCCAGCGCTTGCAGCGCGTTGAAATGGCTAGGGTAGGGCGGCGCTACCACCGCGAAATGGCTCATGGCAGGTCCAGCTGGTTGCCCAGCAGCCGCGCCCGACGCAGCTCGAGCAGATTGCGCGATCCGGTACAGAAACAGGCAATGCGCAACTGGCGCAGGACAATATCGAAATGCTCCACCACCGCGTCGCTGGACTGGGTGGCAGCCATCAACACCCCGGCCGCCTGACCGACCAGGTCGGCGCCCAGGCGTATCGCCTTGGCCGCATCGATGCCATCACGAATGCCCCCAGAGGCGATCAGCGGCACATTTGGCAAGGCTCGGCGTACAGCCAACAGGCACTGCGCCGTGGGAATGCCCCAATCGGCGAAGGCCATCGCCACGGCGCGATCGGCGTCGGTTTGCGCCCGGCGCGCCTCGACCGCAGCCCAACTGGTGCCGCCGGCGCCGGCCACATCGATCATGCGCACGCCGGCTTCGACCAGCGCGCGGGCCACCGTCGGCGAGATTCCGGCGCCGACCTCCTTGACGATCACCGGCACCGGCAACTCGCCAGTCAGCGCCGCGATCCGTGCCAGCACCCCGCGCCAGTCGCGATCACCCTCTGGCTGCACCGCCTCCTGTAACGGATTGAGGTGGATGATCAGCGCGTCCGCTTGCAGGCTGTCGACGGCCCGGCGCGCCAGGTCCAGGCCATCTGCCTCACTCAACTGGGCGGCGCCCAGGTTGGCCAGCAACGGGATATCCGGCGCCAAGCGGCGCAGCTCGCCGGTCAGCCCTTGGTCATGCCCGGTACGCAAACTGACCCTTTGCGAGCCGACGCCCATGGCGATGCCCAGTGCTTGCGCGGCCTCGGCCAGATGCTGATTGATGAAGCGGGCGCGCTCGGCACCGCCGGTCATCGAGCTGATCAGCAATGGCGCGCGCAGGGCGATGCCCAGCAGCGAGCTGCTCAGGTCGATTTCGTCCAGGGCCAGTTCAGGCAGGGCGCAGTGCTCGAAGCGGATCGCCGAGAAGCCTGGATCCTGGCGTAACTGCGCTGGGTCAGGCGCCAGCACGATGTCCAGGTGGTCGTCCTTGCGTTGACTGAGGAAGCTTTTCTTCATGCCGGCTCCGGTGCCTGGGAATCATTGAAGGGCAAGCGGGGTCATTGCTTAACGTTAAGTTGTACAACGTTAGCTGCTTTGTACAGCTAAGCTCAAAAAACGCTATAGCGTCAGGCCACGACTGCTGGCAGTCGTTCCATTTCACCTGCGGCCCTGGTGCCGCGCTGAGCAGAAGAGGCAAGGATGACGACCATCGCACCACCGCTCCCGGCCGCCGATACCGGCCTCACTGAGCATATCGCCGCCTTGCAGCGTGCGCTGCAGGCCCGGCTGGATGAACTGCTGCCGGCAGGCCAGGAACGTGACCTGCTGGCTGCCGCCATGCGCGAGAGCACCTTGGCCCCGGGCAAGCGCCTGCGACCGCTGATGCTCCTGCTCAGCGCCGAGGGCCTGGGGGCATGCCCACGCGCGGCACTGGAACTGGGCTGTGCGGTGGAAATGGTGCATGCCGCATCGTTGGTACTGGATGACCTGCCGTGCATGGACGACGCGGCGCTCAGACGAGGTCGGCCTACGCTGCACCTGGCTTTTGGCGAAGACGT